>Ga0190273_10001017_pt1 | contig 10113 bp, 8 predicted proteins | sample Popmic504IS_FD_134513 | JGI IMG/M metagenome (GOLD analysis project Ga0190273, IMG submission 134513) | Populus adjacent soil microbial communities from riparian zone of Shoshone River, Wyoming, USA - 504 IS | ecosystem: Environmental > Terrestrial > Soil > Riparian zone > Trees stand | place...
CCATCGCGCTGGGCCACCCGCTCGGCGCGACCGGTGCGGTGCGGGCTGCGACCGCGATCCATGCCCTGCAGCGCCATCGGCTGAAGTACGGCATGGTGACGATGTGCATCGGCACCGGGATGGGCGCCGCCGGTATCTTCGAGCGGATGTGATGAGCCCGAATCGTCCGCAGGATGGAGCCGGCGGCGCGCAGGATGGAGCCGACCAGGCGCTCGATGGAGCCGACCAGGCGCATAGGGACGAAATCGTCCGCCGGCAACAGGGCGCCGTGCTCCAGCTGGGCTTCAACCGGCCCGAGCGCCGAAACGCCATCAACCTGCGGATGTACGAGGCATTGTCGGAAGGGCTCGACCATGCCGCCGCCGACTCCGGGATCAAGGTGGTCGTGCTTCACGGCGACGCGTCGGTCTTCACCGCCGGCAACGATGTCGGCGACTTCCTGCGCAGCCCGCCCACGTCCGATGACTCCCCGGTGCTGCGCTTCCTCGCAGCCCTTTCGGGGTTCGCAAAGCCGCTGATCGGGGCCGTGAACGGCCCCGCCGTCGGCGTGGGTACCACGATGCTGCTGCACTGTGACCTGGTGTACGCTGCCGAGGATGCCCAGTTCTCGCTGCCGTTCGCGAGGCTGGGCTTGTGCCCGGAGGCCGGCAGCAGTGTCCTGTTGCCTGCGCTTGCCGGGTACGCCAGAGCCGCTGAGAAACTGTTCTTCGGCGAACCTTTCGACGCGATCGAGGCAAGAAACATGGGACTGGTCAACAAGGTGCTGCCGGCGGCCGAGGTGCTTGCGCACGCTCTCGACAGGGCGCAGGCGCTGACACGCCTGCCGTCGGCCTCGCTGATGCAGACCAAGCGCCTGATGCGGGCGCCGCTTGCAGCCCAGGTGGCGGCGGCAATGACCGACGAGGCCCGGACGTTCCGGCGGATGCTGACGGAGCCGGCCGCGCGCGAGGCGTTCGAAGCCTTCCTGCAGAAGCGAAAGCCGGATTTCTCGTGAGCGCGCCCGATCGCAGGGGCGCAACCGCCGTCGCATTGATGACCTGCATGCTGCTGTTCGCCTGCGGCGGCTCGGGTTCCGGCGATGGCGCGCCCCCGGTCGGCCAGGCACCAGGTGGCCCCGGGCAGGCTCCGGTCTCGCCGGCGCCAGGGTCGGCGGCACCGCCGGCAGCACCTTCCGCGCCGGCCACTGCGCCTGCGGCCGTGACGCCGGTCGCGGTCAAGACGGAGGATGTTGCCGTCGGCCTCGCCGGCCCTTGGTCGCTGGCATTCCTGCCGGACGGCTCGATGCTGGTCACCGAGAAGCGCGGGACCCTGCGTCGCGTCACCGCGGCCGGGCAGATCTCAGCGCCCCTCGCCGGCGTGCCGCCCGTATTCGACGTCGGCCAAGGCGGCCTTCTCGACGTCGTCCTCAGCCCGGGCTTTGCCAGCGACCGGACGATCTTCTTCACCTACTCGGAGCCCGCGGGTAACGACACGAGCCGGACTGCCGTTGCCAGAGCCGAACTCGGCGACACCGCACTCTCCAACCTGGCAGTCATCTACCGGCAGACGCCGGCGCGGCCGGGGTCGATGCACTACGGCTCACGCCTGGTGTTCGACCGCGGCGGCAACCTTTACGTCACGATGGGCGAGCGGGGCGAGCAGGATCGGGCGCAGGACCTCGGCACGACCCAGGGCAAGGTGGTCAGGATCCGACCCGACGGGGCCATACCAGCCGACAACCCGGTGTTTCCGCAGCCCGGCGCCGTGCCGGGAATCTGGAGCTACGGTCACCGCAACCCGCAGGGAGCCGCCCTCAATCCGGTCACCGGCGAGTTGTGGATCAGCGAACACGGGCCGCAGGGCGGCGACGAGATCAACCGCATCGTCAAGGGCGCCAATTACGGCTGGCCGCGCATCACCTACGGCGTCGAGTACGGCAGCGGCGCTCAGCTGGGTGAGGGCACGACGGCGCCGGATGTCGAGCCGCCGCTGCACTTCTGGGTGCCCATATCGGTTGCGCCGGCGGGCATGGTCTTCTACACCGGCGACAAACTTCCCGGCTGGCAGGGGTCGCTGCTGGTCGGTACGCTTGCCGGGCAGATGCTGGCCCGGCTGACGCTCGAGGGCGACACCGTCGTCGCCGAGAATCGGTACCTGTCGGGCGAACGTATCCGTGACATCCGCCAGGGGCCGGACGGCTACCCGTACCTGCTCACCGACAGCGGTCGACTGATGCGGGTCGTGCCGGACTGATCCGTCCACCACCTGATGTCCGCCGCGGTTGCTCCATCCATCCTGTCGCTTGCACCGGATGGCTACGCGCCGCTTCCCGGCGTGCCCGACGAGATGGTGGCCCCGGACGGCACGGTGCGCCCGCATTGGGCCGCGCTCCTGGCAAGCCTGGCGGCGCTGGGTCCCGGTGAACTGCAGCACCGGTTCGCGACCGCCGACCGCTACCTCCGCGAGGCGGGCGTGTTCTACCGCATCTACGGCGAGGCCGGCGGCGGCGAACGGCCGCTTCAACTGGCGCACATGCCGCTGGTATTGCCGAGCGACGAATGGCGCCGGATCACCGAGGGCCTCGTCGAACGTGCGGAGGTGCTGGAGACGGTGCTGCGTGACCTCTACGGCGCCCGCCGCCTGATCGCCGACGGCGCCCTGCCGGCGGCGCTGGTGACCGGCAGCAGCGAATACCTGCGGCCCATGATCGGGGCGCTGCCCCCGCAGGCGTCGTACCTCTGGCTCTATGCGGCAGACCTCGGGCGCGGGCCGGACGGCCGCTGGTGGGTGCTCGGCGACAGGACCCAGGCGCCGTCGGGCGCCGGTTACGCGGTGGAGAACCGCGTGGCGCTGTCGCGGGCCTTCCCTGGAATCTTCAGGCAACTCAATGTCGAGCGTCTCGCGGGCTTCTTCGAGGGATTCCGCGACAGCCTCGCGCGCCTCATCCGTTCGGGCAGCGCGCGCGTCGGGCTCCTGACGCCCGGCGGCATGAACGAAACCTACTTCGAGCACGCCTACCTGGCTCGTTACCTCGGCTTCCTGCTGGTCGAGGGCGGCGACCTGGTGGTGCGCGACGACACGCTGCACGTGCGAACCATCCACGGACTGCGTCCCCTCGACGTGCTGTTCCGCAGGCTCGACTCTTCGTACGCCGACCCCATGGAGTTGAGGGCGGAGTCCAGCATCGGCGTGCCGGGGATGCTGCGTGCAGTGCGTGGCGGCCAGCTGACGGTGGTCAACGGGCTCGGCTCGGGGGTGCTGGAGTCGCGAGCGATGCTCGGCTTCATCCCGGCGCTGGCACGGCGGATCCTCGGGAGGGAGCCGAAGCTGCCGAACATCGCCACCTGGTGGTGCGGCCAGCCGCGTGAGCGCGCGCGGGTCCTGCAGTCGCTCGACTCGCTCGCCATCGCCTCTGCCTTCAACCCGGACCTGCCGGGGCTGCTCGGGACGCAGGCGGTGCCGGGCTCGCAGATGGCGCCTGAACAGCGGAAGCGGGTGATCGAGGCGATCAACCGCAGGGGCGTCGACTTCGTCGGGCAGGAGCTGGTACGGCTCTCGACCATGCCCGTCTGGAACGAAGGCGGGCTGGTGCCGCGGCCCCTGATCGTGCGCGCCTTCGTTGCCCGGACGCCGCACGGGTGGCAGGTGATGCCGGGCGCCTTCTGCCGCGTCTCGAACGACACCGATCCTCGCGCGGTGTCGATGCAGGCCGGCGGTCGCTCGGCCGATCTCTGGGTGCTCAACGACCAGCCGGTCGCCCCGACCAGCCTGCTGCCGGGCGACAGCGATGCCGGCATCAGGCGGCGGGTAGGCACGCTGCCGAGCCGGGCTGCCGACAATGTCTTCTGGCTCGGCCGCTACGTCGAACGCATCGAGATGATGTTGCGGGTCCTGCGTGCCTACGTGATCCGGGCTGCCGAAAGCCCTTCGACCCGCGGACAGCTTCACGAGGAACTGCAGCGCACGATGGTGGCGCTCGGCGTCATCCCGCTGGAACGGATCGGGGGCAGCGCGCTCGACATCGCGCGCGAGGCGCTGAGCTGGCCCGGCAGTGCCTTGTCGATCGCGAACACGGCGCAGCGTGCCTTCGACGCCGCCGGCCGCATCCGCGACCGCTTCGCACCCGATGCCTGGCGAGCCTTGCGGGAGTTGACGGCGACGCTGAGCGATGCGCCTGGGCCGAACGTGACGGAAATGGAGATCATCGACCGGATCTACGCCACGTTGCGGATCCTGAGCTCGTTCTCGGGCCTGGTGCAGGAGAACATGACCCGGCTCTCAGGGTGGCGCTTCCTGGAGGTGGGACGCCGGCTGGAGCGTGCCATCGGCACGACCCGCCTGGTGCAACGCTTCGCCGTCCGCGCCGATCGGGGCGATCGCGTCATCAGCCCGGCCGAGTCGCTGGACGCCCTCCTGGAACTCGCCGACAGCGTCATCTCCTATCGGCAGCGTTATTCCATCACGGCCACGCGCACTTCCGTCGTGGACCTGGTGACGCTCGATCCCAACAACCCCCGGTCGCTTGCGTTCCAGGCGTCGATGCTGGTGGAACACCTGCAGGCGCTGTCCGAGCAGTCGCCGGACGAGGTTCCAGCTGAAGCCCTGTCGCAGGCCATCCTGCTGGCAGCACAGTTGCGGACCTGCCGCGCCAGCCAGCTCGACGAGCAGCGGCTCTCCGACTTCGATACCGCCTTGCTGGGGCTGTCGGACGCCATTGCGCGGACCTACCTGGTGGACCGGTCCCGCCTTGCGCGGCCGATCGATCCGATGTGACGCCGGCGGCGATGCGCTACCGGATCCTGGTCCGAAGCAACTACCAGTACACGGCACCGGTGCGCTTCGCGCGCCACGCCTTCCGCCTGCTGCCCCGCACGACGCTCCACCAGAGGGTGGTGAGCGCCGAACTTCAGGTCGAGCCGACACCGTACCAGTGCGACGAGGGGACGGACTTCTTCGGCAACCGGGTCGTGCAGGTCGCGCTGGAGAAGCCGCATGCCCGACTGGCGATCCGCATGGACGCCGACGTCGAGGTGACCGGCTCGGCGCCGGCGGACCTGGAGCGGACACCGTCCTGGGAGGCAGTGCGCGAGGAGGCGATCGCGTCCGGCGATTCCGGGCCTGCAGGGCCTGCCCATTACCTGCACCCCGGCAGTCACACCGGTGCGAACGACGAGATGGTGGCGTTCGCGCGCGAGCACCTGAGACCCGGACGCCCGCTGCTGGCCGCAGCCTTCGACCTCGCCTGCGCCATCCACCGTGACTTCGACTACGTGCCGGGCGCGACCGACGTCGACACCACGGCAGCACAAAGCCTGGCGCTGCGCCGCGGTGTCTGCCAGGACTTCGCGCACATCATGCTGGCCGCGCTGCGGTCGCTGGGCCTGCCGGCAGCCTACGTCAGCGGCCTGCTGCGCACCCGGCCGCCGCAGGGGATGCCCCGGCTGGAAGGAGCCGACGCGATGCATGCCTGGGTCTCGGTCTGGGCGGGCGGTGCGGCCGGCTGGCAGGACATCGATCCGACCAATGCTCTGCTCGTCGCAGAGGACCACATCCGCATCGCGGTCGGACGCGAATATGCCGATGTGGCGCCGATCGACGGGGTCATCGTCGCAGCCGGCGAGCAGACCCACGACGTGTCGGTGGATGTGGTTCCGCTCATCGAGCGGACGGTGCCGGGTGGCAGCTGACGTCCTCCGGCACCGGGCGACACGTCGGCGGTGCGCAGCAGCCGGCCAACTGCCGGCTCAGGTGCGCTCGCCGTCAACCGGCTCGGGTGCGCTCGCGCTCAACCGGCTCAGGTGCGTTCGCCGTCAACCGGCTCAGGTGCTCTCGCGATACCCTGTGATACCTGACAGCACGAAGCATTACAGATCGCAATCGGACCCTTGTCGGCGGCCGGACCGCCCGCACGTTATAGGAAGACAATCGCGCTCTTGCGCAGGAGAGAGGCTGGTGATGAGCAAGTTTCGTGTGGCAGGTCTGGTCGGCATGGCCGCAATGGCTTCCCTCGCCGGCGGCTGTGCCGTCTACTCCACGCCTTCAGGCGACGTGATCGGGCCGGCCCCGGTCGTCGTGGCGCCCCCGGCGGTGGTCATCAGTCCGCACTACGGCTACGGCTATTACCATGCGCCCCGTTATCGCTCCTACGGGCCGGGGTACTACGGGCCCCGGTACTACGGGCGCCCGTACTACCGGTATTGAGGACGGTCGGGCTCGTGATGCAACAAATTTCCAAGGGCAATTGAACAGAAGCGAACGCTTGCACGGTCAGCCGGCCGTGACCCTCGTCACGGCCGGTGGCGATCGGGCCACCGTCCTGCTGCACGGTGCGCACGTGGTCAGCTGGATACCTGCCGGTGGCAGCGAGCGGCTCTACCTTTCGGGACGCAGCGAGTTCGGCGACGGCAAGGCAGTCCGCGGCGGCGTGCCGGTCGTTTTCCCCCAGTTCAACCAGCGCGGGCCCGACTTCAGCCTGCCCAAGCACGGATTCGCGCGCACGCACCGGTGGACGGTGGACGAGGGCGAGCACTGGAGCGGGGTGAACGACACTTCCACGGCACGTTTCCGGCTCGAGGACAATGCGGGCACACGCGCGCTCTGGCCCCACGAATTTACGCTGACGCTGACCGTGAGCCTGGGCCACAACAAGCTCGATGTGGCGCTTGCCGTCTTCAACCGCGGACCTGAGGCGTTCGCCTTCACGGCCGCGCTGCACACCTACCTGCGCGTCACGGACATTGCGCAAGCGAGCGTCGGCGGGCTGCAGGGGGTGCGCTTTCTCGACACCGTCGCCAACACCGGCGGTGTCGGCGCCGAACCGGCACTGACTTTCGAGGCGGAAACCGACCGGATCTACTACGACGTGCCCGGACCCTTGTCACTCGAGGAGTCGGACGGCCGGCTCGAGGTCGCGATGGAAGGATTTCGCGATGTCGTGGTCTGGAACCCCTGGGCCGATCGTGCTGCGACCCTGCGCGACATGTCCCGGGACGGCTATCGGCAGATGGTCTGCCTGGAGGCGGCGATCATCGACAAGCCGGTCCGGCTCGAAGAGCAAGGCAGCTGGTTGGGCCGCCAGACGCTGACGGCCGCCTGATACTAGGCGGCGCGGCGGTCGACGCTTTCCGCCGCGGCCGCCATGCCGGTTATCACATCGCCTACGACGATGATCGACGGGCTGCCGATCCCGTGCCGGTCGATTGCCTCGGCCAGCGAGCCCAGCGTGCTCGTCAGGTGACGCTGCGTATGCAGCGATGCATCCTGGATCACGGCAACCGGCGTCCAGGCGGGAAGTCCGGTGAGCAGCGCCACCTGAAGACGCTGGGCGCTGCGCACGCCCATGTAGATCACCAGGGTGAGGCGCGAGCTTTGCGCCGCAGCCGCCAGCGAAGGCCAGTCGACGCTCTCTCCGCCGGGGTGGGTATGGCCGGTCACCAGGATCACGCCGTGCGCCTTGCTCCGGTGGGTGAGCGGCACGCTCAAGGAGGTGGCCGCCGCCAGACCTGCCGTGATGCCGTTGATCACCTCGACCGCGATTCCTTCGGCCCGGAGGTTCTCCATTTCCTCCCCGCCCCGGCCGAAGATGAAGGGATCACCGCCCTTCAGCCGGACCACGGATTGGCCTTCACGGGCGGCGACGATCATCAGCTTCTCGATGAACGCCTGAGGGGTCGACCTGCACCCGCCGCGCTTGCCGACATGCAGCACGCGCGCCCCGGGCGGCGCGAGCGCGACGATCGCGTCGCTCACCAGGTCGTCGACCAGCAGCACGGTGGCGCCCTGGATCGCCTTGATCGCCTTGAGGGTCAGCAGTTCCGGGTCACCGGGTCCGGCACCGACGAGGGTGCAGCGGCCTGCTGAAGGGTGAGGAATATCGGATCTCATGGCTGGCTCGCAGTCTGCGGGTCGGGAATGGGAATGGGTTGAGCGGCGATCTGACGAACCAGGCGCACGATGTGTTCCACCTGCCTCGCGATGGGAGCAGGGACCGGCTCGCTGCCAGTCAGCACGGACTCGATATAGGCTGCCGTCGCTGCCGCTTCCACGGTCTTGGGCAGGCCGGGGAGCGACGCGAGCGGGCCGGCTTGGGCGTCCTGAAGGCGCACGTGCCGGCCGCCGACATAGCCGTCCATCTGCGGCATGCGGCGCGCATCGGCCACCGCTTCGCCTTCGGTGCCGCGCAGGAGCATGGCGTCAGCCCCTGTCAGTTCAAAGGTTTGCGCCATCGAAACGGCATATTCAGGGTGGGTGTAGCTGCCCACCACGAGTGCCCTGCCTTCGCACGGATTCATGAGCTTGACCACGCTGTGCGCCGGATTGCGCAGGCCGACGACCCGCCGCACGTCCAGAAGGCGCTTGAGTCCCGGGGACAGCAGTTCCGTGGCAGCGAAGACCACCTCGCCGGGCAGCAGCGGACCGATCGTCGAGAGCGCGGGTACCCCGAGCGCCGCGAGCACTTCGGCGGTGAAAACGCGCGTGGACTCGGTTGCATGACCATGCACCAGGACCGGAACGCCTTCGCGGGCCAGCAGCAATGCCAGCAAGGGCGTCAACACCGGCAGCCTGCGCGCACCGTTGTAGCTCGGCAGGACCACTGGCGGACGAGGTCCGGCCGGGAAGCGGCGGGTGCGGTCGCGCGTGGCTTCGAGGAACCCGGCCATCTCGTCGGGTGTCTCGCCCTTGATCCGCATCGCCAGGCAGAAGGCGCCGATCTCCAGGTCGCTGACGGCGCCGTCGAGCACCTGGCCGAACATGTCGCAGGCTTGCTCTTTCGTCAGCGGACGCGCGCCGTCCCGTCCGCGCCCGATCTGCTTGATGTACTGGCTTATTCCCATGGCCGGACTGCCCGCGGGATCGCTGCCGGCGGCCGCATCAGGAGGTGACTCCGAGAACGGGTAGGAGCTTGCGCTCAGGCGAGGCACCCGGCGAAGCCGGGCCGGCATGCGAAGCCCGGACGCGACGCTGCAGCTCCGGAATGCAGGACCCGCAGTTGGTTCCGCACTGCAGGGCAGACTGCAGCACCCCGAGCCGTTCCTGGTCGCTGCCGACGGCGCTGCCTGCAGCACCACCGGCTTCGCCATTGGCCAAGCTAACGGCGGCACCGCCGGCCGCACCGATGGCTCTACCGTCGGCTGCACCGATGGCCGCACCGCCGGCTGCAACGCCGGCCGCACCGTTCGTTACGCCGCTGGCTGCGTCCGGACCAGGTACGCCAGCGATGAGCGCGAGCTGCCTGTCGATCGCCGCGTCGGTGACGTTGAAGCAGCTGCAGACGACGCGTCCACGTGACTGGACAGCGACCGGCGGCCTTGCGCCCGGCAGCAGCAACAGCCGGCCATATGCCTGCGCGGGCAGCTCGTCCTGCAGCAGCGTCCTGATCCAGGCCTCCGCGGTGGTGTCGCCGGCGAGCACGAAGCCGGCCAGTTCCGCCTGCTCTTCGTGCCGGATCAGCCTGACGGCGCGATGCTGCCCCTTGCGTGCGTCGGCATAGCGGATGGTCTCGCTTCCGGTGAGCCCCAGTGCGCGTTCGATCAGGCCGAGAATGTCGGCCGCGGGCGCCGCCCTGTCGGCAGCCCGAAACAGCAGGCCGGTGCGCTCGCCGGCGCGATCGGCGAGCGGTTTGTTGTTGGAGAAGGGCACGCAGCTCGTATAGGCGAACTGCGTCATCAGCGGCCTGAGTTGCAGGCGCGCCGCGAGCGACTGGTCTTCCGGCAACCACGCCATCGCCAGCAGCGACCAGGACAGTTCCGACGGAGCGATCTTGACGGCTGCGTGTTTCAATTCGGGCTGCAGGGAACTGGGGCAATAGGCCGACGTCGTCAGGGCATTGACGCCGGCGAGCGGCGCACCGTCGACAGCCCGACCGCTCAGGTACTCCTCGCCCCAGTGCATTGCGATGAATGCCTGGCTCATCCCGACTTCGACCGACGATTGCGCCGGCACCAGGATGGAACCGCGCCGGGACGTGACCTGCACCAGGTCGCCGTCCTTGAGGCGCCGGCGGGCCATGTCCTGCGGATTCATCTGCACCGCAGGCTCGGCAACATGGCCGAACAGGCGGCCGAGCGTCCCTGTGCGGCTCATGCCGTGCCACTGATCGCGCAGCCGTCCAGTCGTGAGGGAAAACGGAAAGCG
>Ga0190273_10001018_pt1 | contig 10105 bp, 5 predicted proteins | sample Popmic504IS_FD_134513 | JGI IMG/M metagenome (GOLD analysis project Ga0190273, IMG submission 134513) | Populus adjacent soil microbial communities from riparian zone of Shoshone River, Wyoming, USA - 504 IS | ecosystem: Environmental > Terrestrial > Soil > Riparian zone > Trees stand | place...
AATACTTGTTAAGGCATGCCCCGGTCGCAGCACGGCTGTGCCTAGGATATTGATGAACTTCAAATTTTCATAAGGCAGCGGGAAATAACCTTCAATACGAACCACAGGCCCATGTAGCTTTCCGCCAGTGACGAATTCGTTCTGTCCGATAGTCAAGTCCAGTTGCGCAGGGAATCGCTGCATGGGAATGTTATGCAGATTGAAAAAGAAGGTTTGAATCCTTAAGCCCGCGTAATACTGGCGAAAGAAACGATCTCTATCGTTCTGCACGAAAGCCACAAACTGTTTCCCGATGGCCGCTGGCGGCAGTCCGGGCGCAGCGTCAAAGACCCTGAAGGTCGTGATTGAATCCAAAGGGTTGGTCGGCGTGATCGTCCCGCCTCCGGCGATCAGGGAAAGCGAGAATTTCTGTTTTGTCCGACGGTCGAAACTTGGAAGCAGCGCGTCGTTTCCCGTCAGGCGATATTCAAACCCGGCCAGGAAATCAAAGACATTGGCAATGTCCTTGATCTTAAGCCCTGCGACCTGCGTGGCAAAGCCCGTGGAGAATGCGCCGAGCGTCGCTTCGCCCGATTGCGGGACGCTGGAAAAGCGCAGATCGACCCAGGTGCGAAATCGCTCTCCGAAGTCCGGATTAATTTTCTGCCTGAAAGGGAAGGTGCTGCTGATAAAGAGATCAAAGAAGTAGTCCTGCTTCTTCTGAGCAGCCGCCGCACCCGCCTGCTCATAACCGACCACGGCGCGCGTCAACAAACTAACGGGCCTGTCTTCGATTGGAATATTCACTCTCAGAGGCGTGCCCGCCGTCACGATCACCTCTCTTCTCGTTTGACCGCTATCGGCTTCCGTTGAGATGTAGTATTTGCCCGGCGTGAGACTGGCCCTGTAGTTGCCGTCGTTGTCAGTCATGGACGTAGCGACCAGAGTGCCGTCCGCATTCTCTATCCGCACCGCCACGTTGCCGATGTAACTGTTGAGCAGAAGGATCTGTTTCTTTATCGTGTCCTGCGAAAGACTCCCGGATTCCGAGTCCATACCGGAGGAGTTTTTTATATCCGCCAGCAGTTGCTGAAGCGTCTCGACCACAGCATCCTTTTGTGAGCCGACTTTGAAATTATTAGAATCATCTTCGCATGTTTGGCCCAGACTGCTGTGCTCTACATTGTCGCTATTTGCCTTCGCCTTAGTCGCCGTCAGACCGGCAGTTGCACTGCGTATGAACGCGAATGTTTGAGTCAACGAAGCCGGTCTGATCTGCCCGCAAACTTGAACCGCAGCCGCTGTGTCTGCCGTCGCTGCCGCAGGGGCGGAAGCAACTGATGCGATGCTCGGGATCGAAGATATGCTGGCAACGGGCGTGGCCTCTGGATTTATCAGCGTCGCCGCACTGCTTGTCGCCACACTGCTTCTGGGGCGGCTAAGCGCGGCGGTGACAATCTGCCCGCCGGCGGGCGCAGTTGTCGGCTGGCGGGCGACCGTCGCAGCAGATGCCGCACTACGGACATCGCCGCGCAGGGTTTGAAGCTTTTCGTTGGTGATGAGCTGTTCGTTGGTCAGCTTCTGAAGTTGCGTCGCGGCCTCGTCTCCCGCGCCCGTTCCCTCCGTAGTTGAGCTGATCGCGCGCAGGTCAGTCATATCCTGTTCGAGGGCGACGACGTACTGTTCGTACAGGCGAAGCAGAGACCGTTTGTAGATGTCCTGCACACTGGGCGATTTGGATTTGAGGTCAGTGCTCTCTAACTGCTCGATTTTCACTCGAAGCAGATCGCTATTCTGAGTCCCTTTTTCCTGCGCTTGGACGTAAGAGGAGACGAACAGAAGAATAACGATTAAGAGGGAGGATACCGAGGGGCGATTCATATATCTCCTTAGCGAGGGCGCTGACCGGGAGTTGCGAAAGTTTACTTACGGGAAACCGGCTGAAAGTAAGGGCCTTCGCCAGTGGATAACAGGGATGCTTGAGGACCTACCGGCGAACGTAAGACTTTCGCCATTAAATGTTTGCGACCTTTGAACAGGCGCACAATAGTCCTGAACGTGTTGGATGTCAATCTTTTTTTAGGATCGTTTAGGATTCAGAACGAATATCCGAATCCTCGTACCGGAACGCGCATTGCTGCCTGTGGATTCGCTCGTTATAATGCTCGGGCTTGAAGCGTCAAGGTCACACAACCGAATCAAGGCCTGCGGCCCACAAATTCTCTAAGGAGAATCTGCGCGGCATACTCTTGCCGTTTACCACTCCGTTCGACGCAAAAGAGAGCGTCGATCTGCGTGCGCTGCGTGCCAATATCGAAAAGTGGAACGCGACGGGAGTGCGCGGTTATGTCGCGCTCGGCTCGACGGGCGAGCGCGTGCATCTGGACGAGAGTGAATGTCTGGGGCTGATCGAAGCGGCGCGCGCGAGTGTGCCTGAGCATCTGTCCTTGATCGTCGGTGCGGGACAGGCCAGCACGCGGACGACGATCAATGAAGTGCGACGCTTCGCACAGGCCGGCGCTGAGAGTGTGCTCGTCATCACGCCGCACTTTTATCGCAAAGCGATGACGCATGAAGCGCTCGTCGCTCATTACCTCGCGGTCGCGGATGCTTCGAGCGTGCCGGTCATCCTCTACAGCATGCCAGACCTGACGGGCATTGCGCTTGCGCCCGAGACGGTCGCGCGTTTGAGCGAGCACGAAAATATCATCGGCATCAAGGACAGCTCCAGCGATCTGGTTAATCTGGCCGAGACGCTCAAACTTGTCCCCAAAGATTTCGCAGTGCTGACGGGCAACGGCCCTTTGCTTTATGCGGCGCTCTCGGCGGGCGCGCGCGGGGCTATCCTGGCGGTCGGCTGCGTGGCGGCAGAACTGTCCGTGGCTATCCATGAAGCGGTTAATGCCGGGGAGTATGAGCGAGCGCTTCGTTTGCAGCGCAGGCTCACGCCGCTGGCGCGAGCCGTCACGACGCGCTATGGTATTGGCGGCCTCAAGGCCGCGATGGATATAATCGGTTACGAGGGTGGCAGCGTGCGCGCACCGCTCAGTTCGCCAGGCAGTAAGGCTGTACAGGAGATCGCGCTTCTTCTTAAAGACGCCGCCTCTGCGGAAGATGAAGAGAAGAACGCTGACACGCAATCCCGGCTGGCAGGAGCAACAACGTCGTGAGCACAACGGAAGCAGCATGTTACAGCACGCCCGAGGAAGCAGGATTGCGCGTAGAGTCTTTGCCCTTCGAGCGTATCCCACAACAGTCCCGCCTTTTTCTGGATTATCTGAAAGACCCCGTTGCCCTGCGCCGCTTTTATCCTTCAGCCGTGCGCTTTCATCATGAATTGCCGGAGCGTGTCGGGGAAGTTCTCTCCGCCTACAAGACGGATCGCACAGTCCTCTGCGATGCGCTGGAAGAGATGAATCGAGGTTGGGGCGCAAGTCCTGAGACGTTAGCGAACATCGCGCGCCTGCGCGAGCAGGATACGGTCGCGGTCGTCTCCGGTCAGCAGGCAGGATTATTTACGGGCCCACTCTATACGATTTATAAAGCGCTCTCGGCTGTGAAGCTGGCAGGCTGTCTGGCGCAGCGCGGCACTGCCGCCGTGCCTGTGTTCTGGATCGCCACAGAAGATCACGATTTCGCGGAGGTCGCGACCGCCGAATTTATCGGCTGCGATTGTCGCCTGGCGAGCGTAGAAGTTCCCGCCAGCCTGCACCGCGAAGGCACGCCCGTGGGAAGCGTTATGCTCGACGATTCGGTCGAAGCGACGAACAAGCGCCTGCTTGAGATTCTGCCGGAGACGGAATTCACGGCGGAGGTCTCTGCTCTTGTGCGCGATGCATGGTCGCCGGGTCGCAACTTCGGCGAAGCCTTCGCGCGCATGCTGACACAGCTTATAGGGCGTTACGGTCTGGTGCTGCTCGATCCGCTGGATCGAAGATTAAAAGAGCTGGCCGCTCCGCTTTACAGTGAAGCCGCAGCGCGTGCGCCGGAGATCGCCACCGCGATTGAGACGCGCAGCCGCGAGTTGGAAGAAGCTGGCTATCACGCGCAGGTGCTAGCCTCTGCCAATTCGTTTCCGCTGTTTCTGCACACGGAAGACGGCGCGCGTCATGCGATAGTGCGTAACCCTGAAGGTCTTTATCACGCCAAGACGATACCGGGCAGCGAGTACACATCCGAAGAGTTGGCCCAGTGGGCCGCGCGCGAGCCCGAACGCTTTAGTCCGAACGTTACGCTGCGCGCAGTCGTGCAGGATTATCTTCTGCCGACCATAGCCTATTTCGGCGGCGCTGCCGAGATCGCTTACTTCGCGCAGACGGCGGAAGTCTATCGCGTGCTTGACAGGCCCGCGACCGTCATCCTCCCGCGCGCGAGCATGACGGTGGTCGAGCGCCGCACCACCCGCACGCTCGAACGCTACGGCCTGCACCTGACAGACCTCTTCGAGGGCCTGGACGGTGTGATCGCGCGCGTCGTTGAAGAGCATCTTGGCGCGGAGACCGCCGCGGCCTTTAATCAGACGGAAGAGTCCGTCAAGCGCGAGCTGGATGCCTTGCAGGAGAAGTTGCGCCAGGTTGATCCGACGCTCGCAGACGCTCTTGAGACTGGACGCCGCAAGATCAACTATCAGCTTGAAGGCTTGCGCACGCGCTTTCATCGCGCGCAGATGCAGCGCGACCGCGCCGCTCATCGCCAACTTGAACGCGCTCTGGCCGCGCTCTATCCGCACAAGGCCCTACAGGAGCGCCACATCAACATCACATCCTTCGTCGCGCGTCATGGCCGCTACGTCATCCAGTGGATTTACGATGCGATCAACCTGGGCTCCTCAGATCATCAGATAGTTTACCTTTAAAGCAGAGGCTAGAGGTCAGAGGTTAAAGATTAGTTAAAGCCTTTGACTGACCTCTAACCTCTAACCTCTGTTCTTATATGTCCAAAATCCACGTTCTCTCGGATCAGTTGGCCAACCAGATCGCGGCGGGCGAGGTCGTCGAGCGCCCGGCCAGCGTCGCCAAAGAACTGGTCGAGAATGCCGTCGATGCGGGCGCGCGCCGCATACAGGTTGATTCGGAAGCGGGCGGACGCCGACTGCTTCGAGTCACAGACGATGGCGAGGGAATGACGCGCGACGATGCGCTTCTGGCCTTTGAGCGTCACGCGACCTCTAAGATCAGGCGAGCCGAAGACCTCTTCCGCATAGGCACGCTCGGATTTCGCGGCGAAGCCTTAGCCTCAATCGCGTCGGTCGCGCGTGTAGAGCTGGTGACGAAGACGTTGACTGATACGGAGGCCACGCGCGTTCTCATCGAGGGCGGGCGTATTCGCGACGTGAAGGGGGCGGCGCACCCCGTGGGTACGACCATCACTGTGCGCGATCTCTTCTTTAATGTTCCGGCGCGGCGAAAGTTTCTGCGCTCTGAGGCGACCGAGAGCTTTCATCTCATGAACCTGGTGACGCATTACGCGCTCGCGCATCCTGAGATCGCTTTCACTTTGACCAACAACGGGCGTGAGACCTTGCGCGCCGCGCCCGCAGCGGATTTGCGCGAGCGCGCCTATCAAATCTTCGGCGCGGAATTTATCGCCAATCTACTAGACATAGCAGGCGGGCCGCATGATCAGCAGCAAGTGGCGCGTGTGCGCGGATTTGTCTCGGCCCCGCGTGAGCGGCGTACCTCGCGCGATGCGCAATACCTCTTTATCAACGGACGCTTTGTGCGCGATCAATTGATCGGGCGCGCTCTCTCAGAAGGCTATCGCGCAGTCCTCCCGCAGGGCGTCTTTCCGGCGGCGCTGCTCTTTCTGGAAGTCCCGCTCGAAGAGGTGGATGTCAATGTTCACCCGGCCAAAACGGAAGTCCGTTTTCGACGCGCCGCAGCGGTCGCAGATGCCGTGCGCGAAGCCGTGCGCGCCACGCTCGCCAGCGCAGGCTATGTGCGCGCCAGCAACACTCTGAAAGAGCGCGAAGTGTTGGCCCAGGGTGCAGCCGCCGAGGATACGAAAGAAGAGAACGAATCTTTATCCGTAGCGGAGACTGTGCAGGAGGAGAAGGGCAGCGTGACTGCAACACCGCCGCAACCTCAGCTTGGCGAAATGGTGGGCGCGAGCGAGCTTGATAACAGACCTGTACGCGCATTTCATCCGGTGACGCCAACACCGCAGCAAAGCGCCATAGAGTTCTCCGCGCCTGAGCGAGATTCAGCAGCCACGCTCGCTTCGGTCGATAAGGTGACGGCGCTCCGTGAAAAGCGTTCGCCCGCTGCAAATGAACTGCCGGGGAAGATGGAAAATTCAAACACAGCGATAAGGGAACAAATCCACGGGGGGAGACAAAGCATACGGCCTTCAGCGCCGGTCGAGATGAATGAAGGGCAACGCGCGGACGCGATGCCGCCGGACGATCTTTCTGCGGATACTGTCGGCGGTGCGCTTCCTCCGGTGACTTCCATCACGGGCCTGGTGCGCGAAGTTCCCGTCGAATCTTTGTCCGCAAACATTCGACCGCTCGGACAGCTTGAAGATTCCTTTATCATCGCGACTGACGGGGAAGGATTATTGCTAATCGATCAGCACGTCGCGCACGAGCGCATACTTTACGACGAGTATCATCACAGTGAAGCCTCGCGCCCAGTCGAATCACAGAATCTGCTGATGCCCGAAACCTTTGATCTGACACCGGCGCAGGCCGCCACGTTCGACACGGTCGCCGCCGAGCTTGAGGCATACGGATTCGGTTTGATGCGTCTCTCAGGCCGCACGGTCGCGATCAAGGCCGTGCCTGCCGACCTGCCCGCGACCGAGGCGCGCAATATGCTCGCGGAAGTTCTGGATACGGTTGATGCGGAGAAGCGCGGCGCGGCGCGCATTGCTCTTGGCGAGCGGATCGCGGCGGCGCTGGCCAGGCGTGCGGCCATTCAAAGCAACACGCCGCTCTCGACGGAGAAAATGAGCTGGCTCATAGACCGACTGCTCAAGACCTCTTCACCCACCACAGGCCCAACGGGCCGCGCCATCGTCCTGCGACTCGCCACGCGCGACATCATCAAAGGCTTCCAGCGTTCTTAGGGCGAATAACAAAGCCCCGCCAGGGGCTCATGCTAGTCACTGCTCGCCAGTCATGTGTGCTTTACATTTATAATGCGTCGAAGGTACGCAGCACGAGTGCTGTGTCCGACAAATCATCCAGCAGCGCGTCGGGTTCGTGAGCGAGCAGGTCTGCTGCCGTGTACAGGCGGCCAGTGGCAACGGCGACGGCGCGCGCCCCATAATGTTTCGCGCAGGCGATGTCGTTTGGCGTATCGCCGATGACGATCAGTTGTTGCGGTCGTAGCTCTAAGCCAAGGTGGCGGCTGATGCGCTCAAGCGCGAGCGCGGGCAGATCGCGACGGTCGTGCGAGTCTTCACCGAATGCTCCGGGCAGTTGGAAAAAATGTGAGAGCCCGACGAGCCGCATCTTCAAGTGCGCTGCCGGTTCGAGGTTGCCAGTCAACAGCGCAGACCTGTAGCGCGCGTGACCGGCCACAGCTTCGAGGATTTCGCGCACGCCCGGCAACAGATAAAAAGTACTGTCCTCGCCTGCGGTGACGCGCTCCATCTCGCGCATGTAGAGCGCGCGCAATTCCTCCAATCTCTCGCGTATCTGCTCGGTCGTGAAGCCCTCATCTTTCAGCGCCTCGCCTACGATCTGAAGGTCTGTCATGCCCGACACGCTCATCTCCGAGAGCCGTCCCGCCGTGCCGAAGACGCCTGCAATGGCCGGAGCCGTGTAGTCCTTAAAAATCCCCGCGCGAGTAGAACGAACGAGCGTCCCATCAATGTCCCATAAGAGAATGCGCAACTCCGAGGGAGAAACGGTACGAGCATGAGAGGCGGAAGCATTAGGACTATTTATTTCATCCTTCATCCTTCATCCCTTTTATTCTATGACTGCCAGCACGTCGCCGGTGTTGACGGTCGCGCCAGCCTCGGCGTGTAGCTCTGTGACGCGCCCGGCGCGCGGCGACTTCATCTCGTTCTGCATCTTCATCGCTTCGACCACGACCAGCCCCTGTCCCGCTTCGACCATCGCGCCCTGCTCGACGAGCACGCGCACGACTTTGCCGGGCATCGGCGCGACGATCTGCGCCGAGCCGTCCAAAGGGCCGCCCACGCTCTGACTGGCGCGAAGGCGCTTCGGGTCAATCAAAGTAATCGCGTAATCGCGTTGGCCTGTATAAACATGACACTGTCCGGCTTTCGCGCCGTCTCTCGTGACGCGACATTCGTAAACTGCGCCGTCGCAGATGAAAAGATAGACGCCCTCTTCGGGCTCGCGCACGGCAAGCTCGACGGAGCGACCGTCAACGTCCGCGATCAGGCGGCTGCCTTCACGCTCAATCGAGATGGCGTGCTTTTCGTTTTCGATCAGTGCCGTTAGTTTCATCCGAATATAAATAGAGAGGTGTATCTGTATTTGCTACCGCAGCCGCAAGAGTCAAACACATTAATTATACGGTAGTGTGCAGTTTGAATAATTGCGTATGCCTTGCATCAAGACTCACCACAGAGACACAGAGGACACGGAGACGACACAGAGAGTCGAGTATCACTCAAACCTCCATGCTTCCTCTGTGTGCTCTGTGCCTCTGTGGTGAATCTCAACATAATGGATACTCAAATTGATCCACAACTAAATATCCCTTGAGCGGAACAGCGCGGCGCGTCCGGCCTGCCGCCAGTGGCTGCGTTCCCGCTCGTCGGGTCTGTGAATGCGAGAACTCTCTTTCTGCATCTGCGCATAATCGAGCGCCGCAGCGATCAATGCCATGTCGCGCTGCCTGGTCTCGGCTTCGTTCGTCGCAGCTGTGAGCGCCTCTGTTTGTCTCTCGGCGCGGCGCGCGAAGAAACGCTCTATGAAACCCGTGTCTAGATGGCCTTCGATAAATTCCGCGTCGCGGACTATCTCGCGAAAGAAGGGAAGTGTGGTCTTGATACCGACGACTGCGTACTCGTCCAGCGCACGGCGCAGACGATCAATCGCTTCGGCGCGCGTGCGTCCCCATGCGGCGAGCTTAGAGATCATCGGATCATAATAGATGGAGACTTCCATGTTGGCCGTGATGCCGCCGTCGTCGCGTATCCCTGGGCCAGCGGGGACGCGCAAAGAGTGTATGTGTCCGGGCGCGGGCAGAAAGTTTTGCTCAGGGTCTTCGGCATAGACGCGGCACTCTATGGCGTGACCGTGCCACGTGATGTCCGACTGCGAGAATGAAAGCGGCGCTCCTGCGGCGACAGTGATCTGCTCGCGCACCAGATCAATACCCGTGACCATCTCCGTCACAGGATGCTCGACCTGAAGCCGCGTGTTCATCTCAAGAAAATAGAAATCGCGCGTCGCATCAGAGACGAGACATTCCACTGTGCCCGCGCCCACGTAGCCGACGGCGCGCGTAACAAGAGTCGCCGCCTGGCCCATACGCTCTCTCAAGTCGGCATCGTTGATCGGCGAGGGACATTCCTCTATCACTTTCTGGTGACGGCGTTGAATAGAACATTCGCGCTCGCCCAGATGAACGACAGAGCCCTGGCTGTCCGCAAAGACCTGTATCTCTATATGACGCGGGCGCTCGATGGCTTTTTCCAGATAGATCTCTCGATCACCGAAGGCCGCGGCGGCCTCGGATTGCGCCGTCTCGAAAGCGGAACGAAGCTCCGTTTCCGACAACACGAGCCGCATCCCTTTGCCTCCGCCGCCTGCGCTTGCCTTGAGCATCACGGGATAACCAATACGCACGGCAGTCTCACGCGCATCTTCGATTGATTTGAGCGGTTCGGTCGTGCCGGGAACAACCGCGACGCCCGCTTCCGTAGCGACACGGCGCGCGCTCGTCTTCGAGCCCATTAACTCCATCGCTTCCGGAGGTGGGCCAATAAACTTGAGACCTGCCTGCTCGACTGCGCGCGCGAACTCGGCATTCTCTGCCAGAAAACCGTAGCCGGGATGAACCGCTTCCGCTCCTGATAGAAGCGCAGCCTCGATAATGCGTTCGATGTTGAGATAACTTTCCACAGACGCTGCCGCCCCGATTGGGTAAGCCTCGTCAGAGAGACGAACGTGCAGCGCGTCCATGTCCGCTTCGGAGAA
>Ga0190273_10001019_pt1 | contig 10104 bp, 9 predicted proteins | sample Popmic504IS_FD_134513 | JGI IMG/M metagenome (GOLD analysis project Ga0190273, IMG submission 134513) | Populus adjacent soil microbial communities from riparian zone of Shoshone River, Wyoming, USA - 504 IS | ecosystem: Environmental > Terrestrial > Soil > Riparian zone > Trees stand | place...
ATCGGCGCCGGCCTGCCGATCCATGAGCCCACCGGCTCGATGGTCGTCGACATCGGCGGCGGCACCACGGAAGTCGCCGTCCTGTCCCTCTCCGGCATCGTCTATTCGCGCTCGGTCCGCGTCGGCGGCGACAAGATGGACGACAGCATCATCAGCTACATGCGCCGCCACCATAACCTCCTGATCGGCGAGACCACCGCCGAGCGCATCAAGAAGGAAATCGGCACCGCCCGCGCCCCCGCTGACGGCGAGGGCCTGTCCATCGACGTCAAGGGCCGCGACCTGATGCAGGGCGTGCCGCGCGAGGTCCGGGTCTCCGAAAAGCAGGCCGCCGACGCCCTGCACGAGCCGGTCAGCCAGATTGTCGAGGCCGTGAAGGTGGCGCTGGAAGCCACGCCGCCGGAACTGGCCTCCGACATCGCCGACAAGGGCATCATGCTGACCGGCGGCGGGGCGCTGCTGCGCGGGCTGGATTCCGAGATCCGCGACCACACCGGACTGCCGGTGACCGTGGCCGACGACCCGCTGTCGTGCGTCGCCCTTGGCTGCGGCAAGGTTCTCGAGCACCCGAAGTGGATGAAGGGCGTGCTGGAAAGCACGCTCGCTTAAACACCGCTAAAGCCGTCACCCCGGAAGCTGCGCCAGCAGCTATCCGGGACCCAGACTGCGGCCCCGGGTTCTGGGTCCCGGCTCTCCAACCCGCTTGCGCGGGTCTACGGCCGGGATGACGATGCGGAAGAGAGTCGGAGGCATCGGGTGGCCTTGCGTGAAGGTTCGTTTGGCGAGGTAAAGGTCCCGCTGGCGTGGACAGCCGCGGTGGCGCTGGTCATCGCCGCCATCGTCGCCTTCACCCTGCTGCTCAACGACCGCCGCGAAACCTTCAAGACCGAAGCCTATGGCGCGACCCGCCAGGCGGTCGACAATGTCGCCGCGCCCGTGGGCGGCGTGCTCAGCGCGCCCGTTCGCTGGACCGGCTCGGGCGTCGGCTTCGTCACCAGCTACTTCAACGCCGCCAACGAAAATCGCCGCCTGAAGCATGAGATGGACGAGATGCGCCAGTGGCAGGCCGTCGCCGTGGCGCTCAAGGACCGCAACGAGCGGCTCGAGGCGCTGCTGGGCCTGCGCACCGAGCCTCCCATCCCGATGGCCTCGGCGCGGGTGGTGATCGACTCGCGCGGGCCGTTCGCCAACGCCCGCCTGGCCGACAACGGCTCCAACGCCGGCATTGCCATCGGCAACCCGGTGATGAGCGACCGCGGGCTGGTCGGGCGGGTAGTCGGGGTGTCGCCGAACATCAGCCGCGTACTGCTGCTGACCGACGTCGCCAGCCGCACGCCGGTGATGATCGACCGCACGAACGCTAGAGCCATCCTGACCGGCGACGGCGGGCCAAACCCGAAGCTGGACTACCTGCGCGGCCGTGATCCGGTGAAGAAGGGCGACCGGGTGCTGACCAGCGGCGACGGCGGCGTCTTCCCGCGCGGCCTGCCGGTCGGCACGGCGGTCAAGGGCCTCGACGGCCGCTGGCGGGTGGTGCTCGACAGCGACCAGGGCGGCATCGACTTCGTGCGCATCCTGATGTTCCGCGACTTCTCGCAGCTGGCCAACCAGCAGGCGCTGGCCGCTTCGACCATTCCGCCGGTCACCACCGAGGACATCCGCGCGCCGACCACGCCGCTGGTCACCGTCCCCGCCGCCAAGTCGCCCGCTGCGACCGCCGCGAAACCGCCGGTGGCCGCGCGTCCGGCCCAGACTCCAACGCCGCAGCCCGCGCCGGCCGCGCCGCCGAAACCCGCGCCCGCGCCCGCCGCGGCCCCGGTCATCCCGCAATGAGCAACTCGGCCCGGCCGCTGGACCCCTGGCGCTGGATCGGCATCCCGGCGCTGGCCTGCCTGGCCGCAAGCCTCGTCTTCGCCACGCCGATCAGGGTGTTCGGCCTGCAGCTGCCCGAGCCGGTGTTCGCCCTGGTCCCGGCCTTCGCCTGGGCGGTGATCCGGCCTTCGATGCTGGCGCCGTTCGCGCTGCTGGCCATTGGCGTGTTCCTCGACGCCCTGTGGGGCTCGCCGCTGGGGCTGTGGTCGCTGTCCCTGCTGATCGCCTACGCCGCCGTGCTCTTCACCCGCAGCTGGATGAGCGGCCAGAGCCCGCCGGTGATGTGGGCCTGGTATGTTACGGTGGCCGCCCTGGCAATGTTCGCCGGCTACCTGTTCACGATGATGGATTCCAAAGGCGTCCCAAGTCCCACCGCAATCGCGTGGCAATTAGCCTGGACGGCTATCCTGTATCCCTTCGCCCACAGGCTGATCGGCCGGTACGAAGACGCTGACGTGCGGTTCAAATGATCCTGCTTCACCAAGGTTACGCAGGACGGGATCCGTCCTCCGAAGCTCCTGAAAGGAGCGAAGGAGGATGAGCGAGCCCTCGATTTTCTTTTCCGACGTCAACGAGCGGCAGGGCGTCTTCGTGCGCCGCACCTTCCTGCTCGGCGGGCTGACGGGAGCGGGGCTGATGGCGCTGGGCGGGCGGCTGCTGCACCTGCAGGTGCTGGAGGCGCAGCGCTACGACAAGCTGGCCGACAGCAACCAGTTCAACTACCGCCTGCGCCCACCGCCGCGCGGGCTGATCCTCGACCGCAATGGCGTCGTGCTGGCCTCCAACCGTCCCAACTTCCGGCTGCTGGTGGCGCCGGACGAGGACATGGACATCAACAAGACGCTGGACGAGCTCTACCAGCTGGTGCCGCTCGATACGTCCAAGCGGGGCCGCCTCTACCGCGAGATCAAGGACTCGCCGCGCCGCGCGCCCGTGTCGGTGATGGAAGACATGACCTGGGAGGAGTTCTCCCGCATCAACGTCCGCGCGCCCGAGCTGCCCGGCGTCACCGCCGACATGGGCGAGGTGCGGGTCTATCCCTACGGCGGCGCCTTTGCCCACGTCATCGGCTATGTCGCCAAGGTCAACGACCGCGACGTCAAGGCCGCCGGCCCCAACCCCGACCCCATCCTCTACCACCCCGGCTTCCGCGTCGGGCGGCAGGGCGTGGAGAAGGCCTTCGACGCCGAACTGCGCGGCAAGCCCGGCGCCCAGAAGGTTGAGGTCGACGCCCGTGGCCGGGAGGTGCGCCAGGACCCCGACGGCGACATCCCCTCCATCCCCGGCAAGGAAATCCGCCTCACCCTCGACGCCGACATCCAGAACCGCGCGCTGGAGGTGATGGGCGAAGAGAGCGGCGCGGTGGTGATGATGGACTGCCGCAGCGGCGACCTGCTGTGCATGGCCTCGACGCCCAGCTTCGACGCCAACCGCTTCGTGCGCGGCCTGACCGGGCCGGAGTACCGGGCGCTCAGCGAATATGAACGCAAACCCCTGCTCGACAAGGCGCTGAGCGCGACCTTCCCGCCGGGTTCGACCTTCAAGACCATGACCGCCATGGCGGCGCTGGAAAAGGGGATCGATCCCAACAAGACCTACGTCTGCAACGGCGCCTGGTACTGGGGCGGGCGCACCTGGCACTGCGACGCCCATCATGGCGTGCAGAACATGCATGACGCCATCAAGACCTCCTGCGACGTCTTCTTCTACCAGACGGCGCTGGCGGTCGGCCCCGATTTCCTGGCCTCGGTGGCTCGCAGGTTCGGGCTCGGCGAGACCTTCGACATCGGCATTCCGGGCCAGAAGAAGGGCCTCGTCCCCGACACGGCCTACAAGAAACGCAACTTCCGCAAGGATCCGGTCTGGCACCCCGGCGAGACGCCCAGCTTCGGCATCGGCCAGGGCTACCTGCACCTCAACCCGCTGCAGCTGTGCGTGATGACGGCGCGCATCGCTAACGGCAAGAAAGCGCTCAACCCAAGGCTGGTGAAGTCGATCGGCGGCCAGGAGCTGCCCAGCGGCGCGGCCGTGCCCGACCTGCCGTTCGCGCCCGAGCACATCCAGTTCGTCCGCGCCGCCATGGCCGCGGTGACCGAGTCCGGCACCGCCGCGGCGGTCGGCGACCTCGGGCTCGGGCCGATCAAGATGGCCGGCAAGACCGGCACCGCCCAGGCCCACTCCTACGGCTCGGGCCCGCGCGCCACGCTGCACCTGGGCTGGGAGCTGCGCGACCACGCCTGGTTCATCGCCTTCGCGCCCTATGACGACCCGCGCTACGCCATCAGCGTGCTGGTCCAGCACGGCGGCTGGGGCGCCTCGGCCGCCGCGCCGCGGGCCCGCGAGGTAATGCGGGTGGCGCTGCTCAAGGACCCTGATGTGCTTAAGCGCATCACCCAGCCGCTTCCTCCAGTGGAGCCCGCCGCGCCCGCCGCCCCGCCGCCAGCGCAGACGACCACCTGATGAGCACCACCGCCCTCACACGCCCGGGCGAGCGCGACCGGCCGGTCATCAAGTTCGGCCAGATCGACTGGACCCTGTGCCTGGCCCTGACGCTGATCGCCAGCGCGGGCGGACTGATGCTGTTCTCGGTGGCGGGCAGCTCGTGGAGCCCGTGGGCGGCCAAGCACTTCATCCGCTACGCCGCCTGCTTCGTGCTGATGATCGGCCTGGCCATGTGTGACCTGCGTGTGTGGTTCGCCATGGCCTATCCGGTCTATGCCGTCGGCCTGCTGCTGCTGGTCGCGGTGGAGCTGGTCGGCGACGTGTCGATGGGCGCCCAGCGTTGGCTGCAGCTGGGGCCGGTGCGTATCCAGCCATCGGAGATCATGAAGGTCGGCGTGGTGATGGCGCTGGCCCGCTACTACCACGCCATGTCGCCGGCCAGCGCGCGGATGTCGTGGCGGCTCCTGATCCCCGGCGCGATGATCATGATCCCCGTGGGGCTGGTGGCCAAGCAGCCCGACCTCGGCACCTCGTTGCTGATCCTGTTCACCGGGGTGGTCATCATGATCCTGGCGGGCCTCAGCTGGCGGATCATCGCGGCGGGCGCGGCGGCGGTCGGGGCGATCGCGCCGCTGATGTATTTCTTCGTGTTGCACGACTACCAGCGCAAGCGCATCGACGTGCTCTTCAACCCCGAGGCCGACCCCTCCGGCGCCGGCTACCACATCCTGCAGTCGAAGATCGCGCTCGGCTCCGGCGGGCTGTTGGGCAAGGGCTATGGGCTGGGCTCGCAGAGCCAGCTCAACTTCCTGCCCGAAAAGCAGACCGACTTCATCTTCGCCACTCTCGCCGAGGAGTTCGGCTTTGCGGGATGCTTCTCGATCCTGTTCCTCTACGGCGCGGTCATCTTCATGGCCCTGCGCATCGCCTCCACCAGCCACAGCCACTTCGGCCGCCTTGGCGCGGCGGGGGTGACGGCGACGTTCGCCCTCTACGTCCTGATCAACGGCGCAATGGTGATGGGCATGGCCCCGGTGGTCGGCGTGCCGATGCCGCTGCTGTCGTATGGCGGCACCGTCATGCTGACCGTGATGATCGGGTTCGGATTGGTCCAGGCGGTGCGGGTGCACCGCTACTCCGAAGTGACCAGCGGCAAGGGCGCTCTGCTTTAGCGCCTTGCGTCCTTCGAGACGGCGCTGCGCGCCCTCAGGATGACAAGGTGGGGTGGGTACAACAAATTTCGTCATGATGAGGAGCGCGTAGCGCGTCTCGAACCACGCAGGGACTAAACCCTCAGCGCCTCGTCCGTGGCCCTGACCAGCCCGTCGACAATCCCCGGCTCCGTACTGGCATGCCCCGCATCCCAGACCACGTCGAACTTCGCTTCCGGCCAGGCCTTGTGCAGCGCCCAGGCGCTGGCCATCGGGGTGACCACGTCGAACCGCCCCTGCACGATCCACCCCGGGATGTGGCGGATCTTGGCGATCTGCTTCAGCAGCCAGCCGTCTTCCTTGAAGAAGCCCCGGTGGGCGAAGAAGTGGCACTCGATCCGTGCGAAGGCGATGGCGAAGTCGACCTCGTTGAACTTCGGCGGCCGCGCTTCCGGCCCGCGGATGGAGATGGTGTCACCCTCCCACTGGCTCCACGCCGAGGCGGCCTCGGCCTGCGTCTTGCGGTCGGGATGGGTGAGGCGGCGGTGGTAGGCGCCGACGAGGTCGCCGCGTTCGGCCTTGGGAATGGGCGCCAGGAACTTCTCCCAGGCGTCCGGGAACAGCATCGAGGCGCCGTCCTGGTAGAACCAGTCGAGCTCGCGCTGGGTCAGCAGGAATATCCCCCGCAGCACCAGCCCCTCGACCCGCTCCGGGTGCGTCACCGCATAGGCCAGCGCCAGCGTCGAGCCCCACGAGCCGCCGAACACCGTCCACTTCTCGATGCCGAGGTGCTTGCGCAGCCGCTCGATGTCCTCGACCAGGTCCCAGGTGGTGTTGTTCTCCAGCGACGCGTTGGGCCGCGACTTGCCGCAGCCGCGCTGGTCGAACAGCGCCACTCGCCACTTATCCGGGTCGAAGAAGCGCCGCATGGTCGGGTTGATCGCCCCGCCCGGGCCGCCGTGCAGCACCACCGCGGCCTTGCCCCTGGGGTTGCCGCACTCCTCGTAATAGAGCTCGTGCGGCCCGCCGGTCGCCAGCCAGCCGAACGAGAACGGATCGACCTCCTGATACAGGCCCTTGCGCGGGGCGCTCGTGCTGGCGAAGGGGGAGGGGTTGGTCCGTTCCATGCGCGGAACCCTACGGCGCCCGGCCTAGAGGGGAAAGCGCCGACCCAGCCAATCGGTGAGGATGCGGTTGACTGCCGCAGGCTGCTCCTGCTGCGTCCAGTGGCCGGAGTCCTCGACCAGCGCCTTCTCGAGGTCGGGAATATAGCGCTCCATGCCGTCGGCGGCGGAAGGCGGCAGCACGGCGTCCTTCTCGGCCATGATCATCAGCGACGGCTGGGTGACGCGGTCCGGCACGCCTTCGCCGAGGCGCCAGTTGCGGCTGATGTTGCGGTACCAGTTGATGCCGCCGGTAAAGCCGCTGGTTTCGAAGAGGTCGACGAAGGCTTCGAACTCGCCCGGCTGCAGGAACTCGTCGCGGCTGTCGTGAGCGGGGTCATAGGCCTCGACGATCTTCACCAGCGGGAACACTGAGGCATCGCCCGGCTTGCGTTCGCTGGCCATGCCGCGCGAGGACGCCTGTCCGGCGGGCGGCTTTTTCATGAAGAATTGCATGGTCTTGCGCACGTCTCTTGCGAGAATGGCGTCAGCCTCATCAGGCTTTTGAAAATGCACGATGTACATTTCCTCCCCCAGCCGCGTGCGCATGATCTCGATGGGGTCGGCCGGCGCGCGGGGCGTGAACGGGGTGTTGACGCCGACCACGCCCGCCACCCGCTCAGGCCGCCGCAGCGCCATCTGCCAGACGATGACGCCGCCCCAGTCATGGCCCACGAAGATCGCCTTTTCGGTCCCCAGGTGGTCAAGCAGGGCGGCCATGTCGCCGGTCAGGTGGTCGATGTCATAGCCCTCGACCTCTGCGGGCCCCGGCGTCAGCCCATACCCCCGCTGGTCAGGCGCGATCACCCAGCGGCCCGCGTCCGACAGCGCCTTCAGCTGATGGCGCCACGAGAAGGCCGTCTCCGGAAAGCCGTGGCAGAGGATGACCGGGATGCCCGTGCGCGGCCCGGCCTCGTAGTAGGCCATGCGAATACCGTTCACGTCCGCATACTGAACCGGCGGCATCATCGACTGCAGTGCGGACATGGCGAGGCTCCCTTTGGCGGCATCGGGCGCCTTGGCCGTCGGGGAAGTCAACCGCTCCCAAACTCGATGGCCTCGGCGACGGGAAGGTCGCGCCAGAACCGCACCGACCGCGCGGTGATCAGCATCCGCCAGCCCTGCTCGTTGCGCGGCCGCTTCTGCGCGAAGGCGGCGGGGGCCAGCAGCGCCACGTTGATACCGCCGCCGGGATCACGCACCGACCGGTAGCGGATGGCCTGCACTTCAGCTGACCGGCAAGCATCGGCTAGCGCCTGGCAGGCCGCGTAGTCGCTGGGATCGGTCCAGGCCGCCTCGTCCGTCACCAGAGGTGGCTGCGTCAGGTCGACGGCCGGGGCCGCGCAACGCACCTGGAAGGCGGTAAGCTCGGCGGCGGTGTCCGGCAACTTCGTCCCCGGCGCGGCCGCAAAGAAGGCCCGGCGGTGGAACGCGACCTCCGCGAACGCCGTCGCCACCGCCTCGGAGGCATAAAAGACGCCCTCCAGCTGCCCCGCGCGCCGGAACCTCGAACCCGCCGGGTAGGGGGCATGCCGAAAGGGCGTGAAGAGCAGGTAGTGCAGCCCCTCGCATCCGGCGGGGACCCGTGGCTTCACCTCCTCGATCAGGTCCTCCAGCAGGGCCTGTTCGTCCAAGGTGTCGGTCAACCGCATGGTGGCGACGCGGTGCTGGGCCTCGACCACCCGCCATAGGTCGGCCTTGAGCGGCCGGGCTTCAGAGGCGAGCGCGTTGGGCGTCCACATAGGCCACCACGGCCGTCAGGCCCGCGATCTTCTTCATCAACTCGATGGGCGCGCCCCGGAGGGTCGTGTTCTCGCTGCGCAGCCACGACCGCGTCGTCTCGTCGTCGCCGCTGGCGATGGCGTCCAGCCCCCGGAACAGCCGCACCAGGTATTGCGCCAGTTCGAAGGGCTTGGTCCCGTCGCGCAGTTCGTACTTGCCGTTGCGGAGCCGCGAGACCGTGGGCTCGGACACGCCGATGATCTGCGCCATCTCGGCGTTGCTGATTCCCATGTAGCCGGCGGCGCGGCAGATGGCCTTCGACAGCACCGATTCCCGAGAGGGGGCTGGGTCTTCGCGGTGGGCGGAGCGGGCTGGCATCCTGATCCTCTGAAATAGAAGTGTCATTTTCTTTCCACAGAAATGTATGTCGCAACGCCCGGTTCCGTCAATGGACAGCCTGTGGTGCTGCGCCTAGAACCGGCCCATGACCACCCTCGTCAAAGCTTGGAAAGCGGCCGGTGAACGCCTGCGCGCCGCCCAGATCGATCAACCTGCTATCGACGCGCGGCTGATGCTGGAAGCCGCCGCGGGCGTAACCCGCACCGACATCCTCACCGACCCGCAGCGCCTGCTCACCCCCGAGCAGACGGCCACCTTCGACGACTACCTCTCCCGCCGCGAACAGCGCGAGCCCGTCAGCCACATCCTCGGCCGCAAGGGGTTCTGGAAGATCATGCTCAGCGTCACGCGTGACGTGCTGACCCCGCGCCCCGACACCGAGACGGTAGTCGAGATCGCGCTCGCCGCCTTTCCGGAGACCGCCAGCTTCAACGTCCTCGACCTCGGCGTCGGCTCTGGGGCCATCCTGCTGGCCATTCTCGCCGAGCGGCCGGGCGCCAGGGGCCTCGGCGTCGATGTCTCCGACGAGGCGCTGGCGGTGGCGCGAGAGAACGCCGCGAACCTGGACCTCAACACCCGTTGCGCGCTGCTGCGGGGCGACTGGACGGCTGGGCTGGCCGACGCCAACTTCGACCTGGTGGTCGCCAATCCGCCCTACATCCCCACCGCCGACATCGACACGCTCGAGCCGGAGGTCCGCGACCACGAACCTCGCATCGCGCTCGACGGCGGCTCCGACGGACTCGACGCCTACCGGCTGCTGGCCCCCGAAATCCTGCGGGTGCTCAAGCCCGGCGGGGTCTTCGCGGTCGAGATCGGCCATGACCAATCAAATGATGTAGAGGCGCTGTTCCGCAGCGCAGGCGGCTTCAATGTCACCACGGTCAAGGATCTCGCCGACCGCGACCGCGTGGTGACGGGCGTGAAAAACTCCTTGGAAAGCTAGGGCCGACTCGCTACATCAATAGTGTCTCCACCCAAATCGTCGGAGTTGAGGACTAAAGCTGCACCTTGGTGCTGCACGGTCTCTCCGGCAGGCGCGCGGATCCGCTTGAGGGGCCGGGCAGGAGACAGGAAACCTAGCGTCTTCGAGAACAACACACCGGACCAGCCAGTCGTCCGATCCGCTCAGAGCCAGGAAACCGCGCGCAAAGACGCCGCGGGCCGGCCAACAGGTCAAAGAGCACCATGAGAGATTTCAAGGGCATGAAGCGTCAGCGCGGTCGCAATCGCGGCGGCGGTGGGGGCGGCGGCGGCAAGCCGCAGCACAACGCCAACCGGGCGTTCGAGTCCAACGGGCCCGACAACGTCAAGGTCCGCGGCGCCGCCCAGGGCGTCTTCGAGCGCTACCAGCA
>Ga0190273_10001020_pt1 | contig 10095 bp, 17 predicted proteins | sample Popmic504IS_FD_134513 | JGI IMG/M metagenome (GOLD analysis project Ga0190273, IMG submission 134513) | Populus adjacent soil microbial communities from riparian zone of Shoshone River, Wyoming, USA - 504 IS | ecosystem: Environmental > Terrestrial > Soil > Riparian zone > Trees stand | place...
CGGCGGTCGACAGCTACATCCCGCAGCCGGAGCGTCCGATCGACCTGCCGTTCCTGATGCCGGTGGAAGACGTGTTCTCAATCTCGGGCCGCGGCACGGTGGTCACCGGCCGCATCGAAAAGGGCGTCGTCAAGGTCGGCGAGGAAGTCGAGATCGTCGGCATCCGTCCCGTCCAGAAGACGGTGTGCACGGGCGTGGAGATGTTCCGCAAGCTGCTCGACCAGGGTCAGGCCGGCGACAACGTCGGCGTCTTGCTGCGCGGCACCAAGCGTGAAGACGTCGAGCGCGGCCAGGTGCTGTGCAAGCCCGGCTCGATCACGCCGCACACCAAGTTCATGGCCGAGGCCTACATCCTCACCAAGGAAGAAGGCGGCCGCCACACGCCGTTCTTCACCAACTATCGTCCTCAGTTCTACTTCCGCACCACCGACGTGACCGGCATCATCCGGCTGCGCGAAGGCGTGGAGATGATCATGCCGGGCGACAACGCCGAGCTGGACGTCGAGCTGATCACGCCCATCGCCATGGACCAGGGCCTGCGCTTCGCCATCCGCGAAGGCGGCAGGACGGTGGGCGCGGGCGTCGTTGCCAAGATCGTCGAGTAGCCCTCGGCGCTCACCTGCTGAGCTAAGCGAGGTCCCGGAGCGATCCGGGGCCTTTGTCTTAAGTCTCTGTCATGACAGCGAATTAAGCTGTGTCCGCGCCGGCGCCCCGATAGCTTCCCCTCACGAACGCGGTTCATGGGAGAGAACGATGCGCGGACTTCTGGCTTGCGGCGCCCTGGCGGCGGCCGTGTTGACGAGCGGCGCCGCGGCGGCCGCGCCTTCGGTGCAGATCAATGACGCGGTGGCCCGCGTGGTCCTCATCCCCGAGGACCGGGGCGACGTGAAGGTCGAGTTCCTGACCACCAGCCGCGCCTTGCCGCTGCACGTCGACCGGCAGGGCGCCCGGACCGTGATCGACGGCGGCCTCAAGTCGAACCGCATCTACAGCTGCACCGATATCGGCGGGAAAATCCGTGTCGGCGTGCGCGGCGTCGGCCAGGTTGCCTGGGAGGACATTCCGCAGGTGGTTGTCCGCACGCCTCGCAACGCCGAGGTCAGCGCCGGCGGCGCGGTTTACGGCAGTGTCGGGCGCACCGCATCCCTCGACATCAGCAACGCCGGCTGCGGCGACTGGACGGTCGGCAATGTCAGCGGGCCGCTGCACGTGCGGCAAGCGGGCTCTGGCGACCTGCGGGCCGGCTCGGCCGGTTCAGCCGACATCCGCATCGCCGGTTCTGGTGACGTGGCGCTCGGGCGAGTGGCGGGTCCGGTGCGGGCCGACATCGCCGGATCGGGCGACATTCACGCGGCCTCCATCGCCGGCGATCTCGACGCCCACATCGCCGGCTCGGGCGACGTGCGGGTCGACGAGGGCCGGGCGCGCGCCATGAAGGTTGCGGTGGCAGGTTCGGGCGATGTCAGCTTCGGCGGCGTGGCCGACAGCCTGGAGGCGCGTGTCATGGGCTCCGGCGACGTCAGCGCCGCCCGTGTCACCGGCGCCGTCAGCAAGTCCGTCATGGGCTCCGGCGAGGTGCGCGTCGGCCCCTGATCAACGCCAAAAGAAAACGCCCCGCGGATCGCTCCGCGGGGCGTCTCTATCTTCCTACGCTCAGGTCCTAGAAGAACAGACCGGCGAGACCGCCCAGGCCGCCAAGGCTCGGGCCCGTGCGGCCGCGTTCCTTCAGCGTGCCACTGAACGAGTAGGTCACGCCCACGGTGAGGGCGTCGACGGTCAGGTCGGCATCTTCGATGTCGCCGTGCTGGTAGGAGCCGAAGAAGCTGATCGGGGTGGCGGCCAGCTGGTATTCGGCGCCGACACCGGCGGACCAGCCGTCTATGTCGAAGCCGCCGGCGTCGGCCGAGGCGTAGCCCACGTTGCCCGACAGGCTGAAGTTGTCGGTGAGGTAGGTGGTCAGGGTGCCTTGCGCGCCCCAGCCGTCCACGTCGACGTCGTCAGCGCTGAAATAGCCGATCGCGCCGCCCAGGTTCATGTTGTCGTAGAAGTATTGGCCCTCCACGCCGACGTTCCACAGCGACTCGCCGTCGGAGGTCGTGCCGCCGACGAAGGCGCCCAGCTTGTGGGTTTCGGCTTGCATGTAGGCGTGCGCCGTGCCGCTGAAGACGGCCTCGCTGTCGTCTTCATCGCTGAAGCCCACGTCACCGTTGAGCTGGATGCCGATCGGACCGCCAGTCGGCAACACAACGGCGCCAAAGACGTCATAGGCCATGGCGTCATCTTCGAACGGGCCGACTTCGACGTTGGCGTTGGTGGCGGAAGCGCCGACATAGCCCTGCGCGAAGGCCGGAGCCGACGCCAGGGCGGCGACGGCGAAGGCCGACGCGAACAGAAGATTTCTCATATTAGGGTATCCCCGTTTCTCTGCCGGCTCTATTGGCCGGTGCGGGCGGGACTAGGGTGCTTCGTACCGTATGCTCAAGCTTGAAACCGCCGAGGCTTACACGGTTGTCAGCAAGTGTGACTCTACCGCCACAACCCTGACGCCGTTCGGTGACTCGCGTTCGACAGCCACCTGTCCGGATCGGCTCACTGCGCTTGACGGATTCGGAGAGGGCAGGTAATAGCCGCGCCTCTTGTTGGATCGGCTGTGCGCATCGGGTTTCCGGAGCGCAGACGCGGTTCGCGGGACGACCTGTAACAGTGCCTCACAGCGCTTATCGGGAAATGGGCCCTGGCGGAGTTTTCGCCCGGGCCTCAATCGTTTTTGCGGGCTTCGCGTCGAACTTATCGAAAGATGGGTTCGGGTTGGTCTTTGAAATGGTCGAGATCACGCGGGCGGGTCCGCCGTCTGTAGGGAAACTAAGAGCGATATGGATCGTCAGAACATCCGCATCCGGCTCAAGGCCTTCGATCACCGCGTGCTGGATCATTCCACGCGCGAGATCGTCAACACGGCCAAGCGCACGGGGGCTACCGTCAGAGGGCCGATACCTCTGCCCACGCTCATCGAGAAATTCACCGTCAACCGCTCGCCGCACGTCGACAAGAAGTCGCGCGAGCAGTTTGAAATCCGCACGCACAAGCGCGTGCTCGACATCGTCGACCCCACCCCGCAGACCGTGGACGCGCTCATGAAGCTCGACCTGTCCGCCGGCGTGGACGTCGAGATCAAGCTTTAAGGGGCGAGCCGATGCGTACCGGCGTAATCGCCAAGAAGCTGGGCATGACGCGTTTCTTCGATGAAGCGGGTCAGCACGTGCCCGTGACGGTGCTGTCGCTCGACGGCTGTCAGGTCACCGGCCACCGCACCCAGGAGCGTGACGGCTATGTCGCCCTCCAGCTCGGCGCGGGCGCCAAAAAGCCCAAGAACACCTCCAACGCCATGCGCGGCCATTTCGCCAAGGCGGCGGTCGAACCCAAGCGCATCGTCGCCGAGTTCCGCGTCGCCGAGGACTCCCTGATCGACGTGGGCGCGGAAATCACCGCCGACCACTTCCTCGCCGGCCAAAAGGTCGACATCCAGGGCCTCACCGTCGGCAAGGGCTTCCAGGGCGGCATGAAGCGGTGGAACTTCGGCGGTCTGCGGGCCACCCACGGCGTGTCGGTCTCGCACCGTTCGCTGGGCTCCACCGGCCAACGCCAGGATCCGGGCCGCACCTTCAAGGGCAAGAAGATGGCCGGCCACCTCGGCCAGGAAACCGTCACCACGCTGAACCTGACCATCTGGAAAGTGGACGCCGAGCGCGGCCTGCTTCTGGTCAAGGGCGCCGTTCCCGGCACCGAAGGCTCCTACGTAAAAATCCGCGACGCCATCAAGGCCAAGGCTCCGGCCGACCTGCCGCGTCCCGGCGCCTTCCGCAAAGCTGGTGAAGAAGCGCCGAAGGCCGTCGAGGCCGAAGCTGAGGCCCCGGTCGAGGAAGTCGTCGACGCGCCGGTCGCCGAGGTCGAAGCTGTCGAAGCGGCTCCCGCCGAAGACACTGCCACTGAGACTGAAGCCACCCCGACCGCCGGCGAGGAAGCCGCCGCCGACAAGACCGAAGGGGGCGAGGACCAATGAAACTCGACGTCATCAAGCTAGACGGCGGCAAGGGCGGCTCCATCGACCTGCCGGACGACATCTTCGGCATCGACGAGATCCGCGGCGACATCCTGCAGCGCGTCGTCACCTGGCAGCTGGCCAAGCGCCGGGCCGGGACCCACAAGATCCAGGTCCGCAACGAGGTCTCTCGGACCGGCAAGAAGATGTACAAGCAAAAGGGCACCGGCGGTGCCCGTCACGGTTCGCGCCGTGCGGCCCAGTTTGTCGGCGGCGCCAAGGCCCACGGACCGGTGGTCCGCAGTCACGCCTTCGACCTGCCCAAGAAGCTCCGCGCCCTGGCCTTGCGCCATGCGCTGTCTTCCAAGGCCAAGGCCGGTACGCTTGTGGTTCTCGACAGCGCCGTCCTGACCGAGCCGAAGACCGCCGCCCTGCGCGCGCAGTTCGCCGGCATTGGCCTGAAGAACGCGCTGGTCATCGCCGGCGCCGAGGTCGATGCCAACTTCAAGCTGGCCGCCCGCAACATCCCGAACGTGGACGTGCTGCCGAACGCCGGCCTCAACGTCTATGACGTGCTCCGCCGCCAGACCCTCGTCCTGACCAGGGACGCGGTGGAAGCGATCCAGGCGCGTTTCGCTGAGAAGGAAGCCGCGTAATGGCCGCCACCGCTCGCCACTATGACGTCATCCTGGCTCCGGTGATCACCGAGAAGGCGACGCTGCTTTCCGAGCAGAACAAAGTCGTCTTCCGGGTCGCGCAGGACTCCACCAAGGACGAGATCGCCGCGGCGGTCGAAGAGCTGTTCAAGGTCAAGGTGACCAAGGTCAACACCCTCAACGTGAAGGGCAAGACCAAGCGTTTCCGCGGTCGCGCCGGGCGTCGTTCGGACGTCAAGAAAGCTATCGTGACGCTGGCCGAGGGCCAGTCGATCGATATCAGCACGGGTCTCAGCTAATGGCTCTGAAGCACTTTAATCCGACCTCGCCAGGCCGCAGGGCTCTGGTGCTGGTCGACCGCAGCGAGCTGCACAAGGGCGGCCCGATCAAGTCGCTCGTCGAAGGCCTGACCAAGTCGGGCGGTCGTGGCGGCGGGGGGCGTATCGCGGTCCGCTTCCGCGGCGGCGGCGCCAAGCGCCTCTATCGCCGTATCGACTTCAAGCGCCGCAAGTTCGACATGCCGGCGACCGTCGAGCGCCTGGAGTACGATCCCAACCGCACGGCCTTCATCGCCTTGGTGAAGTACGCCGACGGCGAGCTGGCCTATATCCTGGCCCCGCAGCGCCTGAAGGTCGGCGACGAAATCCTGGCCGCCGAGAAGGTGGACGTAAAGCCGGGCAACGCAGCTCCCCTGCGCGGCCTGCCGATCGGCACCATCATCCACAACGTCGAGCTGAAGCCCGCCAAGGGCGGCCAGATAGCCCGTTCGGCCGGCGCCTACGCCCAGCTGGTCGGCCGTGACGCCGGCTACGCCCAGATCCGCCTCAACTCGGGCGAGCTGCGCATGGTGCAGGACAGCTGCATGGCGACGGTGGGCGCGGTGTCGAACCCCGACCACATGAACGAGAACAGCGGCAAGGCCGGCCGTTCTCGCCACAAAGGCCGCCGCCCGCACGTTCGCGGCGTCGCCATGAACCCGATCGACCACCCGCACGGCGGCGGCGAAGGCCGCACCTCCGGCGGTCGTCACCCGGTCACCCCCTGGGGCAAGCCGACCAAGGGCGCCAAGACCCGCACCAACAAGGCCACGGATAAATTCATCATCCGCAGCCGCCACAAAGCCAAGAAGGCCCGCTAGCCATGACGCGTTCAGTCTGGAAAGGCCCGTTCGTCGACGGTTATCTGCTGAAGAAGGCGGAAACCTCGCAAGCCTCGGGCCGCAAGGATGTGATCAAGACCTGGTCGCGCCGCTCGACCATCATGCCGCAGTTCGTCGGCCTGACCTTCGGCGTCCACAACGGCCACAAGCACATTCCGGTGCTGGTGTCGGAAGACATGGTCGGCATGAAGCTGGGCGAGTTCTCGCCCACCCGCAGCTTCCCCGGCCACGCCGCCGACAAGAAGGCCAAGAGGAAGTAGGCCATGAGCAAGAAGCCCCAAGCACGCCGGTACGCCGCGACCGAGGCGATGGCCAAGGTCCGCACCCTGCGCACCTCGGCCCGCAAGCTGAACCTCGTTGCGCAGTCGATCCGCGGCCTGAAGGTCCAGCGCGCGCTGAACGAACTCGAGTTCAGCCACAAGCGCATCGCCAAGGATGTTCGCAAGGCGCTCTACAGCGCCATCTCGAACGCCGAGAACAACCACAGCCTCGACATCGACTCGCTCGTCGTCGCCGAAGCCTATGTGGGCAAGAACCTGATCATGAAGCGTTTCTCGCCGCGGGCTCGCGGCCGGGCGGCGCGTATCGAAAAACCGTTCTCCGAGATCACCATCGTGGTCCGCGAGCTGGGTGAGGCCGCCTGATGGGTCAGAAAGTCAATCCGATCGGGCTGCGGCTCGGCATCAACCGCACCTGGGACTCGCGCTGGTTCGCGGACGGGAGCGATTACGGCCGCCTGCTGCACGAGGACATCAAGGTCCGCCGCGAGCTGAAGAAGCGCCTCTATCAAGCCGGCGTCTCGCGCATCGTCATCGAGCGCCCGCACAAGAAGTGCCGGGTGACCATCTATGCCGCGCGCCCCGGCGTGATCATCGGCAAGAAGGGTGCCGACATTGAGAAGCTGCGCACCGACCTGTCGGCTCTGACCGAGGGCGAGGTGCACCTCAACATCGTCGAAATTCGGAAGCCTGAAGTCGACGCCCAGCTGGTGGCCGAGAACATCGCCCAGCAGCTGGAACGCCGGGTGGCTTTCCGCCGGGCCATGAAGCGTTCGATGCAGTCGGCCATGCGCCTGGGCGCCAAGGGCGTGCGGATCAACGTCTCGGGCCGTCTCGGCGGCGCTGAAATCGCCCGCATGGAGTGGTACCGCGAAGGCCGCGTGCCGCTGCACACCCTGCGCGCCGACATTGACTACGGCTTTGCTGAAGCCAAGACGACCTACGGCATCATCGGCGTGAAGACCTGGATCTTCAAAGGCGAGGTGCTGGAGCACGACCCGATGGCGCTCGACAAGCGCCTTGCCACCGAGTCCGGCCCGGCCGGCGAGGGCGGCGGGCGTGACCGCGACCGTGACGACCGTGGCCCCCGCGGCCCGCGCCGCGACCGCGGCCGTGGAGCTGAGGCGTAAGTACCATGCTGCAACCGAAGAAAACCAAGTACCGCAAGGCCTTCAAGGGCCGCATCCACGGTGCCTCCAAGGGCGGCACGGCGCTGAACTTCGGCGCCTATGGCCTCAAGGCCGTGGAGCCGGAGCGCATCACGGCCCGTCAGATCGAAGCGGCCCGCCGCGCGATCACCCGCCACATGAAGCGTCAGGGCCGGGTCTGGATTCGCATCTTCCCGGACCTGCCGGTCACCGACAAGCCGGCCGAAGTGCGGATGGGCAAGGGCAAGGGCGCGGTCGACTACTGGGCCGCCCGTGTGGCGCCTGGCCGCATCATGTTTGAAATCGACGGCGTGGCTGACGATATCGCCCGCGAGGCCCTGAAACTCGGTGCGGCGAAGCTGCCGATCAGCACCCGGATCGTCACCCGTATGCACGCGGGCCAGGTGGCGGCGGAGCATTAGACCATGAAGATCGATGACATCCGGGGCATGACGCCCGACCAGCTTTCCGACGCGCTGCTGAACCTCAAGAAGGAGCAGTTCAACCTGCGCTTCCAGGCGGCGACCGGCCAGGTGGAGAAGACCCACCGCGTGAACGAGCTGCGCAAGGACATCGCGCGGATCAAGACCGTGCTGCGGTCCAAGGCCGCGGCTTAAGGGACAGACGAAGATGCCGAAAAGAACACTCGAGGGCGTGGTCGTCTCCGACAAGGGCGACAAGACGGTGGTGGTGAAGGTCGAGCGGACCTTCCTGCACCCGCTGCTGCGCAAGACCGTGCGCCGCTCCAAGAAGTACCACGCTCACGACGAGACCAACGCCTACAAGGCCGGCGAGAACGCCCGGATTGTCGAATGCGCGCCGAAGTCCAAGCTGAAGACCTGGGAAGTACTTCCCAAGGCTGAAGCCTGATTAGTCTGGAAGGTTTGAACCCATGATCCAGATGCAAACTAACCTGGAGGTCGCCGATAATTCGGGCGCGCGCCGGGTCATGTGCATCAAGGTGCTTGGCGGCGCCAAACGCCGCTACGCCCACGTAGGCGACAAGATCGTCGTCTCCGTGAAAGAGGCCATTCCGCGCGGCCGCGTGAAGAAGGGCGACGTGCTGCAGGCGATCGTGGTGCGCACCTCCTCGAGCATCAAGCGCAAGGACGGCTCGGTCATCCGCTTCGACAAGAACGCGGCGGTGATCGTCAACAAGCAGAGCGAGCCGATCGGCACGCGGATCTTCGGCCCGGTTCCCCGCGAACTACGCGCCAAGAACCACATGAAGATCATCAGCCTCGCCCCCGAGGTGCTGTGATGGCGGCAAAGATCAAGAAGGGCGACCGGGTCGTGATCCTGACCGGCCGCGACAAGGGCAAGACGGGGAACGTGACCCGCGTCTGGCCGAAGGAAGACCGTGTGCTGGTCGAAGGCATCAACATCGTCCAGCGCCACACCCGTCCGACCCAGGCCGATCCGCAGGGCGGCATCAAGAACAAGGAAGCGCCGCTTCATCTGTCGAACGTCGCCATCGCCGACTCAGGCGGCAAGCCGACCCGCGTCGGCTTCCGCGTGGATGGCGACAAGAAGGTGCGTTTCGCCAAGAGCACCGGCGAGGTGATCAATGGCTGAGCAAGCGTACGAACCCCGGATGAAGACCATTTATCGTGAGCGCATTCGGCCCACGCTGAAGGAACAGTTCGGCTACACCAACGAGATGCAGGTCCCCAAGCTGGACAAGATCGTCCTGAACATGGGTATCGGCGAGGCCGTTGCGGACTCCAAGAAGGCCGCCGCGGCCATGAAGGATCTCGGCGCGATCGCCGGTCAAAAGCCGGTGGCCACCAAGGCGCGCCTGTCGATCGCCCAGTTCAAGATTCGCGAGGGGATGGTGGTCGGCGCGAAGGTCACCCTTCGCAAGGAGCGCATGTACGAGTTCCTCGACCGGCTCATCACCATCGCCCTGCCGCGGGTGAAGGACTTCCGGGGCCTGAAGGGCACCAGCTTCGACGGCCGTGGCAACTACGCCATGGGCCTGAAGGAGCATCTGGTGTTTCCGGAGATCAACTACGACCAGATCGACCAGATCTGGGGCATGGACATCATTGTCGCCACGACCGCGAAGACCGACGAGGAAGCCAAGGCTCTCCTCAAGGAATTCCAGTTCCCGTTCAACAGTTAAGAGCGGGCAGGAAAGAAGCACATGGCCAAGAAAAGCGCCGTCAACCGTAATGAGATGGTCAAGAAGCTCGTCAAGCAGAACGCCGAGAAGCGCAACGCGCTGAAGGCGATCGCCAACAACGAGTCCCTGCCGCTCGAAGAACGTTTCGAAGCCCGGCTGAAGCTGGCGGAACTGCCGCGCAACTCGTCCCCGACCCGCATCCGTAACCGGTGCGAGATCACGGGCCGTCCGCGCGCCTATTACCGCAAGCTGCGGATGAGCCGGATCTCCCTGCGCGACCTCGGGTCGGCGGGGCTGATCCCCGGCCTCGTCAAGTCGAGCTGGTAGGGAGGGTCCGAAATGGTCAACGACCCCATTGGCGACATGATCGCCCGCATCAAGAACGCCGCGATGCGCAAGCGCGCCAAGCTCACGACGCCGGCTTCCAAGCTGCGCGCCCGTGTCCTCGACGTGCTCGCCGACGAAGGCTACATCCGCGGCTACACGCTGGTGGAAAAGCCCGGCGCGTTCCCCGAATTCGAGATCGAGCTCAAGTATTTCGACAACGAGCCCGTGATCGCCGAGATCGCGCGCGTGTCCAAGCCGGGCCGCCGCGTCTATTCCTCGATCAAGGACCTCAAGCCGATCAAGAACGGCCTGGGCATCTCGATCCTTTCGACGCCCAAGGGCGTCATGTCCGACACCGCCGCC
>Ga0190273_10001021_pt1 | contig 10092 bp, 10 predicted proteins | sample Popmic504IS_FD_134513 | JGI IMG/M metagenome (GOLD analysis project Ga0190273, IMG submission 134513) | Populus adjacent soil microbial communities from riparian zone of Shoshone River, Wyoming, USA - 504 IS | ecosystem: Environmental > Terrestrial > Soil > Riparian zone > Trees stand | place...
GCAGCAGCACGGCGTTCAGATCGTTGGATGCACCGAATCCGTACTGCGCGATCCGGCTGGGATCGAAGCCGTCCTCGCCCGGGCTCCGACCATCCGCGTCCCGGGTCAGAGCCCGTGCAGTGTCACGAAGACTGTCGTCGGCCGCCTCGGGATCCCAGGAGAGAGCGTCCAGATCTTCGGGTGCGAGCCCCGAATCTGCCAGCAGGTCGCCGTTGTAGACGATGCCGATGCCGGGGTCGGTGATCTGGGGGACGCCCCAGAGCTGACCTTCCAGGGAGTACTGCGCGATCGAGCTCGACGGCCATTCGGCGGATTGCTCGGCGAGCTGATCGGCGGACACCGGCAGGATCGCGCCGGATTGCGCATACTCCTGGTAGTTCGCCGCATTCAGCCAGAAGACGTCGTCCCCCGCCCCGGCGCCCACATCCGCCCTCAACTGCGTCCAGTAATCGGCCCACGGGACGACCACGACCTCGACATCCACGCCCGTCGACGCTTCGAACTCCGCCAGCGAAGGGGCGTAGGCCTTCGCGACCTGCGGATCCCAGAGCCGCAGCGTGAGCCCGTCGGGCGGACCGGAGCATGAGGTGAGTGCTCCGAGGACAAGCGCGATCGCCGCGGCCGCCGCGATGGGCTGACGTCGGGACCCGGGCTGCGCCCTCCTCATGCGGTCCACGCTGACGACTCGGCGGGTCGCCACAGGTGGCGCTGGATCACGGCTGCAGCCAGCAGGGGTGGGACCACCGCGAGAGTGGTGCCCGCCATCACCAGCGTCCAGTTGCTGTCGTACTGGCTCTGCAGTGCGCCGATCGCCACCTGGATCTGCGGGAAGGCCACCCCCGAGGCGAGCCGTGGCCAGAGGTACGAGTTCCAGGCGGACACGGCAGACACCAGGACGACGATCCCGACGGTGGGAAGTGTCAGCGGCAGCACGATGCGTCGCAGCACCGAACCGTGGCTGGCTCCGTCCAGCTCGGCGGCATCGAGGATCTCGGAGGGAATCGAGCGGAACGACTGCACGAGCAGCAGGATCGCATAGGGCGACGCGAGCGCGAACGGCACGAAGAGAACCCAGAAGGTGCCGATCAGACCGACCCGGGCGAAGACGACGTAGAGCGGCAGGAAGGTCACGACAGGCGGGGCGAGGTAAGAGCCGACGTAGAGCGCGAGCAGTACCCGGCTCCCGCGGAATGGCAGTCGGATGAAGACGTAGGCGGCCAGTACGGCTGTGACGGTCTGCACGGTCGCGAGGATCCCGGCGACCGCCAGGGTGATGAGCGCGGGTCGGATGAGGACATCGGGGTCGGAGAGCAGCGCGGCGAAATTCTCCGAGGTCCACGGAGCGGGGAGCCCGATACCCTGAGCAGCGAATTGCGTCGGGCGAGTGAAAGCTGTCGTCACCATGGCGCTGAGAGGCCCGAGCACCACGGCGCCGACGATGACGAGCAGCGCCAGCGACCCGAGTCGGCGGGGCAGGATGCGACGGCGCATCAGCTGCGCCTCCGACCCCAGAGCACGATCACGGCGATGAGAACCGCCTCCACCGCCACCGAACCGACCGCGAGGACGGAAGCTCGGCCGACGTCGAAGAACTCCCACGCATTGCGCACTACGAGCACGGCGACGGTCTCGGTCGCCCCGTCCGGGCCGCCGCCGGTGAGGGGAACGATCAGGTCGTAGAGCCCGAACGCCTGGACGACGCCGATCACCCCGAGGAAGGCGGTGGTCGGGGCGACGAGGGGCCAGTCGATCCGCCGGGAGATGCCCGCCCGCGTCAGCCCATCGAGCTGCGCCATACGGTGCAGATCGGTCGGAATCGCCCGCAGGGCCGCGGTGTAGACGAGTGCCGCGAAGCCTGTGCCCTGCCATGCCACGACGGCCGCGATGAGGACGGGAGCGGCGACAGGATCGACGACAGCATCGAAGCGCCTGCCGAGAGCCGAGGCGATGACCCCATCACTTGGGGCTGCGAACCAGCGCGCGAGGACGCCGACGGCAAGCGGCGCGATCAGCCAGGGGAGGAGCAGGAGGGTGCCGACAAGGCGGGTCCCGGCGAGGCGGAGCATGAGCAGTTCCGCCAGCAGGAAGCCCCCGCCGAGTTGCACGACGAGTGCGATGGCGCCGATGATCGCGGTCATCCCGAGCGCGTGGCCGAACGCCCCGTCGCCCAGCGCTCCGAGATTGGCGCCGCCCGCCCACCTCGGTGGCGTGAGCAGATCCCATGACTGGGTCGTGAGCCAGACGAGCACGAGCAGCGGAGCTAGGAAGAATGCCGCCACTCCGATGCCACTGGGAGCGAGCCACAGGGCAGCTGTTCCCGAGAGCCGACGCGACCGTGGCATCCGTCCTCCTCGATTTCGCCCTTGCAATCGTTGGTGTACTGATTATACCGTGGGACTACTGAGCAGATCCACGACGAAGAGGAAGCCAGACATGCAGCAGATGGACGGAACCGCCGACAGCCCGGAGCTCGTGCAGCTCTACAAGGACTTCGAGGCCAATCACATGGCGCCGCTGTGGACGCAGCGCGACGACCTGATGCCGATGACTCCCAGCCCGCAGGCGATTCCCTACGTCTGGCGCTGGGACACGCTGTTCGACATCGCCGAGCGATCCGGAGAACTGGTTCCGGTCGGCCGCGGCGGCGAGCGTCGCGCGATCGGCCTCACCAACCCCGGGCTTCCGGGCACCGCCTACGCGACGCCCACCCTGTGGTGCGCGATCCAGTATCTCGGTGGCCACGAGACTGCTCCCGAGCACCGCCATGCGCAGAACGCGTTCCGCTTCGTCGTCGAAGGCGAAGGGGTCTGGACCGTCGTCAATGGCGACCCTGTGGCGATGCGTCGTGGAGACCTGCTGCTGACGCCCGGCTGGAACTTCCACGGCCACCACAACGACACCCCCAACCCGATGGCATGGATCGACGGTCTCGACATCCCGTTCTCCAACTACACCGACGTGGGCTTCTTCGAGTTCGGCTCGGACCGCGTCACTGACGAGGCCTCGCCGGAGACATCACGTGCGGAGCGTCTGTGGGCTCACCCGGGGCTGCGTCCCCTGTCGGTGCTCGATGCCAAGACGAGCTCGCCGCTGTCCGCCTATCGGTGGGAGTTCACCGACGCGGCCCTTCGCGAGCAGCTGGCGCTCGAGGATGAGGGGTACCCGGCCACCGTCGAGCAGGGACATGCAGCGATCCGCTACACGAACCCGACCACCGGCGGCGACGTCATGCCGACGATCCGCTGCGAGTTCCACCGCATCCGAGCCGGGGCCCGGACGGCGCTGCGGCACGAGGTGGGCTCGTCGGTGTGGCAGGTCTTCGAGGGAAGCGGCTCCGTCGTACTCGGGGGAGTGGAGCACAAGCTCGAGCGGGGCGACCTCTTCGTCGTGCCCAGCTGGGTCTCATGGACGCTGCGCGCGGATACCGAGTTCGACCTCTTCCGCTTCAACGACGGTCCGATCATCGATCGGCTCGGCTTCACCCGCACCTATCTGCCCGAGAAGGACGCCGTCTGATGCGCCTCGCAACCCTCCGTGCGGGCGGCGCGACCGTAGCCGTGCGCGTCGACGACGATGCCGTCGTCGAGATCGATGGGGCAGCCGATGTCGGTGCTCTGCTTGCTGACCCCGAATGGCGCGAGCGCGCGGCGTCGGCGAGCGGCGCGCCCCGCGCGCTGTCCGACGTATCCGATGAGCAATGGGCCCCGGTCATCCCTCGCCCCGCGAAGATCATCTGCGTCGGACTCAACTACCGCAGTCACATCCTCGAGATGGGTCGGGAGCTCCCGGAGTTCCCGACGCTTTTCGCGAAGTACCCCGAGGCCCTGATCGGACCCTACGACCCCATCGTGCTGCCTGCTTACGCGGCGCAGCAGGTCGACTGGGAGGCAGAGCTCGCGGTCGTCATCGGAGCTCCGGCCTATCGCGCGGTGGGGGCGACAGCGGCGGCTGCGATCGCCGGATACTCCGTCATGAACGACGTCACCATGCGCGACTTCCAATACCGGACCCCCGAATGGTTCCAAGGCAAGACGTTCGAGAAGAGCGCTCCGTTCGGTCCCGTCCTCGTCACGTCGGACGAGTTCGTCCTCGGCAGTGTCCTGAGCGGACGTGTCGACGGGGAGACCGTTCAGAACGCGGCGACCGACGACCTGGTGTTCGGCCCGGAGGCTCTCGTCGAGTACATCTCATCCATCGTGAGCCTCGCGCCGGGAGACGTGATCGCCACGGGCACACCAGGAGGAGTCGGACACGCACGCAGGCCTCCGCGGTACCTGGTGCACGGCAACGTCCTCGAGACGGAGATCGAAGGCATCGGAGTGCTGCGCAACACGCTACGCGTGGAGGACTGACGTGGCTGGACGCACCGACAACGTCACCGATCCAGCACTCGCCCGCGCGCTCTTGCTGATGCGGCGCGGTCAGGCGTTCTGGGCGAGGAAGCTCAACGAGCTGCCCGACGCGGAGTTCGATGCCCCTTCGGGCCTGCCCGGCTGGACGCGCCGGCACCTCGTAGCTCACGTCGGCTTCAATGCGCGCGCGGTCGCCCGGCTGGTCGAATGGGCGCGCACAGGCGTCGAGACCCCGATGTACGAATCGAACACCCAGCGGGCGGAGGAGATCGCGTTCGGATCGACCCTGCCGATCGAAGCCCTGCGCAATCTCGCCGCCCACGCCGCCGTTCACCTCAATGTGGAATGGCGCGACCTGCCCGAGGAACGCTGGCAATTCCCGGTAGTCACGGCCCAGGGGCGCACCGTTCCGGCCGAGGAGACGGTTTGGATGCGCACGCGCGAGGTGTGGCTGCACGCCGTCGACCTGCGCAACGGCGGCTCGGTGGACGACTTCCCCGAAGAGCTCATCGACCTGCTGCTCGCCGACCTGATCGCGGTCTGGCGGCGCAAGCTTCCCGCCGACGCGCAGGACATCGTCCTCGAGCCCATCGATCGCGAGAACGCGTTCGGCATCAGGCAGACCTCCGACGACACATCTCTGATCGTGCGCGGCTCAGCACGCGACCTGGTCGCCTGGGGGACGGGGCGGGGCAGTCGCGGGGTCCTGACCGCCGCAGGCGACCCGCCGCCCGCGGCTCCGGGATGGCTCTGAGCTGACGCTGAGAGGATTGCCTGATGGCCGACGATCTCAGCATCCACACCGGCTTCCTCATCCGGCGGGCGCAGCAGGCGCACGTCGCCGCGTGGCAGCAGGAGGTCTCCTCGGAGGTGTCGAGCCCGCAGTTCGGGGTGCTCTCCGTCCTGCACGAGCAGCCTGGAGCGAGTCAGGTCGATCTCTGTGACGCCCTCGATCTCGACCGATCCACCATCGCCGACTTGGTCGCTCGGCTCGAGCGGCGAGGGCTGATCTCACGCGAACGGCACGACGCCGACCGACGGCGCAACACGCTGGCGCTGACGCGGGAGGGCGAAGCCGAACTGCGGCGCCTGCTGCCGCGGGTCGCCCGTGTCGACCAGCTGCTGACCACCGGGCTTGACCGGGTCGAGATCGCAGAGCTGCGCCGTCTGCTCGAGATCGTGCTGCGATCAGCCGAGTCGCCCGAGGGTCGGCTCAGCGCAGGCGCGTGACGGAATAGCCCGTCGGGAAGAGCGATAGCCTGCCCCGCCGACTCAGGAGTCCCCAGATCCCCTCGCGCAGGAAGAGCGCGAAGGCCACGCCGATGATGCCGAGCACGATCAGATAGAGCGGCCCGTAGTCGGCGAGCGCCTCACGCATGAACCAGAAGAGGATCGCGCCGAGGATCGGACCTTCGATCGTGCCGACTCCGCCGACGACGACCATGAAGATCATGAACGCGGACCATTGCACGGAGAACACCGAGTCAGGCTGCACGTTGAGGCTCGAGACCGCGATCAGAGCGCCCGCGATCCCGCTGCCGGCGCCGGCGATCACGAAGACGAAGCGCTTCGCGCGCTGGACGTCCACTCCAGAGGTAGCCGCCGCCGTGGAGTCATCGCGGACGGCCATGAGCCCGAGTCCGAATCGGGAACGCACGAGGAGCACGCAGGTGAGCACGGCCAGCGCCGCACAGGCCAGGGCGAGCCAGAATCCGATCGCAACTCGAAGGTCTCGAGAGAAGGGGGACATTGCGAACAGGGACAGGCCCGAGCCCGCTCCGAGCTGCGGTGCCTGGATGGCGACCAACCGCAGGACCTCCGAGATGACCCAGGTTCCGATGGCGAAGTAGCCGCCGATGAGACGGAAGGCGAGGAACGAGATGCCGAAGGCCAGGAGCGCGCAGATCACCGCTGCGACGGGGATGGCGAGGAAGACGTTGACTCCGACCTGATCGGCGAGGACGACGAGCGCATACGCCCCCACACCGATGTACGCCTGCTGACCCACGGACACCATGCCGCCGTAACCAGCGAGCAGGTTCCACATCGAGGCCAGCAGGATGAAGATGAACAGGTCGATCATCGAGTAGATGGTCGCCAGGCCGATAAGGTACGGCAGCCCGACGAGGCCGACGGCGACGGCGACGGTTGCGGGCGTGCCGATGAGCGACACGGGTGTCCAGCGCCGCACTCGCGTGATCGGGGCTGATGGGGTGTCGACTGTCATGCGCGCGTCGCCTTTCCGGTGAGGCCCCGTGGCAGGAAGAGCAGGAAGAGCAGGAAGACGATGTGGCCGATCAGCAGCTGCTGCGATGGAGCGAATGCAGCGCCGACGGTCTGTGCCACACCCAACACCATGGCGCCGACCAGCGTTCCCCATAGGCTCCCGATGCCGCCGATGATGACGGCCTCGAACGCGAAGATGAGCAGGAGCGAGCCGGACGAGGGGTTGAACGAGCTCTGGATGCCAGACGCGACTCCCGCCACGGCTACAAGGCCGAACGCGATCGCGCCTGACCAGGCGTAGATCCTCTTTGGCTTGATCCCCATGAGCTCGACTGTCCCCGGGTCGTCGCTGATCGCCCGCACCGAACGGCCGAACCCCGTCTTCTGGATCACGAGGCTGAGTACGCCCAAGAGCACGAGCGCGAGCACGAAGACTGCGAGCGGATACACGCCGATCCTGATCTCGCCCAGCTGGATCGCCTGGGTGTCGATTCTGCCGAGAGTCAAGCGCTCCTGATCCGCCGATTGGGTGAGCAGGAGGGCATTCTCGACGATGACGGCGAGCCCGAAGGTGACGAGGATGGAGGGGAGGGGCGACGGATCGAGGGTCCTCTGCAGAACCCACCTCTGCAGGACGAAGCCGAACGCCGCCATCACCGGGACGATGATCAGCAGCGCCAGAAGCGGGGACATCGATGTCGAGCGGGTCAGTGCCAACGCCAGATAGGCGGACAGCACGGCGAACGCACCATAGCCGAGGTTGACTATGCGCATCACGCCGAAGATGAGCGACAGCCCCGCTGCGAACAGCCCGTACAGGCCGCCGAGCAGCACTCCCTGGATGGCCGCTTCGAGAATGTTCATCGCGTCGACACTCCGAAGTATGCAGCCGTGATGTCGGCGAGGTCGAGATCCCGACCGGCGAGGGCCGTGGACCCCTCGAGCAGGCAGTGGATCTGGTCGGCTACCGTTGCGGCCCGGCGGACATCCTGCTCGACGAGCAGGATCGAGGTGCCCTGCTCGGTGATCCGGCCGAGCTTGCTGTAGAGGTCCACGACGATGGTCGGTGCGAGGCCGAGGCTGATCTCGTCGAGCATCAGCACAGAGGGGTTGCCGACGAGCGCGCGAGCGATGGCCGTCGCCTGCTGTTCGCCGCCCGACATGAGGCCGGCGCGTCGATCGAGTCGCTCCTCCACCAGGGGAAAGAGATCGCAGACCGAGTCGATCGTCCAGACACCGGCACGGCCGGTAGAGGTTCCGACCTGCAGGTTCTCGCGCACGGTCAGGGAGGGGAAGAGCCGCCGGCCCTCGGGAACGAGCAGGATGCCGAGGCGCGCGCGCTCACTGGCGGCCAGCCTCGTCACATCGCGATCGTCGATGTGCACGGAGCCTGTCGTCGCTGCCAGCTGCCCGGCGATCGTCTTCAAGAGCGTCGACTTGCCGGCCCCGTTCGCGCCGACGATCGCGAGGATCTCCCCCGGCTCGACGCGCAGCGACACCTCCCGCAGCGCGGTCAGCTGACCGTAAGCGGCCGATAGGCCTTCGACACGAATGGTCATCGCTCGCCTCCCTTCGGTGCGGAATGGTCGGACTCCGGCTCGAGCCCGAGGTACACCTGGCGCACCTCCGGGTCGGCGAGGACGTCAGCTGGAGCACCGTCCGCGATGACCTTGCCGTAGGTGAGGCAGAGCATGCGCGTCGCGACAGCCGTCAGAGCATGCACCACATGCTCGATCCACACCACCGTGACTCCGGATGCGGCGACAGCACGAACGAGCTCAAGGAGCTCGGGTACCTCGCTCTCGGTCAGCCCTCCCGCGATCTCGTCCAGTAGGAGGAGCCGGGGCTTGCTGGCGAGGGCGCGCGCGACTTCCAGGCGCTTGCGGTCGAGCAGGCGCAGATCGCGCGCCTCCACATTCGCCAGATGGCCGAGGTGGGCGGCCTCGAGCGCCTCGTTCGCCGCTGTCTGGGCCCGACGGCCGCCCTCGCCGGAGAAGCTCGAAGCGACGAGGGCGTTCTCGAACACGGTCATCCCGAGGAATGGCCGGGGGATCTGATAGCTGGTGGCTATCCCGTGCCGCGCTCGCCAGCTCGCGGACCGCCTCGTGATATCCGTGTCGTCGAGCACGACCTGGCCGCGCTGCGGCCGGGTCGTCCCGCCCAGTACGGAGAGCAGCGTCGACTTGCCGGCCCCGTTGGGACCGATGATCCCGAGCAGCTCGCCGCGCTGAACGGTGAAAGAGAGGTCAACGAGCACCTGAAGGCGACCGAATTGGACATCAATTCCACGCGCGGCGAGCAGCTCGGGAGAATTCAACGACCGGTCCAGTCGATGGTCTCGATCGAACCGCCCGTGGGGATCTCCGGGTGCTTGAGATTGGTCACGATGACCAGCTCGTAGCTCCCGTCATCCTGCAGGCGCCACTGTCCCCCGACCACCGGGGTGAGAGCGACTGCGGGCACCGGCCCCGACGTCCAGTCGAGCGGACCGACGATCGTGTCCACCTTGAGAGTGGACATGGCCGTGAGCAGATCTTCGCCGCTCGCGCTGTCGGAAGCCGAGAGAACGGCGTTCGCCACCTCGAACAGCGCCTCGGCGAAGCCCAGAGGCTGCGTCCACTGCTGGCCGGTGGTGTCGGTGAAGTCCTGAGCGAAGTCTGCACTCGACTGTCCGGTGAGGGAGCTCGAGAACGGGTAGCTCGGCGCCCACCAGACCTCGGTGGACAGCCCGTCGCCCAGGTCGCCCAGGCTCTCGACCACGGACGGGAACAGGATTGCCTTCGCGACGGTGGCGACCTCGGGGTGGTAGCCCTGCTGGACCGCCTGCTTCCAGAACGTCACGAAGTCCGGCGGGTTGGCGATCCCGGAGAACACAGCGTCGTTGTTGCCCTTGTACTGCGCGATCTGTGCCGAGAAGTCGGTCGAGCCGTTCGGGAAGAGTCCGGGGCTGTCCACGGTGCCGCCGATGCCGGCCACGTAGCCGGGCAGGCCGGTCGTCGGGTCGTTCCAGGCCGCACCGTCGGTGTCGTTGGAGAACAACGTCGCGACCTTCGACGGGTCTGACGCGGCGTTCCACATCTCGTTGTAGACCGGGAGGACGTCATCGAGGCCCCAGAAGAAGTGGTAGGTCCACTTGAAGTCGTTCTCACCAGTGGCGCCTCGGCCGAAGTACCACGCCTGCCACGGGGCGACGGTCGAGATGCAGAGCACCTGATTCGCCTCGCACTGATCGGAGACCGGGTTCGTGGTGGTCGGTGACGAGGACACCAGGATCATGGCCACGTTGTCTTCGAGGATGAGCTCATTCGCCACGTCGGCCGCCCGCTTCGAGTCGGACTGCGTGTCCTTCGAGATGATGTTCACCTCGTGCTTCGAGCCGTCGGCGAGAGTGACGCCGTTCTCCTTGAAGTACTCGGCCATCTTGTCGAGCACGAAGGCGTCGGCCTCGCCGAACGCCGCCAGGGCTCCGGTCTGCGGGGTGACGTAGCCGATATTGATGACATCGCTCGCGCCC
>Ga0190273_10001022_pt1 | contig 10085 bp, 8 predicted proteins | sample Popmic504IS_FD_134513 | JGI IMG/M metagenome (GOLD analysis project Ga0190273, IMG submission 134513) | Populus adjacent soil microbial communities from riparian zone of Shoshone River, Wyoming, USA - 504 IS | ecosystem: Environmental > Terrestrial > Soil > Riparian zone > Trees stand | place...
ATCGACGGCATCATGCGGGACGGCATGACGGCGTCCGCGGCCGCCATTGCGGCACAGCACGCCGACGAGATGGTGGCCAGAATCGTGCTGGCCGCGGCGGCCGCGGCGCAGCGCAAGCGGAAACAGACCAACCGGCCCGCTGGTGACTGACCGATGATGGCCGAACCGGCGATCCCGCACACGGCGGAGGGCGGCTCGCTGGAGCGGGCCCACCTGGTCGGGGTCGGCGGCGCCGGTATGAGCGGTATCGCCAGGATTCTCGCCGACCGGGGCTTGCAGGTCTCCGGTTCCGATGCCCGCAGCTCTGCCGTGCTCGACGGCCTCGCCACTCGCGGAGTCCGCACCGCGGTCGGCCACGACGCCGGCAATCTCGACCTGTTGCCCGGCGGCCCCACCGCCGTGGTGGTGTCCACTGCGGTTCGACCGGACAACCCCGAGGTCCTGGCCGCCAGGGCCGCCGGCATCCCCGTCGTTCGCCGCGCGGATGCGCTCGCTGCGTTGATGGTCGGCTACCGCGGCGTCTGCGTGGCCGGCACCCACGGCAAGACCTCGACCACCTCGATGCTGACGGTTGCCCTGCAGCAAGTTGGGCTGGACCCGTCATTTGCGATCGGCGGCGAGCTGACCGGCTCCGGGCTCGGTGCGCACCACGGCAGCGGGGACATCTTCGTCGCCGAGGCGGATGAATCCGATGGCTCCTTCCTGTCGTTCAGCCCGCATGCCGCGATCATCACCAACCTGGAGCCCGATCATCTCGACCATCACGGCACCGCCGAGGCCTACACGGCGGTCTTCGACCAGTTCGTCGACCGGATCGAGCCGGGCGGTTTCCTGGTTGTCTGCGCCGACGATCCCGGTTCGGCCGCACTCGCCGATCGGGCGGACCTGCGCCGGGTGATCACCTACGGCCGCAGCAAGTCCGCCATGGTGCACCTGCTCGACGGGATCCCGGATCTCGAAGGCGCGAGTGGGGTGGTCCGCGCGCCGGTCGTCCGGCTGGCCAACGGCCGGTGGATCGGTCTGGCGCTGTCCGTCCCGGGTGATCACATGATGCTCAATGCGGTTGCCGCGCTGGCCGCCGGTGTCGAGCTCGGTGTCGATCCCAACGCGCTGGCCGCCGGGCTCGCGGCCTACACCGGGGTCCGCCGCCGATTCGAGCTCAAGGGCGAGGTCGCCGGCATCACCGTGTATGACGACTACGCGCATCACCCTACCGAGGTCAGCGCCCAGATCGCCGCCGCCAGAGGTGTGCTCGAATCGTCCGCGGTGTCCGGCGGTGGCCGGCTGGTGGTGGTCTTCCAGCCACATCTGTACTCCAGGACGGCGTCATTCGCGGGCGCGTTCGGCAGCGCGCTTGGCGGCGCGGATGTGGTGGTCGTGCTCGATGTGTACGGCGCGCGGGAGGACCCGAAGCCCGGGGTGAGCGGCAAATTGATCGCGGACGCTGTCCCGGTTGGGTTGGCGACGGCGCTCTATCACCCGGACCGGCCATCCGCTGCGGCGTTCGTCACCGGGGTCCTGCGGCCAGGGGACATCGTGATCACCATGGGTGCCGGCGATGTCACCACGATCGGGCCGGAATTGTTGACCCTGCTGGCGGCAAGGTGACGACCGCGCGCAGGGCAACGCAGCAGCGCGTCGAGCCGGAGGGACATTCGTGAGCACCGCGACAACAGAAACCGTGAGCGACGGGCGGCAAGGGTCGAAGGCGGGCGGGGACGACACTGCGCCAGGGCGGGGACTGCGGCGCTTCGTGCCCGCCCGGCTGCGCCGATCAACGCCGAAATCCGAGCAACCGGCCGGCTCCGGACGCCGGCGGTGGCCGTTGTTTGTCGGTTTGGCGGCCATTCTCGCCGTGTTCGCCGGACTGGGCTATGTGGTCTTCGTCAGTCCACTGCTCGGCGTCAAATCCGTGTCAGTCACCGGCGCCCCGGACGAGCTGACCAGCAAGGTCAAGGCGGCCGTGAATATGGCCGACGGAACACCGCTGGCGCGGATCGACCTCGATGCGGTCGCGGCGGAAGTCGAAGCGGTTCCCGAGGTCTTCGCGGTTGAGGTGGCCCGCGGCTGGCCGAACGCACTGAATATCGACGTGACACCGCGGGTCCCGGTCGCCGTCACCTCGGCGAACGGTCAGTTCTGGCTGCTGGATCGGACTGGCGATCCGTACCTGGCGGTGGCAGCGCCGCCGGCCGGAATGACGTTGGTGCAACTGGTGGCTCCGGGTACGGGCGACGCTGCCACCCTCGCGGCGGTGACCGTCGTGCAGGCCCTGACCCCGGAACTCCGGTCGCAGGTCACCGAATTATCGGCGCGAACCGCCTTCGATGTGGAACTGACCCTGACGGACGGCAAGAAGGTGCTCTGGGGCGAGGCAACACAGTCGGCCGAGAAGATGCAGGTCCTGCCCGCGCTGCTCGCCGCAAAGGACGGAAGGAACTACGACATCACCGACCCGACCCTGGTGTCGGTGCGCTGATCCAGGAGCCACCCGCTGTTTCAACGAGCTCGTGTAAGGGCACCTGTCATGCAAGGACCTGATGCACCGTAGCCCAGGGCTTCCAATCGATATCCGTTCGCCGCCCACCCGGAATGCGACGGGTTTCGCCAAACCCTGTGGGGAATCATGACTATCGTCAAAGATGTGGTAACCGTTGTGCCTGCCGTGCTGTTGTCGGCCGTGGCCGTTCTCGGCCTTGCGGTGTTGATTGGGCTGTCTTCCTGGGATCTGCCGGTCAGGACCGACTACTAATCGGGCGTCGTTTTCAATAGCTGTTGTCTTTCAATAGCTGTTGTCTTTCAATAGCCGTTGCCGCAGGAGATCGCCGAGCCAATCCTCGTAGTCGAGATCAGACCACCCGCACCCGTCGGTGGCTGCCAGGTACGGCTCGACCCCGGTCAACACCCACGCCCGGTCGGCCGCCCGTTGCTCGGACAAATCGCCGCGCAAGGCCTGACAGTTGGCAGCGAATCAGACTTTCCAGGGACTGACGCCGGTGCTGGTCCAGGTCGCTCGCTGCGGCCCGTGACCTTTCAGAGGGAGGCGGAACATGCCAGGTCAACGGATTGGATCAACGATCGCCGCGGTGTTCGGCGCTATTTTCGTGCTGGTCAATACCAGCGCATTACCCCCCGCCGCGGCGTGGACCCTTCGGGTGCTGGCAGTGATCGCATTGGCGGCGATTCTGATCGCGATCTCCCGCATCGGCCGGGCGGTGCCGGCAGGAACCGGACCGGACAGCCAGGCTAGTGGCCGTCCGGCCAGCCCGTTCGGCCGCTCGTATTGGGTGATCGTGGCCATCGAGGTGGTGGCGCTGTTCGGCGGGGTTCGCCTGCTAACCGGTCCTCTCGGCCATCCGGGAGGCGGTGTGGCCTGGGTGTCGTTCGTCGTCGGTGTGCATTTCTTCGCGCTGGCCGCCGTCTTCCGTGCGCCCTATTTCAATTGGCTGGCTGCGGCGGTCACCTTGTGCGGCACCGTCGGGCTGATTCTGGTGTTCGCCGGCGCGGCGCAGGTCTGGATAGATGTGGTCGGCGGGGTGATTCCGGGTGCCCTGTTACTGGCCTTCGGGTGGTGGGGCGCGAACAGGACGCACCCCGCCAGGCAGCACTTGCCGGCGGCCTAAGAGCCGACGGTGGCGCTGCGCCGTTCGATCAGCACGACATCGCGCCAGTTACCGTGATGTTCGCCGACCCGTTCCCGGGTGCCGATGATCCGAAAGCCGAAGCGCTGGTGCAGTGCCAAACTCGCGGCGTTTTCCGGGAAGACCCCGGCCTGGATGGTCCATATTCCGGCAGCTTCAGTCGAAGCGATCAGGCTGGCCAGCAAGGCCGTCCCGACACCTCGACCAGCTGCGCCCGGGTCGACGTAAACCGAATGTTCGACGACGCCGCGATAGACATGCCTGGCCGAGACCAACGAAACGGCGACCCAACCCAGGACAGAACCGGCCCGATCAACAGCAACGAACCGATGCGCAGGCAGCTTGGTGGAGTCGAAGGACTCCCAGCTGGGCGGCTGGGTCTCGAATGTTGCCTGTCCGGTGCAAATGCCGGCGGCATAGATCGCGGCCACGGCGGGCCAGTCATCAGCGGTCAGAACCCTGGTGGTGACCGCGCTCGCCGGGCGGTCGGAACCGGTGTCCATCCGCTATTCCTACCGGGCAATCCATCACGACGGTTGCTGGCCGAGTGTCAGCTGGGCCGGTGTGTCAACCGGTCGCTGCATGATGGACTCCCGCCGGGCTGGTGTGAATGGTTGCGCCGGTCAGCCGATCAACGTGGGCGAGCAGGTGCGACTCCGCCTGGTGGGCAATGGTGTGGGCGGCCGCCAGGCTGATCGTGGGGTCGACCTCGAGATCTGCCTCGGCATGCAGGGTGTGGCCAAGCCAGCGGATCCGCAAGCGTCGGATTTGCTGCACACCGCCGGTGGAGAGCAGGGCCCGTTCGGCGCCATCGATCACGGTGGGATCGACACTGTCCATCAACCGGCCGAACACCTCCCGGGTGGCCGACCAGAGCACCAGCAGAATCGCCCCGGCGATGACCAGGCCGATGATGGGGTCGGCCGCGGGCCAGCCGAGCGCGACACCGGCAGCGCCGACTACCACCGCCAGCGATGTCAGCCCGTCGGTCCGGGCATGCAGGCCGTCGGCCACCAGGGCGGCGGACCCGATCCGCTTGCCGACCCGGATGCGATAGACCGCAACGACTTCGTTGCCGGCGAATCCGATGACGCCCGCCACCGCGACCCAGCCGAGGTGGGCAATCGGTGCCGGGTTGAGCAGCCTTACAACTGCTTCCCACCCGGCAATGACGGCGGACAGCGCGATCATGGCCACGATGAACAAGCCGGCGAGGTCTTCGGCCCGGCCGTAGCCGTAGGTATAGCGGCGCGACGCCGGTCGGCGGGCAAATCGAAAGGCGATCCACAGCGGTACCGCCGTCAGTGCGTCGGAAAAGTTGTGCACCGTGTCGGCGAGCAGCGCCACTGAGCCGCTGATCGCAAACACGCCCAATTGCAGAAGCCCCGTGATCAGCAGGACCAGCAAGCTGATCCTCAGCGCCCGGATGCCCTGCGCGCTGCCTTCGAGCGCGGAATCGATGGAGTCTGCGCTGTCGTGACTGTGCGGCCGAAACACCGCCATCAGCACTCCCTTTACGCCACCGGGATGCGAGTGGTGATGCTCATGGTCGTGGGGGAGTGCAGGAGCTTGCCGGTGCGGATGGTCGTGGTGATCCGCGGGTGCGCCGTCTTCGGTCACGGCCGTTTACCCGATTCCGATCCGCTCACCCTTGCGACTACCGGCGTCACTGAGCCGGCATGGTGCGCAGGGACCGCTGGCCCGGCGTGCTCGGCGTTATGGATGCCGTCGATGATCAGCTGCCGAACGTGGTCGTTCTCCAGCTGGTAGAAGATCTGGGTGCCGTCCCGTCTGGTACGGACCAGTCGGGCCATCCGGAGTTTCGCCAGGTGCTGCGATACGGACGGGCCGGGTTTGCCGATTGTGTCGGCGAGTTCGTTGACCGACATTTCCCCATCGACAAGCGCCCACAACAACTGAATTCGGGTGCCTTCGGCCAGCATTCGGAACACCTCGACCGCCAACGCGACCTGGTCGGCCGGCAACGGGTGCTTTACTGCCTGCGTACCTGCATCCATACGCAGATAGTAGTACTGAACTGCTGGCGGCTCGAATTGTTTTCGGCGCATGCTTGCTTACATCGCGTCGATTGCGCGTTGCAGCGCCGGCACGATGTCGGCAAGTTCGCGGGGACTCCGCAGCACGACGACGGTCGTGCCGTTGCCGGCATCAGTAGCCGAGGCCGCCGGCGCGGGGAACAATCCCACCACCTGCGCCATGGCCGCATCGATCTCCTGCAACGGCTCAGTGGTGTCGCCGCGAAGCCAGCGCCGTAGCACATGGTTGTGCGCGGCAACCACAGCGGCCGCCATCAACTCGGCCCGCAAGCCCGAATGCGCAGAGGGGCCCATCCAGGCCGTGATGAAGTCACGGAACAACCGTTGATACCTTGCCGCGGTCGCGATCTCGCGGTCGCGCAGCACGGCCACCTTGCTGGTGATGGCATATCGCTGCCTGGCCCGGTCGCCCTCTTCGATATATCGCAGCAGGACCAGCCGGACGGCATCGGAGACCGCGACAATCGCCGTGCTGTCGTTGGAGGTGGCCAGCCGCTGCCGAACCGCGGCCATCAGTTGATCGTGCGCCGGGAAGATGACGTCTTCCTTCGAGCGATAGGTCCGGAAAAAAGTGGTCCGGCTGACCTTTGCCCGGTCGGCGATGTCATCCACCGTTGTCTGCTCGTAACCGCGTTCCTCGAAGAGCTCGAATGCTGCGTCGACCAGCCGATCGCCCGCCGGTTTCGTCATTACGCCGCCCATCGATCGACCCTTCCGCCAGTGCTAAGGTACTCAGTACCACGATGATGGTACCGCGTTCCAACGGCCGGTGCGTCACGCGAACAGTCCAAGGGCGGGACACGAATGAAGAAGATACTGATCGCCAACCGCGGCGAGATCGCTGTCCGGGTTATCCGGGCGTGCCGCGACGCGGGTTACGAATCCGTCGCCGTCTACGCCGAGCCGGACCGCGACGCCCTGCATGTGCAGCTTGCCGATGAAGCCTGGGCGCTGGGCGGGCAGACCCCGGGCGAGTCGTACCTACGGATCGACCTGGTCCTCGACGCGGCCAAGAACTCCGGGGCCGACGCAGTGCACCCCGGCTACGGATTCCTCTCCGAGAACGCCGATTTCGCGCAGGCCGTCGTCGACGCCGGGTTGACCTGGATCGGTCCTTCCCCCCAGGCCATCCGGGATCTTGGCGACAAGGTGACGGCCAGGCACATTGCCCTGCGGGCCGGGGCGCCGCTGGTGCCGGGTACCAAGGATCCGGTGTCCGGGTCGGAGGAAGTGCTGGCCTTCGCCGCGGAGAACGGTCTGCCGGTGGCGATCAAGGCCGCCTTCGGCGGCGGCGGCCGCGGCCTGAAAATCGCCCGGACCATGGCGGAAATCCCGGGACTGTACGAGAGCGCGGTGCGGGAGGCGGTGACCGCCTTCGGTCGAGGGGAGTGCTTCGTCGAGCGCTACCTGGAAAGGTCCCGGCACGTGGAGGCGCAGGTGCTCGCCGACACCCACGGCAATGTCATCGTGGTCGGTACCCGGGATTGTTCACTACAGCGACGGAACCAGAAGCTGGTCGAAGAGGCGCCCGCGCCGTTTCTCACCGACGAACAGCGCGCCGTCATTCACGCCAGTGCCAAGGCCATTTGCCGGGAGGCCGGCTATACAGGCGCCGGCACCGTCGAATACCTGGTTGGCAACGACGGAGTGATCAGCTTTCTCGAGGTCAACACGAGATTGCAGGTGGAGCATCCGGTCAGCGAAATGACCACCGGCCTCGACCTGGTCCGCGAGCAATTCCGTATCGCCGAGGGGGAGGCGCTGCGGTTCACGGAGGACCCGCAGCCACGTGGCCATGCCATCGAATTCCGCATCAATGGCGAAGATCCCGGCCGCAATTTCCTGCCGGCACCAGGCACCGTGACGACCTACCGCGAGCCCGCCGGACCTGGTGTTCGGGTCGATTCCGGAATCGGCCCAAATTCGGTGATCGGCGGCGCCTTTGATTCCCTGCTGGCGAAGTTGATCGTCTGGGGCGAATCCCGGCAGGAAGCACTGGCCAGGTCGCGGCGGGCGCTGGACGAATTCGTGGTGGACGGGATGGCGACCGCCCTGCCGTTCCATCGGGCCGTCGTCCGGGATCCGGCGTTCACCGACGACCCATTTACGGTGTTCACCCAATGGATCGAGACCGAATTCGACAACCAGCTTCCCGCCTTCACCGCAGCCGCAGAGCAGCCTGCCGAGCCATTGCTGCGGGAGACCATTGTCGTCGAAGTGAACGGCCGCCGGTTGGCCGTCAGCGTGCCCGGCGACCTGCGGGCCGCGCGCGGCGCAGCCAGCTCGCGGCCGACGAACGCCAAGCGCCCGGCGAGGGGCAAGTCCCACGCGGCCGCGACCGGTGACGAGCTAATCGCACCGATGCAGGGCACCGTCGTCAAGGTTGCCGTCGCCGATGGTGACGTCGTCCAGGCCGGCGACCTGGTAGTGATGATCGAGGCGATGAAGATGGAGCAACCGCTGACGGCGCACCGGGCCGGCACCATTGCCGGGCTGACCGCAACAGACGGTTTGACCATCAAATCCGGCGAAGTGATCTGCCGAATCGTCGACGATTCGGCGAGTGGTTGATGCCTGACAGAGGGCGGCGGAGGCAAAATACCCCATCGAAATCGGTTGTCCCGCTTGAATTTCTCCCGATTGGCTCAACCGGCTCGACGCACCGAATAGATCCATGATGACTGAATCTGCCGGAGCCGGGAATGGCCGACCGCCTTATGATCGGCCAATGGACACAGCCGACCCGCAGGCCTCGGTGCGACTAGCCGGTGGCCTGACCACCACCGCTGCAGACTGGGAGCGGGCCGCGGCTGCGGTGCTGCGCAAAGCCCGCCGGCTGGCTGACGACGCGCCCGACGACTCGGCCTGGGACAAGCTCACCAAGACGACCGTCGAGGGCCTGGCGATCCCGCCGCTCGGCACCCCGGAGCGAGCTACCGGTCACCAGTTCGGACCGGCAACCGGCCGCGCCGGTCGGGCCATCGTCAGGTCCGAGTCTGGCTGGGACATTCGGGCGCAGATCACCGATCCCGACCCGGCGGCCGTGGCCAGTTCTGCGATCGGCGACCTGGAGAACGGTGCGACGTCGCTGTGGTTGACGATCGGCGGAGCCGGCACCACCCCGGACGACCTCGGTGTCGCGCTCGACGGTGTGTTGCTCGATATCGCTCCGGTCATCGTGCAGGCCACCGGCGATGTCACAGACCTGCAGGCCGCGCAGGCGTTCGCCGATCTGCTGGAGGCGCGTGGGCTGTCCCCGGACTCCGGTGGCAACCTGGGAGCCGACCCGATCGGTCGGGCGGTTCGCGGCGGATTCTCTGCGCAGGCCGGGTTCGCCGGCATCTCGCCGATCGCCGAACTCGCGGACAACCTCGGCATCCGGGCGCTGGTTGTCGATGGGACGGCTGCACACGAGGCAGGTGCGGGTGACGCGGGCGAATTGGGATACGCGCTGGCGGTGGGCGCGGAATACTTGCGCGAACTGGAGAATGGTGGCTGCGCGGTCGAGGATGCCTTCGGCCTGCTCGAATTCCGTTATGCCGCGACCGCGGAACAGTTCACCACCATCGCCAAATTCCGGGCCGCCCGCGGCCTGTGGCGCCGGGTGGCGGAATTGTCCGGAGCTGCGGCCGGGTCGGCCGAACAAGTGAGCCACGCCGTCACGTCATTGCCGATGCTGACCAAGTACGACCCCTGGGTGAACCTCCTGCGAACCACGGTGGCCGCCTTCGCTGCCGGCGTCGGTGGTGCCGATGCGGTCACCGTCTTGCCTTTCGACACCCGGCTCGGCGTCCCGGATGCCCTGGGCCGGCGGATGGCGCGGAATATCTCTTCATTATTGATCGCCGAGTCGCACGTGCTGGCCGCTGACGACCCGGCCGGTGGGGCGCACGCCGTAGAGATTCTCACCGCCGAACTGGCCGAGGCGGCCTGGGCGGAATTCCAGCTCATCGAACGTGCGGGCGGCGCGCGGGCCGCACTCGCCGACGGCTCCCTGCCCGGAAGATGGGCGTCGACCAATGCCGAACGGCGGCGCCGGATCGCCAGCCGCCGGCAGCCGGTCACCGGCGTCAGCGAGTTCCCGAATCTGCGCGAGGTGCTGCCGACCAGGCCGCACATCGCGGATGACGCGACGGAGCTGTTCTGGGCCAAGCCCTTTGAGGACCTGCGTGACGAACCCGCCGCCACCCCGGTCTTCCTGGCGACGCTGGGCAGTGTGCCGGACCACGCCGCCAGGGCTGGTTTTATGGCCAACCTGCTGGCCGCCGGTGGCATCGATACGGTGACCGCCGGCCGGACCAGCGGGGTGGCCGACGTGCTGGCGGCATTCCGGGAGACAAAGACCCCGGTGGTCTGCCTGACCGGCTCCGACAGCGCGTACGCGGAG
>Ga0190273_10001023_pt1 | contig 10085 bp, 9 predicted proteins | sample Popmic504IS_FD_134513 | JGI IMG/M metagenome (GOLD analysis project Ga0190273, IMG submission 134513) | Populus adjacent soil microbial communities from riparian zone of Shoshone River, Wyoming, USA - 504 IS | ecosystem: Environmental > Terrestrial > Soil > Riparian zone > Trees stand | place...
AAGGCAGACCCCGCCTACACCGGGCCAGAGACGGCGGTCAGCGACACCAACCTGATGCTGCGCCAGATGCTGATCGAGACCATCAGGCCGCAGACCGAGGGCCGCCCCGACCTGCTCGACAAGGTGATCCCCACCTACCCCATCGGCGGCAAGCGTTCGGTGCGCGACAACGGCGTGTGGATCGGGGCCCTGAGGCGCGACAACGTCGACCTGGTCACCGACCCGATCCGCGAGATCACGCCCGAGGGCATCGTCACGGCCGACGGCGCCCTGCACGCTGCCGACGTGATCATCTACGGCACCGGCTTCACCGCCAGCGACTTCCTCAAGACGTTCAAGGTCACCGGCCGCGGCGGGCGCGAGCTGCATGAGGTCTGGCAGGGCGACGCGCGGGCCTATCTCGGCATGACCGTGCCCGGTTTTCCCAACTTCTTCACGCTCTACGGGCCGAACACCAATATCGTCGTCAACGGCTCGATCATCTTCTTCTCGGAGTGCAGCGTTCGCTACGTGCTCGGCTGCCTGGAGCTACTCGGCAAGACCGGGGCGAAGACGCTTGAGGTCAAGCCGAACGTCCACGACGCCTTCAACGAGAAGGTCGACGAGGCCAACCGCTGGATGGCCTGGGGCTCGCCGAACGTGACCAGCTGGTACAAGAACGAGACCGGCCGCGTCAGCCAGAACTGGCCTTTCCCGCTGGTCGACTACTGGAACGCCACGCTCTCGCCCAACCCGGCGGACTTCGAGCTTAACTAATCAAAAGCTGAGCGTTGTCCTTTGTTTAGCGCCGGAACCGCACACGAATGTGGCCCGTTGCCGAGCCATGAGCAAACAACATGGTTTCGATTTCAAGATCCGTCCGCACGCCAACGGATGGTCATGGGCCACCTATGACCAGGCGAGCGGCGAGAAGCTGGTGGAAGGCGACGCCGCCACCCGCGCACAGGCGGCCGCCTGCGTCATCCGCAACATAGCCACGAGAGCCGGGACCGGCGAAGAGCGCGAGCCGCCTAAGACCGCCGAGGAGCGCGCCCGGCGCTCGGGCTAGGCGGTCAGCCGGTCGATCTCGCCGGCGATCTGGGTGGCGCTGCCGATGAAGTCGATGGGCCCGTCGTAGTCGATGGCGTTGGCCGGCATCTGGCCCCCTTTGGCGCGGTCGGGAGTCAGCACCATCGTCAGCCCGCCGGCGTGGTGAATCTCGGCCAGGCCGCGCGAGCCGTCGTCCAGCGATCCCGACAGCACCACGCCGATGATGCGCGGCGCCGCCGCCCTGGCCAGTGACTGGAAGAGGACATCGACGGTGCGGTTTCGCAGCATACCGTCCGTCAGGTGGGCAAGGTTGCCGGCCAGCAGCGTCAGGTGAGCGTCCGGCTCGCCGATATAGCAGACGCCAGGCCGCAGCGCTTCGCCCTCGGCGGCAATCACCACCGGCATGGGTGAGCTACGTGCCAGGATATGGCGCAGGTTGCTGACCTTGTCAGCCGGCCGGTGCAGCACCACCAGCACCGCCGCCGCCCAAGGGTAGCGCAGGGCGCCGAGCAGCACCTGGATGTCGCCGAGGCCCTGACCGCCGGAAGCGCCGATCGCCACGACCCAATGGTCAAGCTCAGGCTTCATAGCGCCAGACGCCCCTGCACCGTCCACGCACAGAGTGTCGGCAGATTTGACCATAGGGCATTCCTGCAATCGCCACCCGAATTATCTTTTGTAAGTCTCTGGGCGCGCTCCGACTTTGCTTACGGCAACCTGAGGAACGGCGTCGCCAGAGCGGAGTTACACCGCCAGACCAGCGGCGCTGCTGACGCGCCACAGCCCACGGGGCCCAACTTGAACCACGACATCATCGCCATCGGAGGCTCCGCGGGAAGCGGAACCGTCCTCAAGCGCCTCGTGCGCGATCTGCCCGCCGACTTTGAACCCAGCGTCTTCGTCACCACCCACATCCCCGCCGACGGCTCGATGCTGCCCGACCTGCTGGCCGAGGGCGCCAACCTCCCCGTGCTGCGCGCCGTCGACGGCATGCCGGTCGAGCCGGGCCGCATCTACATCGCGCCCGCCGATCGCCACATGCTGCTGGTCGATTCCACCGTGCGGCTCGGCCATGGACCGCGCGAGAACATGTCCCGGCCGGCGATCGACCCGATGTTCCGCTCGGCCGCCTATGCCTATGGGCCCCGGGTCATCGGCGTGGTGCTGAGCGGCTATCTCAACGACGGCGCCTCGGGCCTGCACGCCATCAAGCAGTGCGGCGGCCTGACGGTCGTGCAGCACCCCGTCGACGCCCACGCCGAGCAGATGCCGCGCTCGGCCCTGGAGGCAGTGGAGGTCGACCATGTCGCGACCGCCGCCAACATGGCCGAGCTGCTGGGGCAGTTGGCCAAGACCCCCGCTGAAGGCGGCCGGGCCCCGACCCGCGAGCTCGAACTGGAAATCCGCATCGCCGCAGGCGCGCGGGTCAGCGGGGCGGCGTTGCGCAGCTTCGCTGAGCCGTCCGCCATCAGCTGCCCGGACTGCCACGGGGTGCTCTCGGAGGTGAAGGTCGAGGGGCCGCTGCGCTACCGCTGCCAGATCGGCCATGCCTACACCGCCGAGGTGTTCATGCATGAGCAGCAGGGCCAGGTGGACGAGGCGCTCAGCGTCGCCCTGCGGCTGATGGAGGAGCGGCTGACGCTGGTGGAGCGCATGGCCGAGGAGGCCCACCAGCAGGGCCGCAACGCCGTCGCCGAGCTCTACGGCGAACGCGCCGAAGAGTACCGCGGGCATGTCGAAACCCTGCGGCGCGGCGCTGTGCTGGCGATGGTGACGTCAAGGCAACCGGCGGAGGAAGAAGCCGGATAACGCGCCTTCTTAAACCACTCCTCGGGCGTTAAGACTGGGACATGGCTTCAGAACTCACCGGCGAAGAGGAAAACCGTGGCCGCAAGCGCCGCCGCCCGGCCCGCGGTGGCCGCGCGCCGCTGGCCGTCGTGGGCATCGGCGCGTCGGGGGCCTCGTTTGCCTCGCTGGAGCGGTTGTTCGCCCACCTGCCCACCGACTCCGAGCTGGCCTACGTGGTGGCGCTGAAGGCCGAGGACGGCCTCAGCAGCGAGCGCGTGCTGGAGACGCTGGGACGCCAGAGCGGCATGACCGTGGAGGCCGCCGGCGACGGCCAGAAGCTGCGCGCCGACCACGTCTATGTCTGCCCCAGCGACTCCATCGCCACGCTCGCCGAGGGCCATCTGAGGGTGGCGCGCGCCAGGGAGGCGCCCGGCGGCCGGGGGACGATCGACAGCCTGCTGGTCTCGCTGGCCGAGCAGAACGGCCGCAACGCTATCGCCGTGGTGCTGGCGGGGCTCGGCAGCCACGGCACGCTGGGCGTCGGCACGGTCAAAGAAGGCGGCGGCCTGACCCTCGCCGAACAGGACGGCGACGACGAGCCGGCGGACGCGCCCATCTCCCCCGCCGGCCTGGTCGACTTCCTGCTGCCGGTCGAAAAGCTGCCCGAGCAGATCGTTTCCTATGCCCGCCACCTGTCACAGCTCGACCGCGCCACGGAGATGGACGAACTCAAGGAGAACGCGGGCGACCACATCGCCACCATCGCCACCATCCTGCGCAACAAGACCGGCCACGATTTCCACGGCTACAAGGCCAACACCTTCCTGCGACGCATCCAGCGGCGCATGCATGTGGTCCAGGCCGACACGGTCGACGCCTACATCGAGCGGCTGAAGGCCGAGGCTGAGGAGGTCGATCACCTCTTCCAGGATCTGCTGATCGGCGTCACCCAGTTCTTCCGCGACAAGCCCGAGTTCGAGCTGCTCGAACGCGAGGTCATTCCGCGGCTGTTCGCCGGCAAGGGCGCCGGGGATCACGTCCGGGTCTGGGTGCTGGGCTGCGCCAGCGGCGAGGAGGCCTATTCGCTGGCCATCCTGCTGCGCGAGCACATGGCCACGCTGGCCGTCGTGCCGCATGTGCAGATCTTCGCCACCGACATCGACGGCCGGGCGCTGGCCTTGGCGCGGTCGGGGCGTTATCCGGAATCGGTCGCCAAGGACATCACGCCCGAGCGGCTGGCCCGCTGGTTCGTGCGCGAGGGCGCCACCTACTGCGTCCACAAAGACCTGCGGGAGATGTGCCTGTTCTCGGCGCACAACATCATCAAGGACGCGCCGTTCTCGCGGATCGACCTGATCTCCTGCCGCAACCTGCTGATCTACCTGAACATTGACCTGCAGACGCGGGTGATCCCGTTGTTTCACTTCGCGCTGCGGCCCGGCGGCTACCTGTTCCTCGGCCCGTCCGAGAACGTCACCCGCCATACCAGGCTGTTCCAGCCCATCGACCGCAAGCTGCGCATCTTCAAGCGCCAGGAGACGGCGACGCGGGTGCTGCCTGAGTTTCCGCTCGCCGCCCGGACTCCGGTCGCGGCCACGCCGGGACAGGGCCAGGCGTTGGGCAGGCCCCGTCCCCTGCCCGGCCATCTCGGCCGCCATGCCGAGCGCATCGTCGAGCGCTATGCTCCCGCCTACGTCATTATCGACGCCGACTACGAGGTGCTGCACTTCTCCGGCCGAACCGGGCGGTTCCTGGAGCCCAGCGCCGGGGTGGCCAACCTCAACCTGCTGACCCTGGTGCACCGCGACCTGCGCCTCGACCTGCGCGCCGCCCTGCACAAGGCGCAGGAGCAGGACCGGACGGTGAAGGTCGAGCACCTGCGCTTCGGCGGCGGCGACGACACGCGCGGCGTGACGCTGGTGGTCGAGCCGGTGCGCCTGGAAGCGCTCAGCAGCTTCGTCGTCATGTTCCAGGACGAGGGCCCGGTCCTGGTGGAAGACGCGGTCGCCACACCCGAAAGCGGCCTGCTGCGCGACGAGCTGGTGCAGCGGCTGGAAGCCGAGTTGCGCCTTTCCAAGGAACGGCTGCAGTCGACCATCGAGGAGCTGGAAAGCGCCAACGAGGAGCTGAAGTCCTCCAACGAGGAATACCAGTCGATCAACGAGGAGCTTCAGTCCGCCAACGAGGAGCTGGAGACCTCGAAGGAGGAGCTGCAGTCGGTCAACGAGGAGCTGCAGACCGTCAACGGCGAACTGGGCCACCGCGTCAACGAGCTGGCCAAGGCCAACAGCGACCTCAACAACCTGCTGGAAAGCACCCAGATCGCGACCATCTTCCTGGACAACGACCTGCGCCTGCGCAGCTTCACGCCGGTCGCCACCGACCTCTTCCACTTGGTCGACACCGACATCGGCCGGCCGATCGCCCACATCGCCACACGGCTGTCCTATCCCGAGATGCAGGACGACGTGCGCAAGGTTCTGCGCAACCTGGCGACGGTGGAGCGCGAGGTCGCCGCGCCCGACGCCGAGACACGCTTCCTGGCGCGGGTGCTGCCCTATCGCAGCACGGCGAACTTCATCGCCGGGGCGGTGATTACCTTCCTCGATATCACCGCCACCGCCAACGCCGAGTACGCGCTGCGCCAGAGCGAGGCGCGCTACCGGCTGATCCTCGACAGCGCCATCGACTACGCTCTGATCTCCATGGACATGGAGGGCAAGGTCACCGGCTGGAACCCCGGCGCCCGCAACCTGCTGGGCTGGACCGAGGAGGAAATGCTGGGCCGTACCGCCGACATCATCTTCACGCAGGAAGACCGCGACGCCCGCGAGCCCGACAAGGAGCGCGGCATCGCTGACAGGGACGGCCGCGCCCCTGACGAGCGCTGGCATGTGCGCAAGGACGGACGGCTGTTCTGGGCCTCCGGCGCGCTGACGCCGATGCGCGACGGCGAGCTCAGCGGCTATCTGAAGATCATGCGCGACGCCACGGTCGAGAAGCAGGCCGACGAGCGCCAGAAGCTGCTGCTGGCCGAGCTGCAGCACCGGGTGCGCAACATCCTGGCCGTGGTCCGCTCGCTCGCCGCCCGCAGCGTCGACACCAGCGAGACGCTGGAGGACTTCGCCGGCCACTTCGACGGCCGCCTGGCCGCGCTGGCCCGCACCCAGAGCATCTTCGCGCGCACCGGCGAGGTGGCGGTCGACCTCGACGAACTGGTCCGCGACGAGCTTGTCTCGCTGGCCACGGGCTCTTCCGAGCAGGTCGCGGTTTCCGGCCCGCCGGTGCAGCTGCGCCAGCACGCCGGCGAGGCGTTTGCGCTGGCCCTGCACGAGCTGGCCACCAACGCCGTCAAATACGGCGCGCTGGCCCGGCCCACTGGCAAGGTCAACGTCAACTGGCGCACCTTCAACACCAGCAGCGGTCCGCGCCTGACGCTGGAGTGGAAGGAGACCGGCGTGCCGGCCATCGAGACCCAGCCGCAGCGTATGGGCTTCGGGCGCGAGCTGATCGAGCGCGGCTTGCCCTACGAGCTCGGCGCCGCCACCTCGCTGTCGTTCGAACCGGGCGGCGTGCGGGCGGTGATAGAGCTTCCCCTCAACAAAAAAACCGCCATGCTGAAGAAACCCTCGCCGAGAAAACCGAAGGCCGCCGAATGACCGAAGACCGCCCTCCCTGCCTGCTCGCCGGCAAGAATGTGCTGATCGTCGAGGACCAGTACCTCATCGCCGACGAGATGAGCCGCGCGGTGACCGCGCTCGGCGGCAAGGTGGTCGGCCCCTGCCCCACGGTGGAGTCGGCCATCGAGCGACTGAAGAGCGAGGCGGTGGAGTTCGCCCTGCTCGACCTCAACCTGCGCGGCGAGCAGGTGATCCCGGTCGCCGACGCGCTGAGCGAGCGGGACATCCCCTTCGCCTTCGCCACCGGCTATGAGGACTGGGTCATCGCGCCCGAGCACCGCGGCCGGCCGCGCCTGGAAAAGCCGGTGTCGATGGAGTCCCTGCGCCGGACGGTCAACAGCATGCTCAATCCGGCATAGGCTGCCTGCGACTGCGGCATTTTCGTCCACAGGCATGGTTTCGAACAAATGTAAGGGCCGTTTCTCGTCAGGAGGCACAGGGTGCCTGTGACGGAGGGACCCGTGCATTACCGCCTGTATTTTCTAGATGCCAAAGGCCATATCCGCGAGGGCCGTGACCTGGAATGCGAGAGCGACGCCGAAGCCCGGCGGCGGATCAGGGAACTCGACCGCGGCACGTTCGCCGCCGAGCTATGGCAGGCCAGCCGCCGCCTCGACCAGCTGCCCCATCCGGGCGAGCGCAGGGCCGGCTGAGCGCCGCCCTCTCTTGGCGAATGGTACCACCTCTCGGGCTCGAACCGAGGACCTCTAGATCCACAATCTAGCGCTCTAACCAGCTGAGCTAAGGCGGCACATTTCGCGGCGTTCAGGCGAGAGGTGGGATGTAGTCCGGAGCGGGGCTGCGATCAAGCTGTGCGGCAGCCCCGCCGCGTCGTATTGGTCGGCGGGGCAAGGGGCAGACGATGAGCAAAATCCGCACGCGGACGATCGAGGCAAACGGCCTTTCCTTCACCATCGACGAGGCCGGGGAAGGCGACAAGGTCGCCCTCTTCCTGCACGGCTTTCCGGAGAGCCGCTGGTCGTGGCGCTACCAGCTGCCGCTGCTGGCGAAGCTCGGCTGGCGGGCGGTGGCGCCGGACCTTCGCGGCTATGGCGACTCCAGCCGCCCGCAGGGGCGCGAGGCCTACCGGCTGGAGCATCTCGTCGAGGACACCGCCGCGATGTTTGACGCGCTCGGCGCCAAGCGGCGGCTGCTGATTGCCCACGACTGGGGCGCGCTAATCGCCTGGGCTTTCGCTATCGAAAAACGCCTGCCGCTGGACGGCCTCGTCATCATGAACGTGCCGCACCCGGCGGTTTACGCGCGCGTCGTCCGCGAGGGGCCGGCGCAATGGCTGCGGTCCTGGTACATCGCCTTCTTCCAGCTGCCCCTGCTGCCCGAGCTGGCGCTCACCGCCGGCAAGGCGCGGGCCGTCGCCCGGGCCTTCAGCGGCATGGCCGTCGACAAGTCGCGCTTCCCGCCAGAGGTTCTCGACCACTACCGGCAAAACGCCCTGCGGCCGGGCGCGGTCACCGCGATGGTGAACTACTACCGCGCCAACCTTGGCGCCCTGCGCTGCTACGGCCGGCCCGGGCAGCCGCCGATCGATGTCCCGACGCTGATGATCTGGGGCGAGGAGGACGCGGCGCTCGGCGTCGAGCTGACCGAAGGCTACGGCGCGCTGGTCAGCGACTTCACCCTCAACCGCCTGCCCGGCGTCTCCCACTGGGTCCAGCAGGAAGCGCCGGAGAAGGTGAACGAGCGGCTCGAGGCGTGGCTGAGGGCGAAGGGTCTCACCTGACCTAACCGCCCACTACCACTCCCCGTCATCGTCGGACTTGTTCCGACGACCCATGCACATAGCGGGTCGGAAGGATTGCGCAGCGGAGCCCGCCGCACCTTTCTGGGCGCTCATCACGCATGGGTCGTCGGAACAAGTCCGACGATGACGGTGGGAGGTAGCGGCGGGCCCCACACAGCAAAAACGCCCCGGAGGTTTCCCTCCGGGGCGCTCTTCAGGAACTGGCATTCCTTATTGCGGCAGCTTCCACACCAGCGGGATCTTGACGATACCGCCTTCCACCGGTGAGCCGTCCTTGGTCAGCGGACGCATCTTGAAGAGCTTGGAAGCCCTCAACGTCGCGTCGCCGAAGCCCATGTCGGCCGGGTCCTCGGAAACGATCGAGCACTGCTCCAGCGTACCGTTCGCCCTCACCTTGCACGAGATGGTCGCTCGGCCTTCTCTCTCGAGCCGCTGGGCGCGGTCGGGATAGAAGCGGGCGAGATCCTCACCGCTGGGACGACGGGCCCAGTCCGGCTGCGAGATGATCGACGCACGCGGCGCCGGCGGGTTCTGCGGCGGAGCCGGCGGCGCGATAACCGGCGGCGACGGGCTCTCGACGTGCTTCTGCACGGGCGGAACCGGCAGCGGCGGCGGCGGCGCGACGTCCGGCGGCGGAGCCAGAGGAGGACGCGGCTGCAGCGCCGGGGGCGGCGGCTTCTCGGTCGGCGGAGGCGGCGGAGGAGGAGGAGGCGGCGGGGGCGGCGGCTTCACCAGCTCCGTGTCGATCTTCTCATCCGCGTATTCCCGGTACTTCGGCTCGAATTTGATCTTCCACAGGTAGACCCCAAGAAGAGCGTGGAACGCGAGCACGATACCGATCGCTACACTGAAGCCTCTGCCGAGGCCCTTCTGGGCGGGCGGGTCGAACGGGTTATGGTGGCGCGGCGCCTGGTTTTGCTCATCTGCCATGCGTCACGCACCCTCAGCCGCGCGGCTGTTATCCTGGCCGATCAGGGCGACGCTGTAGAAGCCGTTGTCCTGCAGCGCGTTCATCACCTCCATGAAGGCGCCGTAGCGGACTTCCTGGTCGGCGCGGATGAAGATCCGCTCCTTCGTGGGGTCCCGACGGCCGACTTGCTTGCGCAGGTCGTCTCCGATGGTGGCCAGATCGGTCGGGAAGTCACCGATGTAGATGCCTCCCGATTTCTGGATCGATATGTAAACCGGCTTCGGCGGGTTCGGCCGAGGCTTGGCTACCGCATCCGGCAGCTTCAGCTCGACCGAGACGCTGGCGAGAGGAGCGGCGACCATGAAGATGATCAGAAGCACCAACATCACGTCCACGAAGGGTGTGACGTTAATCGAGGCGTTCTGCTCTACGTGGTAGCGATCTCCGCCGGAGCCTCCAAGTTTGGCTCCCATCGGTATTACGCCCCCTTGTCGAGCTGCCGCGAGATGGCGTTCATCAGCTCAGCCGTGAAGCCGTCCGACCGGGTGCCGTAGGCCGAAATCCGCGTTTGGAAGTAGTTGTAGAAGATAACCGCGGGGATGGCGGCGAACAGACCGATACCGGTGGCCAGCAGGGCTTCGGCGATGCCGGGCGCCACGACGGCCAGGTTGGTCGTGTTGGTATTCGCGATACCGATAAACGAGTTCATGATCCCGTAGACGGTGCCGAACAGACCGATGAACGGCGCGTTCGAGCCGACCGAGGCGAGGAACTGCATCCCGTTGGACAGGCGCTTGGAAAGCGAGGACTGCACGGCGGACACGGCGGTCTGCGCACGCATGATCGTCGTTTCGCGGTGCTCGCCGGCGACTTGCAGACCCGCCTGACGGGACAGCTCGACTTCCTGAGCAGCCGC
>Ga0190273_10001024_pt1 | contig 10084 bp, 6 predicted proteins | sample Popmic504IS_FD_134513 | JGI IMG/M metagenome (GOLD analysis project Ga0190273, IMG submission 134513) | Populus adjacent soil microbial communities from riparian zone of Shoshone River, Wyoming, USA - 504 IS | ecosystem: Environmental > Terrestrial > Soil > Riparian zone > Trees stand | place...
GATCGCTCTGCTTGCTGCCTTCGCCGATGGTCGCAAGACCGAGGCCGAGCGCGAGGAAGTGCAGCGTGTTGCCGACGTGCTCGAAGGGGAATTGCCGATGGCAGCCCTGTACCGGGACGTGCTGTTGAAGAAGACGACGGCTGAGACCGCTGCCGCCATGCTTTCGACCCGGGAGTTGAAGCTTCTCGCTTATGAACTGGCCGTAGGTGTCGCGGATTCGGACGGGCTGCGCAACGAGGATGAGGACGCGTTCCTGCGTCGGCTGGCCAGAGCGCTCGGCCTCAACGAAAGCGCAGCCCGCGCGGTGCAGGAGCCTGCCGACGCACTGGCGTCGATGCAACTGGAGTCGGGTGACCCGCACGCCGTCCCCAGCGCGCCGCCGGTCGCCGCCGGCGTCTTGACGTCGTCCGGTTCGGATCCGGCAAGGGATCCCGAGGATGAAGCCGAGGCGGAGGTCGCAAGCGGCAAGATCTTCATCGGCACCGGCGACAGCAGCAGCCGGGCGATCACGGGGCCGGCTCCAGGTGATGCAGAGAAGCACGCAGCGACTGAAGGCGAGACTGACCGGATGATCCTCAACGCGGCGATCATGAACGGCGCGCTGGAACTGCTGCCGCAATCGCTCGCGTCGATGGCGATCATTCCCCTGCAGATGAAGCTGGTGTACCGGATCGGCAAGGCTCAAGGCTTCGACCTCGATGCCGGCCACGTCAAGGACCTGCTGGCGACGATGGGTGTCGGCGTCACCGGACAGTACCTTGAAGGGATCGGCCGGAAATTGCTCGGCGGCCTTCTCGGCAAGGCGGGCGGGAAGATGATCGGTGGACTCGCCGGCGGGGCGACCGGAATGGCCTTCTCGTTCGCCACCACCTGGGCGATCGGCCAGGTCGCCCGCCGGTACTATGCCGGCGGCAGGACCATGGACACCGCGGTTCTGAAGCAGGCTTACGCTTCGCTGGTCGATGAAGCGAAGGTGCTGCAGACCCGTTACACGCCGCAGATCGAGCAGCAGTCGAAGTCGATCGACATGGCGAAGATCGTGGAACTCGTCAAGTCACGCTGAGGCCTGGGATCGCAGGCAGCGGATCCGATGCCTGCGAGCCGGACCTGTCCTGCAGCAGGCTCTTGGCTCGGTGCAAGCCCTAGGCAGCCCCGGCCTTGCGGCCCCGGATCGCACCGACGGTCCGACCCACGAGCATCACCAGCGCGAGCACGATGGCGCCGGCCACGATTCCGGCCGCCGCGTTCAGCAGCATCGGCGTGACGGCACCGAGCAGGACGCCGACACCCGGGATCGCCGCAGCGCCTTCGGTCGCGCCTTCGATCCAGTGGTGTGCCGATGCGATGCCGTGCGTGAGGATGCCCCCGCCGACCAGGAACATCGCGGCAGTGCCGACGATGGACAGGGTCTTCATCAGGTAAGGCGCCGCCGTCAGTATCCCGAACCCGGTGCTTCGCATCAGTCGTGCGCCGGAGCCGGTACCTGGGCGCTTGCTGAGGTAGAGTCCGGCATCGTCGAGCTTGACGATGCCTGCAACGAGGCCGTACACCCCGACCGTCATGATCGCAGCGATGCCGACCAGAACCGTCAACTGGGTGAGAAATGGCGCTTCGGACACGGTGCCCAGGGTGATCGCTATGATCTCCGCGGACAGGATGAAGTCGGTGCGAACCGCCCCTTTGATCTTCTCCTTTTCCGGTGCGCCCAGCGGTCCTGGTGCCGAGTCGGCGGAGTGCGTAGCCGGCCCTGCGTGCGCGGTGGCTTGTGCCCTGCCGTGGTCTCCTGGATGCTCCCCGACGTGTTCCCCGTGGCGCTTCCCGACCTGCTCCCCGACCTGCGCCTTGACGTGCTCCTTGCCATGGCCGCTGCCGTGCTCGCCGCCCGGCAGGAACTTGTGCGCCAGTTTCTCCACACCTTCGTAGCAGAGATAGAGGCCGCCCAGCATCAGCAAGGGCGTGACGAGCCAGGGCGCGAAGGCGCTGATGGCAAGGGCAGCCGGCACGAGGATGCACTTGTTGAGGGTGGAGCCTTTGAAAACCGCCCAGACGACGGGCAATTCATGATGGGCGTTGACGCCGGAGACCTGCTGCGCGTTCAGCGCAAGGTCGTCTCCCAGCACGCCGGCCGTCTTCTTGGCGGCGACCTTGGTCAGCACCGACACGTCATCCAGGACGCTGGCGATATCATCGAGCAGCGCCAGCAGGCTTGCTCCGGCCATGGTCGGCTCCTTGAGGTCGGTTCGGGTGCTGAAGCATAGCGGCAAACCACCGTCGCGCGGCTTGAAGACCTGCGCGACGGGGGCGACGGCCTGAGCGGTTGTGGTAGCGCGGACGGACAGGAGAACGGGTTTGTACAAGCGCGGGAACGTGGGTCTTCGGAAGGTGCCGGCGGCCAGGATGCTGGCAGCGGCCATGGGGATTGCAGTCATCTCCTGCGTCTGCATCGATGGGGCGAACGCCGGGCAGGGTCAGGTGGTGGTGGCGCAATCGGCCGACCGCGCCGATGCAGGAAGTGACCTGCTGCCGCAACAGCGGCGGGTACCCGGCGGCGTGGCGCTGATCCCGCTCGGGCCGTCACCGGCTGCGCCGACGGCGCGCTACGGTGAGGTGCCGGCACTCGTTCTCGGCTCGCGTCGGGATTGGCTCGCAATCGTCGGCATTCCGCTGGCAGCGCAACCCGGCGCGGCGGCGCTCGAAGTGAAGAAGGGAGACGCTGCGCCGGCACGCATACCGTTCACGATCGACTCGGCGAAGTACGCCGAGCAGCGCCTCACGGTGGCGCCCGGCAAGGTCGACCTTGCACCGGAAGACCTGGCGCGCTACGAAAAGGAGCGCAAGCACCTGGCAGGTGTGACCTCGATGTTCAGCGCGCAGGCACCTTCCACGTTGCGGCTGCTGCAGCCGGTAGCCGGGGCGCGTTCCAGTTCGTTCGGCCTGCGCCGCGTCTTCAACGGCAAGGGACGCAACCCGCACAGCGGCATGGACATCGCCGCCCCGCTCGGCACGCCGATCGTCGCTGCCGGCCCTGGCACGGTCATCGACGCCGGCGACTATTTCTTCAACGGCAACACCGTCTGGATCGATCACGGCCAGGGGTTGCTCACGATGTACTGTCATCTCGCATCGATCGACGTGACCACCGGCCAGTCCGTCGCAGCCGGTGAGCGGATAGCCACCGTCGGTGCGACCGGAAGAGTAACGGGGCCGCACCTGCACTGGTCGGTGAGCCTGAACCGGGCGATGGTCGACCCGGCCCTGTTCCTCCAGTGACCCTGCGAGCTGCTGGTCCGCGGCGGATGACACCGAAGGCAACGCACTCATGGCGGCCACGACGATCTTTCGAGCCCGACGCATCCGCACGATGAACCCTTGCGGGCATCCTGCCGGCGTGGCGCGGGGAACTGCCCGTCGACGTGATCCTCGGACCGGAACATGCGCCGGCGCATGCCTGGGGACACGGCGGCACGTCCAGCTTCGGAGGCGTTGAAACGTCGGTTGTCGATGGGACCGGCAATGCCCTTCCCGTCGCAAGGTGTGGGGCGCGGGCAGTTGCGAAAGGCCCTCGCCCCGGCGGCCGAACGGTTCGTCAGCATGGAGTTCCGGTTGCCGGCGCAGTGGATCTGGAGCTGCTGGGGCGGGATCTGGCCGATCCGATGGTGGGGGTGCTGCGGGCCAAGGGACTCATGTGTGACCGCGACGGCAGGATCAAGGCGTTTCACCTGGTCGGCTCGCGCACGGAGACGCGCGACTGCCACGATCCCCATCCGGACTGCGGCCGGCTCGTCTGCATCGGGCTGCGCGAACGCCTTGAACGGTCCGCTGTTGCCGCCAGCGTGCAGGCTGCAGTTCAGGCCGCGGCTAACCGAGCTCGAAGGTGGTGATTCCGTAGACCCGATCGAGTTCCAGCTCCGGAGCAGGGCCCGAATACATCCGAGCGGTCCGAAAGACATTGTGCAGGTTGCGGTCGGCGGCGAGAGCGCAGGCGTCGGAGTTGGGCAGAGGGACGTCGAGGTAGACGGCGTCGCCGGCAGGCACGCGCCCACACAGGGCCCCGTAGAGGGCAGCGGCGATGTCGGGCCGGTCCGCGACCAGCGGCCCGATCTTGTGCCCTTCGCGGCAGCGCCGTATCACTCCCCATCCGGCGAGCAGCCCGTTCTCCATCCACGCGAGACCGGCAGCAGCGCGCATCGCGATCCAGCATCGCAGGAATGCGTCGCGCGGCGCCGGGAATTCGCGGCGGTCGTCGGCGCAGAGCGCTGCGAAATCGACGGTGTCGAGCGTCACGATCTCCTTGCGGCCGGGACTCCTGTCCGGCTGCGCGATGCCGGCGAAGCGCGCGTTCTGCCAGGCGAGCACGAAGCCGCCGCGGCGGTAGTAGTCCTGCTGCGCCGGCACGCCGTCCAATCCGACGACGTGCCCGGCCAACCGGTCCATCCCGGCCCGCCACAGGAGACGGCCGACGCCGCGTCCACGCCACGGTGGAGCGACGACGAAAAGGCCGATGAAGCCGAAGCGCTGCGCGTACGACACGGCGCCGATGCAGCCCACGGCCTGTCCGTCATGCTCCGCCACCAGGAAGCCGCCAGGATCGGCGGCATGGAAGCACGAGGCGTCTTCAATACCCGGGTTCCAGCCTTCAGCCGCGGCGAATTCGACTGCCACCGCGACTTCATCGCGGCGCAAGGTGCGAAGGGTGCACTCCCCGGGCAACATGTCGAACCCCCGTTCAGTCCAGGTCCAGAGGCACCGTGAAGAACATCGTGCTGCCGTGTCCGGGCCGGCTTTCTGCCCGGATCGTGCCGCCATGCGCCTCGACGATTCCCCTCGAGATGTAGAGGCCCAGGCCGGCGCCGCCACTGCGCGCCGGCTTCTCCTGCCAGTAACGATCGAAGACCCGCAAGAGGTGTTCGGGCGCGATCCCGGCGCCGCGGTCGCTGACCGAGAACTCGCACAGCTTCCCTGCAATCGGCACGGCCTTCAGATGAATCTCGCCGCCGTCCGACGAGAACTTGACGGCATTGACGATGAGATTCGAGAGCACCTGGAAGATCCGCTCCGGATCGGCTTGGATAGGCAGGTCAGGCATCGGAGGATGCGGAACCAGCGTCAGGTGCCTGGCCTGGCATACGGACTGAAGCAGTTCGTAGGCGTCCTGGATGATGGGGGCGGCTCCCTGGCGGCTCGTCATGATCTCGAAGCGGCCGGCCTCGATCTTCGCGAGGTCCAGGAGGTCGTTCAGCAGGGACGACATGCGCTCGCCGGCCCGTCCCACGATCTGTGCGCTGGCCCGCATCCGTTTTCCTCTTTCGGAAGCGTCCTGCGCGAGCAACCTCTGGATCACGGCCGACTGCATGACGACGACCGACATGGGCGTGCGAAGGTCATGCGCGACGACGGCAACCAGGTCGTCCCTCGCCTTGGTCGCTTCCTGTTCCCGCCGGACCTGCCGGTACAAGTCGATCTCGATGGTCGAACGCCGCAGATCGGAGGCCGCCTGGATCTCCGAGGCGTCCCAAGGAACGGAGCGGCCCCTGACCTCCTCCTTCCATAACTCGAAGGAGCGGCGCGGGTGCAGGACGGTGCCCTCGGACGCTTGCGCCGGTTCAACGGGCTTGTTCGGATTTCCGCCCCAGCCGACGGTGTGAATGATTTCCGGACGGAACCACAGCACGCAACTGTGCAGCGGCGTCGGCAGCACGAAGGCGAGCACGCCGCTGGCCACGTCGGCACAGGAAGCCCACTCCGGTTCATCGAGCGACAGCTGCCGCGTGCTGAAGAGACCGTCACCACCTGCGTGCTCGACCACCCAGCGCGAAAGCCGCTGCAAAGCGTCTGCCGGCGGACATGATCCGATGCACATCACCGAGTCGCCCGACACCACCGCGGCACCAGCCGACTGGGTGACATGCAACAGGGCATCGGCCTGAGCCGGAAGCCCGGCGAGTCCATGTGCGTCCGCGTGCTGCAAGGCTTCGACCAGGAGCAGCATGGCATCGGCCTTCGACGACTGCTTCGCCTGCGCCTCGACCGTCGCGAGTGCGTTGATCTGCAGCGAAACCACCCGGGCGAGCGTCTCGCAACGGCGCCGCAGTTCGTGGGGAATGTCCCGCGCCAGGCGATCCCCGCAACTGATCAGCCCCCACAGGCGACCGTGCACGATGAGCGACATGCTCATGGAGGCCCGCACGCCCATGTTGGCCATGTACTGCAGATGAACGGCGGAAATGCTGCGCAGGACCGAGTGCGTCAGGTCGAGCGCAAGGTGAAGCGCCGGGTCATGCGCCGGGTCATGCACGGGGCCGAGCGTCGAGTCAGACGCAGGGTCGGACGCATGGTCGAGCGCAGGTTCGAGCGCAGGTTCGAGCGTCGGGTCTGCATCCGCTCGCAAGCCCGATACCAGCGGAACAGGCGTGTAGAGCGCGTCAGGGATGCTCCGGATCCACTGGCGCAGGTAGAGCGCGCGAGCCTGGCGCGGAATGTCGGACTCGGGATAGTGCAGTCCCAGGTAGGAGTCGACGTCTTCGGCCTTGGCTTCGGAGATCACTTTTCCATGTCCGTCATCGTCGAAACGGTACAGGACGACCCGATCGAAACCGGTTAGCTGCCGCACCGACTGTGCCGTGGCCTGGAAGAGCGCGGGCAGGTTGTCGATGGTCGTCAACTCCCTGACCGGCTCGTCGAGGACGGCGTTCAGCGGATGCGTGGCGGCCTGTTCGATCTCCAGGATCGCGATGCCCTCGTGTTCATGAAGCAGGGCATCCAACGGTCGTCCTTGCACGTTCAGCGAAAAGAACCTGTCCTGTTGCGGGCTCGACAACGCTTGCAGAAGAGCCTGGTTTGTCTGCGGCGGCAGTCGTTCGGTGACGGGCCGGTTCAGGAGCGCCGCGGGAGAAAGGCCAAGGAAATCCTCGACGTTCGCGCTCACCTGCTGCACGATGAGTGAAGACGGATCGAAGGCCAGCAGGCAGCCGTGCGGCTGAATGGCGCCAGGAGTGTGGATGGGCTCCCTTGCGCACACCTCGAGGTCGAACCGCAGGTGGGCGACGTCTGCCTGATCGGTCATCGCCGAACATCCTGCAGCAGTGGTCCCGAGGTCGGGGGCTCCGGCATCAGGGACTCCGATACCGAGGACTCCGGCAGCAGCGGCTCCGGCACCAGGGCTTGCGGCAGCAGTGGCTCCGGCACCAGCCATGAATGGAGCAGATCGAAGGTCGCGCGCGCGGAAGCGATCACCTCGTCGGACCAGTCGGGCGGGAGCGATTCCAGGTAGACCAGCGTCTCCCTCCAGCGCTTGCCCGTGTCGGCGCCATACGGATCCCAGTAGGCAAGACCTCCCGCGGGATACCAGGGTGCGCCCGACAGCAGCCGGTTGATGACCCGACCGCCCAGCGTCGATCCTTCCAGCACATACAGCGATCCTGCCGCGCTCGCCTCGCTGCGGCAACACGACACGGCCTCGAGGCACGCGGGCAGGCCGCGAAGGAAATCGTCTGCGGCGCCGAGGCTGCGCAGGTCCCGCTCCAGCAGCGGCAGCTTCACCCGCACGTTCAAGAGATGGGCGGGGATGACGCCCCTGAGAGCCGGCTCCCAGGTGGCATGGAATCCGTGAAAGCGAGCCAGCAGCCGCAGGATGCGCGCTTCGTTCAGCGGCTCCTCCAGAAGCCTCAGCCCGGCTTCCAGCCGAAGATGCGCCGGCTGTGTGGCTTCGCGAAGCCGGGCGCGCAGGGTCACCGTGGGATCATCCATCGGAGGAAGCGGGCGGCAGGCTGTCCCGAGCCCTCGTTCAATGCGGGCCGGCCGCGGCTTTCGGCGTCATACGATCTTCTCGCCGGGATGGGTGATCTTGCGCAGCGGCTGGTAACGCGCCGAGGGCGTGCACAGCGGATGATCGGCAGCGCCACCGTTCCACTGGGGGTCGTCGATCGACTCGAACACCTGCTTCAGGCGCTGGCCCCAACTGGTGCGGATCGACTGGAAGTACGGATTCTGGTCGTCGATGCAGATGACCTTCTGCGTCTGGAACTGGTTGTTCTCGTAGACGAGAAGATCGAGCGGAAGTCCCACCGACAAGTTGGACTTCATGGTGGAATCCATCGAGACCAGGGTGCACTTCGCCGCCTCGGCAAGCGAGGTCGACGGCCTCAGCATCCGGTCCAGGATCGGCTTGCCGTACTTGCTTTCCCCGGCCTGGAAGAAGCACGTTTCCCGGGTCGCTTCTATGAAATTGCCGGCGGAGTAGACGAGGAACAGGCGCATCGCCTCGCCCTTGATCTGGCCGCCGAAGATCATCGTCGCATTGAAGTCGATTCCCGCTGCGGCGAGCGACGGCCCGTCCTGCTGGTGGACGCGACGCACCGCGCTGCCGAGCACGCGCGCCGCATCGTACATGCTGGTCGCATTCCAGATCGTGACCGGCGCACCGTCGCCGTTGTCGACCCGCTCCACCTGGAGGATCTCCCGCACCGACTGCGCCACGGACAGGTTGCCGGCCGTCAGCAGCGCCATGAAGCGATCGCCCGGCTTCTCGTAGATCATCATCTTGCGGAACGTGCTGATCCGGTCCAGGCCCGCATTGGTGCGCGAGTCGGAGATGAACACCATTCCGGCGTCCAATTTGACGCCAATGCAATATGTCATGCGTCGCCCTTGAGATACCTGCCGGGCGCCAACGAACCCGCTGCCCCGCCGCCAAGTCTAACAAGTCGCCGGCAGGGCCGCGGGGGCAATGCTCCGGCGGAGGACGCTGCTCGGTATGCGGTGCCGTCGGCCTTACCGCCGGTCGGCGAAGTGGCGTGTGCGCCACTTCCGGCTCCGCAGCTCGGCATTCACGCGCTCATCGCGGCCCAGGCGGCTGGAATCCGGCTGTCTCTCAGAGCGGTTCGAACAATCCCAGCAGGTCCTCCGGCGACAACGGCTTGCCGCCCGCGCTCAGGGAACCGGACAGGACGGCGGCCGCAAGTTCCGCTTTACGTGCCTGCAGCGCCAGTATCCGTTCCTCGACGGTGCCGGCAGCGATCAGCTTGTACACGAAGACGGGCTTCTCCTGGCCGATCCGGTGCGCCCGGTCGGTTGCCTGGTTTTCCACCGCCGGGTTCCACCAGGGGTCGTAGTGGATCACCGTGTCGGCCGCCGTCAGGTTGAGTCCGACGCCGCCGGCCTTCAACGACAGCAGGAAGATGCGCGCGTCCCCTTCCTGAAAGCGGGTTACCGCGCCGGCCCGATCGGCGGTGCCGCCGTCGAGGCGGGCCCGCACGACCTGTGCCAGCCGCGGATCGGCGTCGATGGCGACCTCGATCAGGTCGAGCATGCTGGTGAACTGCGAAAACACCAGAGCCTTGCGCCCCTCGTCGACGAGTGTGGCGAGCAGTTCGATCAGCGCGTCGCGCTTCGCCGATCGGGTCACCTGGCGGGCGCCGGGCAGCTTGACCAGCGCCGGATCACAGCAAGCCTGGCGCAGCTTGAGCAGGGCATCGAGCAGGACGATCTGACTGCGGGCGAGTCCTGCCTGCGCGAGCGCCTGGCGGACGCGTTTGTCCATGGCTGCGCGGATCGATTCGTAGAGGTCGCGCTGATCGGTCGGCAACTCGATGCGCTGGATCATCTCGGTGAGCGGTGGCAGGTCCGCAAGCACCGCCTGCTTGGTCCGCCGCAGCATGAAAGGCCGTACCCGCGCGTTCAGCGCATCGAGCCGCTCCCGGGCAGTTTCGGTGCCTGGATGCTTTTCGATCGGGTTGCGGAACCGGCTGCGAAATGCCTCCTCGGCGCCCAGCAGGCCCGGCAGCACGAAGTGCATGATCGACCACAACTCGCCGAGGTGGTTCTCCAGCGGCGTGCCCGTCAGGGCGAGCCGGTGGTGCGCCGCAAGCTCGCGCACCGCGACGGCGCCCTGGGTGCGAGGATTCTTGATCATCTGCGCTTCATCGAGGATCACCGCGTGCCACTGCTGCCGGCGCAGGACGGCGGCGTCGCGCGGCAGCAGTGCGTAGCTGGTCAGTATCAGGTCGTGATCGCCGAGGTCGCCGAAGCGTTTGCTGCGTCCCGCGCCGGTCAGTGCGAGCAGGCGCAGCCCCGGCGCGTGCCGCGC
>Ga0190273_10001025_pt1 | contig 10084 bp, 10 predicted proteins | sample Popmic504IS_FD_134513 | JGI IMG/M metagenome (GOLD analysis project Ga0190273, IMG submission 134513) | Populus adjacent soil microbial communities from riparian zone of Shoshone River, Wyoming, USA - 504 IS | ecosystem: Environmental > Terrestrial > Soil > Riparian zone > Trees stand | place...
ATACATCAGCTCCCAGAAGCGCAGCGCGCGCGCGTTCGGATCGACCGACATCAGCGCGTGCAGCAGCGTGGTGCCGGAGCGCGGCTGGCCGGTCACGATCAGTGGCCGCACGATCTGCTCGTCGGCAATCGGATAACGCTTGCGGTCCTCGAACAGCTGCAGCCGGGAGATCAGCAGCCACAGGCAGACCGCGGCGCCGGCGCGCTGCCCGGCCTCGTCCATGCCGATGCTGTTCAGATGATCGACGGCGAGTCCGAACCGGGTCTTGAAGCTGGCGTCGTCGCCGTAATCCGACAGGCCGGTTTCGGCTTCGGCAGCGGCGAGCAGCGCGCCGGCGGCGAGTATCGGCGGGCTCATTGCACGTCTCCGCAGAGCTTCATCAGCTCGTCTTCGGCCTCGCGCACTTTCTGCGCCGAACGGGCCGCGTATTGCAGCCCCGCCATGCCGCCGTAATCCATGATCTTCGGCACGCGCAGACCCGCATCGACGTAGCCCTTGACGATGCGCGCGACCTGCTTCGGCGTGCCGTGCGGCGTCATCGCCAGCAGCATTTCCGGCCGGGTCTTGGCGAGCATGTCGATGATGCGTTCGCGCGGCAGCACCGCGGGATTGATGTCCTGGTAGCCGCGCCAGCTTTGGCCGAGTGGATGCTCATAGCCGCGCGCCTTCAGCGCGTCGGCCGGGAACTGCATGATCAGCGACTTCACCAGCGGCGCGTCGAGAATCTTCGCCAGCTCGCTGTCGTCGCCGATCAGGCAGATCTGGATATACGCGGGCACGATCGCGTCAGGATCGCGGCCGGCGCGTTCGGCGGCGCTGCGCAGCGCCTGCAGCTTGGCGGCGTAGTCCTCCGGCGTCCAGGCACCGGCGGGCCACCAGCCGTCGGCGTAACGCCCGGCGATTTCGATCATCCGCGGGCCGCTGGCGCCGACCCAGATCGGCGGGAACTTGCCTTGGTAGGGCTCGGTGTCCAGGCGCGCGTGATGCAGCCGGTAGAACTGGCCTTCGAAGTCCACCGGGCCCTGGCGGTCCCACAGCAGGCGGATCACCTTGAGCGCTTCTTCGAAGCGGCCGACCGGCTTGGCGAAGTCGAAACCGTAGGGCACGGTGTTCTCGGTTTCACCGCTGCCGAGGCCGAGGATGAAACGGCCTTTGGCGAGATGGTCGATGGTCAGCGCGCTCTGCGCCAGCAACGACGGATGCCGGCGCACGGTATCGACAACACTGGTGACGATTGGCACCTTGCTCGTCAGCACCGCGGCGGCGGCGGCCACGGCCATGCCGTCGAGATGGCGGTGCGGTGACGGCGACGCGGTGGCCAGGTCGGTGAACTCCGGCGTCCAGATCGCATCAGGCCAGAAGCTGACCATGTGATCCGGCAGCCAGATCGAGTGATAGCGCCCGCTGTCGAGCTCGGCGAGCCTGGACAGGTCGAGCGGCAACGTGGTCCGCAGGAACGCGGCCGGCTGTACTTTCATGGCGGTTCTCCTCCTCCATCAGTCGCCGCGTTCCGCCCGCTTTCAGGGCGGGCTGGCGCGGGATCAGCGGTTCTCGGGGCGCTCTTGTGCAGGGGCGCCGACTTGGAAAAAGCCGCAGTGTATGGAAACTAGCACGCGTAAAATGGAAAAGTAAACCGTATATCTGGAAAAGTCTGACGCCCGCGGCCGTCTCAGATGATCCGCGGCACGCGGCCGTGGGTTTCGCTGGTGACGTTGGCCGCCGCCGTGCGCAGGCGCTCCACGTAGCGCGACACGGCGGCGGCATCGAGGTCGTCGGCAAAGCCCGACATCGAGATCGACAGCACCACCTCGCCGGCGGGCGAGAACACTGGTGCGGACAGGTAGGCCAGGCGCACCGGGCCGATGTGCTCCAGCGTCAGCAATTGCAGCTCGTCGCGGGACAGCTCGCCGAGCAGGCTGCGCATCTGCGCCCAGTAGCTTTCGTCGCGAAAATTGGCGGCGTGCTCCCAGATGACTTGCCATACCGACTTCACCGCCGGGCCATTGGCCGCCATCGCGTATCCGCGTTTGCGGATCACCTCCAGCGCGCTCAGCATGAAGGCGCGCAGCTGCTCGTCGCCGTGGCCGGCGCCCCTGGCCAGATAGGCGTCGATCAGCTCGGGTCTGGACCAGGCGATGTGCCCGAGCCCCAGCGGCGGAATGAAAGGGCGGCGCTCGCCGACGCGGCGTATGCCCTGGTCGGCGGGTGGATTCCCGGTCTTCGCCAGCGACAGCAGTTCGTCGTCGACGACCGCCGTGGCCACGCACTGCAGCCCCAGTTCCGCCGTCAGCTGTGCCATCTCGGCGCGCGCGAGCGGCACCGCGGGATGCCGCTCCAGCGCGGCCTGGCCGATCGCGACCAGGGCCAGGCCCAGCGAATAGGTCTTGTGCTTGGGATGGCGGGACAGATAGCGCGCATCGGTCAGCGTCTTCAGCACGCGATGCGCCGAGCCCAGGCTCAGCGACAGGTGGTCGACCACCTCGGAGAGCGTGAAGGATTCGGTGGGATGCGCCGCGAAGAAGTTGATCAGATCGACGATGCGGTTGCCGGGCTCCTCTTTCACGCAGCCAGGCTCCGCATCCGGAACGGTGGGCGAGCGGCCCGGCGGCGGGGCGGCGAGCCGGAAGCAGCAGCGGTCTCGGGATACGGCATCACAGGCATGGAGGGATCGCAATCAGGCATCGGCAGGCCGCGGCCCGGTGCGCGACGGTATAGCGGAAAACGCCGGCGAACGGAATCGCGTCCGGGAGCGCCGCGGCAGTCCCGTGCCCGATCAAGCGCGGACCGGGGCCGGTTTGAGTCACCGGCGGGACACTGGCCATCAGACGAGCTGGCCGTCACCGCGCTCCCGCCGAAGACCGCGTTTCGCAATTGCGTCCCGCTGTCGACGTCATCTCCGCTTTGCAGCGCGACGCCGGCGGGTGAAGCTCGATCATTCGTCCGGCGGCCGTGCTGCGGACTGCTCGGAACTGGAGTTTCGACATGCAGGTCAAGGCGCTGGACCATGTGAACATCCGCAGCCGCGACGTGCCGGCTTCGGCGCGCTTCTATGCCGAAACGCTGGGCCTGGAGCCTCGCAACGGCCCTGGCGCATATGCGCCGGAGCAAGTGCAATGGCTGTGCGACAGCAGCGGCCACGCGATCATTCACCTGTACGGATTCGACTGCGCGCCAGGGCCCACCGGCCCGATCCATCATGTCGCGTTGAGCTGTTCGGGCAAGGCGCAAATGCTCGATCGGCTGAAGCAGCGCGACATCCGTTTCGATCTTCACGAAGCCTCGCCCACGCTGACGCAGATCTTTTTGCGTGACCCGCATGGCGTGTTGCTGGAGCTGAACTTCGCCGGCGATTGATCGTTCACGACGCGCTCCCGCAACGTCGCCCATCGACACAGTTGAGCAGCCCATGAGCACAAACGAATTCGCAGATCGCTACGGCCCCGTCGCGCTGGTCACCGGTGCTTCGTCCGGCATCGGCCGGTCGTTCGCGGAGTTGCTGGCTGCAAAAGGACTGGACGTGGTGATCGTCGCGCGCCGCCGCCAGCGGCTGCAGGAGCTGGCCGCGCGGCTGCAGTCGCAGTACGGCGTCACCGTGACCGTGCTCGAGGCCGATCTCGCGGCGGCCGACGCGGCGCAGCGGATCGTGGATGCCACCGCCGCTCTCGATATCGGCCTGCTGGTCAGCAACGCCGGCTTCGGCTTCAAGGGCGCCTACGACAGCGCCGAGCCGGCCGCGATGGCCGAGGTGCTGATGGTGAACTGCCATACGCCGATGCTGCTGGCGCGCGGCTTCGTGCCGCGGCTGCGGCAACGCGGCCGCGGCGGTCTGCTGTTCACCAGTTCGGTCGAAGGCCTGCTCGGCGGCCCGTACTCGGCGGTCTATGCGGCCAGCAAGGGCTTCATCAACAGCCTCGGCGAGGGACTCTGGGCCGAGCTGACGCCGGACGGCATCAGCGTGCTGACGCTATGCCCCGGGGCCACCGACACCGAGGCGCCGCGCAAGCAGGGCATCGACCCGGCAACGCTGCGCCATCTGATGTCGCCGGACGACGTCGCCAGACTGGCGCTGGAAAACCTCGACAACGGCCCGCTCTACCTGCCCAGCGAGCACTACCGGGCGAGCTTCGAATACCTGCTGGCGATGCCGCGCCGCGATGCACTGATGGCGATCGCCAAGAGCATGAAGAAGTGAGCGCGCCCGCCACCGACAGGCTCGGCATCGAATTCCTCAGCGTGTTCAACCTGCCGCCGGTGGAATACGTCAATCTCGCCGCCGATCTCGGCTGCCGTCACATCTCGGCCGGCCTGGGCATGGTGCCGGGCTACAACCCACACGCCTATCCGGCCTGGTCGCTGCGCGACGATCGCGCGCTGCGCCAGCAGATGCGCGCGGTGATGCGCGCGCGCGACGTGTCGATATCGCTGGGCGAAGGTTTCTCGGTCCGGCCCAACATCGACGCGCGCGATCGCGCGGCCGACCTCGCGCTGATGTGCGAGCTCGGCGCCACGCGCATCAACGCGGTCGCGCTCGATCCGGATCTCGCACGCTGCTTCGACCAGCTCGCGGTGCTGGCCGAAATGGCAGCGGCCACCGGTGTTGAAACCACGCTCGAATTCGGGCCCGGGCTGAGCATCGGCGATCTCGCCACCGCGCTGGCGGCCGTGCGCCATGTCGGCCGGCCGGACTTCCGCTTGCTGATCGACACCATGCACCTGTGTCGTTCCGGCTCGGGCGCGGCCGACATCGCGGCGCTCGATCCGGCGCTGATCGGCTACGTGCAGCTCTGCGATGCGCCGCGGGTGTCGCGCCGCGCCAGCTACATGGAGGAGGCGATGGGCGCGCGGATGGTGCCGGGCAGCGGCGAACTGCCGCTGCTCGATGTGCTCGCTGCATTGCCGCGCGATCTCGTCGTCAGCCTGGAAGTCCCGCAGCTGGCGCTGGCGCAGGCCGGCGTGCCGCCGCAGCAGCGCGTCGGCCAGTGCGTGCTGGCGGCGCGCGCGCTGCTGGCGCAGCTGCCGGCGTAATCACCTGCAACCGGTCGCTCTGATGATGATGAAGATCCAGAATGTGCTCGCCGCCGCGATGCTGTGCGGGTGCGCGCAGGCGGTGTGCGCCGAGCCTGGCCCGACACCGCCGGTGCCGGAAGACCCGCCTGCGGTCGCAGGCTGGAACGAATTCGTCGATGGCCTGCGCGGCCTGCCCGGGCGCGTGCTGGCGAAGCTGCCGGAACCGATGCGCCAGGATCCGCAGGTGCAGCAGGAAGTCGGCCGCCTGGTGCTGGAATCGCTTGCGTCCTCGACCATCGACGCGCTCGGCGGCGACGGTGATTTCCCGGCGTTTCTGCCGGTGATCGGGCAGCTGATGAACATCGGCCAGCCGAATGCCGACACCGTCTACCGCAGTGCGCGCATCACGCCCGGCGGCCGTTACCGGCTGCGCGGATCGCGCGGCAGCCTGCGCATGGCGGTGATCGCCGAAAGCGGGCCGGCGCCAGGCGAGCCCGGCTTTGATCCGGCGCAGGCGCGCGCGCCGCGCAGCACCCACGATCTGAACGCGCTCAAGCTCGACCCGCAGGGCGGCTACGATGTGCTGCTGAGCCCGCAGCGGCCCGAAGGCTACGCCGGCGACTGGTGGCCGCTGTCGCCGACCACGAACAAGCTGCTGCTGCGGCTGGTCGGCAGCGACTGGAGCCGCGAGCGCGATCCGACGATCGCCATCGAGCGCATTGATCGCGCGATGGACCCGCCGCGGCGCAGCGCCGCCGATCTGGAACGGCGCCTGCGCCGCTTGCCGGATGCGACCGCGTTCATGGCGCTGCTGTTCGCCGACCATGTAGAGCAGCTGCGCAAGGACGGCTACGTCAACAAGCTCAAGGTTTTCGACACATCGAAAATGGGCGGCCTCGCCAGCCAGTTCTACTACGAGGGCGCCTACGATCTGCGCGACGACGAGGCCTTGATCGTCGAGGCCACGGTGCCCGCGCACTGCCTGTACCGCTCGATGATCCTGACCAACGAGCTCTACGAAACCACGAACTGGAACGAGCACCACAGCAGCCTCAACGACAGCCAGGCCGCGGCCGATGCCGACGGCGTGCTGCGCGTGGTGGTGTCGTCGCGCGATCCCGGCGTGCCGAACTGGCTGGACACGGCCGGCTATCCGCGCGGCGTGATCCAGGGACGTTGGACCGAGTGCGATACACAGCCGGTGCCGAGCGTGCGCAAGCTTGCGTTCGCAGGTGTACGCAAGGCTCTGCCGCGCGAGACCGCGAAGGTCACGCCCGAGCAGCGCGAGCGCGTGATTCGCGAGCGCCGTACGCAGCTGCAGCAACGCCCGCTGTGGTAGCGAATATCGACAACGCAGCGAGAGGCCGCAACGCCATGCCCGATACGATGAAGGCCTATCACTTCGATGCGTTCAACGACGAGCTCGCGAGCCTGCGGCTGCGCGAAGACCCGGTGCCGTCGCCGGGCCCGGGGCAAGTCGTCGTGCGGATGCGCGCGACCTCGCTGAACTATCGTGACCTGCTGGCCGCCTGGGGCCAGCTGCCCGGCATCAAGCCCGGCCTGATTCCGCTGTCCGACGGTGCCGGTGTAGTGGTCGCAGTGGGCGCATCTGTGTATCGCGTGAAGCTCGGCGATCGCGTCGTGGCCGCGTTCAACCAGACCTGGATCTCCGGCCGACCCGAGCTGGAGTTCATGCGCGACATGCTCGGTGGCCCGGTCGACGGCGTGCTAGCGCAATACGTATTGCTGGATCAGCAGGGCCTGGAGCGCCTGCCCGATAGTCTCAGCTTCGAAGAGGGCGCGACGCTGCCCTGCGCGGCGGTGACTGCCTGGTCGAGCCTGCATTGCGGGCGGCCGCTGCTCGGCGGCCAGACCGTGCTGGTGCAGGGCAGCGGCGGTGTATCGATCTTCGCGCTGCAGCTGGCCAAGTCCTTCGGCTGCCGCGTGATCGCGACGACCTCGTCGGACGAGAAAGGCGAGCGCCTGCGCAAGCTCGGCGCCGACGCCGTCGTCAACTACGCGCAGACGCCGGAATGGGGCGCCGCGGTGCGCGAGTTGACGGGCTGGCGCGGCGTCGACCGCGTCGTCGAGGTCGGCGGGCCGGGCACGCTGGAACAGTCGATCGCCTGCACCGCGTTCAATGCGCAGATTGCGCTGGTGGGTTTTGTCGGCGGCCTCGGCGCGCAGATAAACCCGCGCCTGCTGATGCGCGGCGGGCTGGCCACGCATTCGATCGCGGTCGGCAGTCGGGCCGATCTGGCCAGGCTGCTGGCGGCGATCGAGGCCAGCCAGCTGCGGCCGGTGATCGACCGCGTGTTCGCGTTCTCGCAGGCGGCAGACGCCTACCGCTACCTGCAGGGCCGCGGGCACTTCGGCAAGGTAGTCATCAGTGTCGATTAATTGCCGCGATTGATAGAATCGCCGGCTACGAAGTAGCGATAGCGGAGAAAGAACATGTCTCAGAAAGGCAAGACGGCGGTCGTCACCGGTGGCGGAAGTGGAATCGGGCGCGGCTGCGCGCTGCAGCTGGCCCGCGACGGCGCCGCCGTTGCGGTCTGGGATCTGAACAGTGAGGCCGCGGCCGAAACCGTAAGCCTGATCCAGGCCGAGGGTCACCGCGCCAAGGCCTATGTCGGCGACGCCTCGGCGCGCGACAGCATCGCCGAGATCCTCGGGCGCGTCCGCGCCGATCTCGGGCCGACGCTGATCCTGGTCAACAACGCCGGCATCACCGGCATCGTTCCGTTTCTGGAGATCACGCCGGAAGCGCTGGAGCGCATGTATCGCATCAACCTGATGGGGCCGTTCTTCCTGACCCAGGCCTGCATTCCCGACATGCTCGCTGCCGGCTGGGGCCGCGTCGTCAACATCTCGTCCTCGTCCGCGCAAACCGGCTCGAAGATGATGACGCACTACTCCTCGTCCAAAGGCGGCGTGATTGCGCTGACCAAGTCGCTGGCGCTGGAATTCGCCGACCGCGGCATCACCGTCAACAACATCCCGCCGGGCTTCATCGACACGCCGATGGCGCGCGGTGCGCTGCCCAACATCGACGCGATCGCGGCAGCGTCGCCGATGAAGCGCGCCGGCCGTTCCGAGGACATCGCCGCGGCCTGCTCGTTCCTGGCATCCGAAGCAGCCGGCTACATCACCGGCCAGACCCTCGGCGTCAACGGCGGCCGCGTCATCTACTGATCAGGCTCGGGGTCCGCGGGCGAACAGGCGACTCGTCAGCACCGTGAAGCTGGGATCGACGAAATCCGCCGCCGCCCTCTCGGGCGTGGCGATCGGCCGGCGGCTCCTCAGATCGTAGCTGACGACGCGCCGGGCGAAGCGCCAGCGCGCGTCGTCGCGGCGATAGCGGTCGATGTAGCGCACGCACATGAAATCTTCCAGCGACCCGCCCTTGCCGTCGGGAATGATGTGGTACGCCAGCGCGTAGACCTCGCCCTCCGCCTGGTCGCCGTCGACGCAGATCAGGTGATTGCAGATGTGATGGCCGCTGTACTGCATGTAGGGGAAAGCGCGTTCGAGGAACTGCACATAGTCCTCGGCGCTACCGTCGAAAGTATCGCCGTGCGTGTCGGTGGCGTCGTCGGTGTACAGCGTGCGCAACAGCGCGCCGTCCTTGCGATCCACGCCGCGCGAATACAGCAGCGCCAGTTCGCGGATCGCGTCCTTGGCGAGCAGCGTGGCCAGCAGGGTTTGATCGGTATCCATGGGTTCTCCAGAGTCGGCGACGGGCCGGCTGAGATTACTGCGCGAACGAGTAGCCGCCGTTGACCGGATAAGTCTGGCCGGTGATCCAGGACGCCGCGTCCGAGCACAGGAACAGCGTCATCAGCGCGACGTCGTCCGGCTTGCCGTAGCGCCGGATCACATAGCGCGACAGCTGCGCCTTGGCCTGGTCGCTGGACATGAACTGGCTCAGCCGCGCCTCGTCCATCGGCGGCTCCAGCGTCGACAGCGAGATCGCATTCGAGGTGACGCCATGACGGCCGGCCTCACGCGCGATGGCGCGCACGAAGCCGGCGGCGCCGGCCTTGGCTGCCGAATACGCGGCGAGCCTGGCCTCGCCGATGCGTCCGGCGTCGGAGACCACGGTGACGATCCGGCCTTTGCCCAGCTTGACCATGCCGGGCAAAGCGACGTGGCAGCAGTTCAGCACGCCCTGAAGGTTGGTGCGGAAATATCGGTCCCAGTCTTCGGGCGCGGTCTCCCAGAACGGCGGCGACAGGCCCATCGTCGCGCTCGGGCCGGCGTTGCCGGCGTTGTTGACCAGCAGCGTGACCGGACCCAGCGCCCGTTCCGCTGCCTGCATCGCGGCGCGCACCGAGGCATGATCGCCGACGTCGGCCGGCGCGGCGACGGCAGCAACGCCCAGCGCGCGGATCTCGGCCACCACGGCCTCGGCGCGCTCGGCGACGAAGTCGTTCACCGCGACGCCGCCGGCGTTGTGGCGTGCCAGCGTCAGCGCGATGGCGCGCCCCGCGCCCTGGCCGGCGCCGGTGACAAACGCGATCTGACCGCCCAGATCGAACGGATCGTTGCCGATCATGCTGCTCTCCTGTCGTTGTCCGGCTTTTGTTCGAATCGTCGTTCGACTATGCCAGCTCTGTTTTGTCGCCGCGACGCGCCATCGAGCTCGCGACGAGGGGATCGTGCCGCTATGGCTGGACGCGCTTGCCGCATCGCGCCGACGTTTCAAAACGCGGCCGAATTCGCTAATGTTCAACCCTGTTGATGATCGCGGTGTGACGAGGGCGCGGTCAAGCGGAACCTAAAACAACAAAGATGTTCGGGCACGTCGAGGAGATCATCACGATGTCGGTGCAAAGCGGACGCCATACGGCTGCAGGACCCTGTCGCCTCGCCGAAGGCTGGCGCCTGGAACGGCTCACGGCTGCCAGCCGCCTGTTCGGCGCCAACGGCGTGCGCACCGGCCCCGACGGCCGCATCTACGTAGCGCAGGTATCCGGTAGCCAGATCAGCGCGATCGACGTCGACACCGGCGTAATCGAAGCGATCAGCCCCAAGGGCAGCGACATCGTCGCGCCCGACGACCTGGTCTTCGATC
>Ga0190273_10001026_pt1 | contig 10083 bp, 9 predicted proteins | sample Popmic504IS_FD_134513 | JGI IMG/M metagenome (GOLD analysis project Ga0190273, IMG submission 134513) | Populus adjacent soil microbial communities from riparian zone of Shoshone River, Wyoming, USA - 504 IS | ecosystem: Environmental > Terrestrial > Soil > Riparian zone > Trees stand | place...
GAACGTCCACGATAAAACCGCAGGCCGAGCACGAACACCGCCCAGGGCAGAAAAAAAGCTACGTAGCCAAACAGGCTCAACAGCACGTCTGCGATCCACGCGCCGACACCACCGACCAGGTTGTGCGCCGGTGCGCCGGTGCCAGACGAAGACCAGCCGGGATCGTCCGCGTTGAAGCTGATGAGCGCGACCAGCAGGAACAGCGTCAGCCCAGCGCAGGCGAGCAGCACCGTCTCGCGCGGCAGACGCTCAAGCCAACCCGGATCGGCGAGATCGTCAGTGGCCTGGGATTTGCTTTTAACCAATTGAATATTCAGCGCAAGAGGCGGTAATGATGGTGCTGGAGTATAGCAAGGCAGTTCCGGGCGCCAGCTGCACACCGAGGCCGAGACGGCAGCTTGAATACTCGGTTTCAGTCTTCACATACCAGCAAGGTAGCGCCGGTGATGATGATTTCAGCATCGAGCGCGATCATCCAGCAAGTGACGATAGTTAGCGAGTCTGAGACTCGGATGGGGACCGACATGAGCAACCACGTGCGGCATTTCGTTCTGACGGGCGATGGACGCATCCGTGAATTTTCGCCGGAACAGGCCGCCCAGGTTGCAGCCGGCGCGAGCCGCATGCCGGAGTTCGCAGACGAGCGCGTGCGCTACCTGCAACTGACGCTGGAAGACGAGACCGATTCCGAAATTCGCATTCAGAGCGCCGGAGCCTGCATCCGCTTCGACCGCGAGGGCAAACTGCTGGAAGCGGGGCCGTCGACGCCGGAAGATCAGATCAGCGGTTTCGAGCATGACGCGGTGATTCAGTGGGTGCTGCGCGACCGGCCCACGGTCGGCCCGACGTTTCACTGACAGCGCCCAACGACACCGCACTGGCCCCGCTGCGATACCGGTACGCGGCGGGGCTTGCTGGCGTTTCGGCCGCGGAATGGGACGCGCTGTTTGACCCCGGATACCCGTTCACGACGCACGCGTTTCTGGCGGCCCTGGAAACGCATCGATGCGTCGGCGAAAAGACCGGTTGGCTGCCGCAGCATCTGCTGGCTTATCGCGAAGGAGAACTGGTCGGTGCCGCGCCGCTGTACCTGAAACTGCACTCCTATGGCGAATTCGTGTTCGATTTCGCCTGGGCCGAAGCCAGCCACAGCCTGCGGCAAGCCTATTATCCGAAACTGCTGAACGCGATCCCGTTCACGCCCGCGGTGGGGCAGCGTATCGGCGCCGTCGACGATCGCGTCCGCGCCGACGTGGCCCGGCGACTTGGCCACATCGTCGATCAGGAGTCGCTGTCGTCGGCACACACGCTGTTCGTTGCCGATGAACAGGCCGATGTCTTTCGCGGTGCCGGCTGGCTCGAACGGCACGACCTGCAGTTCCATTGGTTCAACCGGGGCGACGCCGATTTCTCGTCCTTCGCCGCGCGTTTCTCCAGCGACAAGCGCAAGAAGATGCTGCGGGAGCGCCGACGTGTGGCCGAGGCCGGACTGCGCTTCGAGACGCGCCGGGGCGACGAGCTCGACGAGGCCGCATGGATGGCGATCTACGCGCTGTACGCCAACACCTACGAAGAACGCGGCCAGGCGCCGTATCTGACGCCGGGATTCCTGCTCGGCTATGGCGGCGCCGCCGGCTCGCCGTTCCGGGTGATTCTCGGCTACGACGGCGCTCAACTGATCGCCGCCGCACTGACGCTGCAGGGGAATGACACGCTGTACGGCCGGCACTGGGGCGCGGCCGATCGCTATCACAGCCTGCATTTCGAGTGCTGCTATTACCAGGGCATCGAGCTATGCCTCAGCCAGGGGCTGAGCCGTTACGACGCGGGTACGCAGGGCGAGCACAAGCTGGCACGCGGATTCACGCCAGTGCTGACCCGGTCCTTGCATCAGCTCGCGGAACCCCGGCTGCGTGCTGCCGTCGAACACTTCCTGCAGCGCGAACGTCGCCTGGTCGCGACGCGCCAGCAGGAACTGATGCACCATAGCCCCTACCGTATAGAGCCCACACCGAACGTTTGACCGATGGATAATCCGATCCGCCTGCACTGGCTGGATCCGCGCGATCCGAACCAGAATTTCCCGTCGCCGCATCTTGCGATGCGCGATCCGAACGGGCTATTGGCGATTGGCGGCGATTTATCCGTGACCCGGCTGATCAGAGCGTATTCCCAGGGCATTTTCCCCTGGTACAACCCGGATGAACCCATTCTCTGGTGGAGCCCCGATCCGCGTGCGGTGTTGATGCCGGGCGCCATGAAAGTCTCCCGATCGCTGTCCAAATCACTGCGGCGAGGCGACTATGCGGTGACGCTGGATGGCGCCTATCGCGACGTGCTCGACGCCTGCGCCGGACCGCGCATGCGCAGCCGCGGCACCTGGCTCGGCAGCGACATGCGCGACGCCTATCAGGAGCTGCACCGGCGCGGTTATTCGCATACCGTCGAGGTCTGGCGCGATGGTGCGCTGATCGGCGGCCTGTACGGGGTGGCATTGGGCCGCGCGTTCTTCGGCGAATCCATGTTCTCGCACGCCACCGACGCCTCCAAGATCGCGCTGTACTGGCTGTGCGAGCAGTTGAAAGCCTGGAGCTTTCACCTGCTTGACTGCCAGGTCGCCTCGGAACACCTGCGCACGCTGGGCGCGATCGATGTTTCTCGCGAGCGCTTCCTCAACCTGCTCCGCCCCGCGGTGGCCCAGCCGGGCCGCACCGGCACCTGGCACTTCGACATTGCTTCCCCGGCTCCGCGCGAGCATCTACCTCGCTAAGATGCCCTCTCATGGAACGGATCCGACTTTATCTCAGCACCGAACATCCCTGCGGCTACTTGCCGCAGAGAACGGCGCGCAGCCTGTTCGTCGATCCGGATTTCACGCTGAACCCGCAGCGTTACGAAATGCTGCTGTCGCAGGGCTTCCGTCGGGGCGGCGACCATGTCTACCGGCCACGTTGCAGCGGCTGTGCCGGCTGCATTCCGGCGCGGATTCCAGCTCGCGATTTCACGCCCAACCGCAGCCAGCGCCGCTGCCTGAAGGGTAATCAGGACCTGACGATGGAAATCCGTCAGGAGCTGACCGACGAGCAGTTCGACTTGTACCGGCGCTATCTGCGCGGCCGCCATTCCGGTGGCGGCATGAATCCCGAAGACAAGCCCGGCTTTCACAATTTCCTCGATTGCGGTTGGGGCACGGCAGAGTTCTGGGAGATGCGCCTGCAGGGCCGCTTGCTGGCCTGCGCGGTCGTCGACCGGACCCCACGATCGCTCTCGGCGGTCTACACGTTCTTCGACACCGACCTTCCCGACCGCAGCCTGGGTACCTACGCAGTGCTGCAGCAGGTCATGCACGCGCGGGACGCCGGCATGGACCACGTTTATCTCGGCTATTGGGTACCCGGCAGTCAAAAGATGGAATACAAGCGCAACTTCCAACCCCTGGAGATCCTGGCCGGCCGCGGTTGGCAGGTGCTCGATGACTAGACAGCGGTTGCCCCGTCGCGAGCGAAAGCGGATAATGCCGGGCTATCTTGCATGTCCCCTGTATGGAGCAGTCTCCTCGCTAATGGCGAAAGAAGATCACATTGAAATGCCCGGCACGGTCGCCGAGACCCTTCCGAACACCACGTTCCGCGTCAAACTCGACAACGGTCACGTGGTCACGGCCCACATCTCGGGCCGCATGCGCAAGAATTACATCCGCATCCTCACCGGCGACAAGGTCACGGTGCAGCTGACGCCCTACGACTTGACCAAGGGTCGCATCACCTTCCGCGACAAGTAGATCGTCGCGCATGAAAAAGCCCGCTTGCAGCGGGCTTTTTCGTTACTGCGGCTAACGCTCAGACAGGTTCGAGCTGCGCCACTTTTTCGCGGGCTTCTAGCTCGAAATCGAGCTTGTCGTCCTTGACGGTGACGGTAACGCGGCCGCCCTGTGCCAGCTTGCCGAACAGCAGCTCCTCGGCCAGCGGACGCTTGAGCGCATCCTGGATCGTGCGCGCCATCGGCCGCGCGCCCATCTTCGGATCATAGCCGCGAGTGCCGAGCCAGGCGCGCGCTTCTTCGTCGATGTCGAGCACCACGCCCTTGGCCGCGAGCTGCTCTTCCAGCTGCACGAGGAACTTGTCCACCACCCGCGAGATCTCGATCGGGCCCAGGGCCGCGAACGGGATGATCGCGTCGAGACGATTGCGGAACTCCGGCGTGAACATCTTGCGGATGACCTCCATCGCGTCCATCGAGTGCACATGCTCGACCAACCCGATCGAACGCCGCGAGGATTCCTCGGCGCCGGCATTGGTCGTCATCACCAGGATCACGTTGCGGAAGTCCGCCTTGCGACCGTTGTTGTCGGTCAAGGTGCCGTGATCCATGACCTGCAGCAGCAGGTTGAACACATCCGGATGCGCCTTCTCGATTTCATCGAGCAGCACCACGCAATGCGGCTGCTTGATGACGGCTTCGGTCAGCAGACCGCCCTGATCGAAACCCACATAGCCCGGAGGCGCGCCGATCAGGCGACTGACCGTGTGGCGCTCCATGTACTCGGACATGTCGAAACGGATCAGCTCGATGCCGAGCTGCAGCGCGAGCTGGCGCGTGACCTCGGTCTTGCCGACACCGGTCGGGCCGGCCAGCAGGAAGTTGCCGATCGGCTTGTCCGGATTGCCCAGGCCCGAGCGCGAAAGCTTGATGCTCGATGCCAGCTGCTCGATCGCGGCGTCCTGACCATAGATCGTCAGCTTCAGATCACGCTCCAGCGTCGCCAGTTTGTCGCGATCGTTGCTCGACACGCTCTTCGGCGGAATGCGCGCGATCTTGGCAACGGTTTCTTCGATGTCGCGAACCTGCACGGTCTTGCGACGCTTGTGTTCCGGCAGCAGGCGCAGGCGCGCGGCCGCTTCGTCGATCACATCGATCGCCTTGTCCGGCAGATGACGGTCGGTGATATGGCGCACCGACAGCTCCACTGCGGAGCGCAATGCGCCGCGCGTGAACTGCACGTGATGATGCTCTTCGAAGCGAAGCTTGAGGCCCTCGAGAATCTTGACCGTGTCTTCGACGGTCGGCTCGGTGACGTCTATCTTCTGGAAGCGGCGCGCCAGCGCGCGGTCCTTCTCGAAAATGCCGCGGTATTCCTGATACGTGGTCGAGCCCATGCAACGCAATTCACCGGAGCTCAGCAGCGGCTTCAGTAGATTGGACGCGTCCATGACCCCGCCGCTGGCAGCGCCGGCACCAATGATCATGTGAATCTCGTCGATGAATACGATCGCGCCGGGCTGCGTGGTCAGCTCGGTCATCACCGCCTTGAAGCGCTTTTCGAAATCGCCACGATACTTCGTGCCGGCGATCAGGCTGCCGAGATCCAGGCTGTAAACGACGCTGCCTTTCAACAAGTCCGGCACGCGGTCTTCGATGATCAGCCAGGCCAGGCCCTCGGCGATCGCGGTCTTGCCCACGCCGGCTTCGCCGACCAGCAGCGGGTTGTTCTTGCGGCGGCGGCACAGCGTCTGCATGACGCGCTCGATCTCGTGCTCGCGGCCGATCAGCGGATCGATCTGGCCGCGCGCGGCGCGCTCGTTCAAGTTCACCGCAAACTGTTCCAGCGCGGTCTTGCCGTTGGCCTTGCCGTCTTCCTTGTCCTCGTTGTCCTGCGAGGCTTCCGGCGCCGGCTGCGGCGCCTGACTGTTGTTCTTGGCAATACCGTGGCTGATGAAGTTGACCACGTCGAGCCGCGTCACGCCCTGCTCGTTCAGCAGATAGACCGCGTGGGTGTCCTTTTCGGCAAACAGCGCGACCAGCACATTGAGCGTGGTGACCTGCTTTTTGCCCGCCGCCTGCACGTGATAGATCGCGCGCTGCAGGACGCGCTGGAACGACAGCGTCGGCTGCACTTCGACCTGATCGGCCGATTCGCGATTGGAATGGATGTTCTGTCGAATGTAGTCGCGCAGCGCCTGCTCGAGCTTCTCGAGATCGGCACCGCCACCGCTCAGCACTTCCGACACATTGGTATCGGACAACAGGGCCAGTAGCAGATGTTCGACGGTCAGCAGTTCATGGCCTTCGCCACGAGCGGCCAGAAACGCGGCGTCCAGTGCTTTCTGGAGTTCATCGCTGAGCATTAAGCTTTCTCCATGACGGTGAGCAACGGGTGCTGATGCTTGCGGGCGTAGGCGTTGACCTGCGCCGTTTTCGTCTCCGCGATCTCGACGGGAAAAATCCCGGCGGTGCCGCGGCCCTTGGTGTGAACGTGGAGCATGATCTGCACCGCCGCCTCCCGGGTGTGGTGAAAAAACTGCTGCAAAACCTGGACCACGAACTCCATCGGCGTAAAGTCGTCGTTGACGACGATCACTTTGTACATCGGCGGCTGTTGCAGGCGCGGCTTCGCTTCCTCGACCGCGAGGTCGCGAAGATCGTCACGCTGGGTATTGCTGCTGCGGCTCATAGTCCTAGTGTAGCGCTGTGCCTGTAAAAAACGAGTTCGTCCGCGATACCGCGTAGCCGGAGTTTTGGGCGCTTCGGCGGCACGGCGCCGCGGTGTACAACAGCGCTGCTACGTCCCTGCGTGCGATTCAATCTGGCAGCGACAGCCGCCGATTCAAGGGCCGACCCGCGCAGCGTTCCAGGTTACCTGCGGCAACCGACGGCAACACTTCGGCAACCTGCGGCGCATTTCGTTCCGGCTCACTGAGGTTGCAGGCGCATGGAGCCCGAAAGCCGGCCGCGGACGCGGCCGGCGCCGCTGTTATCCGTAACAAACAGCGGGTTATGATGGCCTATGACCCCTTTGGCCGATAACCTGCCGCGCTCGTTGGTGCTCGCCTATGAGCGACATGGGCGCTGGCTGCCGGCTGCCGCGAGACTGCTGCTGGCGCTGCTGCTGGCCCGGCTCCTGGCAGAGTTCGTCTGGCTGTGGGTGCCGACGCCCGAAGCCTCCGCCTGGAAACCGGCGCCGCCGCCGACCCTCGCTGTAAGTGGTGCGGCAAGCGCCAACGGCCCGAATGCCGAGCTGGTCGCCGGCGCCCATCTGTTCGGCGACTACCAGGCGCCGGCGAGCCCGGAGCTGGTGGAGATGGATCAGGCACCTGAAACCCGGCTGAGCCTGACGCTGCTCGGCATTCTCGCCGCCGACCGCGACAAGGAATCGCGGGCACTGATCGGCTCCCAGGACGGCGAAGAGAAGCCCTACTCCGTCGGAGACGATGTCGTCCGCGGCGTCAATCTGCAGGCGATTTTCCCCGACCGCGTGATTCTCGCGCGCAATGGCCAGCTCGAGACTCTGAGGCTGGACAAGGACAAGGCCGGCGCGCCGCTCGCGCCCGGCACTGCCAGCGCGCCAGCCTCGGCCGCGCCCGCCGGCAATACCGACACCGCGCAAATGCTGAGTACGATTCGCGACCAGTTGCTGAACGACCCAAGCAAGGCCTCCGACTATATTCGCATCCAGCCAGCTAACATCAACGGCCAGCAGCGCGGCTACCGGATCTATCCGGGCCGCGATCGGTCGGTATTCAGCGGCGCTGGCCTGCGGCCGGGCGATCTGGTGACCTCGGTCAACGGCGTGCAACTGGACGATCCAGCGCGCGCCCTGCAGATGCTGGGAGACCTGAGCTCTGCAGGCACGCTGAATCTGACGGTCGAGCGTGGGGGCTCCCAGCAGGCGATCACGGTCAACCTGAACTGAGCTCGCGGCAAGTAATAAACATAGCGCGCAACATTCTGGCGTTGCGTCACTTTTTGATTAGAACGTTTCTGTTTCGGGGCCGGGTTACGCTCTCATGATGCCTTCCATCCATGCGCGGCGCATACGCGTCGCTGTGATCTTCCTGTTGGGTTCCTTGCTTGCCGCGCTGCCCGCCTGGGGCCAGGTGACGCTCAACCTGAAGGACGCCGACATCAACACGCTGATCGCGACCGTCAGCGAAGTCACCGGCAAGAATTTCATCGTCGATCCTCGGGTCAAGGGCAAGGTCACCGTCGTGTCCTCGAGCCCGATGGACGCGGCCGGCGTCTACGAAACCTTTCTGGCGGTGTTGCAGGTGCAGGGTTTTGCGGCGATCCCGGCCGGCGACGCGATCAAGATCGTGCCCGAGACCAATGCCCGGCAGGACGGCGGCAGCTACAACTCCAGCGGCGTCGGCCTGGCGATCGACGAGGTCGTAACCCACGTCTACAACATCCAGAACGTGTCGGCGGCACAACTGGTGCCGATCCTGCGTCCGCTGGTGCCGCAGTGGGGCCATCTGGCTGCTTATGCGCCGTCGAACATGCTGATCATTTCCGACCGCGCCGCCAACGTCGTGCGGCTGGAGAAGCTGATCCGCCAGATCGACCAGTCCAGCGACCGCGACATCGAAATGGTGCATCTGAAGAATGCCGGCGCTGCAGAAATGGTGCGCACGCTGACGGCGCTGACCGCCGGCGACAAGAACCAGGATCCGAGCGTGAAGCCGGCGATCGTGCTGGCCGACGAGCGCTCCAACAGCGTGCTGGTCGGCGGCGACAAGGCCGACCGCCAGAAGATGCTCGACATCATCCGTCAGCTCGACGTCGAGATCGGCGAAGGCGGCGCGACCCAGGTGGTCTACCTGAACTATGGCAGCGCCGAAAACCTGGCGCCGATCCTCGAAGGCTATGCGCAGCAGGTAAACCAGGAAGGCAAGACCGGCGCCGCCGCCGCCGCGCCGGCGGCGCCCAGCGGCGGCGGTGGCGCCGCCGGCGTGCGCGTGCTGGCCGACAAGGAAACCAATGCGCTGATCATCACCGCGCCGCCCAAGGCGATGCGTCTGATCCGCGACGTCGTCGCGCAGCTCGACGTGCGCCGCTCGCAAGTGCTGGTCGACGGCATCATCGCCGAAGTCAGCGCCGACAAGTCCAGCCAGCTCGGCATCGACTGGGCTGTCTACAACGGCAACCGCATCGCCGCTGCCGGCATCCTCAACAGCAGCACGCTGACCGCGATCGCCGGCGCCAGCCAGGCCAGCAGCACCGCCGAGGCCGTGGCGGGCGCGGTCAGCCAGGGCCTGAACATCGGTGGCGGCGCCATCAGCAGCGGCGGCACCACGTTCGCGCTGCTGCTGAAAGCGCTGAAGGGTGACGGCAACACCAACGTGCTTTCGCAGCCTTCGCTGACGACGCTGGACAACCAGGAGGCCGAGTTCTCGGTCGGCCAGGAAGTGCCCTTCCTGACCGGCTCGTACAGCAATACCGGCAGCAGCAGCAGCTCGGGCCTGGTCAATCCGTTCCAGACCATCGAGCGCAAGGACGTAGGCCTGACGCTGGGCATCACGCCGCAGATCAACCAGGGCAACACCATCAAGCTGAAGCTGAAGCTGGAAATCTCCAGCCTGGCGGCGAACGCAACGTCCGCGGTCGATCTGGTCACCAACAAGCGCACGCTGAGCAATACCGTCACCGTCGAGGACGGGCAGATTCTGGTGCTCGGCGGCTTGATCGACGACTCGCTCAACGACAGCCGCGCCGGTGTGCCCTTCATCAGCGACATCCCGCTGCTGGGTTCGCTGTTCAAATACCGCTCGGTGCAGCGCACCAAGCGTAATCTGATGGTCTTCATCCGCCCAGCGATCGTTCGCACCCAGGCCGAAGGCGACTACTACACGCGCCGCAAATACGATTCCGCGCGCGAGGCGCAGTTGACCGGCACCGCGGGCTCGATCCCGCTGATCGGCGGCACCCGGCCGGTGATGCCGAGCTTCGATGCCGCGGCGCGCAGCCACTTGCCGGCGAGCACGGCACCGCCGGGCGCCCTGCCCGGCGGTGCGCCGCCAGCAAGCTCCGAACCGGATAACGTGCCGACCATCACCAGGCCGATTCCGCTGCTGCCGCAACCCTAGTCCGCGCGCAATGGAAACAATGCTGCGACGTCCGCCGTTCGCTTTCGCCAAGCGCCACGGCCTGATCGTGACCGAGGATCTCGGCGATCACGTTGTGATCGCGGCGCGCCCCGGAGCGCAGATCGAGGCGCTGCAGGAGACGCGGCGCTTCGTTGGCCGCCCCGTGCGGCTAAAGAACGTAACTGCAGCCGAATTCGACGCGCTGCTGTCGCGCACCTACGAA
>Ga0190273_10001027_pt1 | contig 10066 bp, 8 predicted proteins | sample Popmic504IS_FD_134513 | JGI IMG/M metagenome (GOLD analysis project Ga0190273, IMG submission 134513) | Populus adjacent soil microbial communities from riparian zone of Shoshone River, Wyoming, USA - 504 IS | ecosystem: Environmental > Terrestrial > Soil > Riparian zone > Trees stand | place...
AAGGCGATGAGGCCGATGAACGGGCTTCCTGCAAAGAAGCTGACGCCGGTCGTGACGCCGATCCAGGCACCGATCACGGTGGGGATCATCGAAAGCGCCAGCAGCCAGTAGGTGTTGCGCAGGACGCGGTTGCGTGTCTCGACGCTGGTGACGGCGGTTCCCTGTCCGTATCGCAGCGAGCCTTGTTCGAATGCCATGCTTGTTTCTCCTGAAACTGATGTAGACGGTATTGGCGTACATGCAGTAAGCGAGCGGACTATAACCGCTACCCCTTCCGGCACCGCCCGTTGTCCTAGAAAAAATACGTGTATTAGGCGGCGGCCGGGGTCCTGGCTGCACATGGCGGCAACTGCACAAGCTTCAAGGCCGCAGCACCGGCTCTCCTCGGCATTTCAGCAGCAGTAACGTCACCTGCCGTTGGTATACTCGCTGGTTACGGAGAACCGGCAAGGACACGCGGCCAGCGCCAGCGTGTCGGCGCCGGCGCCTCTCGACATCAGCCTCTGCGCAGGCACGCTGTCCGTTCCAGGCGCCTTGTTTTCAGCCGGTTCCAGCCCTATTCATCCGATCCGGGCGAGCCTGGATCTCCTGGAGTGTCTCTCATGGCCGTCGAAAGAACCCTGTCGATCATCAAGCCGGATGCAGTGGCCAAGAACGTGATCGGGCAGATCATCACCCGCTTCGAGTCCGCCGGCCTCAAAATCATTGCCGCACGGTTGATGCAGATGTCGTCCGCGGATGCGGAAGCCTTCTATGCGGTTCACAAGGAGCGGCCCTTCTTCCGGGATCTGGTGTCTTTCATGATTTCGGGGCCGGTCGTCGTCCAGGTGCTGGAAGGCGAATCCGCCATCGCGAAGAACCGCGAGCTGATGGGTGCGACCGATCCGAAGAAAGCCGACAAAGGGACGATCAGGGCCGACTTCGCCGACAGCATCGAAGCCAATGCTGTCCACGGGTCGGATGCCGCCGAAACGGCCGCCACCGAAATCGGCTTCTTCTTCCCATTGATGCAGATCCATTCCCGCTGAGCTGCCAGGATTCCCTGCCGGTACGGGGCCGGCTGGCGCCCAGCCCATCCACTCGGAGCCGAGGTTGCCGACAATGACGCCCGTGAAGATGCCACCGCCGGTACCGGCGCAGGCGTCGCTGTCGGCGCCGCCGGGAACTGGTGCCGATCCTGAGGATCGTAAGGTGAACCTGCTCGGGCTCGACCGGGCGGGAATGCTGGCGTACTGCGCGGCGCTCGGCGAAAAGCCGTTTCGCGCGCATCAACTCCTGCGCTGGATCCACCAGCGCGGCGAGGACGACTGGAATGCGATGTCGGACCTTGCCCGCAGCTTCCGCGACCGCCTTCGGGAGGATGCGGTCATCAAGGCGCCCGCGATCATCGCCGACCATACCGCGGCCGACGCGACCCGCAAGTGGCTCTTCGATGTCGGCAACGGCAACGCGGTGGAAGCCGTCTTCATACCGGAAGCGCGCCGCGGCACCTTGTGCATATCGACCCAGGCGGGGTGTGCGGTCAATTGCCGATTCTGTTCCACCGGCAAGCAGGGCTTCTCGCGCAATCTCGGCACCGACGAGATACTCGGGCAGATCTGGCTCGCCGGCCGCCTCCTGGTGCAGGCAGGTGCCGTGGCCCGCTGGAAGCGCGAGGCCGGGGCGGGCGCCGCCGACGTCACCGCAGACGAGGGCGATCCGGCGGACGAGGATCCAGGCGCTCCTGCGGCCGGTTCCCGTGCCATCAGCAACGTCGTCTTCATGGGCATGGGAGAGCCGCTCCTGAACTACGAAGCGCTCGTGCCGGCGCTGCGCGCGCTGGTCGACGATCACGGCTATGGTCTTTCGCGCCGCCGCGTCACTGTTTCAACCTCGGGCGTCGTGCCGATGATCGACCGGCTGGCGCAGGATTGTCCGGTGGCGCTGGCTGTTTCCCTGCATGCCGGCAACGACGCCTTGCGTGACGAACTGGTTCCGCTCAACCGGAAGTACCCGCTGGCGGAGTTGATGGCTGCCTGCCGGCGCTACCTGCGGGTCGCGCCTCGAGATTTCATCACCTTCGAATACGTGATGCTGCGCGACGTCAACGATTCTCCGGCACAGGCCCGCGAACTCGTCGAGCTGGTTCGCGAGGTGCCGTGCAAGTTCAACCTGATCCCGTTCAATCCCTTTCCCGAGTCAGGGCTGGTGAGGTCGCAGGATGCAGCCATCAGCCGGTTTGCGGAGGTGCTGAGCGCTGCGGGCATCGTGACCACGGTCCGCAAGACCCGCGGCGGCGACATCGACGCCGCCTGCGGCCAGTTGGCGGGGGAGGTCGTGGACCGCACGCGCCTGAAAGACCGCACGATGAAGATCGTGCGTCGGGTCGAACCGGCCGGATCTTCCCGGTCCCGGTCTGTCGGTTCGATCGGTTCAGCGGGGCGGAGGCCCTGATGAAGAAAGGGCGTGCACGCAGGCTTGCGGCCGCCGTGGCCGCAGTCGCGTTGCTGCTTGCGGGCTGCGTATCGACCGAGACGACCAGCACCGTCGGCGCACCCTCCCCGGCAAGCCCCGCTAGCGCGGGCGCAAGCGGCGGTGGCAGTCAGAGCAGCGTGCGCGAGGGCGGCACCTCGCCGCTCACCAGCGGCACCACCCGGAACGAGGAACTGCGCCGGCGCGCCAGCATCCGGCTGGAATTGGCGGCCACTCACTACCAGCAGCAGAACTTTCCGCTGGCGTTGCAGGAGGCGGAGCAGTCGATCAGTCTCGACCCCTCGTTCAGCGCCGGTTACGGGATGCTGGGATTGATCTACATGTCGATCGGGGATCGCGTCAAGGCGGACGACAACTTCAAGCGCGCGATCAGCCTGGATCCCAACGACGCCGAACTGAACAACAACTTCGGCTGGTATCTCTGCCAGAGCGGTCGCCAGAAGGAGTCGCTCGTCTACTTCAACAAGGCGTTGGAGGACCGGCTCTACCTCACGCCTGCGAAGCCGCTGCACAATGCCGGCATCTGCCTGCTGCAGACGGGCGATGAGGCCGGCGCGGAGAACTACTTCCTTCGCGCCTTCCAGGTGGACCCCGGCAATGCGGTGGCGATGTACAACCTCGGTCAGTTGTACCTCAAGCAACGCAACCTCGAGCGGGCGAAGTTCTATTCCGACCGGCTGATGAGCGGCTACCAGCCCACCGCGGAAACGCTCTGGCTTTCGCTCAGGGTGGCACGGGCGTCGGCGAATCAGGAATACGCCGGTCAGATGGCGTCACGGCTGAGGCAGCTTTTTCCGGCTTCACGCGAGGCGGCACTGCTGCAGCAAGGAGCGTTCGGTGACTGACGAGGTTGCGGCAAGACAGAAGATTCTGGTGGCCACGCCGGCGGAGCTCGCGGCCGCGCGCGAAGCCCGCGGAATGAGCCAGGTCGACATCTCGCACCGGATCAAGCTCCAGATCAGGCAGGTCAACGCGCTCGAGCAAGGTCAGTGGGAGGCATTGCCCGGCAGGTCGTTCGTTCGCGGCGCCTTGCGCAGTTACGGCCGCCTGCTCGAGGTGGACGTCGCGCCGTTGCTGGAGAGTGTCGGCGGCTTTGCAGAGCCGGCGGCGCTGCTCGCGATGCAGCCGCTCGAGGCGTCTCTTTCCCGCTCTTCAGGCTATGACAGGGGCGGCCACGGCAGTCGGGTGCTCTGGGTGCTCGTGTGCCTGGTCGGCGTGGTCGCGCTGGTCGTGTACTTCGGCTCCGATCCGGACTCGGAGCGCTTGCGTTCATGGCTGCCCTCGAGCAATACCGCCTCGGTGGAACCGCCTGATCCGGTCGCAACGTCGAGCGATCAGGCTGGCATTTCACCGCCTGCCCCGGCGCCCGCGGATCCTGCCGCTGCGGCGGGTCAGGCGGCCGCGGCAAATGCGGCCGCCGCTGCATCGGCGGGCGCGAGCAACGGACCTGCAGCCGCGGGCACCGTGGGCGCTGGATCGGTCGCATCGTCCGACGGCACGCCGGCCGCCGGAAGCGGCGGTGGGGCAGCGTCCGACGCCTCAGTCATCGACAGCAGGAAGCTGATGCAGTTCAGGGCCCTCGACGATTCGTGGGTCGAGGTGCGACAGGCCGACGGCTCGGCGCTTCACAACGCCCTGCTCAGGGCCGGCACGAGCCTCGAGTTGAAGGGCAACCCGCCCTACCGCCTGGTCCTGGGCAATGCAAACCGGCTGGAGTTGTCCTACGAGGGGAAGCCCCAGGACCTTGCGGCCCACATCCGCGCCCACAACATCGCGAAGCTGCAGCTGCAGTAGCGCGCCGCAACCACCCAGCCCTCGTACCAGCGCGTCCGCAACAACACATCCTGAACGGCACCATCCCGCCATGTCGAACAACTGTCTTCCAATGCCTGCCGGACCTTCTGCACGACGCGCGTCGCGCCAGGTGATCGTGCGCTCCGGCGGCCGACGAGTGCTGATCGGCGGCGGTGCGCCGGTGGTGGTTCAGTCGATGACGAACACCGATACCGCCGAAGCGATCAAGACTGCAATCCAGGTGCGGGCGCTTGCCCAAGCCGGCTCCGAGATCGTGCGGATCACGGTCAACACGGCCGAAGCGGCGGCCGAGGTGCCGGCGATACGCGAGCAGCTCGATCGGATGGGCGTCGATGTACCGCTGGTCGGCGATTTCCATTACAACGGCCACAAGCTGCTGAGCGACTTCCCGGCGTGCGCCGAAGCGTTGTCCAAGTACCGGATCAATCCGGGCAACGTCGGAACCAGCGCGAGGCGCGACGACAATTTCAAGCGGATGATCGACGTTGCCTGCCGCTTCGACAAGCCGGTGCGGATCGGGGTCAACTGGGGCTCGCTCGACCAGGCGCTGCTTGCCCGTCTGATGGATGCGAACTCGCGCCTGCCGGTGCCGTGGTCGGCGCAGGAAGTGATGCGCGAGGCGCTGGTCACGTCCGCCATCGACAGCGCGCTCGAGGCAGAGTCGCTGGGGCTGCCGGGAAATGCAATCGTCCTGTCGGCGAAGGTCTCGAACGTGCAGGACGTCGTGGCGGTCTACCGGGAACTGGCGCGGCGCTGCGACTATCCCCTCCATGTCGGCCTGACGGAGGCCGGCATGGGCAGCAAGGGCATCGTTGCGTCGACCGCAGCGCTTTCACTGCTGCTCCAGGAGGGGATCGGCGACACCATCAGGGTTTCGCTCACGCCGGAGCCCGGAGGCGACAGGACCCGCGAGGTGGTGGTGGCCCAGGAGATCCTGCAGACGATGGGCCTGCGGGCGTTCGCCCCGATGGTCATCGCCTGTCCGGGTTGCGGCCGCACCAGCAGCACCTTCTTCCAGGAGCTCGCCGACCGCATCCAGCGCTACCTGCGCGAGCAGATGCCGGTGTGGAAGCTGCAGTATCCCGGCGTGGAGTCGATGCAGGTCGCGGTCATGGGTTGCATCGTCAACGGCCCGGGTGAGTCGCGCCATGCCGACATCGGCATTTCGCTTCCCGGTGCCGACGAGGCGCCGGTTGCGCCGGTCTTCGTCGACGGCGAGCGCACGGTCACCCTGAAAGGCGAGCGTATTGCCGAGGAGTTCCAGGCGATCGTCAACGACTACGTCAGCCGCCGCTACGGCCTGCCGGCGCTCAGCGGCGGTGCGGCGGAGGAAGCCGCGCCGGACAGCGCTGCGGCCGAGGCAGGCGTCGCATGAGGTGCACCAACTGACCTGTCTCGGCCGAAACGGCTGCACCGGGTCGGCGCGCGAGGCAAGGGCGGCTGCCGATGCCGCGGGACACACAACGCCGGCGGGCACGACGGGCATGCCCTCACCACAGGATCGACTGGAACTGACATGACTGCAACCCGACTCGTCGGCGTCAAGGGGATGAACGACATCCTCCCGGATGAAAGCGGACGCTGGCAGCGTCTCGAGGAGCTTGTCGCAAGTTGGGCCCGCAGCTACGGCTACATGCAGATCCGCACGCCGGTCGTCGAGCCGACGGCGTTGTTTTCGCGGGGGTTGGGCCAGGTCACCGACATCGTGGAAAAGGAGATGTATTCGTTCGAGGACGCGCTCAACGGCGAGCACCTGACGCTTCGTCCTGAAATGACGGCCGGCGTCGTCAGGGCCGTGATCGAGCACAACCTGCTCCACGCCGGACCGAAGCGGTTGTGGTACATGGGGCAGATGTACCGGCACGAGCGGCCGCAGCGCGGGCGTTATCGCCAGTTCCACCAGATCGGCGTCGAGGCGCTCGGCTTCGCCGGGCCCGACGTGGACGTCGAAGTGATTGCGATGTGCCAGCGTTTATGGGACGACATCGGCTTGCGCGACATTGGCCTGCAGATCAACTCGATCGGCGACAGCGGCGAGCGGGCCCGGCATCGCGCCGATCTGATCAGCCACTTCGAGAAATACCAGGATTCGCTCGACGAGGATGCGAGGCGGCGTCTGCACAGCAATCCGCTGCGGATCCTGGACAGCAAGAATCCCGCGATGCAGCCGGTCATCGAGTCTGCGCCGCAGCTGCTCGATTATCTCGAGCCGGCCGCGCGCGCGCATTTCGAGGGCGTCAGGGCCGGTCTCGCCGATCTCGGCATTCCCGCCGCGATCAACCCGCGGCTCGTGCGCGGCATGGACTACTACAATCGCACGGTATTCGAGTGGGTCACTGACAAACTCGGCGCGCAGTCGACGGTCTGCGGCGGCGGCCGCTACGACCCGTTGGTCGAGATGCTCGGGGGGAGACCCGCTCCGGCCTGCGGGTTCGCCATCGGGGTCGAGCGGCTGCTGGACCTTGCGGCGCAAGCCGGTGCCCTCGAAGGCGAAACGCCGGCGGACGTCTATGTGGTGAACAGCGGGGCCGGCGCAACGTCGGCCGCGCTGCGGGCTTCGGAACAACTTCGCGCCGCCGGGCTCGACGTCGTGATGCACGCGGGCGGCGGGAGCTTCAAGTCGCAGTTCAAGCGCGCCGACGCCAGCGGTGCGCGTCTGGCGCTGGTCATCGGCGAGGACGAACTGGCGCGTGGCGAACTGAGCCTCAAATGGCTGCGGGTCGGCGACGATCGCGGCGGCGGCGGTGGGCACAGTGGCGACGACGGGCACGGTGGCGGCAACGGTCGCAGCAGCGGCGACCGTCAGGCACAGGGGCGGGCCAGGCAGCAGGCGGTGCCGGTCGACAATCTGGTCGACACGGTGCTGGCGGCACTGCTCGAGGACGAGGAGTGACGATGCGGCCACGCGGCAGCGGCGGGCTGCAAACGACAGGGGATCGAGGATGGATCGGGTGATGGATTCGAGGAAGGGTTCGAGGATGAATCGGGTGAAGGGATCGGCAAAGGGATTGCTTTTGCGTGCCACGGCGGTATCGACGCGCATTTCTTGCGCGGGATCGAAGGTGCGGCATGGCCTTTAACCTGCAGGAACAGGAGCAGATCGACGAGCTCAAGTCGTTCTGGAACAGCTACGGCAACGCGATTCTCGCGGCCATCACCGTCGCGTTGTTCGCCTTTGCGGGCGTGCGCGGCTGGAACTGGTACGAGGCGCGCCAGGCCGCAGCGGCGGCGGGTATCTACAGTCAGCTCACCGAAGCCGTTGATGCCAGGAACATCGGGCAGGTCAAGCAGCGGTCGGACGATCTGTTCAAGCAGTACGGCGGCACCGCCTATGGACAGATGGCGGGCCTGATGGCCGCGCGCGCCTATGTCGATGCAAAGGACATGGCTGGAGCGAAGGGCGCGCTCCAATGGGTGATCGACAACGCTCAGGACGCCGAGTTCAAGCATCTCGCCGCGCTTCGCCTGAGCGGGCTCCTGCTCGACGAGAAGGCGTACGATGCAGCCCTCAAGCGGCTGAACGACACCGCTTCGGGATCGATGAGTCCCGAAATGAACGGCGCATTTGCCGACCGCCGCGGCGACGTCATCCTCGCGCAGGGCAACCAGGCGGGTGCCAGGACCGAGTACGAGAAGGCACTCTCGATTCTTCCTCAGGCATCACCGCTGCGCCAGCTGGTGCAGTTCAAGCTCGACGCGCTCGGGGGCTGACATGCAACGACTCACCTGCTTCGGCCGGCCTTTCTGCCTGGGTGCAACAGCGGCAGCGCTGCTGGTGCTCTCCGGATGTTCGCTCTTCGGAACGTCACGGCCTGACCCGCCGCCGTACCCCGCCGTCAGTGCGGCGGACGCCTTGCGGACCTCCTGGACTGGGGGTTCCGCGGGCAAGGTGCTCCCCGGCTTTTCGCCGGCAGTGACGGCCGACGCGGTCTGGGTGGCGGCGGCCGACGGGTCGGTCAGCCGGCTCTCCCGACAGGGCGGTCGCGAGGAACTGAAGGTCGAACTCAAGGAAAAGCTCGCCGCGGGCGTGGGGAGCGACGGTTCGATGGTCGTCGTCGTGTCGCGCGACGGCGACGTCATCGCGCTCGACGCCGATGGCCGCCGGCGCTGGTCGGTGCCGCTGAAGGGCGAAGTCATCACGGCCCCCCTGGTCGCCCCCACCGCCGTGGTGGTGAGGACCGTCGACGGCCGGATCGTCGCGATCGACCGCGACGGCGGCTCGATCAGGTGGACATTCCAGCGCACGATGCCGACGCTGGTGCTGCGCCAGAGTTCCCCGATGGTGCTGAGCGGCGGCGACACGGTCTTCGTCGGCATGCCGGGCGCCCGGGTGATGGCGCTGGATCTGCGTCTCGGCGCGCCGCGTTGGGAAACGGTCATGGCGACGCCGCGCGGTGCGACTGAACTCGAGCGTCTGGTCGACATCGCGGGCTCGCCTGCGCTCGCGTCGGGGCAGATCTGCGCGGTGGCGTATCAGGGAAAGCTGGCGTGCCTCAACACCGACGACGGCCGGATCGTATGGACGCGCGACATCTCGTCCTCGAGCGGACTCGCAGTGACCGGCGACACGGTCGTGACGGTGGATGGCAGCGACATCGTCCAGGCCGTCAGGCCGGCCGGCGACGCGCTCTGGAAGCAGGACGGATTCGTGCGCCGGGGCATTACCGCACCGGTGATCGTGAACGACCGGATCTTCTTCGGCGACCGCTTCGGCAATCTCAGCGTGCTCTCGCTGGCCGATGGCTCGCCGGTCTCGCGCATCCCGCTGAACGGCGGGGCGCCAGCATCGGCGCCGGTGGTCGTCGACGACATCGTCTATGTTCAGACCCTGGGTGGCGCCGTCGCCGCCTTTCCGGCGCGATGAGCCGGCGATCACCCGCACAGCCGGCGTCCGCGCGCAGCCGCGCGCTGCTGCGCGCGGGTGAGGCAGCAATGCCTGAAGCGGTTCCGGTTCCATGAAGACGTCCTGGCGCCAAAGCCGCCATCACCAACCCGCATCGGATCAGCCCGTTCCGGTGATCGCGCTGGTGGGCCGGCCGAACGTCGGCAAGTCGACCCTCTTCAACCGCCTTACGCGATCGCGGCAGGCGATCGTCGCCGACATACCCGGGCTGACGCGGGATCGGCACTACGCACCGTGCACGCAGGGCGACCGGCGATACGTGCTGATCGACACCGGTGGCTTCGAGCCGGTGGCGGCAACCGGTGTCACCGCCCAGATGGCGAGGCAGACACGTCAGGCGATCATCGAAGCCGACCTGGTGGTCTTCGTTCTCGACGGGCGGCAGGGCATGACGCCGCGCGACCAGGACATCGCCAACGAACTGCGGCGCTCCGCGCGGCTGGTGCGGGTTGCGGTCAACAAGACCGAAGGCATGTCGCAGGCCATTGCAAGCGCGGAGTTCCACGCACTCGGCCTCGGCACGCCGTTGTCGATCTCGTCGGCGCACGGCGAAGGCATCTTCGAGCTGATCGACGAGTGCCTGGACGCGGTGTCCGAGGCACACGAACAGGCTGCGCCGCCGGCGAGCCGCGAGCAGCCGCTGCAAGCGCCCGGCGGGGCCTCGCCAGCGACTGAGGCTGATGCCCGTCGCGATGCCGATGTTCGTCCCGACGCCAATGTCAGTCCCGATGCGGACGTCAGTCCCGATGCGGAGAGCGGGGCCGAAGCCGATAACGGGGCCGGAGCCGATAGCGGGGCCGGACCCGGAGCGGCAGCAGGCGCCGCGGCGCGCGCAAGGCCCATCCGGGTTGCCGTCGTCGGACGCCCCAACAGCGG
>Ga0190273_10001028_pt1 | contig 10062 bp, 7 predicted proteins | sample Popmic504IS_FD_134513 | JGI IMG/M metagenome (GOLD analysis project Ga0190273, IMG submission 134513) | Populus adjacent soil microbial communities from riparian zone of Shoshone River, Wyoming, USA - 504 IS | ecosystem: Environmental > Terrestrial > Soil > Riparian zone > Trees stand | place...
ATCTGAAGGGTTTCTCGGGATGGTGTCATCAATGGCCGATTCCGCCTCAGATGTGCTGTCCTCTTCTTCAAGGTTCGTGGTTCCGATCGATGAGAAACGTTGTGGCTGGGGGGCACTGAGATGCTCGGGCGATAATAGTTGAGGAGCAGAGGTGGGCGCAAGGTGTGGTCCTCGAGGGTCGTTCTCTTGGATTGGCAGTAAGGATGGTAGGATCTGTGTGGTAGAGGAAGTACTATTGGACAGCGTCTTCTTTCTCACACGACTTCCGCCGCGATTCGAGCTACCGAGAATGCATTCTCGATGCTCTTTCTTGCACCGACCACATGGAGGCGTCCCGCCTGAAACGTCCCTGCATTATGTCAGATGGCGATACAGACGAGTCTTGATGGTGTCGTCGGCTATCGTGAAGGCTTTCGTTTCCCGTGGATCAGAAGCCGTCAGAGGCTTTGTAGGCTTGACCGACGCCCCGAAAGCGCCTATAAGCGCTGGCTCCACCAGCTGTGGAGGACGACTCCTGACATCTTGGGCACTTACAGGTCGCATCGGCTCTTGCGTGCACGGCAGAATGTGCAAGCTCTTGAGACTCTTTTCATTGGTGTTGCATTCTTGTCGGCCATCATGCTGGTCCGCCTCTGCCTCAAGCTCAAGTCCCGAGCATGTTGAGTAGGGATGAAAAGCGACAGACAACACAAAGCTTTGCTGATGATCTAGTCGCGTGAGGCACCGAAGGTACCTAACTTGCTCTCAGCATGCTTGTTTAAGCTTTCGTCCTTACCCAGATCAGCATCGTTTGGCCTGGTTGCAACGTCTGCCGCCACTTCTTTAAGCTCGAATGGGTTTGGGAATTTTGGGGTCGTCACATTCGCGTAGCGTCGATCTGGGCTCTCATACGAAGCTGGTCGAAATTGGGACGCTACGGTAGACGTTGGGGGATGAAGTCACAACGATCACAGGTCACTAGGGTAAGCAGTAATGCTTGTCCACCGCCCGATACAGGAGAGGTATCCAGTAGCAGAAATGGTCACGGTGAACATGCACAGCAATTCAAGAATGTGCGCAGGTGATACAAAGTCTCTGGTTAACTGTGGATCTATTCCATGTATGCCATGACCCTCCTCACGCTGAACTTTTGATGGGTATCTTCAAGGACGTTTCAGTCATAAGCAACCAGTATGCAGTATATTCATGAACCATTATCAGGCATGACGAGACATCCACATCTAGTAGAAGAAACCAATAATCTTGCCAGAGACGTGCTTGCGTCTGGCCTCCTCGTGGTCCATGATACCAGAGCTGGTGGTCAGGACAATGTATCCAAACTGACGGGACGGCAATAGTTTGACGATCCACTTCTCGAGGTCTCGGAGCTGGACGTTGTAGCGTGGGGAGATGACACCGGTCTTGTTGAGTCGGCCGTTGAGTTGAATGACCACCTTGCCCGACCGGTGGTCGTCAACTTCTTCGAACTCGCCAATGTAGCCTTTCAATTCATTAGTATTGGTTGCATAAAGTTGTGATTTGTGAAGGCGTGATGTTGCGGACAAATAAACGTGTACCAGACATGGAGATAGAGAAAGGCAATGTGTAAGAATGACCGCAGGATATGTTCTTCTTTCGGGCACTTAAAGGATGGATGTCGTTGGGCTATGAATTCGAGACGTCCATCTAGTTATCAGCCCGAATATGATCGCGTTTCCCTCTCTTGCGCGAGAAATAATATGACTGGAATACCACATACCGTGCTTCTGCATGACACTGAGGAACTTGATGATGACCTTGGAGCTCGGTCGAATCAGGACCTGTCGCTTTCCAGCCTTCTCGGCGTTGTTGATTGACTTGAGGCAGTCATTGAGGACAGATGTACGAGTCATGGTGACGGTGTGATAGAGTTCTTTCGACGAGGGAGTCAAGGTCGAGAAGGTACTGAACAGAGGATTAGCCTGAGAACCTGAAGAGTGCGCAGTTAAGCGTTCTTCAGGTTGCTGATGAGATGAGGGTGTCGGTCGCAGACTGCGCAGAGATCTCACAGCTCTTTGCAAAGCTTCCGATTCCTCATCTCAGGCTCACTGAAGAGGTCGCTAATGCCGACATACCTCTGTGCGTGTAGTGAGCGATCGTGATACAGAAGATGTTGCTTGTTCAATAGAGTCCACAGTTGCTAGAGAATATTCAACTGTGCAAGTCTTGGCACAAAACCAGGCATTCCTATGCCTTAGGCAGTAATTCAATATCTCAGGCATCAAACTAGTACTACACTGCTGGTGCAGTTGGATACAGCTTTTGCAAAGTACTTGTTCCCAGAACGCTAAGGTCCAGTGTTTGACTAATTATAGGTGAAAGATTGCTAATTTGATTACCAAATCATTCCTCTCTAATTGCCTAGAAATACAGAATACTCCTCACAGTTTCTCCTTAGCTAGCATGTCCGCAATATGCAAATAGAACGCAATTGCATTGAAGTCCTGCTGGACAAGATGCATTGCTGCGGCAAGCCTCTTGATCCTGTTTGTCCAATTAATCAGATCCAGATGCGTGGTTCCCATCAGTGTGCCTTTGTAGCCATCTTCGCCTCCCCATCTACTGCTGGCGACACTAACCAAACCATCATTTGGACCTTCAAGTTCGAACATCAAGTCATGGCTGATTCGAAAGACAGAGAAAATATGCGGTTGGGCGCTTGCGCCGTAGCTCAAATAGCGCACCGAATCGTTGTCGGGGACAGAAGGGTTAAACTCCTCACAGACATACTTTCGAGTCAACTGTGAAAAGGCACCAGTACTGATCTTCATTCGTGCAAGGACTGAGTAGAGGCGAGGTAGATAGTCTGGTCCAATCTCGCGTAGGATGATATCTGCTGCAGAGCTGCCACGATGCGGTGTAGCAATAGTGGTTAGAGACTTGACTGCATACTCCTGAGGCTGGATCTTGCTAATGAGATATCGCGAATCAAGCCCACCCATGCTGTGCGCAACGATATTGACATCTTTGCCGGCTGCTTTCGTCTTGATCTGCTCGTGAAGTACTTTGGCCCGTTCTTCGATAGAGCCTGTGCTTGGCACAGCTGTTGTGATCACCTCAATTCCGTTCTGGTGGTAAGCATCTGTAATGCCGCGCCAATACTGAATGCCTGGAAGAAGTTTGCCCACTAGCCGAAGCTCGTCGAAGCCCATTAGACCATGTGCAAGGACGATGGGATGCTTAGGGGTATCATATTTATCCTGGAAATTGGCGAAGTCGTCTTTGATAGTATGACCTAGGTCGGCCAGCTTTGGGTCAAGTGGCTTGTCTTCTTTGCTGTCATCTGCCGATGGGTAGGATTGGGAGCTCTCACACCGTGTAAAGCTTAGGCCGTGATGGCATGGTCGAGATCTCACGCGTATCTGAAGCAGCAGCGCATGACGCGATGTGCTTGCAAGCCATCGCATGCTATGGACTGTCGAGCTTAGGTCGCACGAATCATCATTGTCGCAACAACAATTTACTGATCTAATGAAAGTTGACGCAGGCGGGAACGTACCGACGATGTGTGGTGCACACTGCTGATAATCCCTGGCTTGCGTTCGCGATTCTGTGGTTTGTATTGATGTCGAGCACTGCAACGAAAGTTGGAAGGATAAGTCTATTCAACTACGACCATGTCGTCATGCGCAGATTCAACCACAAAGGTCTTACAGCACCACTTCGTCTATCAATGCTACTCGACCTATGCAGGAAGCTTCAATAAGTCCTCCGGCTACTATATATGTTTCTTGTTGCTGCTCACTCGGTGCTACCTCTTACTAGGCTCGAGAAGTAACTTCTGACTCTTATACTTGGCGATGGACTTTTCGGTTGAGCCTTGTTCTCCTCGCAAGACGGCAGATCTAATCGTGACATGCGCTCCTCTTCCTCCGATCGATCATCTTTGGAGACTGACTAGTCCTCCCTCGATACCTTGTCTGGAACTTCAGGATTTGGTGTTGTGACTACCTTGATCAGGTCGTCCACCACCTTTGAGCCCTTCTCATCACCAGCCTTGGTGATCTCCTCAAGCTGCTTCTCTGCATCCTTGTTGGCATCTTCCTCAGCTTTCTTGTTGCCGCTTTGTTGCTATAGAGATTAGTATATTGGCACGGCGGTGGCAGTCGTAGATGTATACCTCAGACTCGTATCTCTTGAACTCCTCTTCCTTTTTCTGCCTGTACTCATCTATCTCCTTCTGGGCCTCTGATTTGGCATCCTTTACTCGTTTTGTCCTGTCTGAAACCGTCCGTTAGTCTCTCAGTCTCGAGCTCGGCATATGTAAAGCGTACATTCTCTGGCCTTCTGAACGATTTTCTGTGCCTCTTTCTCTGCCTAAAAATGGTAAGTATGCTACAGAGCTCCCTGATGGCTCAAGCGTACGTCAAGTAGCGTCTGTATGCCTGCTGAGTTCTGTGCAGACTGTCCCCTTATCAGCGCTTGGATCAATGTGGTGGCCCATGATGCGCACCATTTTGCGTAATGTTTGTAGAGGTCGAGATTAACGACAAGAGCTGAACTGCAATGGGATCGAAGTAATAGTGTAGAGCGCACAATCAAGAGGACGTAGGACACAAACAAGGATATTTGCTAAAGCTCCCAAAGCTGTAGTTGCAGCTGGCACGAGCTGGTTAGCAGCGAGGTCCGCAGCGGAAAGCGCTACGTCGATCGGCTGCTCTCAGAAGGTACAACCTTCCAAAATTATTTCCTTCCCATAACCTTCTCTACCATTCAATCCCCCACTCTACACACCTCCCCCATTAATAAAAAATGTCTACCGCATCAAAGGTGACTATGGCAACCACGCTGGCGGGCACTATTGGCATCGTCGCCTTTGTGCACTGGGCGCAAAGATCCGAGAAAGCAGCAATGCATGCAGGCGTCATCAGAGACGAGGAAAATCAACGAAGGAAAAGAGCTGAGCAAGACGAGAGACGACTTGATTTCGAGTTGCAGCGACAACTCGAAGAAGAATACAGGAAGACACAAAGTGTGCATGACACTACTTCTGGATAAAAAGGCTATACCACGTTATGACAGGCAATATGTCACACCATATCAGCTGCTAGAGACAATAGCTTGCTAGTATCGGCTCTATCAAATCTCGAACTTCGAGAAGATGCCGCTCTTAGCCTCAGCGTACTCCTGGTCAATCGTCCTCCTTCTGGCTTCCGACCTCACCTCGATCTTGCAGGGGAACGGCTTTGCACAAACCAAGAATCCCTCGCTGTAGCCTGTCTGCGGACTGGTGTCAAGCTCGACTGTTTTGCCGGACTCATCTATGCCAGGCGAGAATCTGAAAGCCCACAGCAGCTTGGAGATGGCTAGAAAGAGGTTGCGCTCCGCCAGATGGATGCCCGGGCACAGTCTTCGCCCACTACCATATCCATAATGATCTCGCTCATTCTCATCCGTGGCAGCTGCGAGAACAGGAGCAAGTGCCGTTACTCCTTTGTAGTGGTCAGGGTCGAATACATCCGGGTTCGGATATCGCTTCTCATCGTGGTGCAGGCCCCAAGCATTGATAAACACAATTGAGCCCTTGGGAAGCCTGTATCCATTGATCCAGTCTGTAGGGGTCAGCATAAGGACAAAGAGGGGAAGTAGGTGGCATACCATCTTCAGTGAGAGCATGCGGAAATGCCAATGGTACGACTGGTCTCCATCTCATAGCCTCCTTCACTGTTGCCGCAATATACGGAAGCCGATCATAGTCCTTCCACTCTGGAGATCGATCCTCCCCAACCACAGCATCAATCTCTGCCCAAGCATTTTTCTGTACCTCCGGCCACTTGCAGAAAGCTTGAACAGCAGCAATGATGATACTCGAACTCGTGTCGCTGGCGCCTTCCATCATGGTGCCCCCCAAGAACCAAGTTTGATGTCTGTCTAGTTCTAGCTTCTCCTGTTGATCGAGCACTCGATCCATGAAGCACCCCTGAGATCCCACTTTCTCCCTTCTCCTCTCTAACTGTACTAGCATATCACTGTACAGCCCATTCATCTCGTCACCAACATTACTAGCCCTACTCCTCCATCGTCCGAATATACCTTCAGGAACCCAATGCAAAAAAGGGAAGATATCGACTGGGGGCGTGCTCCCCGGTTCCATAATAACAGACCAATTTTCCATCAAATCGTACAACCTTTTCATGTGCGGAGTGTCAACCGTTGGACTGCGTACACCCCATAAAGTTGAACAAGCAATACTGTTGCTGTACCGCTTGGGATGAAGCATATGGTTCTCTGGATTGTGCATCATGTCATATACAAACTGGCAGGCCTCCGCGTTCTGTACAGGCAAGTGGTCCCTGTCTACAATAGACTCCATGAAGAATTGGTGGATCAGCTTGCGATATCGCTGCCACACCTTTCCATAGTGCGCAATGAGCACATGGTCTCCACCTGTAATCAGATTGTGGCTCACATAGCTGTGTGGGCGGTCGGAATAGATGGAGCTCTTTTTGTCAATGAGCTGCTTGACATATTTGCGATCAGTTAGCACGATGGCGGTCCCCGGACCAAGCTTCAGAGAGAAGATGCCGCCATATCTCTTTGCCCAGTTTGTGAAGGTCAAATATGAGCCCTTGGTAGGAATCTGGTGCAGATTCCCCAGAATTGGAATTGTTGGCGGTCCTGGTGGCAGGGATTTCTCGCGCCTACCAATGAATATTACTGCGTACAGCAGGAACAACACGAGGCTGACCGCTGGAGCAAGGATAAAAATGGGTGGCATATCTGTAAAATCCCCTGTGCTGAGCCTCAAATACGCTCAATATCCAGTTGCGTATATTTCAGAGAGCAAGAATATATATTGTACCTCTTCTCACCGGGCGTCCGCTCCAGATGCGGAGAACAAATTGACTCTTTCGAACGGACGACTGACGGTGCCCGATCAGCTAGCTGCAGACAGCCCTAGATCTGCTGCTGCTGCTGCTTCCCCGCAAGCAAAGCTAATGGGCTCCCGAGCCCTGACCAAGCGGAAGCCTCGTCCTACCCCAGGTTTTCGTCTGAAAGCATCAAGCTATGAGTTAGACTCGGTCCAGAGCAAATGGGTTTCACATCGTTGAGGATCGCGTTGAGCCTCCAATGATTGTCTAAGCATTTGCTGGTACTCGAGGATTCAGATAAGGTACCAGAACCCCGTGAAATTAGAGCTAGTATTTCTTTGAACTTATCAGTGCTTAAAGTTCTCTTCCCAATCCTCAGACACATCGATGTATGATTGGCTAGCACTCTTTGCGACAGTCTTCGCATCTCGCCTCGCATGCGCTGATACTTATCGTGCTTGTGCAGCCTGGCTTCAAGTGGGGTGGTGGCTGAAATCAGGCCACAAGGCAGCATTGCCTAGAGATTCTGGCGCATTCGATGCACTAGTTACTGTCGGATTTCATGCAGTACCAGGGCTTTTACAAGTATATCAATAGTTATCACGAGAATCGAAGGTAGCTTGTAAAGAAAGCAGGTCGCCAGATAATACACTACCCTTCTTCTACTAGATCTCTCTACTCGTTTCGTGATCATGGCCGATGCTCTGAAAGCTGAGGGCAACAAGGCCTTCGCAGCCAAAGACTTCACTACAGCTGTTGACAAGTTCTCACAAGCAATAGAACTTGACCCAACAAATCATGTCCTTTACTCGAACCGATCTGGTGCATACGCTTCCCTTCGACAGTGGGACAAGGCACTAGAAGATGCAAACAAGACAACAGAGATCAAGCCTGACTGGGCCAAAGGCTGGGGACGAAAAGGTGCTGCTGAACACGGCGTCGGTGACCTCGTAGCGGCAAAGGATGCCTTTGAGGAGGCTCTCAAGCTTGATCCCGCAAACTCTCAAGCGAAGTCGGGTCTCGATGCCGTCAACAGAGCCATCGAAGCCGAGGCGAGAGCAGATGGTGCCAGTGGAGATCCTCTGGGTGGCATGTTCAGTGATCCCAACATGATCCAGAAATTGGCTCAGAATCCGAAGACCGCCAGATACCTTGCCGACCCATCATTCATGCAGAAGCTACAGCAGTTGTCCAAGAATCCGGCCGATATGGGCGCAGCCATGCAAGATCCTCGACTGCTGGAAGTTATGGGCGTCCTGCTTGGCATCGATCTACAGATGGGAGGGCCAGGCGCAGGTGAAAGATCGCAATCAGGGGCAAGAGAACCAGAAGAGGATGTGCCAATGTCGGATAGCCGACCGACATCGAGCGCTCCACCTACAGAGTCGAAGAAAGCGCCCGAACCAGAACCAGAGCCGGAGCCAGAAGATGAGGAGGCCATTGCGAAAAAGAAGGCCAAGGAGGAAGCCGAAGTTGAGAAAAAGCTCGGTACAGAAAACTACAAGAAGCGCAAGTTCGACGAGGCAATTGAACACTACGCGAAGGCATGGGACCTGTACAAGGACATCACATACCTCACCAATCTGTCAGCTGCCAAGTTCGAGAAGGGCGACTATGACGGCTGCATTGCCGATTGTAAGCAAGCTATCGAAGAAGGAAGAGAAATGCTTGCCGACTTCAAGATAATTGCAAAGGCCTATGGCCGAATCGGAAGTGCATATGAAAAGAAGGGTGACCTTGCACAGGCCATTACCAACTACCAGAAATCGTTGACCGAGCACCGAACACCAGACATCCTTGCCAAGGTCAAGGCTGCCGAGAAAGCTAAGATCAAGGCCGAGAAAGACGCTTATGTTGACCCTCAGAAAGCAGAAGAAGCAAGGCTGCTTGGTGCTGAGAAGTGGAAGGCCGCCGACTGGCCAGGTGCTGTTGAGGCATATACTGAGCTGACAAAGCGGGCACCTGACGACCCACGAGGATACAGCAACCGTGCCGCTGCACTAATCAAGCTCCTCTCCTTCCCTTCGGCTATCGAGGATTGTGATGAGGCTATCAGACGTGATCCAAGCTTCATCAAAGCATACCTCCGAAAGGCTCAAGCTCTGTTCGGTATGAAGGAGTACAACCGCTGCATCGATGTGTGCGAAGAGGCAACACAGCATGACGAAGGGGGCAAGAGTGCAAGAGAGATCGAAGAGCAGCAGAGGAAGGCTCTGGAAGCTCAGTACGAGGGTAGAGCTGGTGAGACGGAGGAGGAGACAAGTGCAAGAATTCAGCGAGACCCTGAGATCATGAGCATCTTGTCCGATCCCGTCATGCAGTCGATCTTGCAGCAAGCCAAGGGCGATCCGGCGGCTCTTCAGGATCACATGAAGAATCCTGGTGTGAGAGGAAAGATCCAGAAGCTGGTCGCTGCTGGCGTTATTCGAATGGGCCGTTAGAGCACAAGTCATGCCAAAAGACCAGAATGTGATGTAAGTAAGCGATACCACACTTGAATTAGCATAGCGAGGTTATCGGCAAGTCTGTGCCGTAATATATAAAGTGAACCAAATATTTTTTTGAGTGAAGCGTATGTAAATTTTTATTGTCAACGCCCCTACCATACACATAGCCGAGGAGGACGCCCTTTCTCTCCTAGCACGAGTAGGTGCTTAAGCCCTGGATAACAGCTATAGCAAGAACTCGTGCCTCTCCTTTCAATATCACACTGTCATGCATATTTTGCCAACGCGTCAGACAAACCCTTCAGCATTTCATCTTTCCGTTCTTCTGAGCACCAGCTGAGCGTGATAGTATTCATTACGATCTCCGCCCACTCTTCCACGCTCAGGTTGAAAGCTTCCTGGACACCGCAGTAATTCTCTTGTATATATCCACCAAAGTATGCCGGATCGTCACTATTGATAGAGAATGGCACCTTAGCATCCAGGTACTCACGAATTGGCAGCTCCGAAATGTTTTTCACTACCCTCAGTTCGACGTTGCTGATTGGACAAACAGTGACCAGCACCTTCTCTCTTGCGAATCGTTCAAGAAGTTCCGGATCTTCTATTAGCTTGATACCATGGTCAATTCGTGTGCATCCAAGATCGTCAAGAGCCGATCTCATGTAGCTCACGTCAGCTTCTTCACCAGCATGTGCAGTCAATCGAAGCCCATGTTTCTTAGCATCATCGTAGCTCTGCTTATAGAGGTGAGGCGGATTGCCCATCTCCGTACTGCTTAAGCC
>Ga0190273_10001029_pt1 | contig 10059 bp, 11 predicted proteins | sample Popmic504IS_FD_134513 | JGI IMG/M metagenome (GOLD analysis project Ga0190273, IMG submission 134513) | Populus adjacent soil microbial communities from riparian zone of Shoshone River, Wyoming, USA - 504 IS | ecosystem: Environmental > Terrestrial > Soil > Riparian zone > Trees stand | place...
ACGGGCTCGTCCAATGCGCTGGGCCTCGCAGTCGGCTGCAACGTGGCGCTGGACGGCCACCCCCGCGACGACCAGAACATCCGCTACCTCGTCACGTCGATGGACGTGCAGGCCCACGTCGGATATTTCGAATCGGGCGGCGGCGGCACCTCGTTCACCTGCACCCTGGGCGCCATCCCCAGCGTTCAGCAGTTCCGCCCGCCGCGCCGCACCCCGCGCCCCTTCGTGCAGGGGCCGCAGACGGCCGTCGTCGTCGGCCCCGCCGGCGAGGAAATCTTCACCGACAAGTACGGCCGCGTGAAGGTCCAGTTCCACTGGGACCGCTATGGCCAGAAGGACGACAAGAGCTCTTGCTGGGTGCGTGTCTCCCAGCCCTGGGCCGGCAAGAACTTCGGCTTCGTGCACATCCCCCGCATCGGCCAGGAGGTCGTCGTCGACTTCCTCGAGGGCGACCCCGACCAGCCCCTCATCACCGGGCGCGTCTACAACGCCGAGCAGATGCCGCCCTGGGACTTGCCCGCCAACGCCACCCAGACCGGCGTGCTGTCGCGCTCTTCCAAGGGCGGCGGCTACGCCAACGCCAACGCCATCCGCTTCGAGGACAAGGCCGGCTCCGAGCAGCTCTGGATCCATGCCGAGAAGAACCAGGACATCGAGGTCGAGAACGACGAGACCCATTCCGTCGGCCATGACCGCACCAAGACCGTCGACCACGACGAGACGGTGCACGTCAAGCACGACCGCACCGAGACCGTCGACAACAACGAGACCATCACCGTCGGCGTGGACCGCACCGAGTCGGTCGGCAGCAACGAGAAGATCGCCATCGGCGCCAACCGCACGGAAACCGTCGGCAGCAACGAGACCATCTCCATCGGGGCGAACCGCACCGAGTCGGTCGGCGCCAACGAGAGCGTGACGATCGGGTCGAACCGCACCGTCACCGTCGGGGCGAGCAAGACCGAAACGGTGGCGCTGCAGCGAACCCGCGCGGTCGGCATCAACGAGACCGTCGCCATCGGCGCGGCTCAGGAAATCGCCATCGGCGCAGCCCAGACGGTCAGCGTGGGCCTGGCCCAGATGATTTCGGTAGGCGTCAACCAATCCACAACTGTCGGTGCAAACCAGTCCACTTCGGTTGGCGCCAAGCAGAGCAATGAAATCGGCTCTGACCGCAGCGTCAAGGTTGGTGGCGGGCAATCGACTTCAATCGGAAAGACTCGCGCCACATCGGTCGCCGAAGACGATTCGCTATCCGTGGGCAAGAACCTCAAAATCTCTGCTGCTGACTCGATCACGATCTCTACCGGCGATGCAAGCATCACGATGAAGAAGGACGGCACGATCACCATCAAAGGCAAGGACATAAAAATCGATGGCTCGGGCAAGGTCAACGTGAAGGCGAGCAGCGATATCACGTTGAAGGGCAGCAAGATTCACCAGAACTGATGCTGAGGCTTGCGTTATCTTTTACTCAAGATGCCCAAATGAAACACACCGACTTATCTGCAGCCCCCAGTGCCAATACCGACCTCAGAGTCGGCCCGATCGAATCGCCACTGTCGTATTTGTTAACCCAACCGCCATCGTCCAGCCCCTCATACCCTTCGCTGGCGCGACTCACTGCGCTTGATGCCGGTGGCAATGCAATGGTTGAAGTTGCCTTTGACGCGGCAACCCGCGCGGTAATCGCACGATCCTGCGTGGCCCTGACGTCTGCAATGGTGGGCCAAGACGTACTCGTGGTATTCATCGATGGACATGCCGACAAGCCAGTGATTGTCGGCGTGGTGCAGACAGCGCCAGTAGCCGGCCAGCCCTGCCAAGTCGAATCCGATGGAGAACAGGTTGTGATTTCGGCACGGTCCGAAATCGTGCTGCGGTGCGGAAACGCAAGCATCACGCTGACCAAAGCTGGCAAAGTGCTGCTGAACGGCGCGTACGTGTCGAGTCGGTCCTCTGGCGTAAACCGCATCCGCGGCGGCTCGGTCGAGATCAACTAGCGCGCAGTCATGGGATTGACGGTGTTTGCAGAGGGCATGGGCTTCTTCCACAAAGGAAGTGGCGGCAAAGGCATTGCGCCTGCGGACGTCTGCCTGACACCGCCGCCGCCGCCAGCCGGACCGCTGCCGGTACCCTATGTCAACATGTTGTCGTCTGCCGATTTGGCGAAAGGCAGCAAGACTGTGTTGATTGATGGAGAGCCAACAGCACTCGAAGACCAGTCCGAGGTATCCACCAGCACTGGCAATGAGCCGGCGACTCAGGGCGGAAGCGTCATCACTCACAAGACCAAGGGCAAGGGATATTTCCAGCTATGGTCGTTCACGGTCAAGGTCGAAGGCAAAGGCGTATGCCGGCACGGCGATCTGATGGGGCAAAACTCAGCTTCGGCACCACCGAGCTGCGTCGACATGGCTGCAGTCGTCAGCTACATGCTGTCTCTACCACTCGACAACCAGCTGAAGCCGTGCACGAAGGAATTCGACCGCAAGTCAATTCAAGCCAAGTGCAACTCCAAGCAGTACGAGGCGGTACGCGGCGGTCCGTGCTGGGAAAATCCAGCGCACAACATTTCTGGCCGCAGCGACGCGAAAAAATTTACTCCAGACCACCAGCCCCCGATGAACGTGGCCTGGTACCTGGGGGGCTGCCACGACGAAGCGGCGTTCAAAAAGTGGGCCAATGAAGCAAGCACAGTCAAGCCGCATTGCGCGACATGCTCGAGCTCGCAAGGAGGAAGGATGAGCCACTTGGGTGACGAGGCTCCGAAATTTGAATCGGTACGCAACGCCGTGCTGAAGTTTTTGATTCCCGGCAGATGATGCTGAGGACTCATCTGGCCGCTAGCGGCTGCGCGAGGAAACGATGGACCGACACGAAAAATTGTTCAAAAAATACCTAACCGAGTTGACGACAGCTCGCGACAAGGCGCTCACATGGTGGGACGACTTGCTCACGGACGAAACGCGCGAACGTGGCAGCAGCGATGCTGCGCAGCTAGAACTCGAGCGGCGCTGGCCCTTTGGGCCAGCTTCACATCCTTTCGTCATTGCGGTGTACCGCAAGTTCTATCTTGGCTGTGTCGAGTTGAATCGCTTGATCGAGGAAGAAGAAAACCAGCGCAATGAAACGGTCGACGTGCCCTCTGACGAAAGCTGGGGCGAGTCCGATGGCGAGAGTGGCGAAGATGAAGATGAAGATGAAGATGAAGAGGGCGAGGTCGAACCGATGGTATTTGTCTTCGAATGGCTCTCGGGGCCCCACAAACCACTGCGAGAGTTCCTAGCGCGCCTCGTCTTCGTACCGATCGCCGATGGCGAGAACGGCTGAACATAAAACTCACGGTGAACACCATGACACCTGAATCGCGCGACCCAAGTATTGGGCTAAAACGCCTGTTGCAATCTCCGCAGGATTTACGCCGCAGCGGCGCGCCTGTGTTACCTCTTGGAACCTCCAATCCGTCTGCTGTCCACCGCGACCTGTTCCGTGCCTACGAGCGGGATCTGACCCACGCAGCCGAGACTGCAACGATCTGGTGGAACAGCCTGCTCCAGATAAGCAGCCAGCCTCCCAAGACCGAAAAACAAATTCTCGAGGTCTGGATCCGTCGCCCCGCCGGTCCCGCAGCGCATCCTGCAGTTGTCGGTGTAGTGCGGCAGTACTGGCTCGCTTGCCATGCACTGAACCAGACAGACACCGACGCTCACAAAGTCGCGCCCGAGGTGTTCCTGTTGCAATGGCTAGTTGACGCTGGCAGAGACGAACTGGTTGCGGTGCTTACCTGCTTGCCTTATTGGCCGATCGGTCTGAGCGAGAGCGGCAATTGGGTCTAAGGCACCTCGCCAACGCGCTACGTATCTATGTCTTTTCAGACTCTGATTGAGAATCACACGACCTTCACGGTGGACAAATTCGTTCTGCCTGACGGAGAGGGGCAGGAGGTCGTCTTGCTCGTGGTCAGTGCAAGTTTCGAAAAATCTGGTAACGATGAACTTCAATTAGCCGCCGAGCAGAGTCCGCTGCGGGTTGCAGACCAGTTTCACGGTGACCCTGCCGTATCAAGCGTGCTGTACGAGGCGGACATTGCGCTGACGAAACCGCGCGTTGATGTTCTAGTGCATGGTCATGCTCATGCACGAGTTGGCCGACAGGTCTCATCGCTGCATGTGCGCCTCGCGGTTGCTGACATCACAAAAGAACTTTGCGTCACGGGCAACCGTCAATGGTCGCGCACGCCGGTCGGGTCAAAGCCCTCGTCGCCTCAACCTTTCTTAACGATGCCGCTGGTTTTCGAGCGAGCTTTCGGTGGCATAGACAAGCGCCATGCCGACCCTGCACGTCATGCAGCTGAAGGGCGCAATCTGAGTGGCGTCGGCTTTCGCGGTGCGCCTTCGCACGATGCTTTGCTCGGTTCTGCGTTGCCGAACATTGAGTATGTGAACAGCCGCCAAAACAGCGTCTCCGACACACCGGTTCCTGCTGGGTTCGGTGTCGTCGCTCGAGGTTGGGCGCCGCGCATCGCATTGGCCGGCACGTATGACCAAGCCTGGCAAGACGACCAATGGCCGTTCCTTCCAAAAGACTTCCAGCCGTTGCACTATCAGTGCGCGCCTCTCGATCAGCAGAGCGACGTGATTCAAGGAGGCGAGATGTTCGAGCTGCTGAATCTGACGCCAGAGGGTTTGTGGCGTTTTCGGTTGCCCTCCCTCGACATCCCGGTGCATCTCATCTACGACAACCGCATTGAAAATGTGCGTCCACGCCTCGATACCATTTTGGTTGACACTGACACCAAGCGTGTGTCGCTGACCTGCAGGCTTGGCATTCGCACTCGACGCAATAGCGGCTTTTTGCGTGAAATCGTAGTAGGACACGTGACTGGCGCATGGTTGCGCGCGCGACGCTTCCGCAAGCGTTATCTCGGGCACGGCCATCCGGGCAACGTGCACTACCGCCTGTGAAAACGCCGCTGCTGATCCTGGGCGGCGGCGCCGTCACCGCGGTGGGACTGACTGCGGTGGAAACTTGTGTGTCGATGCGTGCGCGTATGTCGGGCGTAACCGATGCCGTGTTCCGAACGCCACCCCTAGAACCGATCCTAGGCGCCGCGGTCCCGGCATCTGCAGCGCTCAAGCGCTCGGCACTTAATTGGTTGGTAAATCTGGCCTCGCGCGCTATTGGCGAATCGGTTCTAGCCACTGATGTTCCAGCTAAGCGAGTTGCACTGATCGTTGCGATTCCCGAGCCCTATCGCGGCCATCCGGCTACTGTCGAATTGATCGACTCCAGCTTCATTGCACTCGTTGAGCAACGGCTGCAGTTAAGTTTTCATGAAACCTCTTGCGTGATGAGCAGCGGGCACGGCGCTGCACTTCAAGGCGTGGAGTTGGCACATGAACTGCTCATCAGTGGCCGGGTTGACATCTGCATTGTTGGCGGTGTTGATTCGTTACTTAACCGCATCGACGTTGAGCGCCTGAGCCGCGCCAACAGGCTGCACAACGAGCGGAATCCCCAAGGCGTGATTCCTGGCGAGGGGGCAGCCTTCATCGCGCTGGGCCGGCCCGATATTGCTCGCGCAAAAAGTAGCCTTGCGACACTGCTCGGCGTAGGGCTCGCTCGCGAACAGGATACCGTGCTCGGTGAACGTTTCTCCACTGGCAGCGGTCTGCGCCGGGCGCTGGTCGCAGCGTTAGCTGATGCAAATTGCGAGGAACATCGGGTTTCGTTTCGCGTGTCCGACATGAACGGCGAACGTTACCGGGCTTGGGAGTCTTTTATCGCCAGTTCCCGCTTCTACCGAACGCGTCGTGAAGTACTGCCGACGTGGTTGCCTGCCAGTAGTGTGGGTGACATCGGCGTCGCATCAGGTGCACTCACGCTGCTTATGGCTGCAACTGGCCTGTCGCGTGGCTATGCGCCAGGACCGATAGCCGTTTGCGAGGCATCCTCCGACGAGGGCTTGCGCGCCGCCTGCGTGCTGGCGCCTTTACCAGGTGCTCCCACGCCGCCTTTTATGAGCAGCTATCCCGTGAGCGCCGAATGACACAGCGCATCATCACCTCGTTGCGTGATCGGCACTGCGACGAAGCCGCATTTCTATGGACGCTGCGCATTGGCATGCTGTCTCGCCCAGACATCTCGTTAGCCGAACTCGAGGCGGTCGATCTGCGCATCGAGGCGCACCTTGACGGCATCCGTTCCTCCGGCAAGGGCGCCTGGGAGGCTGGTTTGATGCTGCTCGACAAGGGCGGTGCTGGGCATGCCTTCTTGGCGACGACACTCGCGCTCGAATCGAAGCGGCGCGACCGATTGGTCGACGTGCTAACGAGCGTCGCAAAGCGCCCTCCTGATTGGTCGGGTGTCGTCTCCGCCTTTGGATGGGCGTCTCGCGCGAACCTGACCGGCGTGGTAAGCGACTTGCTCAAATCGCATGTACCGGCGCTGCGTGCCCTTGGGCTTGACTCTTGTGCGATGCACTGCGTCGACCCAGGTCTGATGCTTGCGGAGTCATTGACGCAGCAGATCGACTCGACGCTACGAATGCGCGCCTTGCGCGCCGCAGGTCAATTGGGCCGTGTGGAATTGCTGCCCGCTTGTCTAGACGCGCTCAATACCGAAGAGGTTGCGCAAGTCGCCGCCTGGGCGGCGGCATTGCTTGGTGACCGCGGCATGTCGCTTGAGCGGCTGTCACGTCGGGACACGGCTCCCCAAATGCAAGCTCTATTACCGCTGCTTCTAGATATTCCGTCATCGAATTCATTTCTGAAGTCTCTTGCTGCGCAAGACCATAAGTCACGCCGACTGGTGCGCAGCATCGGCTTGGCAGGCAACACTCACTACGTTCCATGGTTGTTGAAGACCATGACCGACCCTGCGCTGGCGCGGCTCGCTGGGGAAGCTTTCTGCACCATTACTGGCCTCGACCTCGACGCCGCAGGCCTGGTCGGTAAAGCACCAAATGGCTTCGAGGTGGGCCCGAATGACGACCCACTGGACGATCGCGTCGAAATGGACGAAGACAGCGGGATTCCGTGGCCTGATGTTGCCCGATTGTCGGTTTGGTGGTCCGGTGAATACTCGCGATTCCCAACGGGTACGCGTTTCTTCATGGGCCAACCACTGGACGCGACCCATTTCCAACACGTACTTCACCATGGCACCCAAAGGCAGCGCGCCGCAGCCGCGCAACACTTGACCTTGCTGCGACCGGGCCTCGCGCTGTTCAACATAGAGGCGCCGGCTTGGCGCCAGAGGCAGTCACTGGCTTGATGCAACCGTACGTTGCCGGCAAACCTCTATGAACAACTTCATGCCAGCAACATGGGTTCTTTTCGCCATCGTCGGTCCGGCCTTCCTGGTGCTGGGGCTGATGCGTGCTATGTCGGCGGGAAAGTTAGTGCCGCAGTCAACTGTCTGGTTCATCGTGGGCACGGTGTTCAGCGGCGTCGCGCTTTGGTTGCGCATGGCGCTGGAGCCCTGAGGCGTCTGGAGACAGGCCCGGTGAGCAAAACGCTGCGGGTGACCGGCAACCGCGAATGGCGCTGCGGCATCGCTGGCGCGACGCTCTCCGACCCCGAGCCCTTCGAACACATGCCCATCGTCTATGAGCGTGCCTTCGGCGGCTGGGACCGATCGGCCGCCGACCCGGCCGACCACCGGCTCGAGGCCCGTAACCCGGTGGGCATGGGCTTCCTGCACCGAAGCGAGGGCACCATCGACACCCGGCTCCCCAACGTGGAACATCCTGGCCAGCTCATGAGCGGCCGGAAGGACAAGCCCGAGCCCGCCGGCTTCAACGCCGTCGACTGCAGCTGGACGCCTCGCCGCGAGCTCGCAGGAACTTACGATGACGCTTGGCGTGCCCGCCGTTTCCCACTGTGGGCCGAGGATTACGATGCCCGCTACGGCCACTGCGCAGACGGCTCGCGCATCGATTTCCTGGTGTGCATGCTGCGCACTGAAGCGCCAGAGCCCTTCGAGGCGGCAACCGCTCCTCTGCCTTCCATCGCCACACTGGCGGGGCTGCTCGGCAAGCGCATGAACAACCCGACGCTGCGCCAAGTGCTGGTCCCGCTCGGCCTGGACCGTCAGACGCTCGACAGCAGCGAACAGGTGGTGGACCTCCGCCGCACCTACGGCTTGCGCCTCACCTGCCGCAAGGCGCCTGGCACCACTCGGGGTTCGGCCGCAACGCTCGTGCTGCACGGCATCGATCTGATGCGTGTCGGCGAGTTTGAATCGCGCGGCTGGCACGGCGAGCTGCCGCGGGGCATCGTCTTCGACGACTCACCCGAGGCTGCGATTTCCAAGATCGGCCGTCCGTTCTTGCGCGCCCGCGCGCTGCGGCTGGCCGGCGATCTCGGCCGGCTTGATCTACTGCCGCAGTGCCTGGCGCAGCTTGGCGACGACGATCCGGCATGCGGGTTCCATGCCGCATGCAGCGCACTGCTGCTCGGCGACCGGCAGACGGCGCTGCACCATCTGCAGATCCTCGCACTTGCATCAGGCGGCTTCCAAGCCGCGGCGGCAAGCCTATTCTTCAAGCTCGCGTCGCCAGCGCAAGCCCGGCCGCTACTTGCTGAACTGTCGCGCCAACCGGCGCAGTCGCGTATCTTGATACAGGGCATCGCATTCGCGGGTGATCCGCACTACGTGCCTTGGCTCATTGCGCGCATGTCCGAACTCCCGCTGGTACGCCTGGCAGGCCAGGCCTTCTCATTCGTCACCGGAGCGGACCTCGCCGTACAGCACCTCGACACCAACGTCCCCGACGAATGGCTTGCCGTGCCGAGCGAAGACCCAGCCGCCACCGACACCGCAATGGACGAGGACGAATCGCTCCCATGGCCCGACCCCACCAAAGTGGACGCCTGGTGGCGTGAGCGGTCCGCGAGCTTCACCGTGTCAACGCGCTACTTCCTGGGCCAGGGTATCTCTGCTGCACACTGCATGTCAGTGCTGCGCTCGGGCCTGCAACGCCAGCGCACCGCCGCTGCCGACCACATGGCACTGCTGGAGCCCGGTGCGATGCGCTTCAACACTGCCGCAGCGGCTTGGCGGCAGAAGCGCCAGCTCGCGCAGCTTGGATGTTGAGAGCCATGGACGTACGCTGGATTTTCACCGTGCTCGGCCCGCTCTTCCTGCTGTTGGGTGGCATTCGCTTCTTGAGCGCAGGCAGATTGGTGCCGCAAGCCCGGACCTGGCTGATCGTCGGCCTCGTCTTCACCGCCGTCGCGGCCTGGCTATGGTGGAACGTGCCGCCGGTGCCTAGAGAAAGCGCCCGGGTGGAACGGGCCTGGCCATGGACCTCTTGATCAAGCTCTACGACCTGCCCACGGCCGTATCGCGGCCGTTGCCCGAGGGTGTGGGGTTGCGCAAGCCCATCGGGCCCGAGTTCGACCGCTTGGCGGCCTGGGTCGACGGCGCGTTCGGCGCTGGCTGGGCCAGCGAGGCGCGGGCCGCGATGGCCCACCGGCCGGTCAGCCTCTTCATGGCCGTGCGAGACAGAACGCTGCTGGGCTTCGCCTGCTACGACGCCACGGCACGCGGCATGTTCGGGCCCCTCGGCGTGCAGGCCGAGGCGCGGGGCGCTGGCTTGGGCGAGGCCTTGCTGAAGGCCTGCCTGCACGACATGCGGGCCGCCGGCTACGCCTACGCGGTGGCCGGCAGCGTCGGACCTGTGGCGTTCTTTCGGCGTGTCGCGGGTGCCACCGAGATCCCCGGCTCTGCGCCGGGCCTCTACGCCGGAATGCTCAAGACCTGAGGCCTTTCAGAACGCCCCCTCGATCGAACGGTGCGCAGCCCGGCCGGGCTGTCAAAATACGCGATCCTTTTTCCCGACGTCTCGCCGTCGGGTCACATCCGTGCAGTGCTGAGCAGGCCGCGAGACCCGCCCGTCCCCAGGAGGCTTCCATGTCTTCCCTCGATATCGCCGGCAATTCACTCTTCCCGAACGACGCCACGGTCGTCAGCAGCGACGGCACGGCACGCCGCACCGACACGCTGCCCACCACCGAAGCCGTCGGGCCCGGCGCCCATGCGCCGCGCCGC
>Ga0190273_10001030_pt1 | contig 10055 bp, 9 predicted proteins | sample Popmic504IS_FD_134513 | JGI IMG/M metagenome (GOLD analysis project Ga0190273, IMG submission 134513) | Populus adjacent soil microbial communities from riparian zone of Shoshone River, Wyoming, USA - 504 IS | ecosystem: Environmental > Terrestrial > Soil > Riparian zone > Trees stand | place...
AGGTAGTCGTAGTCGTGGCTCATGTTCCGAACGTACCCGGGGCGGGTGGGGCCAATCCTCTCCCGTTGCGGCTCAGGCGCAGGTCCCTACGCTGACAGGGTGGCCCCTGAACGCGACACTCCAGCTCCCCATGTCTTCGTCCTCTTCGGAGCGACCGGTGATCTTGCCAAGCGCAAGCTCTTCCCGGGCATCTATCGTCTCGCCGCGGCGTCGAGGCTGCCGAAGGAGTACGTGATCATCGGATCGGGCCGGCACTCCCCGGGCAGCGACGAGGAGTTCCGTGACAAGATCCGTGACTCGCTGAGGACGTTCGTCGACGACCTCGACGACGAGGTCGCCGACGACGTGCTCGGACGGCTGACCTTCCAGACGTCTGACGCCGATGACGGCAAGGATCTCGCGAAGGCCGTGGGGCAGGCGCTCGACGACCTCGGCGAGGACGCCAAGAAGCTCATCTACCTCTCGGTCCCGCCGTCGGCCATGGAGCCGATGATCGGGATGCTGGGCCGCGAGGGCCTCGCCGACGACGCCCGCCTCGTGATCGAGAAGCCGTTCGGCACAGATCTGAAGACCGCTCGCGAGCTCGACGCGACGCTCAAGGACGTCGTGACCGAGGACCAGGTCTTCCGCATCGACCACTTCCTGGGCAAGGAGGCCGTGCAGAACATCCTGGCGCTGCGCTTCGCGAACGGGCTGCTGGAGCCGTCGTGGAACCGCAACCACCTCAAGTCGGTGCAGATCGACATCCCGGAGGAGCTGACGGTCGAGGGCCGCGGCAGCTTCTACGAGTCGACGGGCTGCTTCCGTGACATGATCTCGACCCATCTGTGCCAGATGCTGGGCTTCGTCGCGCTCGAACCTCCCGTGCACCTGGACGCCTTCTCGTTGCGCAACGAGAAGGCCAAGGTGTTCGAGGCGATGCGGCCCATCGACCCCGAGCGGGTCGTGTTCGGGCAGTACGAGGGGTACCTGGACGAGGACGACGTCGCCGACGACTCGAAGGTCGAGACGTTCGTCGCGCTCGAGGTGTTCGTCGACACCGCCCGTTGGCAGGACGTGCCGTTCTACCTGCGCACGGGCAAGGCGTTGGGGGCGGGACGTCGCACCATCACGCTGACCTTCCGTACACCGCCGATGGGCCGCTTCGGCGACAACGACTACGGACCCAACGAGCTCGTCCTCGAGCTCACCGACTCGCCCACGGTCAGCGTCGACCTGTACTCCAAGCGTCCCGGCCCGACGATGGACCTGACGCCGTCGACCCTGCACCTCGACCTGGCCGAGGACGATCCCGACGACACGCCGCTCGAGGCCTATGAGCGTCTGCTGCTCGACGTCATGCGCGGCGACCAGACACTCTTCACCAGGTCCGACGAGGTCGACCGGCTCTGGCAGGTCTGCCAGCCCGTGCTCGACTCGCCGCCCGACGTCCAGCCGTACGCTGTCGGCTCGTGGGGGCCGGATGATGCCCTCGCCCTGCCGGGAGAACGTGGCTGGCGGCTGCCAGATGCCTGATGAGCCGGCGGACTGGCTCGCGATCGAGGACCACGGCCTGATCGGCGACCTCCGGACGGCTGCCCTGGTCGGCACCGACGGCACGATCGACTGGTTCTGCGCGCCGCGCTTCGACTCGCCGAGCATCTTCGGCGCGATCCTCGACCGCGAGAAGGGCGGCTCCTGGAAGATCTCGCCGCGTGACGGGGCGACCCGCACGCAGCAGTTCTACTTCCCCGACTCCGCGATGCTGGCGACGCGCTTCCTGACCGAGGACGGCGTGGTCGAGGTGCACGACTTCATGCCCGTGCTGTGCGCCGGCGACCCCGATCATCGTCAACGCCTGGTGCGCCGGGTCGTGGCCGTGCGCGGCACGTCGACGATCCGGATGCGGCTCGACGCGCGTCCCGACTACGGACGGGCCGAGTGCACCGCGACACCCGTCCAGCACGGGGTGCTGCTCGAGGGCGACGGGGTCCGCATGGGGCTCAGCGCCTCGAGCGATCTCGATGTCGACGACGGCGTCGTGACCGCCGACCTGCGGCTCGAGACCGGCGACGTCGCGCTGTTCGTGCTCGAGGTGCTCGACGACGAGGCAGGCCTCCACGAGGCCGATGTCGACGACACCTCGGCGCTGTTCGACGCCACCGCGCGATTCTGGCGGGGCTGGCTGTCGCAGTCGACCTACACCGGACGCTGGCGCGAGATGGTCAACCGCTCGGCCATCACCCTGAAGCTGTTGACCCATGAACCGACCGGAGCCGTCATCGCTGCTCCCACGACGAGCCTGCCGGAGCAGATCGGCGGCGACCGCAACTGGGACTACCGGTACGTCTGGATGCGCGACGCCGCGTTCAGTCTCTACGCACTACTGCGCCTGGGCTTCACCGAGGAGGCGCAGGCCTTCATCCAGTGGCTGTCCGAACGGCTCGGCGAGGACGAGGATCACGGTCTCGGGCCGCTGCGCGTGCTGTACGACATCGACGGCAACGTGCCCCACGACGAGCACCAGCTGGACCACCTGACGGGGCACTGCGACTCCAAGCCCGTCCGCATCGGCAACGCAGCCGTCGAGCAGCTCCAGCTCGACATCTACGGCGAGCTCATCGACTCGATCTACCTGTTCAACAAGTACGGCGCCGGCATCAGCGGCGCGGCGTGGGCCGACGTCACCCGCGTCGTCGACTGGGTCTGCGAGAACTGGGACCGCGAGGACGCCGGCATGTGGGAGATCCGCGGCCAGCTGCGCAAGCACACCACGTCGCGGCTGATGTGCTGGGTCGCGATCGAGCGGACGATTCGCATCGCTCGTCAGCGCGGGCTGCCCGGCGACATCTCGGCGTGGGCGGCGGTGCGCGACGACATCTATCAGCGGGTCATGGACGAGTCGTGGGACGACGAGGCGAAGGCCTTCACGCAGGTCGAGGGAGGGACCGCGCTCGACGCCGGGGTGCTGCTGATGCCGATGGTCAAGTTCCTGTCACCGGCCGATCCACGGTTCCTCTCGACGCTCGGGGCGATCGAAGAACGTCTTGTCGTCGACAGCCTGGTGTTCCGTTACGACCCGCGGTCGAGTCCCGACGGCGTCGAGGGCGACGAGGGCACGTTCTCCCTGTGCTCGTTCTGGTACGTCGAGGCGCTCACCCGCGCCGATCGGCTGGAGGATGCCCAGCTGGCCCTGGAGAAGATGTTCACGTACGCCAACCACGTGGGGCTCTACGCCGAGGAGGTCGGCGCGACCGGTGACCAGCTCGGCAACTTTCCGCAGGCCTTCACCCACCTGGCGCTGATCAGCGCCGCCATCAACCTCGATCGTGCCTTGGATGCGTGACGTCGGTGTCGGTGTCGCACAGGCAGACGTCGCCGTCGATGACGCCCTTCGCGACGGCGCCCAGCTCCTCACCGCGCGAGAACGCGAGGGCGCGCAGCAGGGCGAGCGCGTCCTGGTACCGGATGCTCGCCTCGACCTCCAAGATCCCCGTCGCGCGGCGCACGAGATCACGGTCACTGACCACCTCCGCGAACACATGACCTTGGGCGCCGAGCGCCGGGTCCTGAAGGACGGCGGTCCCGATCGCGTTGCCGAGGAACCGGGCGTCGTCGGCGTCGGTCTCGAGCGAGCCCGAGTCGCGATGCGCCAACAGGACGCCGTGCAACGCAAGATCCGACCGCAAGGGAATGGCGATCAACGTGCCGGTGAAGTCGAGCTCGGAGACGAGCCTTCGAAGGACCGGCCACTGGCCGTCCGCCGAGCCGAAGTCTCCGACCACCACTGCGCCGGTGCGCAAGGCGTCGATCATGGGCCCCTCGCCCACCGCGGTCTGCAACGCCCCGAGCTGTTCTGAGAGTGGCTGGGTCGACGACACCGTGATCCGTCCGTCGGGAACCGTCTCGGACGTGATGACCACACCGTTGGCGCCGAGCATGATGCGGCTGGTCTCGCTGAGCCGTTCTCGGAGGGTGTCGAGGGTGCTCACCGAGGCGAGGATCCCGCTGAAACGGGTGAGCACGTTCTCGGTCGTCGCCATGACCCGACGTGCCCCGAAGGCAGTTCCCCAAACCGCGGCACGTGAAACGCCGCTCGTTGGAGCAATTTAATTCACAGGGATACCCACAGGCTGTGGGATAGTCAGATCGGACTAGTCACCCGGACCCTGGTACACGTCGGGGATGCCGTCACCGTCTGCGTCGCGATGCTCATGCTCCGCGATCGTCCGGTAATGGCGATTGCGGCCACGTAGGACGACGGCGGCGGCCAGGGCGGAGACAAGTGAACCGACGAGGACGCCGATCTTGACGTGCTCGTCCGCAGCGCTGCCCGCGCCGTAGGCCAGCTCCCCGATCAGCAGCGAGACCGTGAAGCCGATGCCGGCCAGCAGCGAGAGCCCGACGACGTCGATCCACTCGAGGCCGTCGTCGAGCTCGGCCCCGCTGAAGCGCGCCGCCAGCCACGTCGCCCCCAGCACCCCGACGGCCTTGCCGAGGCACAGGCCCAGCACGACGCCGATCGTGATCGGGTCGCTGAACGCCGAACGAACGCCCTCAAGGCCACCCAGGGCGACGCCGGCCGAGAAGAACGCGAAGATCGGCACCGCCACGCCCGACGACAGCGGTCGGACCCGGTGCTCGAAGCGCTCAGCCAGACCTGCTCCGTCCTGACCGTCCCGGCGCAGCACGGGCACCGCGAACCCGAGCAGCACGCCCGCGACCGTCGCGTGGACGCCAGAGGCGTGAACGAGTGACCAAGTGGCGACCGCCAGCGGCAGGAGCAACCACCACGACGTGACGCGGCGCTGCACGAGCACCGTGAAGACCGCCAACGGCACGAGTGCCGCGAGGAGCCACAGCACGTCGAGGTCGTCGGTGTAGAACAGCGCGATGATCGTGATGGCCAACAGGTCGTCGACGATCGCGAGCGTCAGCAGGAACGTCCGCAGCGCCGATGGCAGGTGGGTGCTGATGACGGCGAGCACCGCCAGTGCGAACGCGATGTCGGTGGCGGTCGGGATGGCCCAGCCACGCACCGACCCGCCGAGATTGACCAGCGTGAAGATCAGCGCCGGGACGGCCATGCCGCCGACCGCCGCGACCACCGGGATGGCGGCGCGGCGGGGATCGCGCAGATCGCCGGCCACGAACTCCCGCTTCAGCTCGAGCCCCGCGACGAAGAAGAAGATCGCCAGCAGGCCGTCGGCGGCCCAGGTGCCGAGGCTGAGGTCGAGATGGATCGACGCCGGTCCGACCACGGTGTCGCGCAGGTCGGCGTAGCCGTCTCCGGCATTGGCGGCGACGAGGGCCGCTACGGCGGCGACGATCAGCAGCGCACCGCCGATGGTCTCGCGGCGCAGGATGTCACCGACCCGCGATGTCTCCGGCCACGATCCGCGTGGGAAGAGGCGGGGACGGCTGGGTCGTGACGTCATGCGGGGCTCCCTGGGGTCGGCAACATCATGCCGACCAGACTTCCCGGCGCACCGGTATCGATCATACGGGGCGGCGCAGGTGGAACGGGTAGCCTGCCGGGATGCCCGACGTCGCGATTGCCGCCCCCAACGAAGCGGCCGCCGATGCCGGTGAGCAGGTGGCGCGGGCCGGCGGCAACGCGATCGATGCCGCGCTGGCGGCGGCGCTCGTGACGATGGTCAACGAGGTCGGCATCGTGTCGCTCAGCTCCGGGGGATTCATCACGGTGCAGCCGCCCGACGGCGGTGCGCCGCAGACCGTCGACGGCTGGATGGACATGCCGGGGCGCGGCCGGCCGCTCGGCGGCGGGACGTGGAACGTCGACACCCGGTACGGCGGGGGCGTGACCGTCACGATCGGGCCCGGCTCGGTGGCGACGCACGGCTCGGTCGCGGCCTTCGAGGAGGCGCACCGCCGCTGGGGACGCGTCCCGTGGCGCGAGATCGTGACGCCGGCCATCGACGTGGCGCGGGGTGGCTTCCGGCTCAGCACCGCCTCGCGGTACTACCTGGACTACGTGCACGACGACGTCTTCGGCTGGGACGCCGAGAGTCACGCCGCCGTGCACGACGCCGGCGGAGCGATCGCCGCGGATGTCATCGTCCTGCCCGACCTGGCGGGGTCGCTCGAGCTGATCGCCGCCGACGGTGCCGCCACCCTGCACACCGGCGAGCTCGCGCGCCTCATCAGCGACGACGTCATCCGCCGCGGCGGCATTCTCGGCGCCGCCGACCTGGCCGACTACCGGCCCGTCGTCCGCCCGTCGCTGCTCAGCACGGTCGGCGACTGGACGTTCGGCACCAACCCGCCACCGTCGGTCGGCGGCGTCTGCGTGACGGCGATGCTGCGGCTGCTCGACGGCAGGCCGTTCGGCCAGTGGGACGCGGACGACGTGGAGCACCTGATCCGGGTGCAGCGCGCCGTGCTCGGGCACCGTCTGGACGTGCTCGACCACAGTGACGACCTTGCCAACGATGCGCGGGCGTTTCTCGCACTGATCGACCGGGACCACCTCGCCGTCCTGGAGTCGGGCTCGACCGCGCACGTCTCGGCGACCGACAGCGAGGGGGGCGCCTGTTCCGTCACGGTGTCCTCGGGCTACAGCTCGGGCATGATCGCGCGGGGGACGGGCATCTGGCTCAACAACTGCCTCGGCGAGCAGGAGCTGAACGCCCAGGGCCTGCACGGTCTGGCCCCGGGCGTGCGGCTGCTGTCGAACATGGCGCCCACCGTCGGTCGCCACCTCGACGGATCCGCGCTAGCCATCGGGTCGCCCGGCGCCGATCGCATCACGACGGCGATCGTGCAGGCGCTCGCCGGCTTCGTCAACGGCGGGCTGGGCCTCCAGCAGGCCATCGACCACCCGCGCATCCACGTGCACCGGGCGGGTCGGGCCGACGAGGTCGTCAAGACCGAGACCGACCTCACGATGTACTACGGCGGCGTGGCCGCGACGCTGCGCAGGCCGGGCGAGCAGATGGTCGCCGCGGCCGATCCGCGCCGCGACGGTGCCGTACGTCTCGTTCACGGTCCGACACAGGAGCCGTCGACTGCGCTTTGATGGAGGGGTGTCCCCGGCGCCCATCGTCATCGGCCACCGGGGAGTGCCGGGAGAGCGGCTCGAGCACACCCGGCCGTCCTACCTGCTCGCGATCGAGCAGGGCTGCGACTACATCGAGCCGGACGTCGTGGCGACCAGGGACGGCGTGCTCGTCGTCCGGCACGAGAACGAGATCGGCAACACGACCGACGTGGCCGAGCATCGAGAGTTCGCCGACCGCAAGGTCAGCAAGTTCATCGACGGCGTCCCCTACACCGGCTGGTTCACCGAGGACTTCACGCTCGAGGAGATCAAGACGCTGCGGGTGAGGGAGCGACTCCCGCAGCTGCGACCGCAGAACATCGCGCTGGCGGGCACCGAGGAGATCCTGACGCTGGACGAGGTCCTCGACATCGCCGAGACGGCGAGCGTGGAACGCGACGAGCCCATCGGGGTCTACGTCGAGACCAAGCACCCCACGTACTTCGCGGGCATCGGACTGGATCTGAACGATCTGCTCATCGCAAAACTCGAGCGTCGCGGCGTGAATCGCACGGGCGCCAAGATCATCATCCAGTCCAAGGAGACGGCCAACCTGAAGGCCCTGCGCGACCGCACCCCACTGACGCTGATCCAGCTGATGGATCGCCAGGGGGCGCCGTACGACCTCGTCGCCGCGCGCGACCCGCGGACCTACTGGGCGATGCGCAAGCCTCCTGAGCTGGAGAAGATCGCCGCCTACGCCGACGGGATCGGCCCCAACAAGAGCCAGGTCATCAAGCGCGACATCCGGTTCCGGCTGGCCAAGACGACCAAGCTCGTCCGCCGGGCCCACGACCTCGGGATGACGGTGCACATCTGGACGATGCGCAACGAGAACAACTTCCTGCCCACCGACCTGAGGCTCGGCAAGGACAAGGCCGCTCACGGTGACGCCATCGGCGAGTACCTCGCGTTCTTCGACGCCGGCGTCGACGGGGTGTTCTCCGACTTCACGGAGACGGCCGTCCAGGCCCGTGAGGTGTGGTTGGCCCGGCAGTAGGGCGACTCGTCAGCTCCCCGCAGCGGGAGGCACGTCGGTCGCCTGCGCCCACACGACGTCGGGCTCGAGCCGCCTCGGCATGATGATCCAGGCGGCGATGTAGCCGAGGATCAGCGACCCGGCGCCGAGCACGGTGCAGACGGCGACGGCCAGCCGTACCACGTTGGCGTCCAGGCCGGTGTAGTCGGCCACGCCTGCGCAGACTCCTCCGAGCCACTTGTCGTCAGGGTTGCGGGTGAGCTTCTTCATCGTGAGGTCCTTCCGGGATGGGTTCCGCGGCCTCATCGGCGCGGACGGGGGTGGGTCGGGCTCGGTAGAGCGTGCCTGCGACGCCGATGACGCCGAGGAAGATCAGGACGCCGGACGCGGTCAGGCTCAGCTCACGGGAGGTGAGGAGATCCTGCTTCCACACCGCCCAGTTGCCGACGCAGGCCAGGAAGAACAGCCCGAAGGCGAGACTCTCCCAGCGGAACGGGTGGCGGCTCATCGGCGGATCACCTCGATCTGGCCGAGCTTCTGGTCGATCTCGATCGTCAGCGCGGGTTCCGCGGGTCGGTCGGCGGTGTCGATCATCGAGACGTCGGTGCCGTCGTCGTCGCGACCGAAGAGCGAGATCTGGCCGGCGTCGACGTCGGCGGAGACATCCACGTTGAGGCCGGCCGGCACGGTGACCGTGGTCTGCCCGATGCCCGCATCGATGGTGATCGTGCGTCCGAGCAGCCGTTCGGGGTCGGACACCGCTGTCAGGTCGATGTCGAGCTGGCCGACGCCGTGCCGGTAGTGGGCGCGCGCGTCGGCCGCCACGGTGGGCGTGGGCGTCTGCGAGCCGATGCGCCCGCTCGGCACGGCCGAGCCGATCGCGAGGGCCACCGCCAGCACGATGCCGACACCGATCAGTGGCCCGCTGTTGCCGAAGAACGTGCCGACCAGCAGGCCTGCACCGACGACCGCCAGGGCGACGGCCACGTACATCGTCCACGGCACGTCCTTCTCGACCTGGTCGTAGATCAGGGTCGCCGCGAAGGCGATGGCGGTGAGCGACGTGGTGAGGATCAGCAGGGCGGGTGACCAGCGCTCGCGCGACTTCTTGATCTTGCGTTCGGTGACCTGCAGCTTCTTGGTCTCGGCGAAGTCCGGGGCGGTGGCCGGATCGGGGACGGGTTGGCGGCGTTGCTGCCGCCGTTGACGGGGGCGCACCCAGAACAGCCAGAAGAGCAGACCGATCGGGACCAGCCACCACGTGGCGTCGCCCCACCAGGCCCAGCTGCTGTCGCCGACGATCGACAGGGCTGCGAGGATGACGGCGCCGACGAGCCCGGTCACCCGCACCTGCTCCTCGTTCTTGTCGAGCTTGAACCAGTCGGCGGCCAAGCTCTTCTCCGCGTCGTCCGAGGGCAGCAGGACCCAGGCGGCGACGTACAGGATGACGCCCGCGAATCCGGCGATCGTCAGGACGGCGAGCACGACGCGGATGATGATGGGGTCGATGTTGAGGTACTTCGCCGCTCCGGCGCACACGCCGGCGACGATGCGGTCGTCGCTGGACCGTTCCATGTCCGCGATGGTGCGCAGCCGCCTCGGCTCGAACTCGTCGTCCGGCCCGGCGGGCTGACCGCTTTGCGGCACTTCCTGGGTGTCGTTCATGACTCCATGATTTCCGACCAGGGCAGCCGCGCGCATCGGGTACGCCCCTGAACTCCACCCCGGACGTCTCAGGGTTCGCGAGGGTCGATCCTGGTGGCGCCCATACGCGCGCACGTGTGACGATCACTGGGTGACCACCACCGCTGCGACCTCGTACCGCCGCGCCTATCGGCCGGCCGAGCGCCGGGTCGTCGGCGGGGTCGCCGCAGGGATCTCCGACCACTTCGGCGTTCCGGTGCTGTACGTGCGGGTCGCCTTCATCGTCGCCACCTGGTTCCAGGGCGTCGGCGTCATCGCCTACCTCCTGCTGTGGCGGTTCCTGCCGTTGCAGCGGCCTGACATGTCGCCGGGCCTGGAGTCGGCGACGCGACG
>Ga0190273_10001031_pt1 | contig 10048 bp, 14 predicted proteins | sample Popmic504IS_FD_134513 | JGI IMG/M metagenome (GOLD analysis project Ga0190273, IMG submission 134513) | Populus adjacent soil microbial communities from riparian zone of Shoshone River, Wyoming, USA - 504 IS | ecosystem: Environmental > Terrestrial > Soil > Riparian zone > Trees stand | place...
ATAGCTACATAAACGTTGATAATTCCGGTCTTTTGCTTCGCCTGGTTGATCATAGTGTCAACCAAGATAGTAGTCTTACCAGTTTGGCGGTCGCCAATGATCAGCTCACGCTGGCCACGGCCGATTGGCACCATAGTGTCAATCGCCAGAATGCCGGTCATCATAGGCTCATGGACGCTTTTGCGGGCGTTGACGCCAGGGGCAGCACGCTCGATCAAGCCCATTTGCTTGGTCTTGATTTCACCCAAACCATCAATCGGACGGCCTAACGGGTCAACCACACGGCCGATCAGTTCAGGGCCGACAGGGACCTTTAGGACTTCACCGCTCAAGCGTACGCGAGAGCCGGCAGACACCTTTGTGTCGTCGTCCAAAATAACAGCACCAATTTCGTCTTCTAACAGGTTAAGTGTAAAAGCACGGACAACACCGCCATCGGCAGTGCTGATTTCTACAACCTCGTTGTAGCCGGCTTCACGCAAACCATAAATCCAAGCCACGCCGTCACCAACACGGGTAACAACACCGGCTTGTTCGAGTCCGCTTTCGGTACGCAAGCCAGCAATAGCTTCTTGCAATTCCCGGGAAAGCTCGTGGACTGATAAGTCAGTCTTATTCATTATGTATATATCTCCTCTAGTTCCTTAGGCTAAGCTTGCCAGTTTGTTTAAGCGGCCACGGACGCTGGCATCAATTTCGGCGTCAGGGGTACGCGCTACAAAACCGCCGAGCAAGGCTTGGTCGGTAGTTTCGTGCAGCACGACCTGTTCCGCACCGGTTTGGCGCTGCAGCAGATCGCGTAGCGATTGACGGATTTCATCATTAAGCTGACGTGCACTGACAACTTCTACAGTTACGACTCCAGCTTGCAGCTGAAGCTCGTGCGCAATGTCGTTTACGATCAAATCAACATCATCAACCATCTTGTTGACTACAATATAAGCCGCTAAGCGCTGTAGCCACTGACTGCGCTTAGCAGGCTCATCTAGTAGACGGGCCGTAATAGTACGTACCATATCACGTCGTGAAACGGTACGGCTCATGCTTGGCCCTTTCGTTGCTGGGATTGCTTGGCAATCGCTGATTCGATCAGCTTAGCGTCTTTGCTAGTGTCCAGACGGTCTTCGACAACCTTCTCAGTCGCTAAGGCGACCAGCTGCAGTGTGTCTTTCTTGAGCGCTGCACGAGCTTTGACAACTTCAGCATCTAACTGTGAACGAGCATCAGAAACCAACTGTTCAGCCCGCTGGCGAGCCTTGGTTTCCGCATCAGACACCATAGCTTGGGCTTCGCTATGACTACGGGCGACAATTTCGTCTGCTTCTTTACGGGCTTCAGCCAACAGGGCTTCAACACGCTTTTCGGCATCTTCCGAGGCTTCTTGCGACTTGCGGGCGTCAGCTAAGCTCTTTTCGATGGCCTCGCGACGACTGTCGATAGCTTTGATCAGCACAGGGTATACAAACTTGCCGAGTATAGTAACCAGGATCAAGAATGCAACTGTGTTGATAGCCAACTGCTTAATATCAAGCCCTAGGGACTCAAACAAGCTGGCATTGCCAGATTCAGCAGCGGCAGTTTCGGCATGGGCCTCAGCAGCAGCGATTATGTTTACAAAATACATATTCTAAACAGATGCCTTATTACAAGAACTTGATGATCAAAGCGACAACCAAGCCAATAATGGCAAGGGCGTCTACGAAAGCCATGGCTAGGATCATCAGCGTGCGCAGTTGACCGATAGCTTCTGGGTTACGACCAGCAGCCTGCATAGCTGCAAAGCCAACCAAACCAAGGCCGATACCACAAAGACCAGCACCAATTGCATAGGTCAGACCGAATGCTAAATTATCCATTATTTTTCTCCTTTAATTATTTCTACTTAATTACCATTGTCTCATCTCTGGGCGATGGATTCCGGACGCTTTCCTTACCCAGCCCGCAAACCTTAGTGAGCGGACTTGGTATTAGGCTCCACGGCCGGATGGCCGTGGTCGTCCTCCTGTAATCCCAATGAGATGAAAGCGATGGTCAACATAAAGAATACGTATGCCTGGACGGCACCTACGAATAGTTCCAAGCCATAGAAGATTGGCAGGGCAACGGCAGCCGAGTAGGAAGTCAGGAAAGAAATAACAATCAATAGGACTTCACCACCAAAGACGTTGCCGAACATACGCAAAGCTAGGGCAGCGGTGCGGCTGAATTCTGCGATGAATTCCAGCAAACCGATAAAGAAGTGCAGGGGGTCTTTGAAGGGGTTGCCCGTGTAGCGCTTGGCACTACCAAAGAAGCCGAGGCGCTTGATAGCCCAAGCCTGGGCGGTAACAATCGAAACAATCGCCAAGCCCAAGGTAGTGTTCAAGTCCGCAGCCGCACCACGGAAGATGGGATATTCACCCCAAGTCAACGGGCCAACAAACGGCAGCAAGCCAATCCAGTTATTGATCAGGAAAAACAAGAACAACGTGACTGCCAGTGGCAGGATTTTTTTAGCTACAGTCCGGTCACCGATGACTTCGACGGCTGTATCGTAAAGGTTTTCGAACAACCATAGCACAGCGGTCATCAGACGGCCGTTTTTGCCGCTGCGGATAGACCGGACGACACTAAACATCATCCATAGTAATAAGCCAATACCGACGAGGCCGAGTAGTTGTGAATTAGAGATGTTCAATGGGCCGACATGGAAGATTGTTTCTGGGGCGATGCTAATATGTGGACCATCTTTAGCGGCTTCCGTCGCTTCATGGCCGGCTTCACTGGAGGCGAAAAATAAAAGGGGCGAAAACATTAGGATACATTCTCCAATAGCGGGGTGTTAGTCATTATAATAATCCTTGTCTTCGTCATCATCTTTGTCGCCAGGCCTACGGTTACGTTCGTATGATCCTGGCTTGACCGGCAAATCCGGCCAGCGTTCAAGCTGCTTTTTAATAAGGTATCCGGCACATACAAGGCCAGCAACCATGCCCAGCAATGTCATCCACGGCCTACTACCTGTAGTTCTGTCGATGATTATACCTAGACAGGCAAATAATACTACAGGAACGGCAATTCTCCAAGTCGTGTCGGCCATTTCGCGGCTAATACTTAGGTTTCGTTGCTTCACATTGTCTGCAGCTTTATGCTTTTTATTTAATCCCATGTTAGATATTGTAGCAAGTCCTAGGTCAAATTAGACTTTACTATACTTTGTATACCATGTATACTGTAGATACTATGAGTGATACAGCAACCCCTACGAACGCAAGTGTAACTATTTATAGCGCCGACTGGTGCGCCTTTTGCCATGCCGCAAAAGATTACTTAACCAAAAAAGGCATTGAGTACACCGAAAAGAACGTTGAAGAAAACGTTCAGTTCGCCCAGGAATCCGTCAGCAAGTCAGGCCAAATGGGTATACCGGTCCTCGATATAAACGGCGAGATCATTGTCGGCTTTGACCGCCCACGCATTGACGCCGCGCTTGGTCTCTAAGGCATCTTTGAAATTATCCGGTGCGACAGTTTTCTGACACCAGCTTTACAATCCTAAAAATCTATTACTATACTTAGGCATTAGAGGATATTAGGAGGAAGCGATGAGTGAGCAGATAGTGTTTTCGGCACCTGAGACAGACGAGCTTCCTGTTGTATATGACCGACTAGTAAACCAAATATTCGTAGGCGAACCGCTGGATAGCTGGGCTCCGCTAGGCGATATACAGCCACACCACCTGACTACATTAGAGTACGCATCGGAAGTAATTGCCGGCTCGATGCTGATCGCCGATGCCATTGCCTTACGAAAAGACCCTGTAGATTTAGATTCAGCAGAATTCTTATACGCCAAAGATGCAGGCAAGATAATTATAGGCGCATACGCTGCCCGCAATGAACGGACTCCAACTGCCGTTGAGGCACCCCACTTACGAAGCGATCAACTGCAAATTGTTAAATGCTTACATTACGCGGTCGAAAGAAGCAAAATCCCAGCCTACAAAGTTACCGCCGAAGGCCTACGGGCCAGCGAATGGTATTATGACCGGCAGAAAGTACGAGTTTAAATGGCATTTGAAGATTTTAAAACCAAAGAATCAGTCGTCGTAGTTTACACCGGCGACAGCAAGGGTAAGACGAGCGCTGGACTAGGGCTTATGGCCCGCGGCCTGGGCAACCGTTGGAATGTAGCTTTTATCCAGTTCATCAAATACTGGGGTGTTAGTGAGCACGTTTTTATCCGTGACATTCAAGGCATATTCAAAGACAAGTTGTTCTTTTACAAGGGCGGCAAGGGCTTTTATAACGCTGGTGAGCTGAGTCCGCAACAGGTCAGCGAAGAACAACATCGTGCTGCGGCCGAGGAGACTTACCAGGAAGCGGTAAAGGCAAGTACCAGTGGCAAGTACCAGTTGGTGATATGCGACGAGATCAACAATGCCGTCCATGACGGGCTGTTGACCGTCGAGCATATGCGTAAACTCATCGAGGGGCGTGCTCCAGGCACCAGCCTGTGTTTTACCGGCCGCAATTTCCCCACGGAATTACTGGACCACACCGACATCGTCACCGAAATGCACAAGATCAAGCACCACTTTGACGACAAGTTCTTAGCCAACAAGGGAATCGACTTTTAATGCAGCTCCCGGACTGCAACTACATGTTCCCGCTCCTGCGCGCACACCATAATAGGAATAGGCTACAATTACGTTATTACTAAGATTATGCAAAGTAGCGTAGCTATTTTCCCTTAGCCTTGCTGCCAGTCAGACGGGCGCCATATTCTAATATAAATATGAGCGGTTGCCCAAGATACCATAAACAGTAGCTACCGAGCGTTCCCAGCCACCAGCGCCGGTACCCATGGGACCGCAGGGTGGTGGGCCACATTACACCGTACGCAAATAATTGGTCGCGGTTCGAGAACATGCGCTTCATATACACTTTGACACGCAGGTTAGCCTTGTATTCAACCCTGAACCCGTGGCGATGCAAATGAAAACTGAGGTCCAGATCCTCGTGTATATCATTACGCAGGCAGACATCAGAACGGACAGTCTGCCACAATTCTGTTGGTAGTGCCATATTAGAACCCCACAGCACATAGTGGCCAACGATAAATCTGTTCAGGCGATACACCAACTGGCTCTGCAGCCAGCTATTAAACCGTGGCAGCCGGATATTATAGAACGAACCGCCACCAGTCAGTGCAATGTCATCGTGCTGGGCACTGCCATAGTACTGCTTGACGCGCGATACCCAACCGGGCGACAACATTGTATCGGCATCCAAACGGCCGATAATGTCGCTGGTCGCGGCATCAAAACCTGCGTTGCGGGCGTACACAATGCCTTGCTTCGATTCATGGACGACCCGCACAAACGGGAAGCTTTTGGCAACAGCGACCGAGTCATCGGTTGAGTTGTTATCAACCACGATAACTTCGTCCGGCGCCACCGTTTGGGCGGCAATCGAATCCAGACACTTCTGTAAAAACGGTGCGTCATTGTAAACCGGAATAATAATGCTTAAGCTTTTGGACATAACAGTGTAAACTTATTAGTATTGTATGGCAAAAACCGTAAAAAAGAAGCCGTTGACCTCTAAAGTCGCAGCTGTCCGCAAGTTTGCTGCACCCATCGGGCGATGGTATCTAGGCTATTGGCGGCGTAATTGGTTCCACAAGCTAGTGGTCGTATTAGTCGTAACGTGCATGCTTATTGTTACCGCGATGTATGGCATTGCGCGTTGGTACATGTGGACCCAGTCCTCCAAGCCGCTGGTAGTAGGTGCTTCGTTCATTCCCGACTATGCCAAGAGCCTAGGTGTTGACCCTAAAGAGACCTTGGACGCCATGCTGAACGACCTAGAGATCAAGCAATTACGCTTGGTAGGTTACTGGGACAAGATGGAGCCGACGCCCGGTAGCTATGATTTTAGCGAACTGGACTGGCAGTTCGAAAAGGCCAACGCAGCCGGCGCCAAAGTCTCGCTTACCCTAGGATTGCGCCAGCCGCGCTGGCCAGAGTGCCACATGCCCAACTGGGCCAAAGATGAGCCGATGGACATTTGGTCGCTGCAGCTGCAAGCTTTTATGAAGCAAGTTATCGGCCGCTACAGAGACAACCCGGCACTCGAATCATACCAGCTTGAAAATGAATTTTTCCTGAGCGTCTTTGGCGAATGTCCGGACTTCAGTCGTGAGCGGCTGATTGACGAATATAATTTCGTCAAAGAACTCGACAGTACCCATCCCGTGTTGATCAGCCGTAGCAACAACGCCCTCGGCATACCGCTGGGACAGCCACAACCTGATATCTTCGGCGTCTCGATCTACAAGCGCGTCTGGGACCGCACTATCACCAAGCGCTATGTCGAGTACCCATTCCCATCGTGGTTCTACGGCTTTTTGGGCGGCGCAGGCAAAATTGCGACCGGCAAAGACCTGTACATCCACGAGCTGCAAGCCGAACCTTGGCCACCAAATGGCCAAGACATTGTCGATACTCCTCTCGAAGAACAGAGCAAGTCACTTGATGCGGCCCGCTTAAAAGACCGCTTTGAATACGGCCAGGCCACCGGGCTACGCCACATGGACCTCTGGGGTGCCGAATATTGGTATTACCGCAAGAAAGTCTTGAATGACACTAGCGTCTGGGACGTCGCTAAGCAAGAGTTCCAAGAAGCCAACACTATCCGCTAAACTTCGGAGCCAGCCGTACGGCTAACAACAGAAGATAACACTATTATCTTAATATTATATCATGCTTATGCAAATTTGTCCATATTACCTCTGTAAGGTACAATGATCGTATGGTTAAAAAAGGCGCCAAGAACAAGCCCAACCAAACTAAAAGGATCGTCAACCGCCGCGCCCGCTTCGACTATGAGCTGGGCGACAGTTTGGTTGTGGGGCTTGAACTTACTGGTGCCGAAACCAAATCGCTGCGTATGGGTCACGGCCAATTGCGCGGCGCCTATGTTACCGTCAAAGATAATCAGCTGTGGTTGCTGAATGGCGCTATCAACGGCACCAACGGCGTGCCGATTGAAGAGACCGCCCAGACTCGCACCCGTCGTTTACTGGCCAAACGACGCGAAATCAATGCACTTATAGAAGCCAAGCAACAGGGGCGGAGTATCGTACCGCTGGAACTTTTGACCCAAAGCCGCTACATCAAATTACGCATCGCCGTGGGCAAGGGCAAGAAGCAATACGACAAGCGCCAAGTGCTCAAAAAGCGCGATGAAGACCGCACCATGAAAGCCGCACTTAAGGTAAATCGTTAGAACATCATTGTAAACTGTTGCAACCAGCAAATTCTTTCGGTATAATCCTCTCTGTTACGCAGATATTCCGGCTTAGCTCAGTGGTAGAGCGCCTCGCTGTTAACGAGGATGTCGCTGGTTCGAGCCCAGCAGCCGGAGCCAAATTGATTATGTTAAAAGAACTTCTTTGGAAGTTCTTTTTTATTTCTCTCGGGAACTAAAAAAATTAGTTTTTATAAATACCGATATTCGCATATAATGCCAACATATGGCGAAGGATAGTCCTGTTTTACCGACCGTACGCTTCCGCATTACGCTCCGTGGCAATAGCCGGTTTGTATTGGACGACCTAGAAGAAAAGTTGCACGGCGTAGCACTGCAGCACTTTAAAAAAATGGGCATTCGTGCCGAATTGTTACCACCTCCCATGAAGGGCAGCGGCTTTGATTTGACGCTCTGGGTGCGTTTAGTTATGTTGCTCGTCAAGGGGTTCGGCTTCCTGCGGAACTTACTGCTAAGTAGCATTCGGCAAGCGTTTGACGATACTGCGCCATACCTCTTGTTAGAAGCATATTACACCGTTGACGATGGACCATTCTACGTTGACGACCAGCTGTCCGGCGCAGCGCAGGCGGAACTCCTCCATGCCTTATGGTTGGTAAAATCCCACCTTGAAACAACCCATCCGTTATATCGAATAGTCATTGAGAGTCACGTATATTATTCATACTACCGCTATTCACTCCTGTGCATGCTCTACAAACAGGGGAGTAACGATAACGATATACGAAGTCTCGTACATTTTGTACGCGGTCTGAAACTTAAATCATATGTATCCGAAACGATCACATTCGACAGCTCGCTACTGATTAAGCATGCGGTGGCGTTCAGTAATATAGACGATCAGCATATACACAGCAAAAGGTATAAATATCTAAAGATTGACCGTGCGGTAAACGGCAGCTTGCGGCAGCGTGGCCTGCGGACCGTAGAGCATGTAAAAGGTATGAGGACCCTCGAAATTAGACCACGTTTCAAAAGAGCAAACATATGAACATAGAAAGCGTTTTATTAGGGTTGGGCGGCGGGATGGCTATTGAGTTCTTCTTCCGGACCGTAAAATATCATGATAGCGCCAGCAAGAACGGCCCTACGCCAAAGTATAGTTACGCGAATTACATGACGGTCAGTGAATATATAAGTGGTGGTCGTCGTAAGCGGCTCAGCTATTTATTGTTCCGGGCATTGCCGCCTGCTATCGTGCTCCTGTTGCTCGTTTGCATAATGGATAGGTACTTTACCGATAGTCAACACGTGTTGGTGCTTGCGTTAGCAGGACTAGCGTCGTTACTACTGCGGGACGGTTATGCGCTCTTTCAGCATAAATCGCCTCGTGAAAAGATGATACATCTGGGCAATATCACCCTGGTTGCGATGGTAACTGCATGCGTTATTTTTGTTGATAGGCGAGCATATCTCGGCACCATGGCACCCACTATGTCCGGGCTGGTAGACAACTTATGGGCTTCACTGATCATCGGGCTACTGATCATCCTTTACCTCGACACCACGAACATGAGTACCGATTATCGGATAGAAACAGAACGACAGAATTTACAGAATAATTATATCCTCGATACTTACGACAGATTATTCAACAGACTCAATGGAACAGTGCACGACGCAGCAACGACATATGCCGCTTCGCCGCTATTGTTATATGCAATCATTATTTATGAAAACATGAACCGGCCGCGCTTATTCAGAGTTATTGAAAACTTGGCCGTCATGCTGTTCAGGGTCGAACTTACCGTCGGCATAGCGCAAGTGCGGTCATATGTGCGCTTAAGTGACGGACAGAGCATTGCAGCCGCAGCCAACCTACTGCAGGGCAGCATCATTATCGATGGAGATCCGACAATAACTCAAGTTGAAGACATCAAGTTACAAGAACTGCTCAAAGGTTACAATACTGACAACCGCTATAGCCAGGAAATAAAAGCTATTATAACTACACTGCGCACATACAATGCCGCTGCATTCCCAGTGGCAAAGGGATAATACTGAATTATATCATGCCGTTCTCAAACGAAGCCAGTCTTTGGTCATCGCCGTCCTGCTTGATCACAGTTATAACGTCCCGTATCGTGCTGAGCCAAGCCAAGATTGTTGAAATCAGAACCGTTAATTCAGTTCTGATTTTTTGTATACCCAGAATGGAATTGAAACCTTATGCGACACAGATGAACGAATCTAGACGGCGAACTTGGCCCCGATTTTTTCTATTAGTACGTCTGAGTCTGTCAACAATTGGTGCATGATTGGCCCACTATTGAGGTCAGTATCAGGGTTATACCTAGTGCCCCATTTCATCATTTCGATAATCATCGGCAACAAATCTAAAGTTTTTTGTGTTGGCACGTAAATAGCTGCACTCTTATTTTTCTCGTCATTCAGCTTAACGAGCATCCCGTTTTTTACCAGTTGTTCAAGGCGCGAGCTAAGTATATTACTCGCGATTCTCTCCTTCGAAGCAAGAAATTCTCGAAAATGCGACTTGTTGAATAACAAAATATCCCTTAACACGACAATAGTCCATTTATCGCCAAATATATCTAATGAAAATACGACAGGACAAATTGTTGGACTTCTATTTTTCATATTTACAGTATAGCAATAGTGATTGCAAATTGAAATCACTATGTATACAATTGATTGTAAGGAGAACAATCATGACAAAACAAAGTGAGAGCTTTACTACATCTATAACTACAGCCAAGACGGCGCACGATGTATTC
>Ga0190273_10001032_pt1 | contig 10048 bp, 10 predicted proteins | sample Popmic504IS_FD_134513 | JGI IMG/M metagenome (GOLD analysis project Ga0190273, IMG submission 134513) | Populus adjacent soil microbial communities from riparian zone of Shoshone River, Wyoming, USA - 504 IS | ecosystem: Environmental > Terrestrial > Soil > Riparian zone > Trees stand | place...
ATCAGCTTGCGGCCGTCACGGGTAATAACCGAATTAAAAAATATCAGCGGCACCTTTGCCGACAACTCATCTTTATAAAAATCGCGTAGTTGTTTATTCAATATTCCATGAGTGTTCTCATTCAGCTTTTGTTCAAAAGCATAACCACGATCTTTTATATACTGATAATCGCCAACCTTAAACTTTTGTGCCGGTGAAGCCAGATCCCTTGCCACGAAGGATGTAAACAAAGCATTTAACAAATCCTGCGAGATGTCATCAACATAACGTGCGTCCTGGAGATTAAGTTTTTGACCATTCAGCTTTTCCTTGTACAATTCCCTGAAATAAGTAGCGCCTAACATGCCACCGGAAGCGCCGGTGATAAGGAAGGTTTTTTTCATTAACTCACCGTGGCTTAAGCTGTCAAGCCGTTGCATCACATTCATAGTAAAACTAGCACTTCGATTACCGCCGCCACTGGTGTTTATTATATACATGACCGGCTTATCCGTCAGTTGTTTTGCTTTCCACCGGTTCAGGATCTCAATCATATTTTGTTTGTCGCGATTAAGCTTGTCGGCAGACATCATATTCATGATCTGGTCACGATCGTAAACAGGCCGCTCTGCCCGGTTATTATAATTGAGACCATAAGCTTTGTTACTGGGGTCAATAACATCGTACTTATACAATAGATTTAATACCGCAAAGAGTAGTATCATAACCGGCAGGCTATAGCTCTGCAGGAAGTAAGAGAAGGCCCCGGAGACCGCAATCAGGATCGCGAAAAAAATGGTTATCCCTGAGGCAGCTGGTAATTGGAACAATGGCTGATCGGACCAAAAGCCGATTAAGATCAAAAAGAGAAAGGCAATAAAAATAGAGAGTACGGCTGCAAAGTGATGACGGCTAAAAACCGATTCGATGAATTCATTGCTGTAATGTGAAACATCACGCACTTTTTTGATCCGACGTATTGAATTAAGGTAAACTTCTACTTTAATAAGACGGCTGCCATGTAACTTTCTTTCCCTTTTTGTAAACTGCGCTTTTAACAGCTGCGGGTTTGTAATCACCGGTGTAAGGCGACGGATGATACTGATGTCGGCCCGGAAAAAATAAAAAAGTGAAATAGCAACAATTAAAATCAGCCCTGTGAGAAAACCGCCTGTAAGGTATATAACCTCAGCTGCGGACATTAGTTCCTTCCTGGTATCAAATACGATGGCTTCAACGAGGTAATAAATGAGAAAGGCTAATGGAATTACCCCGTTATTAATACAGTATTTTAAAAACGGTTTTGTGGTAGTAGCAAGAAAATGGAAATGGCGGCTGAAGAGGATAAAAGTCGTAATGTTCCAGCTCATGATAAATATGCCAATGGAAATACCGACAATAGCTGCGCTCATAAAGTTTACTTCGCCAAGATATTCAGGTGCGAGAAAAAGGGAATCCGCGCCAAAATTCTTCATAAATGCACCGCTGACCGTGCTAAAAAGCAAATACCAGAATATCAGCAGAACCTGGAATTTTTTTAAGTGAAGCAGCACCAGCTGAAGTGGAAAAGAATAGTATAGTCCGCGAAAAAATGACTTCATGCAGGGTGTGATTTCTGGCGCCGGAGGTGTGCGGCTCAATTATGCGTTAATTTACCATAAACTAAACGAAATTGCCGCCCTCAGATTATACCGATTGGTTAAATCTTTTGCCTGCGGTTAGATACCAGACTGACATGAGGCTAAGAACAAGCAACATTCCCGTCACCTGGTGAAGTTGAGCTATCCATTCGTAGGCTCCCCATCGGCCGGGAACGATTGTTGGGCTAATTAAAACAGCTGCGATGCCAAGTATTGCCTGGACAAGTACAAGTACAACAGGTATAACGCCGGCAGTTCTCAGGTAATTACTGCGCGGATGTATCTTGTAAATCTTTATCGTGACGATTGTGATCACCAGGATTAAAAGATAGGCCAACATCCGATGCACATAATGTATGGTTTGTGTATTCTCCAGAAAATTTAAAAACAAAGGTTTTTCAGATACTATGTTTGATGGCACGAATTGTCCATTGATATCTGGCCAGGTAGCTGCAGCTGTGGCTGCTTTATGGCCCGCCATCAGCGCTCCATAAATAAGTTGGAAGAAAAGGATCACCAGCAGACCAAGAACATTATTTCTTAATTTGGAATTGGAAACCCTTTCACCTGGAGGAACCGATAACTGAAGTGCAAACCAAAACGCGTAAGCAATGAGTACCATCGCAAAAACGAAGTGTAAGGCGAGCCTTGTTGGCTTCACATAAAGCGCATCACCAGTTAATCCGCTTGCAACCATGATCCATCCTACGGCTCCTTGTAATGCACCAAGCAAAAACAATATCAGGAGTGGCTTTTGCATTTCCTTACTCAGATATCTTTTTGCTACGAGATAAATAAATCCCGCTATAAAAACGATCCCGATGAGTCTTGCCCAAAAGCGATGGAACCATTCCCAGAAAAAAATAAATTTAAAGTCAGTAAGCTGGAAATCCATGTTGAGCAACCGGAATTGCGGTGTTGCCTTGTATTTTTCAAATTCCTGAACCCATTTTTGCTGTGTAAGCGGTGGCATTGTTCCGGTCACCACATTCCATTCGGTGATAGAGAGTCCCGAACCGGTTAAGCGGGTGATTCCACCAAGTATCACCTGCACCAGTAACATAAAAACGCCGATATAAATCCAGATAGCGACGGCTTTTTTTGATCGGATATGCCCGGATGTTTGCATTGCGGTGGCAAAGGTAATAAGGAAAAAGTCAGTGCCGGGTTACAACCATAGTTCTTTAAAAAGAATGTAAACAGCCATGCCCATGATTGACCAGCCAAATCCTTTTTTCAGGCTGTCAGAAGATATTCGTTCGCTCAAACGGCTCCCGATGATGATCCCGGCTATTGCCAGTGATGTAAAGGTGAGGAGCAAAGGCCAGTTGAAGTGTTGCTGGTTCAGACTGAAGATGAAACCGAACAATGAATTTATGGCTACAATCAGCAAAGAGGTACCTACTGCTATTTTCATGGGCATACGTATGATCAGCACCAGGGTCGGTATGATAAGGAACCCGCCACCTGCGCCAAGGAGGCCGGTAACCAATCCAATCAGCAAACCCGGCAAAACCAGCTTGAGATCAGGCTCATGTTTTTGGGATTGTTCGAGGTAGTCAGAAGCATCAGAATCTGTAAAACCGGCATCTGTCTTGTCTGCGGCCTGATCCCGTATGCGTGTTTTAGGCGCGATGGTCAAAACGTTTTCGCGGATTGAAACCGGTTCCTTCGTGATCATAGAAAAAGAGGCAGCAAACATAAGCATAGCGAAGACAACCATAAGCAAGACATCCTTTGTGATATCGATAGAACCGATTTGAAAAAGGTAATGCGGAATTGCAGGCAGCAGAAAATGCCTGGCTAAAAATATCGACAGGATAGACGGGATCCCAAATAAAGCAACAGCCCGGAAATCAATAAGTTTTTTTGAATAAGCCTTTGCTCCGCCAACGAGGCTTGTGACCCCAACAATAAAAAGAGAATAAGTTGTTGCAATAAGTGGATCAATGTTCAGCAGGTAAACAAGAACAGGCACTGTTAATATTGAACCGCCACCACCAATTAAACCGAGGGATATACCGATGATGACCGCAATTAGATAAGCAAGTAGTTCCATGTATCTGAAATTTATCCACTGTGTTGTGGATAAGAAAAGCAATTGACAAAGATGTAAAATTATAATCATTCGCCGCGCTTCCCGTACATTTGAACGGAAAGAACGAATCTGTGCAGGTATATCATCAATACGAACATATGGAGGCGGGTTGCGATGAAGCCGGCCGTGGATGCCTGGCAGGGCCTGTGTTCGCAGCTGCGGTCATTTTACCCCCTTTATTTTTTCATCCTTTACTTAACGATTCCAAACAGGTAAAAGAAGAGGATCGTACTACGCTAAGAGGTTTTATCGAGAAATATGCAGTCGCTTATGCTGTTGCAAAAGTTGATCATGATGAAATCGATCGCATCAACATCCTCAAAGCTTCTTTCAAAGCAATGCACCTTGCGTTGGATCAGCTTAAAAAACGTCCCGGGTTTTTGATAATTGATGGGAACCGTTTTACCTCTTACAATACAACACCACATGCCTGCATCGTGCAGGGCGATGGTATCTACGCCTCTATTGCTGCTGCAAGCATACTCGCGAAAACCTATCGCGATGAATACATGATCAACCTGCACGATCAATATCCCCACTATAAATGGAGTTCCAATAAAGGTTATGGAACCCGTGCACACCGTGATGCGATTGACACACATGGCATGTGCCCGTATCATCGTAAGACTTTCGCGTGCACAAGCACCACCATGGATTTGTTTGACTGATCTCTCCCAGTTAATGTTTTGTTAGCGGTTAAACTTATGGTCTCGCCGGGATTCTGATATATATAAGTAATCATTTAAAATGGCAACCATGAAAAGTAAAATTATCATCGCACTTACAGTTCTGATAACCTTAGCCGTAACCAGTGCAAACGCGCAACCAAGACACCGCAGCGAAAATCAGCGGCACGGATTCAGCAACGATTATGGCCACGGCAGGATTTCCAAAAATGACCGGCATCGCCTTGCGAAAGAAAGGCGTCATTACCGCCACGACAGGTTCAATGGTCATCGCGATGGAAAATTCAGTTATCGTGAAAGAAACCATTTGCGCCATGATAACCGCAAAGGTGGCCGTCATAACTACAGTTATAGGAATAAACAAAGAAGATTTGATTAATAAAGATGGTTGATTGATAATTGGTGTTTAATGTGATGTTTACAGAAGTCCCGCGCAATGCGGGATTGCTGTTTACGGAGATCCGGTGCAATGTGCAATTGCAATTCCAAGTAGATCGGGGCACAATCAGGGATTGCTGGCATTCAGATCAACGATCTCAGATCATATCACTAAAGAAACTTTGTTTCCGTTCTGCCCATTCGTTTCTCAGTATTCCGAAATATATAGTGTCACGGCGACGGTCTGAATGCATCTGCATATGGCTTCTTAGTACACCTTCGGGTATCAATCCCACCTTCAGTATTGCAGCCTTTGACCTTTCATTAAGTACGTCGGTTTTTATTTCTACCCTTTCCATTTTCATCACCTCAAATGCAAAACTAAGGAGAGCAAATTTTGCCTGGCGGTTTATGCCCATCCCGATAAATTCCTTTCCGAGCCAGGTCCAGCCAATCTCTATCCGTTTATCATAAAACGAGATATTGCCAAAACTGGTGCAGCCACAAAGCTGCTTTGTATCCTGATCTATAATCACCAATGGCATTCTTACTTCCGCTTTCTTAAGCAAAAAAGCCTCATCCATCCATGCCTTTAATTCGCCCGGCCGACTAAGATCTTTGTTAAACCAGGTCCATATGTCCGGATCTTTTGTAAGTGGATCGAGCGCTTCGAAATCATCGGGTTTCATTGGCTTAAGAATCACCCTTGATGTTTCAAGCATAAAACCATCAGAAAAATAATTTTTAAAAGGAGTATCGGTCATTTCCATGTGTTAAAGATATTATTCTGTAACCCATTCACCCAAACCTGCGCGGGTTACCACCGGTTCGTCACCGGTACAATCGATAATTGTGGAAGGCACCATGCCGCCGATTCCGCCGTCCACAACTATATCGACAAGCTTGTGAAAGTTTTTATAGATGAGTTCCGGATCGGTGTAATCTTCAACCATCTCGCCCGGTAGCGAAGCACTCAATATCGGGTGACCGAGTTCTTTTACAATTGATAATGCGATCAGGTTATCCGGAATTCGCAATCCAACGGTGTTCTTTTTACTCTTCAAAAGTTTGGGAACCTCCTTGCTTGCCGGCAAAATAAATGTATACGGTCCCGGTAGATAACTTTTGATCATACGATACAACGGAGTTGAAAGGCTCCGCGTATACTGGCTCATGTCACTAAGATCATAACATACAAAGGACAATTGAGCTTTTAACGGGTCCACCTGCTTTATTCTGCAAATCCGCTCAATAGCACCGGGATGGAAGATATCGCAACCCAGACCATAAATTGTATCAGTCGGGTATACTACTATACCGCCCTTACGAAGCGTTTCTACAATGGCTTTTATGTTCCTTGGCTGCGGATTGTCCGGATGAAGCGGTAGTAACATATGGTTAGAATAACTAAGTTTGGTGGATCTGTTCTAAAAGATATGTCAAAATGAACCTTTTATCGTCGATGAGGTTAAAAGGAAGATGAATTTAATATTAAATTTGCGCAAAGAGGAGTTATGCAGTTACAACCTGTCGATACAGTAGATACGATCAGTGCGATTGATTTCCAGCAACGTTATTATAAGCCAATGAAGCCGGTTGTGATTAAAGACATGGCGAAGAAATGGCCGGCATACAAAAAGTGGAACTGGGATTATTTTAAAGCAATTGTCGGCGATACAAAGGTTGCCTTATATAATAATGTAAAGAGCGACGCTTATACACCAGTAAATGCGGCCGATGACTATAAGACATTTGGTGAATACGTCGATATGATCTCACGCGGTCCCGCTGGCTGGCGGATTTTTCTCTTCAATATCTTCGATCATGCTCCACAGCTCACCCAGGATTTCAGCTGGCCCGATGAGTACATGAAAGGTTTCGTAAAAAAGTATCCGATGTTGTTTGTCGGGGGCGAAACCAGTATAACACATATGCATTTCGATATGGACCTTTCCCATATCTTCCATACCCAGTTTGCGGGTAGAAAAAAAGTGTTGCTTTTCCCGTATGAGGAACAACATAAACTTTACCGGAAACCCTTCGAAGTCATGAGTATGGCTGATTTCTCAAATTATTACCAGCAAAACGGCAAACCGGATTACAATCAGTTCCCTGCACTAAAGCACGCTAATGGTTATGAAGTAGTGCTTGACCATGGAGATACGCTATTCATGCCTGCGGGATACTGGCACCATATGGAATATCTCGACAGTGGTTTTGCAATGAGCCTTCGTGCAATGCAATCTTCGATCGGTGGTAAGCTACACGGCGCCTGGAACCTGATTGGTATGCGGCATATCGACACCCTCATGAAAAAGACCGCTCCTAAATGGTGGTACGATTATAAGAAAGAAAAAATTTTTAAAGCAGCTGAAAAAGAACTTTCAGACGCTTCGTAGACCCCTTAGCATTGATTATCAGTTCTTGATTTGCATTAAGTAACCCTTGAAACAGACTGGTTGTTAAAGTTTTTTGAAAAAAAATATTGATATTTTAAAAACTAGTCTTTACTTTTACCGCGGCTCATGCAGTACGAATTAACCCGCATTGCGTGTCTACAGCCTTCTTAATCCAATCTCTCTATATCCCTAACATCCAATTTCTATTTTCTAATCATTTTATTCAGATCCTGATTTTTGGAGCAATTTTCTTCAAAGCATCGGTGTCTCTTGTATCGATTCCGCGCACCCCTTGAATCCCTGGTTTGTACCCCCATATCATTAGTGCCTGCTAATTCTTTGTTGATGTAATCCAAATCTGCATGCTTTTTATGCAGTAAATCCATTCAGTCCCTTCGGTTTTTTCCGAAAGGTTTTGTATGATGGCATTGCTTTGCTTTGTCGTGAAGATGATTGCAACAACGTCAATAGTCGATAATATACTTGATCATATTACATCCGAAAAACCCATTCATTCAATGTACTATTGATACCCTCACATCTTCTTTCTTTTTGTGGTTTCAGAGGTAAGCACAGGCCGGCGATTTCCATCGCTGGCATTTTTTTAGGGTATACTACAACGTTAGGAGCGACTTTTGGGACGATAATCCTGAGATGGTGGGTAAGATCACCAGCGTGATTTGTATGAAATCTTATTCAGTTGTCCGGAGATCTTTCAGATATTGTATAATCAGCGGAAGGTTATCTGGCCGCACCGGGAAACCAAGAGATGATCTCCAACCTACTTCTTCTTCGGAAGAACCGGATCGCGTTGCCAGTTGTTGAATATTTGCAATCTTTTTGGTATTCCTGAGGTAGAGGAAAAGAAACTCATCGGTTTCTGTTTCAATTGCATCAATTTCTTCTGGCCTAACGGTGAAGTAAATTTTTTCGATAAGGAGCTTTTCGTCCAACAACAATAGATTATTACCCTTGAAGTATTTGTATTCTATCGATAAGGAATCATTTCTCCATCCTGCATCGACGGTCAGTAAAATATCCTGCTCATTCCACTTTGTATTAAACACTGCCCTTAACAACTGAGGCAGCATCTCCCTCGCTTTTTCTTTTTTATCAATCTTGATGTAACGGGAACTTTCCTGCTTTGCCGATGCCGGCGGATGATAGGCCAGTTGAGACACCTCCAAATGGGCGCTGACGGTTTGTTCCTGAGCAAATACACGACCCGGCACCAGGGTGGCGTAAACAGCACATAAAAAAAGAACCGGGACGGGCCTGTTGCTTTGTTTCATAGAGTAAGGGTTAGCACTATAACCCGTTTTATAGTGGTTATATTGTGTGCAAATTGTGCCCTTTAGAAATGTCAGGTAGAATGATATATAACTAACTGGTAATCAGGTAGTTGCCGCGTAAGGACGGAGATTAATTTTCTGTATTATGCAAGTATTTCCCAGGTCTCGCGGCCCCTGAGCAATTTGTCAAGATCTGATTTCCCTTTTGTGGAAATAACCTCGTCAATCTGCAGGTTAAGGGTATCTTCATAACACGGCCTGTCTCCTTTATAAAACACGCCAAATGGTCGTGGCAGGTGACCTTCTATTCTCGGATCATCAAACATTCTTACGAGGATTTGCGCTTTATAAAAATCCTTTTCGTCATGTACCCAAAGATCGTCCTTGCTAAACCCGTCACCGAGCTCCACTACTACGGGTTTGAATCCATCAAGCCGGATCCCCTTATTCTGACTGGCACCAAAAACAAGTGGACTTCCCTGGTCCATAAACAAAACTTCCTGCGGTTTGCTGCTTTTCTCGGTGAAGATCTCAAAGGCACCATCATTGAAAATGTTGCAGTTCTGATAAATCTCCAGGAATGATGCGCCATGGTGGGCATGGCTCCGTTTCAGCATTTCCTGTAAATGTTTTGGATCCCGATCCATGCTCCGTGCTATAAAAGTTGCATCAGCACCCATTGCAAGCGCCAGGGGGTTAAATGGGTGGTCAAGGCTTCCAAACGGTGTTGATTTCGTGACCTTACTCTTTTCAGAGGTTGGCGAATACTGACCCTTTGTAAGTCCGTAAATCTGGTTATTGAACAGCAGGATATTTACATCAAAATTTCGCCGAAGCAGGTGGATGGTATGATTCCCCCCGATGCTAAGGCTGTCGCCATCACCAGTTACTATCCAGACGCTCAGTTCTGGCCTCGTAGCCTTAAGCCCTGATGCAATGGCGGTAGCGCGACCATGAATGGAGTGCATGCCGTAAGTATTCATATAGTATGGAAACCGGGAGCTACAGCCTATCCCACTTACTATTACAATGTTTTCCTTAGGAACGCCTATCGTCGGCATCACTTTCTGTACCTGCGCAAGGATCGAATAATCCCCACAACCCGGGCACCAACGAACCTCCTGGTCCGTTGTAAAATCCTTTGCTGTCAAGGCAACCGCCGTAAGAGTGTCACTCATCTCTGTGTTTTTCGTCCTGCAAAGGTATTCGATTCTTTGGGGATACCGCATCCGCCGGCATCTGGCGGCGTGATTTTACCAATTTATTACGGAGTAGCCGACCCCGGGATCCGCAGGCGTGCATGCCATGCACATGTGAGTTAGATGAATAACAACTGCATGGCCGGATTGCATTTTAATGGCCAGCTTAATAAAAAAAGCTTTGATATCCGGTAGAAACCGGTGGTCAAAGCCCTTTAATAAACGCTCAAAAACTTATTCGAAAATACCGTAGTGATGTAGACAATAAATGGTGAAAAAGGGTCGGCCCAGCGTTTTTTTCTCATTGAATTGCTAACGGTTTGATGTGCCCAGCGCAAGTCTGCTGTTTTCAATATCTATATGACTCACGACTCAAT
>Ga0190273_10001033_pt1 | contig 10025 bp, 7 predicted proteins | sample Popmic504IS_FD_134513 | JGI IMG/M metagenome (GOLD analysis project Ga0190273, IMG submission 134513) | Populus adjacent soil microbial communities from riparian zone of Shoshone River, Wyoming, USA - 504 IS | ecosystem: Environmental > Terrestrial > Soil > Riparian zone > Trees stand | place...
CGCGCGCCAGCGCTTCTGCCGGAGTCAATCGGAGGTTGTCGTGCACGGGCGACGCCGGCACTCCCCACAAAGTCGTGGAGGCGGCGATCACCATCGACGCCGACGGCGCTCCCTCCACCGAGGCGATCAAAGAGTAGTCGACCGGATTTACCCGGACGTTGATCACGATCGGGTAGGCAGCCGCGAAGAACCCGAAGCGGGCGACGATGTCGCCGCCAGGCGCATACATGTTGTAGATCGGCTCGGTGAGGGTCGCGTTGATGCTTCCCCCGAGCGTCACGTTGGAGATCCCGACCTGAGCATCCTGCGGGCACTGGCTTTCTTCTGGAATCTGGCCGAACTGGGCGACACTACAGCGCGGAAACCGCTGCGGGTTCCCGATCATGCCCGGCGGCAGCGAGACAAAGGCGTCTCGCATCCGGCCGGTCGGTTCGAAGCCGTTGCCGAGAAGCTCGAAGCTGGTGGTGAAATCGGCGTGCGCCCCCGCCTGCTGACTGGAGAGAGAGCTGGAGACGCTTTTCAAGCCGAAGCCTTCGATTTCCGCATTGGCCGCTGGGGCAGGCACCAGCAGTGCAGTGAGCAACGCGAGCAAAAAGGAAAGCCTGACGCCGTTGCGCCTCATCGTCCCGCCTCCTTCTTCTTGCTGGTCGTTCGCTGCTTGCGGTGGTGCTTGCGGTGCTTCTTCACGCAGCGGACCTTCCCATGGCGCTTCACCTTGCGTTTGCCCTTCGGGCACTTACGCGCTTTGACGTTGTCGTGGGCGCCCCGGGCCGGGCTTGCCGGGGAGGTGAGGGCCGGCGCGCCGGCCATGTTGGGACGGCATCCTTCGCCCACGCATTCGTCTTCAACCGGCGTTGGGAATCCTCCGCCCACCCGGGCGTCGTAGATCGAAGCCGTGTCGTTGTCCCCGGCGACCAAAACGTCGTCGGTGACGAAGAAGACGTCGTCGGCGGTGCGGCTCATGCCATACAGATAATTGTCCGCAGCGCCGTGCCCCGACGAAAGCAGGTAGACGCAGCCACCCGGACGAGTACAGGTGCCTACGCCTGATTCCTCCCACTCGTAGACGTCCTGGACACCGTTGTTGTCAGATGAGACAAGGGCTTCCCTGGACTCGAACACAGCACGCGCGCCGTCGGGAGTGATGTTCGGAATCACGACCCTCGAGCCGATCGGGGGCCGGGTGCCCGAAACTGCGCTGAAGGTCTCCAGGCTGGCACCGCCGCCTTCCGCCACCCTGGTCGGGTTGCAGGAGATGCAATGCAGTCGATTGGCCAGGCTGTCGTAGCGGTATATCTGCGGAAATCCGCCCGAGTCATAGCCATCCAGGTTGGCCCGTGACTGGAAGAGCAGGACGGAGCCGCTGGGATTGACCCGGGAGGGATCCTTCGACGGCACGTTGCCGCCTTCCGCGAAGGTGGTCCACAACCCCAGGCCATCGACGGTCCCTTCACCTTCGAGAACGTCCCCTTCGACGTCCCTTTCGGTCACGGCCCCCACGAAGCGGATCAGCCCTTCTTCGGATAGGTACAGATTCTGCTGTCCTGCTTGCGGAAGCGCGCCCAAGGGGTTTACTCCGGCCGAGGAGATTTTCGTGGAGGAGACAAAGTACGCCCGCTCCCCGCTAGGTGCGACGTTGACGACCTTGGCGTTGCTCGTTTTCGTGAATTTGATGGTTTCGCCGGTTTCGGCGTCGAATGCGAGGAGGTTGTTGCCTTCGACGTAGAAGATCCTGCGGCCACCTTCGGCAACACCCGCGAAATCGATGTTTTCACCGATTTCGAAGGTCACCGCGTTGTTGCGGCGTAGATAGAGCGTGCCGCCGATTTCGAAAGCTATGCCGACTCCGTCGGGAGAGGCACCGACGTAAGAGGCGTCTTCTTTCGGTGCCGGAGTCGCATCATCCGGCGGCAGAAGCGATACCACGTGCGTGATGCCGTCTGACGTCCGGTCGTAGACGACCGCGGTCCCGTCGGGCGGCGCGTTGGGCTCCAGCTGAACAGCATTGTGACCGGTCGTATTTTTCGTCTGGAAGACGACGTGGGTCGCGTTCTCCGTGATCAGGCGTCCTTGTGCCCTGGGATCGATCCCCAGGCTGCCGACCCCGACCAGCTCCGAATGTCCATCCGGATGCTCGATGTAGGTGGTGGCGTTGCCGAACCCGCCGATCACCGCAGTGCCTTCCCCCAAAGCTTCCCAGAAACCATACCCTTGATCGGGCGAGGTGCCGCGGGCGCCGGGGGTTTCGGTTTCCGTTCCCGTGGGACCGAAGCGGACAGTGAACCAACCGAACGCGCCGCGGGCTGCCCGGTAGCGGTCCCCATCGAGGGAACCGGTGCCTTCGAAGCCCGGCAACGATCCGCCTTCGGTCATGAAGCTGACCGCGTTTCCGTCTGGAGACGCTTTGGTGGAGGAGAAGAGGTAGGTGGGATACCCGGCTCCCCTCACCGGCCGCCCGTTAGTGTCCGGTGGCGTGACGAGCTCGTAAGCCCGGCAATCTGGCAGAGAAGATGACAAGCCCATCCGAAAGTGTTCGTTGGGGCAGGAGCCGGAGGAGCTAGGCACGTCCGCATAGGTCGCAAACCTGACTTCCTTCGACACGATGCCTTTTTCGTTGGTCGCTTTCACTAGGAAGAGATACGACGCTCCCGCGCGGAGGCCGGTAATGGGAGCCGTCACCGTCGTGGGCAAGGCTTCGCCGGAGAGGGACCCTTTGCCGACGACGATCCTTGCCCCCGACCCTTCTTCTTCCAGTTCGAAGACGTATTCAGTCGCAGCGCCGCACGGATCGATTTTGGCGCGCAGCTCACCTTCGCTCTGAGACAGATGCGCGGCCGTCGCTCCTTCTATTTCAGGCGCGCATACGGTGGATGGTCCAAAGGCGAACACCTCCTGCGCCCCCGAGAAGAGCGGCGTTACGGGAACGAAGAGGTAATGGCGGTTAGCGGCATCGGTGTTCAGGACACTGTTGCTTACGGCCATCTGGCTGAAGAACGGCGTCTGCAAGAAAGGGCGCTGGATGGTCGAGAGATATTCGAAGCTCGGGCCGAACTCGTAGATCCGAGGGGTCTGCATCAGGTCCCCGACGAAAATGTGGCCCGTTTCCTCGTCGACAGCAATCGACAACAGGGCCTGCTCGGAGGAGAATTTGCCGGCGGGGGTGTTGGATCCGTCGAGTTCCGTCACGAATTCGTACGGGGGATCTGCTTTGTAAACGCGAACCCCGCATTCGAAGATCTCGTCTTTGCAGGAGCTGACAAAGATGCGCCGTCTCTGCCCGTCGACGGCGATATACAACGGGGACTGGAAGGCCGGGTCGGAGAAGCTGTTCAGCACGGTGTTCGCATCGGTCGGCGATGCTAGTTCTTCTACGGACTCGTATTCGTAGACGTCGACGAACAACACGAAGAGACGGTTGGTCGTCCAGTCAATCGCTACAGAGCCGGTTAAGGTCGGGCTGGTGGCGATGATTTTTCGGGTACTTGCGTCATAGGCGATTTCCCCGGTTTCAGGTTTGTACTCAGAGGGGTAGTACCGGACGACTTCAGTCGACCCGTTATCCGCGTGTTCAAGAACGTAAAGAGTCCCGTTTTTGTCAACGGCGATGCTCTGCGGCCCGTTGAGATCAGCCAGTTCCGTAATGAAGTGTCCTTCGTCGTCGAAGACGGCGATACTTCCTCCTGCGCCGGTCAAGCTGCCGTAAAGAGTGATGTACTCGTTGCCATAGGCATCGACCGCGACGGCGGCGGGCCTTTTGAATTTGGTCGCCGGGTGGGTCCCTACGGGACAGCCTGGATCGGGCACCGGATCGGCCCCGGAGATGTCGCAGTTGCCGACCAGCGAGAGGAGTGGGTCATAAGCCAGGGGTTCTTCAACGGCGAGCGCCTGCGAGATGGGCAGGACAATCAGACACGTCGCCGCGAGCAGCACTGCGGATATCGCCTGCCGAAAAGCTCTCATCATTTCCCCCTAGTTCCTCCCTGATTACTGCAATCGGCAAGGAAATTAGAGAGCGCCACTGGTCTTGTCAAGGAATGACTGCGTCCGGCCCGGTTGATCACCAGGCAGTACCAAAGGAAAAACAGTCAGTTCTTAAATGCGGAGGCGAAGATCTCGAACTGAGCGTCGGTCGGCTCCTTCGGTCGGCCGTTGCCATGGAAGACACGGTCCATCGTCATGCCGACGGAGGCGTAGATCTCGCGCAGCTCGTCCACCGCATAGAGGCGCTGGCGGAATTCGATCCGCTTGTCGAGGTTCTCCAAGACCTCGCCGAAGCGGAGCGGGATCATCGCTCCTTCCATATAGCGGTCCTTCTTATTCCAGCGGTGCTCGACGAGTTCGACCATCGTCGAGCTGGGAATCCAGGAGCGCTGGGGAAGATGAGCGCGCGCATAGAGGACGTTCGGCACCTGGATCAGGTTTTTGCCGCCGGGCTTGAGGGCAGCGGCGATGACCTCGAAGGTGCGGTGGTTCTCCTCGTCGGTCTCGAAGTACCCGACCGCGCCGTCGTTGAGGTTGAGGACGATGTCGAACTCGTCCTCGAAGTCGAGATCCCGGAGGTCTCCCCGGATGAACTTGACCTCGAGACCCTGCTCCTCCGCGTCGCCCTTGGCGATCTCGACAAGCTCCTCGCCGATCTCGACGCCGACGACGGAGAACCCGTGGCGCGCAAGCTCGAGGGAGTGACGGCCGGTGCCGCAGGCCAGGTCGAGGATGCGCTCGCCGCCCTGGGGCCGCAGCATCGTCATCGCCCGCTTGATTTCCTGCTCGGTCCGCTCCGTCCAGGCCATCTCGGCCGACATGCCGGTGAACGCGGTCGCGTACCAGTCCTGCGGTATCTGGTCCTGAAGAACGCTCATCTCTCTCTCCCTCGCTGCAGTGCCCCCATTACGCAAGAGAGCTTAAAAGATCAGGCGTTGTGGTGCTTCTCTTCGCGACGGTGCCGCCGTACGAGGGGGGCGATGTACCCGATCAGGATCCCTACCGCAGCCGCCAGCAGGATCACGACGATAAGCGGCGCCTTGAAGCTCGCGAAGAGAACCTCGAAGCTGACCTCCTGTGAGTTCTGCAGGGCGACGATCAAGACGAGCGCGCTGAGGATCCCGACAACCCACGCGCGCCAATTGACCGGCTTGTCTTCCCGCGGCATCTGCCGATTCTAGGTACCCCCGTGGGGGCACTTCCAACCGGTTAGAGCAGCGAGCAGATTTCTAGCCCTAGGCTTCTCGCTTTGTGGTGGGACTCCACGGTGGCCTCCACCGCCACGTCGGGCGATGCTTCCATCTTGTCGACGGCCTCGTTCACGGAGTCGACCCATTCTTGGTATTCCTCGCCCTTCTTCCCGGCAGGGGGCTCGAGTTCTTCCAGTTCCTCGACCATGCCTTGAAAGACCGGCTTAGCGGCCTTGAGCGTGAGTTCGGCTAGTTCTGCCTGGTCCGCCGACCCAGACGAATTTTCAGCAGCAACCTGTTTGACTTTTTCCGCCTGCAGATCGCCGGTCTTTTTGCAGATCGCTTCCGCTTGCTTTCCGTAAGCCGCCGCCGTCAGCGGCGTTCCACCATCGGCAGTTCCGTCATCGCTGCTGCTGCCGCAGCCGCCGATCACGAGAGCCGCGGCGAAAATCGCCAGCACAAAGATCTTTTTGAGACCGTTCCCCACCATTTCTCCTCCTTCGCTTGCGCGAAGCGTACTAAACACTCAAGCTTTATGTCGTAGTCCGCGAGCCTAGCTAAACCGGCAGGGCCAGGTGGGTCCGCTTGCTGCGGAGCATGCGCGCATCCGCGGCTTGAATCAGGGACTCGAAGTCCTCACCGTCCTGAGGGAAGACGGCCCAGCCGATTGAAGCCGAAGGTGACGGGGTGCCGGCGTCGGAGTAGTGAGTGCTAACCGCGCCGCAGATCGAGGTAGCGAGGTTGCGGGCCGAGTCGTCGCGGGCGCCGGGTGCGATGATCGCGAACTCGTCGCCGCCGATGCGGGCGAGGGTGTCGGTCGACCGCAGCATCGACTGGGCTCGTTCGGCGACCTGGCGGAGAATCGCGTCGCCGACCGGGTGGCCGAAGTTGTCGTTGATCCCCTTGAAGTCATCGAGGTCAAAGATGAGGAGGGCGAGCGGGGACTCGTCGGCGCCGCGGCGGCCACCGGAGGGCTGGGTGCGGGAGGCGATCTCCCGCTTCAGCACCGCGTCGAAGTGGCGCCGGTTCCGGACCCCGGTGAGCGGATCGCGGTTGGCGACGTCGCGCTGGTGCAGCTCCGCCTCGCGCAAGCGCTTGCGGAGGCCGACCAGCACCCAGGTGGCGGAGAGGAAACCGGCGACCAGGGCGACATAGGTGGGGAGGAAGGCGTCTTCAACCGCGTTCGGGTCGTAGAGGAGCGGCGTGCCGGCGGCGAGGATCAACTCGACAGAGAGCGGCCATGCCCAGTGGGCCGGGAAAAAGAAGGCGGCGTAGAGGAGCGTCGTCACCAGCATCGGCTGGACGAAGCTCCTCGCTCCGCCGGTGAGGTAGATGCCGAGGCCGACAACGGGGATCGTGAGCACCATCCCCAGCGCCAGCACTTTCATCGAGGCGCGGTCCCAACGCAGCCAACCGAGGACGGCGGTGATTCCGTAGATGAGGATCCCGGCGCTCAGGGCGAAGACCCAGCCCATATCGGCGTGCTGCGCGCCGGGGAGGTAGCAGCTGCCCACCGTGATGAACGCCGCCAGGATCCAGAGCACGCCGGAGATCCGGCCCATCCTCGCCCGCTCGTCAGGAGAGTCGGCGAAGGCCGGCATCGAAGCTGGCATCAGGGAGGCATGCGCCATATCTCCTCATCGGCCACGATCGGCCGACTTTTAAGCACAGCTGGGTATGTGATTCAGGCGACCTCTTGGTAAGCGGGCTCGGGCCCGCCCTCCGGATGCGACGGCATCTCCTCCGGCCGCGGCGAGCGCAGGACGAACACGGCGATCGCCACGGCGATCGCGGCCAGCCCCGCGCCGATCAGGTAAGCGACGTGGTAGCCGGAGTTGAGCGCCGAGGCAAGGCTCTCCCCTTCGCCGAGCAGCGAGTTCGTCCGCTCGGTGGAGAGCGTCGCCAGGACCGCCAAGCCGATCGACCCCCCCACCTGCATGCTGGTGTTGACCAGACCCGAGGCGAGACCCGCGTCTTCGGGGGTCGCCCCCGACATCGCCAAGGTCATGATCGCCGGGAACGAGGTGCCGACGCCGACGCCGATCAGCAGGAAGGGCGGCAGCAGGTCGGTCAGGTAGTTGCCGTCGACCGGGGTGCGGGAGAAGAGGAGAAGCGCAACGACGACGAGGCAGACGCCGGGGATCAGGGTCGTGCGCGGCCCGAAGCGCATGATCAGTTTTTCCGAGAAGCCGAGCGAGAGGGCGCCCATCACCAGGGTGGTCGGGAGAAAGGCGAAGCCGACCTCGAGCGGGCTGTATCCGAGCACCCGCTGGAGGTAGAGCGCCCCGAGGAAAAACATGCCGAACATCCCGGCGACCAGCAACGCCTGCAGGACATTGGAGCCGGCGACGTTGCGGGAGCGGAAGAGGCGCAGCGGCATCAGCGGATTCTCGATCCGGGCCTGGCGGAATATGAAGAGCGCCAAGAGCACGGCTGAGACCGCGCTGAGGGCAAGCGTCCGGGTGTCGACCCAGCCCCACTTCTCGATCTGCAGGATCGTGAAGACGCCGAGCATCAGCGAGCTGGTCAGCAGCACGGCGCCGGGATAGTCGGCCCCGGCTTCGAGGCCGATCCCCTTGGGGTCGGCGACGAGGCGGGTCGCCAAAAAGGCGGTGAGGATCCCGATCGGGAGGTTGATGAGGAAGATCCAGTGCCAGCTGATCGCGTCGGTGAGCACTCCCCCCAAGAGCAGCCCGATCGAGCCTCCGGCGGAGGCGACGAAGCCGTAGACGCCGATCGCTTTCGCCTGCGCCGCGGGTTCGGGGAACATCGTCACGATCATTCCCAGGATCACCGCCGAGGCGAGGGCACCGCCGACTCCCTGGATGAAGCGGGCGCCGACCAGCATCTCCTGGGTCTGCGAGACGGCACAGACCAGGGAAGCCGCCGTGAAGATCGCCAGCCCGAAGAGAAAGACGCGCCGCTGCCCGAGCAGATCGCCCATCCGGCCCGCCAGCAGGAGAAGGCCACCGAAGGGGATCATGTAGGCGTTGATGACCCAGGCGAGGTCGTTCTGGGAGAAGCCCAGGTCAGCTTGGATCGACGGCAGGGCGACGTTGACGATCGTCGCGTCGAGGACAATCATCAGCATCCCGGCGCAGAGGACGTAGAGGGCAAGCCAGCGGGTTTTGTCGTTCACAGTCGTGTTCATGCAGGTTGAGACTCCAGGGTGGGAAATCGATCGCCACGGCGGGGAAAGCGGCCGCTGGCGGAGGGCGCCTCCACCTTATCGAGCGACCGCTGTCACCCGTGGGTTGAATCTTCAAATCAGTGGGTACCAGAACAAGACCAGTCGTGAATCGATGTAGAGAAGCGAGGGATGAAACGTGACGACTGGACTCTCAGACGCCCACATGGAGCCTGCCGAACAGGGCGACGCCTGCGTCGCCGGGGCCTCCACCGCCGACGTTCTGCGGCTCTTGAGCGCGGGAGCGACCGGGGCGATCCTGATGGCCCTCGGAGAGGGGCCGCTGCGCACGAAGAACCTGACCGAGCGGGTGCCCGGCTACGCGCCACGGACGATCTACCGCTACGCGGGGAAACTCGCCGAACTGGAAGTGGTCGAGCGGGAAGAGGAACCGGGGGTCCCCTCGAAGGTGGTCCACACCCTGACCGACCCCTGCGGGACGGAGCTCTACACCCTGATCAACCGCTTCGCGGACGCCTCTTTGACCCGTCTTCCCGATGGGCGGATCGACGCTCATGCCTGGGCGTCGCTGGGACTGCTCGCCGATCTCTGGGAGGCGGGGATGGTGGAGGAACTCAGCTGCGAGCCGCGTTCGCCTACGGAATTGGCGCGGGGGCCGCACCAGCTCAGCTACCACCAGGTGAACCGCCGGGCCGGCCTCTTCAAGACCGCTGGCCTGCTCTCCGAGCTTGAGGGTCCCGGCCGGCGCCGCAACTACGAGCTCACCGGCAAGACCCGACGGACGATGGGCCTGATCGCGGGAATCGGTCGCTGGCGCCACCACCACGTCGTCGCCGACGACGACGAAGGGATGACCGCCGAGGAGATGGCGACCGTGCTGCGGGTGGCGTTGCCTTTGGTCCGGGTTCCCGAGCATGCAGGCAAGCACCTGAAGCTGTGCGTCATCGGCGAGGAAGACGACCCCGGCGCCGAGGGCGAGGCGGTGTGGCTGGAGGTGGGAGCCGGCGGCGTCGTCCATACCTGTGCCGACCCGAGCCCGTCAACCGAGGGCTGGGGCCGGGGCAAGGTCGAGGCCTGGATCCCGGTCATCCTCGATGGCAAAGCAGACAACGTCCTCATCGGCGGCGATGAGAAGCTTCTCGCCGATTTCCTGAAGGATTTTTACAACGTGCTTTGGCAACCCGGCCCCTTCTAGCACCCGTTTACACCAAAATATTTGATTGGATCTATCCTCTTCCGAGATATCGGCAGGTATGGAGACAGGACTCTTGGGAGAACGGGGGAGATGCCAGGCGGGAGAGCGGACAAATCGGGTCCGGCGGGATACGTCGTCGCGGAGCTGACGGCGCCCCATGTGTTGAGGGTGTTGAGCGTCGGCACCACCGGCGCGATCCTGCTTGCGCTAAGCGACGGCCCGCTCCGAACCAAGGAGCTGACCCAACGGGTCCCGGGGTACACGCCGCGGACCGTCTATCGATACGCCATCAAGCTGGCTGACCTGGGAGTGATCGAACGGCAGGAGGAACCGGGGGTCCCTTCGAAAGTGGTGCACAACCTCACCGAGCCCTGCGGGCGGGAGCTGCACGACCTGACCCTCGCCTACGCGGACGCCGCATGCACCTGGCTGCCCAATGGAGATTTCGACGCCCACGCTTGGAGCTCCCTCGGGCTGCTGGCCGATCTCTGGGAATCGGGGATGATCGAGC
>Ga0190273_10001034_pt1 | contig 10016 bp, 3 predicted proteins | sample Popmic504IS_FD_134513 | JGI IMG/M metagenome (GOLD analysis project Ga0190273, IMG submission 134513) | Populus adjacent soil microbial communities from riparian zone of Shoshone River, Wyoming, USA - 504 IS | ecosystem: Environmental > Terrestrial > Soil > Riparian zone > Trees stand | place...
AGCCAACAAACTCAAATTGCTTCTCGATCGGCGCCGCGACAACATTCGAGGTTTAACACCACCGGCGAAGGATGCTGACCACCAACCCCTGTCCAACACTGCACTGTGATATTTTAATTCAAGAGCCCTGCGACAATCGCAAAGATGCGTGCACGCCTCTGAGCGGTACCTGCGATACATACCAGACAGCGACGGCATCTACCGGGTAATTTGCAAGACAATCTCGTGTCGGGGATAGCTACTTTGATGCATGCCGGTTTTATCGCACGCTAAAACTGTTTCTGCTGCACATACAGTTCTTTTATGTTGGATATCTTTTAGCCTTCGGATAGTGAGACCTGCATACAGTACACGTTCAACGTATGCAGGATAGTGCCAAGCAAGGTAGAGAATAGAGTAACTCGACTGCAAGCAATATCGGCGTCGTGCAAAGGTGTTGACGACGTAGCGCTCACTCATCCTTTATCTAAAGTCCTATCTATGCAATCATACGATCAGTAGATCTGTGGCCAGTGCATGGGTACATCCTGGCCCCTGGACTCGCAACGAGATGAGTCCGGGCACTGGTAAGAATGATCTCGTCCAATATGTCGCAGGAGTATTTGTCCGTCACTGGCTGCTGTCTTCTCGCCATCGCGTCGGAAGTCTGTGCATTTGATTGCGTAGACCGGCCTTCTCTGGTGCACGATCTGTCGCGGATGAAAGCCAATCAAGCAGCATTCAGGTGTGGCTAAGAAAGAAGATTCGACGGGAACCACGCACAGATTAGTGGTGGCGACTGTGTGATACAGCCATCCTTATTTCGTATGCTCCATCACTCTCCACTACGATCCACCAGTGCCCGGCGACGAACAGCTTAGAGGACTCGTTAGAGGCCAAGCAGTATGCCGTACCACCATCTAATCCCATTTTGGTCAAGCCTTTCGAGCTGACCTGGTCGATTATCTGTCTCCCAGTGAAAAAAAGCTTGCGCATGTCAATCCAACATCCACCGTCAAGCCGACGGTCGCCAGCCAACACGTACTAACATTACGCGCTACTCCTTACCTATCAGAGGCTTGTCTCTCCTCTTCCTTCATGACTTTCACATTCCTCACAACCATCTCTTCGGTCGTTGAGTGCTTCATCACCCTCGTTCTTTAATATTCTCCCTTTCTAGCCCAGCCTCGTACCTGCCTCAATTGTCTCACTTCCTTCAAGTGAACTCAAGGTCGTGCCTGCTTGCTGAAATCTGCATCTCTGCGGATTTGGAAAGAAGCTTCACCTCGCTCGAAGCTTTCAACATCTGTTTCTTCTCCCTCACTGGGTCAACAGAACTAATACTTCTTCTCTTCGTCACACACGCGTCTGCGTTTTTGAACCACTCAAACGCAAAGTGTCAACGTCTCTTCTGAAGAATTCCACAACTTTTAATACCACATTCCAGGTGAGTCTTCCATCTTACCCCCTTCAAAACACTCTCGACTGCAATCATTATGAGTTCACCAAACATCGCCTACAAAGCAATTCAGTCAATCATAGACGCACAGAACTAACCTCATCCGCAACAGATCTCATAAATAGCATCCGTAATGGCCGCTAGATTCATCCTCCCGGCTCTTGCCCTTGTTGGCACAGCCATTGGTACGTCAGAAACACTCAAGAGCGAGGACATTGGCTAATATGGCTGTAGCACAGTGTGATGGTCCATCGATCACGATTACCACCACCGAAGATGCCGCGGCTATCTCGACCTGCGAAACCTACAAGGGCGATGTCATCATTTCAAGTGATGCCGCTGGGCAGATTTCACTGTCTGGTGTTCAAGCCATCTCTGGAGATCTGAGATGCACAAACGCATCTCAACTCACAGCTATCAGTGCCGACCGACTAAGCCAGATTGGTGGTATGTTCGACCTGGAAGAGCTGCAGATCATGAGTTCGCTCCAGATGGGTTCTCTTATCGGTGTCAACCAGATAAAATGGATTGCTCTACCTGCTCTGCAGTCGTTGAACTTCGGCGCTGGTGTCAACAAAGCCAACCAGGTCTACATCTCCAACACTGGTCTAACCGACCTTCGAGGTATTGAGTTGGAGCTTGTCCAGTCGATGGACATCAACAACAACCAGTACCTGAAGACGATCAATGTCAACGCTCTGACAAACGTTACGTCGGGCCTATCGTTCTCTGCCAATGGTATGAACTTGGAAATAGAGTTCCCCAACCTGCAAAACGCCGCCAACCTCACCTTCCGAAATGTTACCAGCATTTCCATGCCATCTCTATCTGAAGTCCCTGGCTCCATGGGCTTCTATTCAAACTATTTTGAGACCTTCTCTGCTCCCAATCTGACCGAGACCGGCGCTACCATTGCTTTCGTCGACAGCTCCAAGCTTTCCAACCTGTCCTTCCCGATGTTGGAAGCAGTCGGAGGTGGTCTTCTACTTGCCAACAACAGCAAACTCATGTCGTTGGCTGGGTCCTTTGACGCTGTCTCCACGATCGACGGTGACATCAACTTCTACGGCTCTTTCGATGTTGTCTCATTCAACTCGCTCACTGACGTTAAGGGTGCATCCACCGTGTATACCTCTAGCACAAACGGAACCATCTGCGATCTGTTCGAGAGCGCAAAGAGCAACCAGGTCATCAAGGGCAAGTCCACTTGCCAGACCAACTCTGACAACACCGATGGCAAAGGCAACAGCACATCCACTGGAAGCGGCAGCGGCTCGTCCACCAGCTCTGGCGCCGCTGTGCGCAACCTGAACTACGACCCGAGCGCTCCATTGACAGGCTTTGCTGCCTTGGTTGCTGCTCTCTTGTTCATCTAGATGTACGGTTTGGGGGCGGGCTCGGAGTTCACTCTTTTACGACCATAGACCAGAAACACTAATAAGTTGCCATGGCTGTCTGACTATGTTGTCTCGATTCGGCGATTGAGCGTACAGTCTTTCAATTGAACCTGAGCTGGCAATCTGCCTCCACAAGTTGATCAAAAGCACGCACTTTGGGCATGTGGTTAGCATGAATTAAGGCTTTATTGTTGAGGACGTTTGTCCGTTGGCAAGTCGAGCACATGCTGGGATGGAATTGATTGTGAATAGGAATAGCAAATGCATATGTGGTTTCTCGTTCTGGTGTCTTGCTCTTCTTTCACTTTAATGAGTACTAACCTCCACCCGTCATCTTGATACGCATACGGTCGTGACTGGCAGTCGATTTTTCCGAAATATGTCCACATTCTGATACGGCACTAGCGCATTCGCCGAGTGCGAAAGACCATGCGGCTGGGCTAGCCCTTGGCCAGTCAACAATTGCTCATTATGCGAAGTTATCCCAAGCTTATGCAAGACATCCAATACAAACGATAGGCGGTCAAGTTTCAGTTGCAATCGCAGTGGGTTCTTTTTTGAGGGCAAGAAATGACCTCGTCGCTGTGCTGCAAATCGGTCTATGAGCGATGCCGTTGAATGTCCGTCCTGATTAGTCGACATACGCCGTCGCTTAGCGTTTCTAGGAATACGAAATGACAGCCCTTATCCAGGTTCTTGCGTCAATGACCGGTCAAATGATTAACGAGGATGGAAAGCTGGAGGACTAATGGTCTACGAATCGCCTTAGCACTGCAGGTTCATGCAAGACAGATGAGCGCCTCAGCACGTCTTATGCGGAGCATAGGCACCTATATCTCCGCACTTCCACCTTCTCAAGTCATGAAGGGGGTGCTGTCTCATGAGTGTAAGGAACGAGTTGCACTCAGGACAGAAAGCAAGATGCAGCCTGTCGCAAGGATTTGGAGGAGTATTACAATATCTTGTGCTGGATCTCACCTGCCTCACAAGACTGCTTTCGGCTATTTTCGCTAATCTATCGTCGATAGACAAACGCACAAAAACGAGCGGCGTACATGGTCGCAGTGTGCGTGCGATCTAGATGCAAAGCAGATATCGATCCGAATCATGTCATCGATCTCGCCTATACGATGTCGAGCCTTCCCCCATCAGCTCCACATCCGACCCAGCTCAGGACTTCTGGCCACGAACCGCATCCAGTAGACATCACGAGGTCAACACCTTGCGTCTGCTCGGCAATAGTCCACCTACGCCTATGTGCTTTTAGAGACGGCTGCACTCAGGTAAGTAGGAAATGGTGGGGTTTATGCATGACAGTAATTCGAATGTTGCAGCAAGGAGATTTGTTCGGACAGCACTGACGCCGCTCGACACCCGCCTGTTCGCCTCTCGAACCCCATTTATGCGGATGAAAGGTAAATGTGGCCATCATTTCTGCCACTCTCGGATCGACGACTTTCTGATGCAGCCGTTGCATGACACCATCATCGTGGCGGTCAGAACTTATCCCGCATCCTGCAGCTTCACCTTATGCGTACAATCAGGTACCCGTGTCCGACGCGATGGGCAGGGGTTTTGCTACGTCTTCGCCTCCGTATCCTCGTCTGGACGCTGCCGGGTGGATATACACTTCCATTTGCGGTGGTCGGTGTTGGGAATTCAGCATGAACTCGAAAACGGTGCAGGGGAAAGGGTCAGGTCTGGTGCATGAGGGACTGTCATATATCTATGTCCCCGATCGTCTGACGCTTGATACACCCTCGACTCCGTGCTTCTCCTGCATTGAGCTGTACAGCCTGACCGCTCTTTTGTCGAGGCAGTATTGTTCAGAATATCTGACTTCAACATCGCAAGAGCTACCTTGCATATACATAGCACGAGATATTGGGGTTGGTTGTACAGACCATATCACCCCTTGAGCAAGGTGAGCGTCAAGTCCTGCAGAGAAGCTCAGCATGACTGACTGTGAGCTTAAAAGCAACAGGCCATATCCATAACACCAAGATGTCCTCGTCCATCCCACAGGTTCCTGGGATTCAAGGCATGGAACAGGGCCAACCATGGCCGCAGGAAACCAGTCCACAGATTCGCCGGCCGTCCCAGACTCGAAAGCTAGAATCCTTCCACAGTATCTTGCACAAGGCAAGCGAGAACCAACCATCCGTCTTTTTTTCACCGGTCAGTACGACGAGCACAGGATATCCAGTACAGGAACGGACACAACGGACTCCAATGCTGCCCATGCACCGTTCGGTGGCGGCCCTGTCACCTTCTCTAATGCCCTGCAGCCCTGCACAGTGTAATATCGTGCCTGAGGTGGCACATATTTCGACTGGGGGGTGGGTCAATCCTGCAAATTGGCTCTTCAATATCGTCTATAACCGCGTCAACGACATGGGCCTAGATGAGCTGGAGAAGGCATACTTCACACGCAACGCTCGACCTCTCTATGGCGAAAACCACACATCGACACGCAGCAAGAAACGAGGGGAGCCGGAGACACTGGATGACGACGCTGGATTCTACGTTAGCAGCAGCAAAAAATCAACCGAAAACCATAAAATACAGGAACGAGATCGGCGAGATAGGCATAGAGTCTTGCAGAAAGAAACCGATGACTGCACGCCAACTTTTCTCTTCGACCTGGCAGAGAAACAACTTTCAAAGGTCAAAGACTTCATTAAGGACCTATCTAAGGAGGACATCGACAGTGACAATTCCTACGCCCAGCAAAACGACAAAATTCCGTCGTCATCCACAGCCGCCAAGAAGACTGGCAAAGATGACCAGTTATTGTCAGCGGCACTATTCGCACCTCTTAGCGCATATGTGATTCTGCGGGAGCGTCAAGCTCGAATCAACGCCGAAGAAAACGTCCAACAGCTGGAGAAAGAACTCAAGGGAGTGCACGATGCTCGCATGGTGGCAGAAGATCGGGCTGCTCGGCTTGAAGTTGACAACAAGTACTATGCTGAGGAGGTGACCTATCTGCGTCAACAACACGACCATCAGCTTAGTGAAACTGCCGTCCAACCTTGCTTTGCTCAACCACGCCTCCCAGCCCCAACAGCGAGTTACAAACGCTCAGCGCCTAGCATCGATTGCTCAAGAGCCAACTATTCTAGCGCCAAGAGACAGCGTCCCACTGTCGACCAGATGAACCAACCATCTCATGGCGAACGTCGCTGCCACCTTCCACCCTCACCTAGCCCAAGTTGCGACGAATGCTCGCCCTCTTTCTGCTCCTGCTGAGCCCTGACATATTTGCAAAAGTTTAGATAATGGTCATCTGCTTTATCGCTGTTGCTGTATTCCATGGAGGGGTCGGGTCCAGGCGTGTTGATGCTAGGGGGAACGAAGTGTACCAACATGAACCATTTGATACCCGTCATGCTCATAAGGTTGGACATAGTGAGACATGAACAAAATGTACGACAGTGGTGATGAGCCTTGAGAAGGACATTTCATGTATTCATGTGTGGAACATTTAAGGACTTATGTTTTTTCCTTTCTTTTGGACTCTAGATACCAAGAAGCTATTACGCGGCATTGCTATCGTACCTAAGCATTGGATACGAACGTAGTCGGAGTAGCTTCCCGAGCGGCTCGAACCTTGGGGGAAAAAAGTTTCCCTACGAAGAAAGAAGTGTGATTGCGGCATTGCCGACAGAGAGTGTGCACGTTGACTACAAGTACCAGTATCACTCCACATAGAATGCACCACTGCAATGAGAAGGCACAGCTTGCAGTTACACAACAGGCTGAAGCTAAAAAGGGGTGTGGAACTGCTTGCGAACGTCGCCTCGTGGCGTTTCCGGAGGGAGCCAAAGGCCGACAACGCGGCCACTCATAGGCTTGGAGCCCCAGGACGTGCCTTTTGCATGGCAGCGCAGCACTAACTTTTAGGCTCAGCTGAACCCTGACCACTTTTAGAAAGTTTGATTCAACACCTCTTCCTTCCTCTCCAAAACTGCGCTGCGCTTGCCTCCTGCCAAGTCCCCAACCTGTCTTATTGGCACTGGCACTGCTATCTCGCTCCGCTGATTTCCCTCCTCCGAAAGCTCATTGCCATTTGCTTACCTGCACATTTTATCGACATCGATAAGCGGCGACGACCAACTTTGGAGTCTGGCACATGTGAATCGAGACACTTCGCAGCCTCCATCGACCTACCGGCGCAACATCTCTCGACTTGGTTGACTTCTGAAGTCCGAACATTGGTGCTTGCATAAGCGAAGATAGATCGCGAAACACAACACCGCAACTGGCCGTAGGGCCATCACGCTCGTTTTCCTTGTTCCTCTTACATCGACGGATCCCTCTCTCGAGTTTCTGCCCTCTCCGAAGCACAAGCCTAGCCAGCTACACTCACACTCAACCGTGAAGATGCTGCTCCCCAAAGGAGGAGTGACCTGGAAGTCCGCCAAAGCCCGACTACCGCCATGGCGGGCGCTGATTGCATTTCTCGCACGAACCAGAGTGTTGGCAGTCATTGCGCTGACCACGCTCGTTGTATTACTATGGAGAGGAATTGGTGTTTCCACAGAAGCCATGTCGAAGTAAGCTAAACCTCCGCAGTTAGGAAGATGTACACTAACCCTGGTAGGCGAATATGTTGGGGACCAGGAAAGTCGCCCTTGGAAATGTCCAGCAATGAATTCATCAGGTGGAATCAGCATCTACAAACACCGGTCCTATTCAACCACCACGAACCGTATGAAGTGAATTCGTCGACGATTCAAAGGGTAGACCTGAACTCTATCTATTCGACTCCTCGAGCACTCAGCAACCAGGAACGAGTCCTTATTCTCACCCCCCTACGAGATGCCGCACCTTTCCTCGTCAAGTATTTCGACCTCCTTACCGACCTGACATACCCTCACGACCTTATCGACCTTGCTTTCCTAGTTGGCGACTCAACCGATGATACCCTAGCAGTGCTAGCCTCCGAATTGAACAGAATACAGCAGCATCCAGATGCCAAACTTCCCTTCCACAGCGTGACGATCGTAGAGAAAGACTTTGGAGATGGCGGATTCTCTCAAGATGTGGAATCAAGACACGGATTCAAGGCGCAAGGGCCACGCAGAAAGCTGATGGGCAAAGCAAGAAACTACCTTCTCTACGCCTCTCTCAAGCCAGAACACTCCTGGGTCTATTGGAGAGATGTGGATATAGTGGACAGCCCTAAAAAGATCATCGAGGATTTTGTCGCACACGATAAGGACATTTTGGTGCCGAGTATGTGACTACATCCCCTAGAAAAGAGACCAGACCTAACAAGCTGCAGACATCTGGTTCCATCGATACCGCGACGGCGTCGACATTGAAGGACGATTCGATTACAACTCCTGGGTTGAGTCTGACAAAGGCCGAAGACTATCGTCATCCTTGGACAGGGACGTTGTTCTCGCAGAAGGGTACAAGGAGTATGATACTGGAAGAGAATACATGGCTCGAATGGGCGACTGGAGAAACAACAAGGATGAGGAAATTAACCTTGATGGTATTGGTGGTGTCAATATCCTTGTTAAGGCCGATGTGCATCGATCAGGTATGGCAAGCACAGAACGAAGACAGAAGAGAGAAGACTGACTGGCATAGGCATCAACTTCCCTTGCTACGCGTTTGAAAACCAAGCCGAGACTGAAGGTTTCGCGAAAATGGCTAAGAGAGCTGGATACCAGGTGGTTGGCCTGCCAAACTATGTTGTCTGGGTAAGTACAGCGTATTTAATCTCTACGCGAACACAGCTGACCTGAAATTTAGCACGTTGATACTGAAGAGAAGCCTGGCAACGCTGCGTAAATTGAGCACTCGGAAAAAACCTCGAAACACAAACAAACAGACAATATTCAACACTCGAAACAATGGAATGAGTGACTGCCTCAGCAAGTGCTGCGAAGGGTGGTCGAGTTATAGACATCACGGATTCGTGGCCTGGCCACTCAGCTGCGGGCCTGGCTTTGGCTGCTTCGGCTGCAAGACGAATTAGCCAGCATCATGGCGCTGAAGAGGCTGGAGGATTTTAGACGTGAGTGTGGCAGCTGGGAAATGTCGTTTTGGACATGAAGCACATTTGAGAGATGTCACGAAAGCTGTGCTGCTGAAGTTCTGGCCCGAAGCCATGGGCCATTTCTGCTGGCTTGGGAGACGATGTGTCGTCTACAGAGGTGAAGTGTAGATATATCGATTGGTGGTGCAACGAGCCGCAATGGCAACGGCGTCTGGGTATGAGACTTTTAGGTGGACATAGTACAGTACGATGCTAGTAGCATCAGGTTAAGCTGTTGCTGGTTCCTTAGCTCAGAGTTACGGACGGTTGCATTGGAAATGGAAATGGAAATGATTGAAAAGCAGCCTTTGCATCTGCTTGACTCTGTTTGATGGTGGACAGAACAGCAGGACTCCAGTCCGTCCACCTGATTTCGTGCTGTGCACCTGAACGAAGCAGGAAAATAGTATCCAGAGACAATGGATAAATAGCGATTTCTGCTGTGTTGAGTACTAATATCATGTCCTGTGACAAACCGTTGTGGTAGAGTTCTCCCATCCCAGGATAAGGTGAATTTTATTCTCCACTCTACACATTGCTCAACCACGAAAGCAGCTGCCGACTTTAAGACCCTCTGAAGTCCAAGTACAGCCCCCCGTCTTCCTAAAACGTCAACATCACGACTATCGCCGCCTTACATAGGTATACCTGACACCTCGGTCACGCTGCGTGCTGTTCCCAGACAGATTGCTTTCACCCATAGTGGGAGATCTTAGGTGCGGGCGAAAGGCGAGGGAGCAGTTGATCTGTGGCTGGCGAGACATGACCTTGGCGCAAGGGAAACCACTTCGATCCGTGGCACGCGGCTGCGAGGAATGCACTACGCTGGGAGCAAGGATAAGGTAATTGATTATTCGTTTATATAGCTAAAAACTGTCTGGAGCTTGCACTCCGGCAAGAAGCAGATCTATAATTTGTACACATACGATTGTCCTGGCTCTCCAGACGGTTGTGGCTTCGGTACAGCTGCGACTGTAACCCAAGCCTGGCGCCTAGCTTGCGACTACAACTACGACTACATGGACAGACGCTCTTCCCTGACTTGCCCGACACGATGACACCGTTGCTGACGAGGTCCTGGTTGGACACTCGGGAGCCTTCATCCCCTCATACTGCCAGAAGCCGA
>Ga0190273_10001035_pt1 | contig 10015 bp, 7 predicted proteins | sample Popmic504IS_FD_134513 | JGI IMG/M metagenome (GOLD analysis project Ga0190273, IMG submission 134513) | Populus adjacent soil microbial communities from riparian zone of Shoshone River, Wyoming, USA - 504 IS | ecosystem: Environmental > Terrestrial > Soil > Riparian zone > Trees stand | place...
CGTCATGTCGGCCTTCTACATCGGCTACATGGTCGGTGCCTGGGTCTGCCCGCCGCTGATCCTGCGCGTCGGGCACATCCGCGCATTCGCCAGTTTCGCGGCCTCGGCGGCAGCGATATCACTCGCCTACGGGCTCGCCGTCCATCCCATCGTCTGGTGGTGCCTGCGGGTCCTCAACGGCATCATGATCATGGGCATCTACATGGTCATCGAAAGCTGGCTGAACGAGCGGGCGCAAACCGGTCGGTCGCGCATCTTCGCGCTCTACATGATGATCAACCTGACCGCGATTGCGATCGGCCAGTACCTCGTGGTCGCGCAGGGAACCGACGGCCTCGGCTCGTTCGCACTGGCTGCGATCCTGTTCTGCCTGGGGCTGCTGCCGATAGCCTTGACGCCGTTGAAACAGCCGGTGCCGATCCAGTCGCCCAAGCTGTCGCTGCGCAAGCTCTACCGAGCCTCGCCCACCGGCGTCGCCGGCGCCCTCGCCTCCGGTCTGGTGCTCGGGTCGTTCTGGGCGCTCTCCGCGATCTACGCGCGCTCGCTCGGGCTGGACAACCTCGGCGTGGCCAACTTCACCGCGTCGGCGATCATCGGCGGCGCGTTACTGCAGTGGCCGATCGGCTGGCTGTCGGACCGCCGCGATCGGCGGGAGGTGCTGGCCGCGGTCTGCGTCGGGGCCGCGCTCGCCTTGGCCGGAATGGGGATCGCGGACCTGCTGACCGGACATTCCCCGGCACCGGTCTTGTACGTACCGCTGTCCTGCGCAACCGGCGCCTTCATCTTCTCGATCTACGGGCTGGCGGTGGCGCAGACCCATGACCGCTTCCCGCCTTCCGAGGCACTGGAAGCAACCAAAGGCCTGCTGCTGCTTCACGGTATCGGCGCGGCTACCGGCCCGCTGCTGTGCGGCGCCATCATGCAGGGCCTGGATGCACGCGGTTTCCCGCTGGCGCTGGGGCTCGTCACGATCGCCCTCGCCATCTTCAGCGCCGTCCGGGTTCGTCGCGACCCGCCGCTGCCGCTGCAAAGTCACGGTCACTTCGTCGCCGTCGACCAGTCGTCCCCGGCGGGTATCGAACCCAAACCGCGCGCACCGGCGACGGTGCCGGCGGATGCTCCGGCGAGCGACTCGAGAAAGGCGCCGGCGACCGACTCGTTCAACGCACCAGCGAGCGACTCGGCCGACAATCCTGTGAAGCGGCTCGAGAGGGTGATCTAGGGCTTGCCCATCTCGAGCACGTTCAGCCGGGGCATGCCCTGCATGACCATGTCGCCGGGCTTCATGCCGGCCTTGCACGCGCCGACCCACCTGCCTTCCATCTTCATGTTCATCTCCGATACGCCGGACATCGGCGGATCGAAGCTCATTTTCATGTCGCCCGTGTAGCTGGTATCGCCGGACATCGTGTACTCGCCGTCGACAGTGCTCTTGACGCCGTTGTTCTCGCAACTGCTGCGAACCTTGTAGCGGCCGCCGTCGCGCTCGATCACCGGTCGAGTGCAGTTCTGCCCTTCGTTGCTCCTGGTCCGCAGCAGGTCGTCGGTGGCGGCATCGATGCACTGCTGGACCGTACGTGCGCCTACCGGACCACCCGTCGTCTTCATCTCCCAGAGGCCTGCCTTGCGTTTGGGGAACTCGTCGGCAGCGGCCGCGGCAGTGGCACAGAGCATCGTCACCACGGCGACGGCAGCGGCGAGACCGGGGGCGGCGGTCAGGAGCGACGACCTCGTGCGGCGCGCAGCAGCGGAGGCCGATGCCTTGTCGGCATCAAGGGCGTCAGAGCACGACTCCGGCGAACGCATGGCGACTCCTTGCAGGACGTCAGACGTGGATCGACTTGTAGCGCAGACGCTTGGGTTTGGCTTCTTCCTCGCCCAGACGCCGGCGCTTGTCCTCTTCGTATTCCCGATAGTTGCCGGAAAAGAAGTTCCATTGCGAGTCACCCTCCGCCGCCAGGATGTGGGTCGCAATGCGGTCGAGGAACCAGCGATCGTGCGAGATGACCAGCACGCAGCCGGCAAACTCCAGGAGCGCGTCTTCCAGTGCCCGCAGCGTCTCAACGTCGAGATCGTTCGACGGTTCGTCGAGCAGCAGCACATTGCCGCCTTCCAGGAGCGTCTTGGCCAGGTGCAGCCGGCCGCGTTCGCCTCCGGAGAGCTGCCCCACCAGCTTCTGCTGGTCCTGCCCCTTGAAGTTGAAGCGGCCGATGTAGGCGCGCGACTGCATCTCGAACTTGCCGACGTTCATGATGTCGAGACCGCCGGAGACGTCTTCCCAGACCGTCTTGTCGGCCACGAGCGAATCGCGCGACTGGTCGACGTAGGCGACCTGCACCGTATGCCCGAGCTTGATCGTGCCGCTGTCCGGCTTCTCCATGCCGTTGATCATCCGGAAGATCGTCGACTTGCCCACGCCGTTCGGGCCGATGATGCCGACGATTGCGCCGGGCGGGATGATGAAGCTCAGGTTGTCGACGAGCAGGCGCTCGCCGTAGCCCTTGCTGACGCCCTGGAACTCGATGACCGCATCGCCGAGGCGCTCGGCCACGGGAATGAAGATCTCCGAGGTCTCGTTGCGCTTCTGGTATTCATGGGACGAGAGTTCGTCGAAGCGCGCCATCCTCGCCTTGCTCTTCGCCTGGCGACCCTTCGGGTTCTGCCGCGACCATTCCAGCTCCTTGCGCAGCGCCTTCTGGCGGGCCGACTCGCTCGACTCCTCCTGCTTGAGGCGGTTGCTCTTCTGTTCCAGCCATGAACTGTAGTTGCCCTTCCAGGGAATGCCGCTGCCCCGGTCGAGTTCCAGGATCCACTCCGCCGCATTGTCGAGGAAGTAGCGATCGTGCGTCACCCCGACGACCGTGCCGGGAAACTTCTGCAGGAACTGCTCCAGCCAGTCGACGCTTTCCGCATCGAGGTGGTTGGTCGGCTCATCGAGCAGCAGCATGTCCGGGCGCGACAACAGGAGCCGGCACAATGCCACCCTGCGCTTCTCGCCGCCCGACAGCGTGCCGACCTTCGCCTCCCACGGCGGCAGGCGCAGGGCATCGGCCGCAACTTCCAGTTGCAGGTCGGTGTTCTCGGTGCCGGCGGCCGCGATGATCGCCTCGTACTTGGCCTGGTCGGCCGCAAGCTGGTCGAAGTCGGCGTCCGGCTCGGCATAGGCGGCGTAGATCTCGTCGAGCTTGGCCTTGGCCTGCATGATCTCGCCGAGTCCCTCCTCGACCGCCTCGCGCACCGTCGCCTCCGGGTCGAGTTGCGGCTCCTGGGGCAGGAACCCGACCTTGATGCCCGGCATCGCCGTCGCATCGCCCTCGATGTCCTTGTCGAGGCCGGCCATTATCCTGAGCAAGGTCGACTTGCCCGAGCCGTTCGTCCCGAGCACGCCGATCTTGGCGCCTGGAAAGAAGCTGAGCGAGATGTCCTTGAGGATGGTGCGTTTGGGGGAACAGTCTTGCTCACCCGGTTCATCGTGAATACGTATTGGGCCATCGTGCGGAGCAGCCTGTGCTGCCTGGGTCTGGGATTGTCTGAACAAGGCCGCGGGTCAAATGCACCGCAGCCGATCGCCGGCACCGACAGGCGCCAGCCTCGAAGCCTGCATTATCGCTCATCGCACTTGTGCGCCGGCTTTATCGCGTCGCGGCGCGGACATTCCGTGCCGGACCGGGAGGACTCAGACGATCTTCAGCCGGGTCTTGCGCCGCGGCGGCGGAAACATCTCGTCGAGAGCCGCCAGGGTCGCAGGCGACAGTGCCAGTTCGAGCGCAGCGTGATTTTCGGCTGCCCGCTGCGGTGACGTGGTCATTGGGATGGGCCAGGTGTCGGCGCGGGTCAGCAACCAGGCGAGCGCCAGTTGCGCCGCGCTGGCACCATGAGCCGCGGCAACGCGCTGCAATCCCGCATGTCGCGGCAGCCGGCCTTCGTCGAGCGGGCAGTAGGCCATGGTGACGATGCCTTGCTGCTCCATCCACGGTTTCAGATCGAATTCGATCCCGCGCTCCGAAAGCGAGTAGTACACCTGGTTGGCCGCACATTCGCCGCCATGCTCCAGCGCCGTCAATTCCTGCATGTCGTCGAGATCGAAGTTCGAGACGCCCCAGCGGCGAATCTTCCCGTCGGCCACCAGTTGCCGGAAGCCGGCGACGGTCTCCTCCAACGGATGACCGCCGCGCCAGTGCAGGAGGTATAGATCGATGACGTCGGTGCCCAGGCGCATGAGGCTGCGCTCGCATGCCGCCTTCACGCCTTTGCGCGAGGCATTCTGCGGCAGCACCTTGCTCACCAGGTAGCACAGGTCGCGCCGTCCCCTGATGGCCTGCCCGACGATCTGCTCGGATGCGCCGTCCCCGTACATTTCCGCCGTATCGATCAGAGTCAGTCCCAGGTCGAGAGAGGCCCTGATCGCGGCCACCTCCTGCGAAGCTTGCGACGGTTTGTCTCCCATCCGCCATGTGCCGATACCGAGCGAGTGCACAGGTCTTGCTCCTTCATCAGGTTTGCGCCGGCTCACGGGCGCAGGGCGGTGCAGGTGCAGGCCGGCAAGCGCGCGTCCGGCGCGCCCACAACGCGGATCATGCACCCCTGGGCATTGCGCAGCAGGTTCAGCACAACCGGCTGCTCGGCAGCGGCGCGCCCGTCGAGCAGCTTCCCGTCCTGGCCGCGTCCCGGCATTCGCGTCAGCACCAGCCGATCGCTGTCGGCGAATGCTGCCTGCCCGAGCATGACGCGGTTGCCGCTGTGATGCTCGGCGACAGCCTCGATCTGCGCCAGGCATTCGCTCGCAACGACGTGCCGTCCGGGTGCAGCGTTGCCCAGACGTGCCGCCAGCGGTGTGGCTCCTGCAGGCGGCGTTGCCTGCGAGGGTGGCGGGGCCTGCGAGGGCGACGGGACCTGCGAGGGCGACGGGACCTGCGAGGGCGAAGTCGACTGGGCCGACGCCGGCGGGCGGGCGCCGGATGCCGGCTGCGACTTGGCAGGCGGGCGGCTGACGCAGCCGGCGCCCGTCAGGCAGATCGCGATGACCAGCAGACCGCCGCCGACACCCCGCGCCCCGGCGGCGGCAATCGTTGACCGTTGCCACCTGTTGCGCCATCGGACGGCGAACAAACGAACCCGGCCGATCGCAGCGGCAGCCGCATTGCGCGAAGCTCTCGTCATGGCATCAGAAATTTGGAAGTGCGGGCGGCAGGCTTCGCGATGCTGCCGGTGAACGGAAGCGGCGCAGCATCGCCGCCGCTCTTGCGGGCGACGCGGGCCGTGATGGCTTCGCAGGATTCGCCGCTGCGGTATGCCAGCGCTGCCGCCAGCAGGCCCTCGGTTGCCTTGCCCAGGGAGCTGTCCAGGTCGTCGGCGACCGCGCACTGCGGGACGAAGCCATCGGAGTAGTCGCCGAACCCCTTTTGGTTGACGCCCTGGAACTCCACCGGAAAGTACGACAGGCCGCAGTTGTTCTTCGCGGTAAACCCGAAGGGCTTGCCGCAGGTGCCGTCGCCGATCACGATCACCTCGACGTCCACGCCCCGGAGTCCGTTGATGACCGACTCGCTTGCGGAGCAGGTTCCGCGGGTCGTCAGCACGTAGACCCGGTTCAGACCCAGGTTCGGCAGCGGGTCGTTCCCGACGGTTCCCGATCCTGGATAACCGGTGCTGTCGGCCAGGAACATCATCGTGTTGGCCGGGCTGCTGCTGGCGGCCGCGCGCTTGTCGCTGAACACGGACCGTTCGAATGTCTTCCCGAAGGTCATCGACGGTGGTGCGATCATGTAGGCCAGCTGGCTCGCCATGAAGAGGTAACCGCCTCCGTTGTACCGAAGGTCGAGAATCAGGTCTGTCACGCGGGCGACGCGAAACTGTTCGATTGCCGCCTTCAACTGCGCCTCGCCCGGCAGGATGAAGTCGTTGAAGAGCAGGTAGCCGACCTTGCCGCCGTTGGAATCGAGTACGCGCGAGTCCAGCACCGGCGTGCTCGTCACCTGTGTCGCCGTGAGTGGAGCGTCGACTTCCAGGCCGCCGTTGCGACGCAACCTGAAGGTGGTTCGCATCCCTTCCGGCGGGGCGTTGAGCGCCTGGTTGAGCAACTGGACTTCGGTGTCGCTGACGGTGTTGACGAAGTCGATGGTGACGCCGCCCGACACCACGGAAAGCAAGGTGTCGCCCCGGGCAACCCCGGCAGCGGCGGCGGGCGACCCGGGCTCCACGTAGGCGACGCGGGCGCTGCGCGGGGCAGACGTCGAGCCGATGATCCATTCGATTCCATAGCCGCCGACAACACCCGTCTGGATCAGCGCGTTCCACTGCGCCGTCGGCAGCGTGAAGCTGAAGCGATCCTTGGGAACGTTGGCACGGGTGAGCGCCGGCGTCTTCAACGCGTCGAACCAGTTGTCCAGCGCAGCCTGCGCCGGCGATACGTTGTAGGCGGCAAGCGCGCGATCGACCGTGGGAATCTCGGCGTACCAGAGGTAGGCTTCGTCCATGTAGCTGCGGACCCAGGTCTTCTCCTCGTCCAGGCTGCCGCTGGCGTACCCGAAAGCCAGGTTGCCGCCCGCGTCCCTGGCCAGCGTGTTGTCGGGCGCGCACTTGCCTGCATAGGCCCTTGATGACGGCTGCACGCCGGCCGGGCTGCCTCCGGCCACTTCACCACCGCCGCCGCTACCGCCATCACCACCGCCACCGCAAGCCGCGAGCGTCGTCACCAGCACTGAAAACGCCAGTTTCCTCCATCCACGCCGCGCCGCGCCGGGCGCCGAATGCCACCGGCGTCCCGCCACAAACGACGGCCGGGACGCCGGAGTTCGGACCCTGTCCGGCAATGCATGTTCGATGAAGGTCATGGCAGCAAGGTTGCCCGACTTGCCGCCTCTAAGCAATTGGACGGTGACCGGGGGGCTGTCGGATTGGTCGATCGGCGGCAAGCGGTTGCGGCGGCAAAGGCTGCGGATTTCAGGGAACCAGCTTCAATCCGTTCACCTTCTCCTGCGCCCGCACCAGCGACGGCACGAACTCGGCGCCGAAGCCGAGCGCGCTCGCCAGCGACAAGGTCTGGTGAACGGCTTCACCGACGACCGCCGGGACGTTGTTCGTCTCCGCGAGGTGCGTGTAGTAGCGGACGTCCTTGCGGGCGTTGTCGAGCGCGAACTTGATGCCCTGCATGTCGCCGGTCAAGGTCTTGCCCATTGCCTGGAAGAGGCCGGAGTTGACGCCCCCGGCCGAAACCACCTCGACCAGCTTCTTCGGATCGACGCCCGCCTTGGCCCCGACGGCGAAGGCTTCGGCCGCCGCGGTGCAGATCGCCTGGGCGATGAAGTTGTTGAGCAGCTTGACGATGTGCGCGCTGCCCGCCTCCCCGACGTGGAACACGTTCTCGGCGAATGTCTTCAGCACCGGCTCCAGAACCTGCATGTCGTTCGCCGAAGCACCGATCATGACGTTGAGCCGTCCTTCTTCGGCCTCCACCGGGGTGCGCGCGAGCGGCGCATCGACGAGGATCATGCCCTTGGCCGCGGCCGCTTCACGCAGGCGCGCAGTCGAATCCGGCTCGCTGGTGGAACAGTCCACGATATAGAGGCCCTTCCTGCCGCCTTCGAGGAGGCCCTGCGGGCCTTCGAACTGCTGCTCCACCTGCGGCGACCCGGTGACGCAGATGAACACGATGTCGGAAGCGGCGGCGAGCGCTGCCGGCGACTCGGCCTGCGACGCGCCCGCGGCAATCAGATCCTTCACGGCATCGGCGTTGCGGTGAACCGTCAGCGTCAGCGGATGGCCCTTTGCAAGGATGTTCTTAGCGATACCGTGGCCCATCATGCCCGAGGCGCCGATGAAACCTACCCGCAACTTGCCGTTCGCCATCTGGGTCTCCTGTTCTGTTGAAATTTGGCCGCAACGGGGATTATCCGTCATCCGCGACCGTGAAAAAGGAGAGGGGGAGCAGCGCTCCCCCTCTCGTGTGCTCACCGATGTCGAATCAGGTCGCCGCTTCCGGTAACGTTTGCTGCGGGACCGATCGGTCAGCGCCAGCATTCTTCATCGTCCCTCCCGGGCACGCCATCGCAGCCGACGTTCCCAGCATGAGAGTAACGAGCACAACCATTAGATTTTTCATGGATCACCTCCTTTTCCAGTTGAGGGCAGCGAGGTGACGATAGCACCGTCCGTCAATCGGCCGCAACTGACCCCCGCACCGTCAGGGAAATCGACGTCAGCGCAGAACCAGGTTGTCCCGATGGATGAGCTCCGGCTCCTCGATGAACCCGAGGATCGCCTCGATGCGGCTGGAGGGCTGACGCATCACGCGCCGTGCGTCGTTGCTGGCGTAGTTGACGAGCCCGCGCGCCAGTTCCCGACCCTCCGGCCCGAGGATGGCCACCAGTTCGCCCCGCTCGAACTCGCCGCGCACCTCCGTCACGCCGATCGGCAGCAGGCTTCGACCACTGACCAGAAGTGCAATGACGGCGCCCGGATCGAGCACCACCGCACCCCGCAACTGCAGATGGTCGGCCATCCATTTTTTTCGCGCGGCGAGCCGGGGCGTCTGGGCGACGAAGCGCGTGCCGATGGCTTCATCCCGCATCAGCCGCACCAGGACGTCCGGCTCACGTCCGGAACACACGATGGTGGATGTGCCGCTGGACGCCGCCCGCTTGGCCGCCAGCACCTTGGTGATCATGCCGCCCCTGCCGATCGACGATCCGGCTCCACCCGCCATGGCCTCCAGCGTCGGATCCCCCGCGCGGACCTCCGAAAGAAACCGGGCGTCGGGTTGCTTGCGCGGGTCCGCCGTGAAGAGGCCCGCCTGGTCCGTCAGGATCACCAGCAACTCGGCCTCGATGAGGTTGCTCACCAGCGCCCCCAGGGTGTCGTTGTCGCCGACCTTGATCTCGTCAGTCACCACCGTGTCGTTTTCGTTGACGATCGGAACGACGCCCAGCTTGAGCAGGCCCAGCAAGGTGGCGCGGGCATTGAGGTAGCGCTTGCGATCGGCCAGGTCGTCATGCGTCAGCAGGACCTGCGCCGTCATGATGCCGTGCCGGCGGAAGCTGCTTTCGTAGGCCTGGATCAGACCCATCTGCCCGATGGCAGCGGCAGCCTGCAGGTCGTGCATTTCGTGCGGCCGCCGCGCCCACCCCAGGCGCTTCATGCCCTCGGCAACGGCACCCGAGGAAACCAGGACGATCTCGGGCGCCTGCGCCTGAGCTTGGGCCTGCACCAGACGCGGGCCCGACGTCCCTGCCCCGACGTCGGCGTCCGCATCGTCGGGCGTGTGCGGTGCGGATGTCGCGACCGAAGCCGCGCCTGCCCCGGCGGCGCGGATCGTGGCGATCTGCGCACTCCATCGATCGATGGCCGCCAGGTCGAGCCCCTTGCCCTCGTTCGTCACCAGGGACGAACCGACCTTGACCACGATGCGTGCCGCTCTCTGATTCATCAGGAGCCGTCCGGTTCGCTGTCCCGATCGAAGCGGACATCGAGAGGCCGGGTTTCGTCCGCCTGCATTCCGAGCACGTACTCGCCGATCGCGTAACAGAGTTCCCGGCAGCCTTCGCCGGTGAGCGCGGAGATGCTGAAAACCGGCCCCGTCCAGCCGAGTCCCTTCACCAGCGCGTCCCGCGTCCGGCGGCGTTCATCCGGATCGATCATGTCCAGCTTGTTCAGGACCAGCCAGCGTGGCTTCTCGTAGAGACTCGGGTCGTACTTGCGCAATTCCTCGGCGATGGCTTTCGCCTCGACGACCGGATCCCGATCGGGATCGAACGGAAACACGTCCACCAGGTGCAGCAGGAGGCGAGTGCGCTGCAGGTGTCGCAGGAACCGGTGCCCGAGTCCGGCGCCCTCGGACGCGCCCTCGATCAGGCCCGGTATGTCGGCGACGACGAAGCTTCTCGAAGCCTCGATGCGCACCACGCCCAGGTTCGGATGCAGGGTCGTGAACGGGTAGTCCGCAATCTTCGGCCGTGCGTTCGAGATCTGCGTGATCAGGGTCGACTTGCCGGCATTCGGCATGCCGAGCAGGCCGACG
>Ga0190273_10001036_pt1 | contig 10009 bp, 8 predicted proteins | sample Popmic504IS_FD_134513 | JGI IMG/M metagenome (GOLD analysis project Ga0190273, IMG submission 134513) | Populus adjacent soil microbial communities from riparian zone of Shoshone River, Wyoming, USA - 504 IS | ecosystem: Environmental > Terrestrial > Soil > Riparian zone > Trees stand | place...
CCTGGGACGTCGACGCCCACCTGTTCTACCGCCGCTCGCGGCAACTGGCGCTGGTCGCCGGCGCGCCCAAGGTCTGGAAGGAGCGGCTCGTCAGCCAGCTTGAACGCAAGAACGCGGCCTAAGGAAAACCATCATGGATTTCAACGACTCCCCCGAAGAAGCCGCCTACCGCGATCAGGTCCGCAAGTGGCTTGCCGAGAACGCCGCCGACCACAAGTCGACGACCGCCAATGGCCGCAAGCCCAACAGCCCCGAGCACATGGCCGAGGCCAAGGCCTGGCAGACCCGCAAGGCTGAGGCCGGCTATGCCTGCATCACCTGGCCTAAGGAGTGGGGCGGCGGCGGCGGCACGCCGATCAACCAGGTCATCTTCAACCAGGAAGAAGCCAAGGCGGGCGTCAACTACGGCTATTTCACCATCGGGCTCGGCATGTGCGTGCCGACGGTGATGGCCTTCGCCGACGACGACACCAAGGGCCGCTTCGTCGACCCCGCCGTGAAGGGCGAAGAGATCTGGTGCCAGCTGTTCTCCGAACCGGCCGGCGGCTCGGACGTGGCCGCGGCCCGCACCCGCGCCATCCGTGACGGCGACGACTGGGTCATCAACGGCCAGAAGGTCTGGACCACCGGCGCCCAGTACTCCGACTACGGCATCGTGCTGGTCCGCACCGACCCCGACGTGCCCAAGCACAAGGGCCTGACCATGTTCTGGATCGACATGCACGATCCGGCCGTGGAAGTGCGCCCGATCCACCAGATGAGCGGCGGCTCGGACTTCAACGAGGTCTATTTCACCGACCTGCGGGTCAAGGATTCGCAGCGCCTCGGCGCCGTCGGCGACGGCTGGAAGGTGGCGCTGGTCACCCTGATGAACGAGCGCCTCGCCGTCGGCGGCGGCTCAGGCCCCGACTACCGGGCGATCATGGACCTTGCTCGCCAGCAGGGCGCGCTGAAGGACCAGGCGCTGCGCGAGCAGATGGCCGACTGGTATGTGGCTTCCGAGGGCCTGAAGCTGACCCGCTTTAGGACCATGACGGCTCTGTCGCGCGGTCAGACGCCGGGACCGGAAAGCTCGATCGGCAAGATCATCGCCGCCAACCAGATGCAGGACCTGGCCAACTCGGCCATCGAGCTGCAGGACCAGTTCGGCATCCTCAACGACCCGGCCGTCGCCCCCATGGAGGCCGCCTTCCAGCAATCGCTGATGTGGGCCCCCGGCCTGCGCATCGCCGGCGGCACCGACGAAATCCTCAAGAACATCATCGCCGAGCGGGTTCTGGGCCTGCCTGGCGATGTGCGGGTGGATAAGGACGTCGCCTTCAAGGACATGCCAACGGGGCGGTAACCCCTCCCGCCGATCACGATGGCGTCACTTGCCGCCCGCCTAGCGCGGGTGTGGGATCGGGCCAAGTCAGGGGCGCAAATCCCTGCGCCCCGCAAAGGCGCGGCGGGCCTGGTCGGTCTTGCCGCCGATGTGGAGGACCGCTCATGACCTCTCGAAGGGTGGACGCGGTTCGGGCGATCGCGCTGATCGGCCCGAACGGCTCGGGTAAAACCACGTTGTTTGAAAGCCTGCTGCGGGCGTCCGGCGCGAACGTTCCTCCCGGCGCGATCGGCGACGCCTCGCCCGAGGCCAGGGCGGCCGGCCAGACGGTCGAGCTGAACATCGCCGACTTCGAGTTCATGGACGACCGCTACGCCGTGGTCGATTGCCCCGGCTCGGTCGAGTTCGCCTGCGAGATGGATTGCGGCCTGCCGGCGGTGGACCTGGCGCTGGTGGTGGTCGACCCCGACCCGGCGCGGGCGGTGCTGCTGCAACCCTACCTGCGCCAGATCGAGCAGCTCGGCCTGCCGCACGCGCTGTTCGTCAACAAGATCGACCAGGCGCGGGTCCGGGTCGAGGAACTGATGGCGGCGCTCCAACCCATAAGCGCGACCCCCCTGGTCGCAAGACAACTTCCGATCTGGAAGGACGACCATGTCGCCGGCTTCGTCGACCTCGCGCTGGAGCGGGCCTTCGTCTACCGCACCGGCCAACCATCGGAACAGGTCGACATCCCCGCCGACCTCGCCGCCGAGGAAGCCGACGCCCGCTTCCACATGCTCGAGCAGATGGCCGACTTCGACGACGAGCTGATGGAGCAGCTGTTGTCGGACGTCACGCCCAGCCGGGATGCGGTGTTCGCCGATCTGGTGAAGGAGACGCGCGAGGGCCTGATCACGCCGGTGTTCTTCGGATCGGCCTTGCAGGGGTTTGGCATCCGGCGGCTGCTGAAGGCCCTGCGCCACGACACGCCGAGGCCGGAAGTGGCGGCCGAGCGGCTGGGGGCGGACGGCCCGTCGGCCTATGTGCTGAAGACCAGCCACGCGGGACAGGCGGGCAAGCTCGCCTACGCGCGGGTGTTCGGCGGGGCGCTGGCCGACGGCGCCGAGCTGACGTTGCCGGGCGGAGAGCGCGGCCGGGTCAGCGGGCTGTTCGCCGTGCAGGGCCAGGCGACGAAGAAGATCGCTTCGGCCCAGGCCGGCGATGTCGTGGCGCTCGGCAAGATCGAGGCCGCCCACGCCGGCGACCTGCTCAGTGCCGGGAAAGCCGGTCACGCGGCGAAGATCGAACCCATCGGCCGCCACCCACTCTACGAACTCGCCATCGCCACCCGTGACCGCAAGGACGACGTGCGGCTGTCGGGAGCGCTGGCCCGGCTGATCGAGGAGGACGGCGGCCTGGCGCTGGTCCACGACGGCGAGACGCACGAGATGCGGCTGACCGGGCAGGGCGACTCGCACCTGCGTATCGCGCTGGATCGCCTGCGCCGCCGCTACGGCGTCGAGGTGGCGACCCAGCGGCCCGCCACGCCCTACAAGGAAACCATCCGCAAACGCGTCACCCAGCGCGGCCGTCACAAGAAGCAAACCGGGGGCCACGGCCAGTTCGGCGACGTGGTCATCGAGATCAGGCCGCTTGCGCGCGGAGAGGGCTTCCGCTTCGAGGACCGCATCACCGGCGGCGTCGTGCCGCGCCAGTGGATACCGGCCGTCGAGCAGGGCGTGCGCGACGCCATGGAGCGCGGGCCGCTGGGCTTCCCGGTGGTCGATGTGGCGGTGAGCCTGACGGATGGTTCCTACCACTCGGTGGATAGCTCCGAGATGGCGTTCCGGGCGGCGGGCCGGTTGGCCATGAGCGAGGCGCTGGCGCAGGCTCAGCCGGTGCTGCTGGAGCCCATCGAGAAGCTGGCTATCTACGCGCCTTCGACCACTACCTCGAAGATCAACTCGGCCATCTCGAGCCGGCGCGGCCAGATCCTCGGCTTCGACGGGCGGCAGGGCTGGTCCGGCTGGGACCGGATCGAAGTCTTCCTGCCCCACCACGAGCGCCAGGACTTCATCCTCGAACTGCGCTCATTGACTCAGGGGCTCGGCACGTTCGAGGCAGCCTTCGATCACATGGTTGAACTCACCGGCCGTAAGGCCGAGGAGGTGGGGGGGGCGAGGGCGGCTTAGACTCCCTTCCCCCTCGATGGGGGGAAGGGCTTAGACTCCCTTCCCCCTCGAGGGGGGAAGGGTCGGGGATGGGGGTGAGTGCAGAGTGAACGGGTAGGCGCGCTTGAGGCTCTGAGCCATCAGAGCCCGTCACCCAGACTCAGCGGCCACACCCTCCACCCTGCCCTCCTCCCCTCGAGGGAGGAGGGTTCTAGCTAAAGCTAGCCGGCAGCAGCGACTTGTAGGTTCGCCGCACCGCGCCGTAGCACTCGCAGGCCATGGCCTCGATGCCGGGGCGGTCGAGGATGTCGACGACGCCGCGGCGGTAGCGGATCAGCCCCTTGGCCTGCAGGGCGCCCGCCACCGCCGTCACGGTGGTGCGCTGGACGCCGAGCATGTCGGCGAGGAACTCCTGCGTCAGGCTGATGGTGTCGCTGTCGATGCGGTCGCGGCACGACAGCAGCCAGCGGCAGAACCTGGCCTCCACCGAATGCAGCGCGTTGCAGGCCACCGACTGGATGGCGTGGCCGAAGAGTGCGTCATTGTGCCGCTCTATTGCCGAGCGCAGCGGCGGGCTGCGCAGCGCCGCATCGGCCAGCGGCCCGACGCCGATGCGGGCGCAGCGGCCCGGCACCTGGACGATGGCCCGCGACAGCGAATGGCGCGGCGATATCGCCGCAAGCATACCCACGCCGCCCTCGCGCCCCACTGTGGCAGATTCGATGGCCGCGCCGCTTTCCATTAAGGTCATCAGGGAAATGACACAGTCGAGTGGAAAGTAGACGGTGTCGATCTTGTCGCCAGGATCGTAGAGAAGCCGACCCTTCTCCAACTCCACCTGCGAAAGGTGCGCGGAGAACAACGCGTAATCATCGCGCGGCAAGGAGGACAGCAGATTATTCTTCAAGGGTCCGCGCGTTGGCATAGAGAATCGGAACGCCGATCTGTGGTGGCGGTTGCAAGCTACTCAGCCGGTCCGGGGAGCACCGTCGCGTAGCCGACATAGGTTGGCTGGGGAGGCGGAATAAGAGAGACAGCAGCCAGTTAGGGCGCGCAAACTGTAGTTCGCACTAACATTAGCTAGTCGGTCGGGTAGCCGACACACCGAGTTCGTGGGGGGAACGTCAGCAAACCATCGCGGAATGGAGTTTCACCATGCGTTACCGCCAGCTAGGCCGCACAGGCCTGTTTGTTTCCGAAATCTGCCTCGGGACCATGACCTTCGCGGGCAAGGGCGACATGTGGGGCGCCATCGGCAAGGTCGAGCAGAAGGGAGCCGACGAGATGGTCGAGCGGGCGCTGTCGTCCGGGGTCAACTTCATCGACACGGCCGATGTCTATTCCAACGGCGACAGCGAGCAGATGCTGGGGCAGTCGCTGAAGACGCTGGGCGTCAAACGCTCGGACGTGGTCATCGCCACCAAGGTCTATGGCGAGATGGGCAAGGGGCCCAACGACCGCGGCGCCTCGCGCGGCCACATCATGGACGGCGTGAAGGCCTCGCTGGACCGGCTGGGCCTGGATCACATCGACCTCTACCAGATTCACGGCAATGATCCGGTCACGCCGGTCGAGGAGACCCTGCGCGCGCTGGACGACCTCGTGAGCGAGGGGCTGGTCCGCTACATCGGCTGCTCCAACTGGGCGGCCTGGAAGATGATGAAGGCTCACGGCATCAGCGACCATCGCGGCTGGGCGAGGTTCGAGAGCGTACAATCCTATTATTCGATCGCGGGCCGCGACCTGGAGCGCGAGATCGTGCCGATGCTGGCCGACCAGCAGATGGGGCTGATGGTGTGGTCGCCGCTGGCCGGGGGTCTGCTGTCGGGCAAGTTCACCCGCGACAACGAGAAAGGCGAGGAGGGCGCCCGCCGCGCCAACTTCGACTTCCCGCCGGTCAACCGCGACCGCGCCTGGACGGTGGTCGACGCCATGCGCGAGGTCGGCGACGAGCATGGCGTGTCGGTCGCTCGCGTGGCGCTGGCCTATGTGCTGGCCAAGCCGTTCGTCACCACGGTGATCATCGGCGCCAAGCGGCTGGAGCAGCTCGACGACAACATCGCCGCGGCGGAGCTGGAGCTGACGGCGGACGAGATGGCCAGGCTGGACGAGGCGTCGAAGCTCCCGCCCGAGTACCCCGGCTGGATGTTCGAGCGGCAGGGAAGCCACCGCGTGCCGAGGCCGTTCAAGCCAAGCTGACCCTTCTCCCGCAAGGGGAGAAGGATTTTAAAGCTGCACGTCGGTCCTGCCCCCGATGTCCGGGACTTCCCGAGACGCATTCGCCTTCGCCACCTCGTACGCGTACCGCACCGGCCCCGCATCCGAGACCCACACCCGCGCTTCGTCGCAGTCGAGGCACAGCATCGTCAGCCGGGGGTCGTCCTTGCCCTCCGGATACCAGGCGGCGACGTGGGGGTTCCACCAGCGCTCCAGGCGCTCGCGGTCCATCTGCACGCTGAGTTCGCCGCTGATGCAGGCCTGCAGTTCCTTGTCCCTGGACTGGACGATGAACATGGCCTGGCGGCCGGACTGGGCGTCCTGCGCCAGGTCGGTGTCGGTGCGGGTGAAGAACCAGATTTTGCCGCCGTGCTCCTCGGCGAAGGCGGTCATGGGCTGGAAGTGCTGCGGCTCGCCGTCGACGATGCCGAGCATGCCGAGGTGCTGCTTCTCGATCTCGCCCCACAGGCGCTTTTCGACCGCCTCGCGGTCGTTGATGTCGATGCTCATGGCGTCCTCGCTAAACGTTTGCTGGGTTCGGGACCCCAACCGTCAGCGAGGGGCGGAGTTCCTAAAAGCCGCTGATCGTGGCGTACCGGTCGCGGTGGTAGGAGGCGCTGCCGTAGAGGGTTTCAGCGACGCGAGCGCGCTTGAGGTAGAGGCCGGCGTCGTGGGCGTCGGTCATGCCGATGCCGCCGTGCATCTGGACCATCTCGTTGGAGACGAGGTGGAAGAGATCGGAAGCCTTGGCCTTGGCGATCGAGGCCATGGAGCGGATGTCGCCCGCCCCGTCGTCGATCACTTGCAAGGTGGCCTCGACGCAGGAGCGGGTGGTCTCGATGTCGGTGAACATCTTGGCGGCGCGGTGCTGCAGCGCCTGGAACGTGCCGATGACCTGGCCGAACTGGGTGCGGGTCTTGAGGTAGTCCAGCGTGATCTCGAAGGCCTGGCTGGCCGAGCCCAGCATCTCGGCGGCAAGCCCGGCGCGGGCGCGGTCGAGGACCTTTTCCAGCACGTCCCAGCCCTTGCCCTCCTCGCCGAGCAGCTCGCCCTCGGCGCCGTCGAAGGTGATTTCGGCCGCGCCGCGGCTGTCGACGAGGGAGAGGTGGGTGCGGGTGACGCCGGACGCGTCGCCGGGGACGAGATAGAGGCTGATGCCGGCGGTCTCGCCCGGCTGGCCGCTGGAGCGGGCGGCGACGATGAGCAGGTCGGCGGCGTCGCCATCGACCACAAAGGTCTTCTTGCCGGTCAGCTTGCCACCCTCGGCCCGCAGCGCGGTCTTTTCCGGATGGTGGTGCGGGCCTTCGTCGACGGCCAGGGCGGTGACGATTTCGCCGGCGGCGATCTTGGTCAGCCAATGTTGCTTTTGCTCTTGAGAGCCCCCCAGCATCAGGGCCGAAGCGCCGATCAGGGCCGTGGAGATCAGGGGCGAAGCGGTCAGGGTGCGGCCCGTCTCCTCGAGGATCAGCGCCAGGCTCAGGTAGCCGAAGGTCGAGCCGCCGTACTCTTCCGGCACCACGACACCAGCCCAGCCCATCTGGCCCATCTCGGCCCAGGCCGCGGGGTCGAAGCTCTTGCCCGAGCCGGAATCCCGCAGCTTGCGCAGGGCGGCCACGGGCGCTGACTCCTGCGTCCAGCTCTTGGCCGCGTCGCGCAGCATGGTCTGTTCTTCGGTCAGGACGGCCATGTCAGGCGAACTCCCTCGTCTTGTGGTGATGCAGGGCCCAGTCGAGGGCCTGTTCGAGCCGGTCGTTGCCCCAGAAGAGCTCGCCGTCCGCGGTGATGAAGCTGGGCGCGCCGAACACGCCCCGGGCCTTGGCCTGGGTGACGTGGTCCTTCAGTTGCGCCTTGACGCTGTCGGATGAGGCGGCGGCGAGCGCCGCCTCGGCATTGCCGCCGGCCTCGGCGACCAGCGGCGTCAGAACTTCGGCGCTGGCGATGTCCTGGTCGTGGACGAAGTTGGCCTGATAGACGAGGCGGCTGAACTGCGGCGTCCAGCGTTCCGCCAGGCCGGCCACGGCGATCCGCGCCGCCAGCAGGCCGTTGCGCGGGAACTGGCTGGGCCGCTCGAACGGCACATGTTCGGCCTCGCAGACCCGCTCCATGTCGCGCCACATGTACTGGCCCTTGACCGGGAAGGCGTTGAACGGGCTGTCGGTCAGCCCCTGCTGCTCGTTGAACAGCGGCCCGAGCAACAAGGGCCGCCAATCGACATCCACGCCCGCCTCCGCCGCCAGCGCCTCGATGCGCATGGCCGCGGGGTAGGAGTAGGTCGAGGCGAACTCGTACCAGAACTCGATGACAGGCCGGCTCATTGGTGATCGAGCAGCCCCAGCACGCGCTTGGCGACGACGTTGAGGTTCACTTCCGAGGTGCCGCCCTCGATGGAGTTGCCCTTGGAGCGCAGCATGCCGCGCATGGCGCCGAGCTCGCCCTTGGTGAAGCCCTCGCCCTCCCAGCCGAGCCCTTGCAGGCCCATGGCCTCAACCTGCAGCTCGCAGCGCTCCTGGTTCAGCTTGGCGGCGAAGTATTTGATGATCGAGGTCGCGGCGCTCGGCCCCGAGCCCGCTTTTGACTCGGCGCGCGCCCGGGCGATGGTGAACATGAAGGCTCGCGCGTCCATGTCGTGGGCGGCGATGCGGTCGCGCAGGCCGGGGTCGGCGATGCGGCCCTTGTCATCGACGCCGACGTACTTCTTAGCGATCTCGGAGGGCTCGCGCATCGAGGCGCCGCCCAGCCCGCCGAAGCCGCCGGAGGAGATGTTCTGGCGCTCGTATTGCAGCAGCCGCTTGGCGATGTCCCAGCCGCCGTTGAGCTTGCCGACCAGCTGCTCCTTGGGGACCTTCACGTCGGTGAAGAAGGTCTCGCAGAAGGGCGAGGAGCCGCTGATCAGCTTGATGGGCCGCACCTCGACGCCGGGGCTTTCCATGTCGAAGAGCACGAAGCTGATGCCCTCGTGCTTCTTCGTCGTGTCGGTGCGCACCAGGCAGAAGATCCAGTCGGCCTGGTCGGCGTAGGAGGTCCACACTTTCTGGCCGTTGATCAGGAAGTGGTCGCCCTTGTCCTCGCAGCGGGTCTGCAAGGACGCGAGGTCGGAGCCCGCGCCCGGCTCGGAGTAGCCCTGGCACCAGCGGATTTCGCCGCGCACGATGGGCGGGATGAACTTCTTCTTCTGCTCTTCGGATGCGTATTCGAGCAGCACGGGGCCGAGCATCCAGATGCCGAAGCTCATCAGCGCCGGGCGGGCGGCGATGCGGCGCAGCTCCTGCTCCAGCACCTTGTTCTCTTCCGGAGACAGCCCGCCGCCGCCGTATTCCTTTGGCCAGGTCGGCGCGGTCCAGCCCTTCTCGCCCATGCGCTTGGTCCACAGGGCGATGTCGGGATTGGAGTAGCTTGTCTTCCTGCCACCCCAAGGCGCGTCGTCCTCGGAGGCCATCGGCTCCTTAAGCGAGGGCGGGTAGTTGGCTTCCAGCCAGGCGCGCGTCTCGGCGCGGAAGGTCTCCAGATCGGCGCCGCCGAAATCGGCCATGACCAAAGCTCCCTAGGGGTGTCGTTCTCGTCGGCGCGCACCTTAGCGCCGGGCCGGGCGCGGTCAAACGGCTGTTCGAGGCATGGCGGCGCGAATGGTATTATAAGCGCCGCGATGCAGATCACGCGCGAACTGAAGCCGGCGGCGTTTGCGACGGCGCACCTGGTCGGCGCCGCCCTGACATTGGCGGCCGGGGTGATGCTGCTGGCCTCGGCCGCGACGCCGTCGGAGCCCGAGCGGTTCGTGCGGCTGCTCGATTACCTGCCCTCCATCCTCATCGAGATCAGCCACTTCGTATCCTCGATCCTGGGGCTGCTGCTGGTGCTGCTGGCCTTCGGGCTGAGGTCGCGGCTGGGGGCGGCCTGGACGGCGACGATGGTCACCCTGCTGGCGGCGGCCCTGCTGGCGCTGGCCAAGGGCTTCAACTGGGAGGAGTCGGCGGCGCTGCTGGTGGTGTTCGCGCTGCTGCTGCCGTTCCGCGCCTCGTTTCCGCGCACCGCCCGGCTGAATCGCATGGAGATCACGCCCGGCTGGATGCTGTCGGCGGCGGCGGTGATGCTGGGCACGGCGCTGCTCGGCTACTGGTCCTTCGCCAACGCCGATTACGCGGGCCAATCCTGGTGGCGGTTGATGGCGGACGCCGACGCGGCCCGGGCCATCCGCTCGTCGGCGGGCGCGGCGGTGGCGCTGTTTGGAGTGGGCGTCTGGCGCCTCTTGGCGACCGCGGCGCCCCCGCCGGTGGTCGGCGAGGAAGACCCCGATTTCGCGCGGGTGCGGGCCATCCTC
>Ga0190273_10001037_pt1 | contig 9997 bp, 19 predicted proteins | sample Popmic504IS_FD_134513 | JGI IMG/M metagenome (GOLD analysis project Ga0190273, IMG submission 134513) | Populus adjacent soil microbial communities from riparian zone of Shoshone River, Wyoming, USA - 504 IS | ecosystem: Environmental > Terrestrial > Soil > Riparian zone > Trees stand | place...
GCGCCGTGCGTGCCCCAGATCTCGTGCTGCAGGGTCAGGCCCTTGAGCGGCACGGTGATCATGTTCTTGCGGGCCTGGTCCATCGCCTTGGAGATGGCCTGCGGCACTTCCCGCGCCTTGCCATAACCGAAGCCGACGCGGCCGGCGCCGTCGCCCACGACCGTCAGCGCGGTAAAGGCGAACTGCTTACCGCCCTTGACCGTCTTGCTGACGCGGTTGACGGTGACCAACTTCTCTTTGAAGTCGCCGCCGCTCTGGGAATCATCGAACTGATAGTTGGTTGCCATGAATTAAAACTCCAGACCGGCTTCGCGCGCAGCATCGGCCAGCGCCTTGATGCGACCGTGATACTTGAATCCGCCGCGATCGAACGCGACCGAAGTGACGCCGGCGGCCTTGGCACGCTCGGCAATCGCCTGGCCTACCTTCTTGGCGGCGTCGACGTTGCCGGTGCCTTTCAGGCCCTCGGCGATGGTCTTCTCGACCGTCGATGCCGACGCAATGGTCTCGCCAGCGTTCGGCGCGATGATTTGCGCGTAGATATGGCCCGCGGTGCGGTGCACTGCCAGGCGGAACACGCCCAGCTCGCGAATCTTGAAACGCGTGCGGCGCGCGCGACGCAGGCGAACTTGCTTCTTGTCTTTCATGGCGTGAGGCTCGGTACTTCTCAATAGTGGGAAGAAAACGCTGATGCGCAATGGCGCGGGGCGTTACTTCTTCTTGGCTTCCTTCAGCACAACCTTCTCGTCGGAATAACGCACGCCCTTGCCCTTGTACGGCTCTGGCGGACGATAGCTGCGCAGCTGGGCGGCCAGCTGGCCGACCATGTGCTTGCTCGGACCGGTGATGACGATTTCGGTCTGGGTCGGGCAAACAACGTTGATGCCATCCGGGATCGGATGATTGACCGGGTGCGACAGGCCGACCTGAAGGTTGACCTTCTTGTCGGCGATCGAGGCGCGGTAGCCGACGCCGACCAGCTGCAGCTTGCGCTCGTAGCCCTTGGTCACGCCGGTTACGGCGTTGTTCAGCAGCGCCCGGATCGTACCGGCCTGCATCGCGTTGGTCTTCACCGAATCGGCATTGATGACGGCTTCGCCAGCGGCGATGTCGACGATGATGCCGTGACTCAAGGTCACGGTCTGCGTCGCTTTGGCGCCTTTCACGGTCACGACACCAGCATCGCTGGTGACGGTGACGCCGGCGGGGATCACCACCGGCATTTTAGCTACACGGGACATGGTTTCTCGTCCTACTGATTCTTGAAGGGTGGCTTAGGCGACGATGCAGAGCACTTCGCCGCCCTGCCCGGCAGCGCGAGCTGCCTTGTCCGTGACCACGCCGTTCGGCGTCGAAATGATGGCAATGCCCAAGCCGCCCAGCACGGTCGGCAGCTCGTCCTTGGCCTTGTATACGCGCAGGCTCGGCTTGCTGATGCGATCGATACGCTCGATCACCGGCTTGTTGTCGTAGTACTTCAGCGTCAATGCCAGGGTCTTCTTGCCGACGCCGGAATCCACCGTCTCGAACGAGGCAATGTAGCCTTCGTCCTTCAACACCTGGGCGATCGCGGACTTCAGCTTCGAAGCCGGCGCGGTGATCTGCTTCTTGCGCGCCTGCTGACCATTGCGGATGCGGGTCAGGAAGTCGCCAACGGGATCAGTCATGCTCATGTTCTTGCTCTTTCCTTACCAGCTGGCTTTCTTCAGGCCCGGCACTTCGCCGCGCATTGCCGCTTCACGCAGCTTGTGGCGGCCGAGGCCGAACTTGCTGTACACGCCGCGGCTACGGCCCGTCATTGCGCAGCGGTTGCGCTGGCGGGTGTAGCTCGAATCGCGCGGCAGCTTTTGCAGTGCGATCGCGGCGGCCTGCTTCTCGTCGTACGAGGCCGTGGGGCTGATGGACAGCGCCCGCAGCGTCTCACGCTTCTTGCCGAGCTTGGCAACCAGCTTCGTGCGCTTGGCTTCGCGCTCGATCATGTTTCTCTTGGCCATGTCAGTCTCGCTCGGTCTTACTGCTTGCGGAAGGGGAAGTTGAAAGCGTCGAGCAGCGCCCGGCCCTCAGCGTCGGTCTTCGCGGTGGTGGTGAAGGTAATGTTCATGCCGCGGAGCGTGTCGATCTTGTCGTACTCGATTTCCGGGAAGATGATCTGCTCGGTGATGCCAAAATTGAAATTCCCGGCACCGTCGAAGCCCTTCGGCGAGATGCCGCGAAAGTCGCGGATACGCGGCAGCGCGATGACGATCAGGCGCTCAAGGAACTCCCACATGCGCGAATCGCGCAGCGTGACCTTAACGCCGACCGGGTAGTTCTCGCGAACCTTGAACGCGGCGATCGAGATGCGGGTCTTGGTGACGACCGGCTTCTGGCCGGCGATCGCGATCATGTCCTTGACGGCATGCTCGATGACCTTCTTGTCCGAGGTCGACTCGCCCACGCCCATGTTCAGCGTGATCTTGCTCAGACGCGGGACCGCCATCACGTTGCAGGCGAGCTTTTCCTTCAGCGCCGGCGCGATGACTTCTTTGTACTGTTTCTGCAGGTTTGCCATGACTCAATGTTTCCAGTTGTGCTTCCGGTCGGAGCTTCCGAATTCGTCTGCCTGGAGCAGAGGACCGGTCGCCTAGGACTGAAAACCTAGTTACTTAAGGAGTTACTTAATCGATCAGCTCTTTGCTGGACTTGAAGATGCGGACCTTCTTGCGGTCTGCGCCTTCGCCGACAAACTTGAAGCCGACCCGATCGGCCTTGCCGGTCTTGCTGTTGAACAGCGCGACATTGGAGATGTCGATCGGCATCTCTTTTTCGACGATGCCACCGGCGACGCCAGCCTGCGGGTTGCCCTTGGTGTGACGCTTGGCGACGTTGATGCCTTCGACCAGCAAGGCGCCTTCGAGCACGCGCGACACATTGCCGCGACGACCCTTGTCCTTGCCGGTGATGACGATGACGTCGTCGCCTTTCTTGATCTTGCTCATAGCTGTTCTCTGATCTCGCGCTTAGATAACTTCGGGCGCCAGCGAAACGATCTTCATGAAATTCTCGCGCAGCTCGCGCGTTACCGGCCCGAAGATACGGGTGCCGATGGGCTCGCCCTTGCTGGTCAGCAGCACGGCGGCATTGGTGTCGAAGCGGATCGTCGAGCCATCCGGACGGCGCACGCCGTGGCGGGTGCGGACCACGACGGCATCGTGGACTTCGCCCTTCTTGACCTTGCCGCGCGGGATGGCGTCTTTGACGGTGACCTTGATCAGGTCGCCGATGTTCGCGTAGCGGCGGTAGGTGCTGCCCTTGACCTGGATGACCTGCACGGTCTTCGCGCCGCTGTTGTCAGCGGCAACGAGAAAACTTTCTTGCTGCATCATGGCGAGTTCTCCTGCGTATTAAGCGTGCGTCTGCAGGACTTCGACCAGCTTGAAGCGCTTGGTGCGCGACAGCGGACGGGTCTCGACGATGGCGACCAGGTCGCCCTCTTTGCACTGATTGGTTTCGTCGTGCGCGTAGAGCTTGGTGGAGCGGCGCAGGATCTTGTTGTAGATCGGGTGCTTGACGGTGCGCTCGACGACGACCGTGATGGTCTTGTCGCCCTTGTTGGACGCGACTACACCGACGATGCGGCGTTCTTTGTGCTCGGCCGCAGCAGGGGTGGTTTCAGCTGATTTCTGGACTTCGCTCATGACTTCAAGCCTTGCTCTGCTTTGACTGGAGGAAGGTCTTGACCTGCGCAATCTTCTTGCGCGTGTTGGCTGCCAGATGCGTCTGGTTGGCCTGACCCATTGCACCCTGCATACGCAGGTTGAACTGCTCGCGGCGCAGGGCCAGGAGCTCGGTCTTCAGACCGGCGCTGTCTTTACCGCTCAGCGACTTCAGATAATCGGTGGTCTTCATTACAGAATCGTCCGCGTAACAAAGGTGGTCTTGACGCACAGCTTGGCCGCGGCCAGCTCGAAAGCCTCGCGGGCTTCGGCTTCCGTCACGCCTTCCATTTCATAAAGCATCTTGCCGGGCTGCACCTTGGCGACCCAGTACTCGACGTTGCCCTTGCCGGAGCCCATGCGGACTTCCAGCGGCTTCTTCGTGACCGGCGCGTCCGGGAAGATGCGGATCCACAGCTTGCCGCCCTTCTTGGCGAAGCGCGTGATGCAACGACGGGCCGCCTCGATCTGGCGAGCGGTGATCATGCCGTGCTCAGTGGCTTTCAGGCCAAAGTCACCGAAGCTGACCTTGTTGCCGTTCTGCGCCAGGCCGCGGTTGCGACCCTTCATCTGCTTACGGAATTTGGTTCTCTTGGGCTGCATCATGGCAGCGAACTCCTAAAAAAACGTTTTGCGCGGGAGCGCTAGTAATTCGGCGGCTTAAGCGGTGACGGCTTCGCCGGCTTCTTCTTTCTTGCCCGGACGCTCGGCTTCAAAAGTTTCGCCAGTGAACACCCAGACCTTGACGCCGATGATGCCGTAGGTCGTCTTCGCTTCGGCGGTGTTGTAATCCACCATCGCACGCAGTGTATGCAGCGGCACGCGGCCTTCGCGATACCACTCGGTACGAGCAATTTCGGCACCGTTCAAACGGCCGCCGACCTGAATCTTGATGCCGCCCGCACCCAGGCGCATCGCGTTCTGCACCGCGCGCTTCATCGCACGGCGGAACATGATGCGGCGCTCGAGCTGCTGGGCGACGGATTCGGCGATCAGACGCGCATCGAGCTCCGGCTTGCGGATTTCCTCGACCGAGATGTGAACGCTGTCGGCCTTCAGGCCCATCTTGGCGGCAACTTCCTGCTTCAGCTTCTCGATGTCCTCGCCTTTCTTGCCGATGACGATGCCGGGACGAGCCGTGTGGGTCGTCACGCGCGCCGACTTGGCAGGGCGGTCGATCTGGATCTTCGACACGGACGCACTCGCCAGCTTCTTGCGCAGAAACTCGCGGACCAGAATGTCCTTGTTGAGGTTCTCGCCATAGGCGCGACGCTCGGCATACCAGTTGGAAGTCCACTGGGTGGTGATCCCTAAGCGGAACCCATTCGGATTAACTTTATGACCCATAAGAGCTCTCGCTTACTTCTTCTTCGTTTCGTCGGAGACGCGGACGGTGACGTGGCTGGTCGGCTTGGAAATGCGATCGGCGCGGCCCTTGGCACGCGGCATGATGCGCTTCATCACCGGACCGCCATCGACGAAGATTTCCGCAACGCGGAGCTCATCGACATCGGCGCCGTTGTTGTTCTCGGCATTGGCGATGGCCGATTCAAGAACTTTCTTGATCAGGCCAGCGGCGCGCTGGTTCGAGAACTTGAGAATGTTGAGGGCTTCATCGACTTTCTTGCCGCGGACCAGGTCTGCAACCAGACGGCCCTTCAGCGGAGAAAGACGCACGAACTTGAGAACGGCTTGAGTATGCATGTCGATCTCCTTAGCTCGATTTCTTGTCGCCGCCGTGACCTTTGAAGGTCCGGGTCGGCGCGAATTCGCCCAACTTGTGGCCGACCATGTTGTCGGTGATGAACACCGGCATATGAGCCTTGCCGTTGTGCACCTGGATGGTCAGGCCGACAAAATCCGGCGTGATCATCGAACGACGCGACCAGGTCTTGATCGGCTTCTTGACACGGCTGCCCTGCATGTCGCCCACCTTCTTTGACAGATGGTGATCGACGAAAGGACCCTTCTTTACGGAACGCGGCATGGCCTAGTCCTACTTCTTCGCTTTGTGACGGCTACGGATAATGAATTTATCCGTGCGCTTGTTCTTGCGGGTCTTGAGACCCTTGGTCTGCTGGCCCCACGGCGTAACCGGATGCGGATTACCCTGGCCAGACTTGCCTTCACCACCACCGTGCGGATGGTCGACCGGGTTCATGACGACACCGCGGACGGTCGGGCGGATACCCTTCCAGCGCTTGGCGCCGGCCTTGCCGTACTGACGCAGATTGTGTTCGTTGTTGCTGACTTCGCCCATCGTGGCGCGGCCATCGCTGTGCACTTTGCGCATCTCGCCGGAACGCAGGCGGATCGTCGTGTACTCGCCGTCGCGGGCGACCAGCTGCACGGCAGCGCCGGCGGAGCGGGCCAGCTGCGCGCCCTTGCCCGGACGCATCTCGATGCAATGGATGGTCGAACCCAGCGGGATATTGCGCAGCGGCAGCGCATTGCCCGGCTTGATCGGCGCATCCGAACCCGACTGCAGCGTATCGCCCGCCACCACGCCACGTGGCGCAATGATGTAGCGGCGCTCGCCGTCGGCGTAGCACAGCAGCGCGATGTGCGCGGTGCGGTTCGGATCGTATTCGACGCGCTCAACCTTGGCGGGCACGCCGTCCTTGTTGCGCTTGAAATCGATGATGCGGTACGTCTGCTTGTGACCGCCACCCTTATGGCGGACGGTGATGTGGCCGTTGTTGTTGCGAGCAGCGGCCGGACCGTTCTTCTCGAGCAACGGCGCGTGCGGCTCACCCTTCCACAAACCCGGCGTAACCACCTTGACTTGGTGGCGACGGCCCGGCGACGTCGGTTTCATTTGGACCAATGGCATGGTCTTATCTCTCTAGTTCTTCGTGTGCTGGCTGTCGCGAGCTATTTAGGCGTTCGCGGTGCCGAGGAAATCAATTTCCTGGCCGGCGGCGAGCGTGACGTAAGCCTTCTTCCAATCGCTGCGGTGGCCGAAGCTCTGGCCGGAACGCTTGGTCTTGCCCTTGACGTTCAAGGTCTTCACGTCTTCGACGGTGACCTTGAAGAGCGCTTCGATCGCAGCCTTGATCTCCGGCTTCTTGGCGTCGCGCAGGACCTTGAACACGGCCTGATTGTGCTTCTCGGCGGCGCGGGTGCTCTTCTCGGAAACTACCGGCGCGAGAATGATCGCGTGGATGCGCTCGCTCGAAAGCTTCACCGGCTTGGTGGCGTTATTGACGATGTTGCTCATGACAACCAGGCCTCCAGCTTCTTGACCGCGTCGGTCGTGATAACCACTTTGTCGTGCTGCAGCAGCGTCACCGGATCCAAAGCGGACACGTCGCACAGATCAACCTTGTGCAGGTTGCGGGCGGACAGGTACAGGTTCTGGTCGATGCTCTCGGAGACGATCAGCACATCGCTGTGGCCGAACGTCGTCAGCTTCTCGACCAGGGACTTGGTCTTGCCGAGCTCGACGGTGAAAGTGTCGGTGACCAGCAGGTTGCCGCTGCGAGCGAGCTCGGAGACGATCGAACGGATCGCGCCGCGATACATCTTGCGGTTGACCTTCTGCGAGAAGTCGCGCGGCACGGCCGCGAACGTCACGCCACCACCACGCCACAGCGGCGAGCGGATCGAACCGGCGCGAGCCTGGCCCGTACCCTTCTGCTTCCACGGCTTCTTGCCGCCGCCGCGGACTTCGCCCTTGGTCTTCTGTTTCTTGGTACCCGCACGACCGCCGGCCTGATAGGCCGTGACGATCTGATGCACGAGTGCTCGGTTGTACTCGACACCGAAGACCGCGTCAGAGACGGCGACCGTGGTGGAGCTGTTGTGAAGTTGGAGTTCCATGATGTCGTCTTCTTACTTCACGGTCGGGCGAACGATCACGTTGCCGTTGGCGGCACCAGGAACGGCGCCCTTGACCAGGAGCAGGTTGCGTTCGACATCGATCTTCACGAGGTCGAGATTGAGAGCGGTGACGCGCTTGTTGCCCATGTGGCCGGACATTTTCTTGCCCTTCCACACCTTGCCCGGCGACTGGCGCTGGCCGATCGAGCCCGGGGCGCGATGCGACAGCGAGTTACCGTGGCTGGCGCGACCGCCACCGAAGTTCCAGCGCTTCTGCACGCCGGCAAAACCCTTGCCGATGCTGGTGCCGGTCACGTCGACGGCCTTGATGCCGTCAAAAGCGCCGACCTTGATTTCGCCGCCCGGAGCAAAGTCGGCGCCTTCGCTCTCGTCGAGGCGAATTTCGCGCAACAGACGACCGGCAGCAACGCCGGCCTTCTTGAAATGGCCGGTGAGCGCCTTGTTAACGCGGCTGGTTTTGACTTCGCCCGCGGTCACCTGCACAGCCTTGTAGCCGTCGGTGTCGACGGTCTTGAGCTGGGTGATGCGGTTGGGGCTGCATTCGATAACGGTGACCGGAATCGATTCACCGGCTTCGGTGAAGATTCGGGTCATGCCGGCCTTGCGGCCGATAATGGCGATGGTCATGTCTGATTCCTCGCCTTAGTTGACTTTGATCTGGACTTCGACGCCCGCGGGGAGGTCGAGCTTGGAAAGCGCGTCGACGGTCTTTTCCGTCGGGTCCACGATCTGCATCAGGCGCTTGTGGGTGCGAATCTCGTACTGGTCGCGCGCGTCTTTATCAGCGTGCGGCGATACCAGGATGGTGAAGCGCTCTTTGCGGGTCGGCAGCGGGATGGGCCCGCGGACGACGGCGCCGGTCCGCTTCGCGGTCTCGACAATCTCTTTCGCCGACTTGTCGATAAGCCGGTGATCGAATGCCTTAAGCCGGATGCGAATGGATTGGCTGGCAGCCATACTGAGGTCTCAGTCTTTAAAGAACGGTGGGAACTAACAGCGGGGCGCGGATTGTACGCGCCCCGCTGGGGTTTGTGAAGCGCTTTTCGCGCTTGCTTGCGAAACTTAATCCGGCAGGATCTTCGTGACGACGCCGGCGCCGACGGTGCGGCCACCTTCGCGGATCGCGAAACGTACCTGCTCTTCCATCGCGATTGGGTTGATCAGCTCAACCGTCACCTTGATGTTGTCGCCCGGCATCACCATCTCCGTGCCTTCCGGCAGGAAGACCGAGCCCGTCACGTCCGTCGTGCGGAAGTAGAACTGCGGGCGGTAGCCCTTGAAGAACGGCGTGTGACGACCGCCCTCCTCCTTGGTCAGAACGTACACTTCGCCTTCGAACTTGGCATGCGGCTTGATGCTGCCCGGCTTGCACAGAACCTGGCCGCGTTCGATGTCTTCCTTCTTCGTGCCGCGCAGCAGCAGGCCGACGTTGTCGCCCGCCTGGCCCTGGTCCAGCAGCTTGCGGAACATCTCGACGCCGGTGATCGTGCTGACCGCCGTCGGGCGAATGCCGACGATCTCGACGTTCTCGCCGACCTTGATGATGCCGCGCTCGATACGACCGGTCGCCACCGTGCCGCGGCCGGAGATCGAGAACACGTCTTCCACCGGCAGCAGGAAGGGCTTGTCGACCTGGCGTTCCGGCTCCGGAATGTAGGTGTCCAGCGCGTCGTACAGCTCCTGAACCTTGGCAACCCAGACCGGATCGCCCGCGATCGCCTTGGTGGCGCTGCCGCGGATGATCGGGGTGTCGTCGCCCGGGAAGCCGTACTTGCTCAGCAGGTCACGAACTTCCATTTCGACCAGCTCGAGCAGCTCTTCGTCTTCCACCAGGTCGCACTTGTTCAGCCAGACCACGACCTTGGGCACGTTCACCTGCTTGGCCAGCAGCACGTGCTCGCGGGTCTGCGGCATCGGGCCGTCGACGGCGGACACGACCAGGATCGCGCCGTCCATCTGCGCGGCGCCCGTGATCATGTTCTTCACATAGTCCGCGTGCCCGGGGCAGTCGACGTGCGCGTAGTGGCGCGCGGCAGTTTCGTATTCAACATGGCTGGTCGCGATCGTCAGGATCTTCGTGCTGTCACGACGACCCTGGCTCTCGGACGCCTTCGCCACTTCGTCGTACGCGATGTACTTGGTCTTGCCAAACTTGTCCGACGAAATCTTCGTCAGCGCCGCCGTCGTCGTCGTCTTGCCATGATCCACGTGACCAATGGTCCCAACGTTCACATGCGGCTTCGCGCGCTCGAACTTTTCCTTTGCCATGACTCTTGCGACTCCAGTTTAGATAGCGTTTTGCCGGCGACGGCGTGTTTATAAAGAACGGTGCTGCTTAAATTTGGTGCCCGCGAAGGAATCGAACAACCCGATCCATCCATTGGAGGTCAAAGCTTCGATTCCTTTCGTCATCGCTGCCCTCAACCTCTTGAAACTGGTGCCCACGAAAGGAATCGAAC
>Ga0190273_10001038_pt1 | contig 9997 bp, 9 predicted proteins | sample Popmic504IS_FD_134513 | JGI IMG/M metagenome (GOLD analysis project Ga0190273, IMG submission 134513) | Populus adjacent soil microbial communities from riparian zone of Shoshone River, Wyoming, USA - 504 IS | ecosystem: Environmental > Terrestrial > Soil > Riparian zone > Trees stand | place...
ACACTCAGTACGGGCCATCAAGCCAGTCAACCATGATTATTACGCCTGCCGTATCCAGCGTGCTTGGCAACCAGCGGTGGTGCACGGGCAGGCGCAGACATTCTCGCGCCTGTTCGGCGTGCCTGAGATGCCTGATAGCGCGGGCGGCCTGGCGGCGCACAGCCAATTAAAAAGTTGCCACCACGTTAGAAAAGGATTCGACCCATCCCGAACAGCTTCGCTGTCTTTCCGCGTCTGCTGTTGGTCATTGCCTCAGTCCATGTCATTCGTTAGTACCGTGCCATCGAACATCTTGCCCGTTGTGCTATTTCTTAAATGCAGCAAGCTGAACGGCAGTTGTTTTGTGGCCGAAGCGCGTGCTCCCCGAACGTTCACCCCCGAAACTATTTTAAAAAAAAATTAAAACCCAATGCGCATAAGGGAAGATGAGCTGACCATCCGCTCTTTGCCGGCGGTCGCCGGTGCCGATCCCTTCGCCTCGATCCATTAAAGATATTTGTAGAGTTTTTAACAGCGGCCGCTCTGGGAGCCAACACAGCCGGTCGGCTTCTAATTTTAAGGTGGAGTATCGCTAGGCTTTGCCTCAGACCGCATCAGGCTGCAGGCCTGATGTCGCGAGCCGGAAGGCATCGAGCGTGGCGCACGCCTTATCCACAGCAACGATATGCGGCCACGGCGCAAGGTCGATCTTGAAGCGACGCGCACTCTCGACTTGAGGCACCAGGTAGACGTCGGCAATTGTTGGTGTGTGGCTAAAGCAGAAATCACCGCGCGCCGGAGCCGCCGCCAGCAGCGCCTCCAGCGCGTCGAAGCCCGCAGTGATCCAGGTAGCGCACCAGGCGTGGACCGCCGCATCATCACACCCAAGTTGATGGCGTAAATATTCCAGGATGCGCCGGTTATTGATTGGATGAATATCGCAGCCGACGATCGCAGCCATGGCGCGCACATGCACCCGATCGTCCGGATCTGCCGGGAGCAAGGCCGGCGTCGGGAAACGCTCTTCCAGCCATTCGATGATCGCTGGGGACTGGGTCAGTACCTTGCCATCATGCACCAGCGCTGGCACCATGGACTGAGGATTGATTGCCTTGAACTCGGGCCCGAGATGCTCTTCGGTGCGCAGGTCCACTGGCAGGTAGTCGACGTCCAGGCCCTTCAGCCTCAGGGCGATGCGCGTCGGTGCGAACTGCCGTTGCGAAAAAAATTGTAAAGCTCTATTTGGATCCCTCTGCTTCCACTACATGGGCATGATCATTGCGCTGGATAAAGGACAGCCTGCTAGTCGGCAGGGCCTTGCTCTCGCCAGCCGTCAAAAGCGACGCCTCGGCATGCGCGTTCCTAAAAAAAGTTGAGCGTGTCCTTTCATTCCTTAGGATAAGAAGTCCCGCACGCCATCAAAGTTTCGACATTGCCACATGCGTATCAGCCAGCATTTTCGGGTCGACGCTCTTCCGGCTTTCGATCAGGCGGCGCGCGAAGCGCAAGTCACGCGCCGCATTTGGTCCCAACGCCGACCTGATCTGATCGCCATCGAGATAGAACAACACGAAGCTGTCGGACTGGCAGTCACCACGCACCACGACCCGATGGGAAGGGTCAGGCATGCCGTAGATCTGCAGGTTGGTGTCGTACTGGTCCGACCAGAACCACGGCAATGGCTGGTGACTGACGTCGATGCCGAGCGCAGAACGGGCCGCGGCGATGCCTTGTTCCTGGGCGTTCTGCCATGATTCCAGCCTCTTGCGACGCCCTGCCCAATGGCAATGCCAGGATGCCACGTCACCTGCTGCCAGGATGTCCGGGTCCGACGTATGGCACTGGGCATCGACCACAATGCCACCATCGCATTCAAGGCCGGCATCGCGCGCCAATTCGTCATTCGGAATTAGACCGATCCCAATCACGACAGCATCGCACACGAGTTCACGGCCATCGCTCAGCGCCACCACCAGCATCCCCTCGGCGTTGCGTGCGAATCCCGCGACTCCCGCATCGAGGATGACCTGGGTGCCGTGCCTGGAGTGCAGCCTCAACAGGTACTCGGAAATCTCAGGCGGCACGGTACGTTCACAAAGACGCGTCATTGCTTCGACGACGGTGACTTCGACGCCCTTCTTGCGGGCGGTTGCCGCCACTTCCAGGCCGATCCACCCACCACCGACCACGGCGATCTTTTTGCCAGGCACCAGTTCCTTGCTCAATGCGTGCGCATCGTCGATGCTGCGCAGTGTGAACAAGCCGGGAAGGTCCGCACCGGGGACATTCATCGGCCGCGCCCGTCCGCCATTGCACAGGATGAGTTTGTCGTAGCCAATCGCTTCGCCCGTCGACAGCAGGACCTGTCTGCCTATGCGATCGATCGAGGTCACCCGGATATTCGGGCGCCAATCCAGCCCCAGCTTTTCGAATGCGTCTGTCTTGATCAGATGCGTGCTCTCGGCAAGCGCCTCTCCGGACAAAACCTTCTTGGACAATGGCGGACGCTCGTAAGGATAGTGCGGCTCGTCGCCGATAAGGACCACCTTGCCATCGAACCCCTCCTTGCGAAGGGTCTGGGCTGCCCAGCCACCAGCCTGTCCGGAGCCAACGATAATGATGGTATGCATATTCATGATTTGGCCTTCGTTACCTGTGCCTGGCCTGCCAGATCGCGTGAACTTGTATTCGCCATCCCCACGCCCGCAGGCACTGGATCGGTCAGGTTCGAAGCGACGTTCTGGTGGTCCGCCGACGCTGATCGGCCATGGTCGATCAGCGAAATCGCGATTGCAGCGATGAGTCCGGGAAGAGCGATGGCCATGAAATTTTGCTGCAAGGGCAGTGCCATTCCCACCAATACGCCAACGAGGGTGCTGCGTATGCGCAGCGGCGAATACTCGGTCATCTGCGCCACGACGATGGGCATGATCCCGCCAATGCCAACGCCTGCGATGAAGCGCGCGACGCCCAACGAGACCGGCGTGCTGGTAAGCCCGGCCGCCGCGGTGAACACGCTGAACAGGGCGATGCAGATCACAGCTACCCGGCGGTAGCCGATGCGGTCGGCAAGGGTCCCAAACAGCATGTTGCCAAACATCATGCAGAATAACGCAGCGCTGACCATAAATCCGGCACTTGTCGCGTCGACTGCCATGCTCTTCATGATCGAGGGCAGTGCAATGCCGACTACGGCCAGATCGTAGCCGTCGAAGATGATGATCAGTGCGCACGAGAACAGCACGAGCTTGTGGAAGCCATTGAACTCGGCTTTGTCAGCGAGTTGGTAGACATCGATTTGACGCATAGTATGTCTCCTAAATTCCTATTTTACGACTACATTGGCGTGACCGTGCGTGCCTCTGCGCAGGCGCCAAGCCGATTACGGTCGATCGAGTGCAGGTTTTTAGCGGATCAGCCGAGCGCGTTGAACACCCGTCCGTCTTCAATTCTGATCGAATAAATGCGAATGGCTTCCGTTACCGGCGCGCACATGGGCGCCCCGGTACGGATGTCAAACCTGCCCTGGTGCAGCGGGCATTCGATCTCATGTCCTTTCAGAAAACCGTCGCACAGCCTCGCATGGCCATGGGTGCAGATATTGTCGGTTATGGCACCCATGCGGTTGCGACCGGAATGCCGCTGGACGTGGCGCGGCAGAACATGGGCTAAGCATGACGCATCAAATGCATCCCGAATTCAAAGGCATTTACGTATCCACGAGACTTCATCTGGCAATTCAAATTTGTCTGCTGCACAGGTTCCCAGTGACAAACACACTGAAGAGCGAATGCCGTGGCGCCCTAAATATTGCACCGCGGGTCTTAAAGATCTAGAAGTAGCGTCTTACTTTTAGACCTAGAACAGCACGGCGTAAACTGGTCGTTTTTCGCGTGCTCTTCATCGTTAAAGTAGAGGTCGCGGTGGTCCGGCGTGCCATCTAGCAGGCGGGTGATGCAAGTGCCACAAACCCCTTGCTCACATGAAACTGGAATATCTATGCCATGGTCTTGTAACGCCTGCACCACCGTTTTGTCCGCTGGTATAGTATATTCCTTGCCACTGCTGGCAATCTTAACCCGGAACGCGGTGTCGCCGATTGTGTCCTTCGGTGCGGCACCGAAATATTCCATGTGGATCTGGTCAGACGGCCAGCCGCATGAATTTGCCGTGTTGATGACGTGATCGATAAAGCCCGTCGGCCCGCAGACATATATGTGGATTTCAGGCAGCGGTGCAGCGAGTACCTTAGCGAGGTCCAGTTTTTGTTCGGGCGAGCCTGAATCGAAGTGGAAATGGACCCGACTGGCGAAAGGTGAGCCGGCAAGGCGGTTATAAAAGGCGGTGCGTTCACGAGAGCGGGTACAATAATGCAACTCAAAATCCGCACCGATGTGCGCAAGTCGCTCCGCCATGCATAGCAGAGGCGTAATTCCGATGCCACCAGCGAATAGCAGCGTGCGCTTGGCATGAATAAGTGGAAAATGGTTCTTTGGATCGCTGATCTGAATGACATCGCCTTCATGAACGGTGTCATGTAGTGCTACTGACCCCCCACGGGAATTAGGATCCCGCAATGCGGCAATCAGATATCGATGCGGTTCTCTCGGATCGTTGCACAAGGAATACTGGCGCACTAGGTCGGGAGCAATTTGTACATCGATATGTGAGCCAGCAGAAAAGGGCGTTAGCGGGCTATTGCCGGCACTCGCTAGCTCAAAGCTGATGATATCTTCCGCTTCCTTGATCTTCTTGAGCACTTTAACTGAAACGTTATTCATGACTTTATCTCGGTATGAAATAAGACTTAAAGGTACTGGCGTGCCTATACATACACATGGCGGCACGCCTGCTTTTCAGGCCTTTTGAAACATCTCATGGCAGGTCACGCCCCCTTACGGGAAGGCTCGTTAACTCAGGCGGCAAGCTTAATTAGCTGATGCGGGTCGATTACAAACTTTTTTGGCGCCCCGGCATCAAATTCCCCATAACCACTGGGCGCTTGGTCCAGGGTAATGATCTGCACCCCGACTATGTGTGCGATCTGAATGCGATCCCACAGGATTGCTTGCATTAGCTGCCTATTATATTTCATAACAGGCGTCTGGCCTGTATGAAAGCTATGTGACTTTGCCCATCCAAGCCCGAGCCTAATGCTTAGGCTACCCTGCTTTGCGGCTGCATCGGTTGCGCCCGGATCCTCGGTCACGTACAACCCTGGAATACCGATTCGTCCCGCAGCGCGGGTCACTTCCATCAGTGAGTTAAGAACAGTGGCAGGTGCTTCTATTTGCGCGCCAGCGTGCCCATGGCCTCTGGCTTCGAACCCTACACAATCAATTGCGCAGTCGACTTCGGGTTCGCCCAGGATCTGAGCGATTTGCTCAGCCAAAGGCGCATCCTGCGAAAGGTCGACGGTTAGAAAGCCGACTTGCCGCGCGTGCTCTAGTCTTGCCGGATTCACATCACCTACGATAACCACTGCTGCACCGAGCAGACGCGCTGAAGCGGCAGCTGCCAATCCCACCGGACCCGCTCCCGCGACATAGACAGTAGCACCTGGCCCAACGCCTGCTGTAATGGCTCCATGGTAGCCGGTCGGAAGTATGTCTGATAAACAGGTAAGGTCGGTAATTTTGCCCATTGCCTGCGCTTTGTCAGGGAAGCGCAACAAATTAAAATCGGCATATGGCACCATGACATATTCCGCCTGTCCACCGACCCAGCCACCCATATCTACATAGCCATACGCCCCTCCAGCGCGTGATGGATTCACCGTCAGGCACACGCCGGTATGCTGCTCTTTGCAGCTGCGGCAACGGCCACATGCCACATTGAAAGGCACAGAGACTAGATCACCCTTGCGTATCATGGTGACATCCTTGCCTGCTTCTATTACTTCGCCGGTTATTTCGTGGCCCAGCACTAGGCCACTTTGTGCTGTTGTCCGCCCACGGACCATATGCTGGTCCGAACCACAAATATTCGTTGACACAACTTTCAGTATTACGCCGTGCTCAATTTTTTTTCCCTGCGGGTCCTCCAGCTTCGGAAAAGGAATCGAGTGCACTTCAACTTTCCCTTGTTCTATATAAACAACACCACGGTTATCTGACATTACAGTTCTCCAAGTTGTGTAAATACATCCAAGCTACCGTTCGACCAAGTGCCATGCTTTTATCGACCATACGATGTTTTGGTCGCATGGATGGTAGACGTGTCACATCTCCAAGTCGCAGCAAAGGACCAATCAGAAGCTGTGGCGTATTCCGAGGTTGAAAGCTCGGTCACCCGTGCCAAGATCAGACGCATTGCCAACGGTATAAAAGCCGGGCTGACCAGCCGCAGCAGTATTATTGATACGCCCATAGGCGGTGTATAGAGCCGTTCGCTTGGACAGCAGGTATGTATAGCCAATACCCCATTGACGTGCATCGCGAATGGTAATTCCAGTCCTGTCATCCTTTTTAATATAGGAAGCCATTAGTTTCCCGGCGCCCAACGGCACCGTTGCCCCGACTAGAATGTCCCGGCTATCAATTTGAGGAGTACCACTCACAGATACAGCGCCCTTATTTACAGCCACCGCTGCTGCGACCTTCACAACATTAAAATCATACGTTGCCCCGACCATCGTTGTTCTACCATTCACAGATGATGGGCTTTGGGCGGTCGGCACGCTGTTTGCGGTGTGGTATGCGAGTTTAATGTTAAGGGGGCCACTCGTGTAACCCAACAGTGCGCCGATCTGACGACCTGCTGTGTTATCCCCGGCCACTTCACCAAGGCCATAGCTCACGTCGGCATTGAAGCCACCAAGGTCAGCCAGGGAATACTTGATCGTGTTGTTCATCCGGATGCCACCTATTGACATCAGATTTGCTGCGGTGCCGGCTGTGCTTACCGCACCAAATGGATCTATAGTGTTCAGTGCTAGGAACAAGGGCGTGTATTGACGACCAAGGGAAATCTGTCCGGGCGCGCCCCCAATTCCTACCCACGCTTGTCGGCCGAATGCCAGCCCGCCTTGTCCGGACGCGCCTGTGTCTGCCAGGATTCCCATTTCAAGTGTATATAGTGCCCTAAGGCCGCCGCCAAGGTCTTCCACTCCCCGGAAACCGAGACGCGTTCCAGACTCGACGCCGCCAGTAAGCTTAGTGACGTTGCCAGCAGCGCCGCCGCTTTCCCGAACCAAACCAGTATCCACTACGCCGTAAACGGTGTTAGAACTTTGCGCATAGGCTGCTCCACCCAATGCGCAAAGCACACAAGTTATTAATAAGTTTATGTTCATTATTTCCTGCCTATTGAGGTGAAATGGGTGGTCAACTAAACTCTTGCAACTTTTAAAACCTAGCCTTCTTCTCCAAGATCTATCTGTAGAGCGCAGCTAACAACCTATTGGTATCGCACGATCCAATGCCTAAGGTGCGGTGTTTGTTAATATCATCCCAACCTAGGTTGACGGGTAACGCTCTGCGCCACCTGTGTGATCGAACCGCCGCTATCTACCAACGGCGACCCTTGTAATAATCGTTACTGAAAATTGTTTGAACAGCTAAGTAATTTCGTAAATGAAAGCTTTACTAGCAGACTATGTCGCCGGCGATTTTTCCTGAAATGAAACTGCCTTGCCTTACACAGGAGTCAAGGAATTGAAAGACTTGTCTGCACAAACGTCTGGGAAAACGCTCTGAAATATCGTCTCAATTCCTGACTTCTAAGTAAGAGGCGTACTGCCGCCTATCGGTTGAAAAATGCTTCCGAACTGGATGAGATAATTACGATACTGCCTAACTGATTAAGATTGGAACACCGGAGGCACAAGCCTCAGACGTCGGCCTTGCAAATCAGATTTAACGTGACTTAACCGTTAAGCATCGAGCTATCGTCGCACCTCAGCAAGGAACTCATTTACGTCAGTTACCCGTTCGTTTTTAGTGCACATTTATCGTGATAGGCATCGCTGTAGCTTTTGAACGGAGTAGCTACCGTTTTTAGGCTCACTCGACCTTTTCCATCTTTTGCTACTTCCAAGATGTGCATGTCTTGGATCGGGAAATTATTATTGTTGAACTTAAAATTTCCGCGTACTGATTTGAAATTCGCGGATTTCAAGGCAGACATGAATGCTTTTTTATTGCTGACGTCACCTTTTACTTGGGCAATAGCAGAGTCAAGTAACTGTGCTGCATCGTAGCTTTGGGCCGCATAATTCGACGGGATACGGTTGTATTTGCGCTCAAACTCGTCGACAAAATTTTTGCTAGATGGGTTATCGAAGTCTGGCGCCCAGAAGTTGCCACTTACCATACCAATTGCACTATCGCCAAGCGATGGAAGAGTTATAGCGTCAGCCATGAATGCGGAAAGGAGGGGCGTGCTCTTCATAAGGCCTGCTTGAGTGTATTGCTTTGCAAAGCTTACGCCGAGGCCACCCGGGAAAAATGCGAAAACAGCGTCCGGTTTCGCTGCTGCCACCTGTGAAAGCTCAGCTGAAAAGTCAAGTTGGGTAAGGGACGTATAAACTTCGTCAACCACATCGCTTTTGTAATAACGTTTAAAACCGGCAAGCGTGTCTTTGCCGGCCTGGTAATTTGGCGCAAGCAAAAAGACTCGCTTATAGCCTTTTTCAGCGGCATATTTCCCAACAGCTTCTGCTGCTTGGTCTCCTTGCCACGAGGTGATGAACTGATAGGAAGAGCATTGTGATCCAGCAATCTGCGATGGGCCTGCGTTGGACCCAATTAAGAAAACTTCTTGGTCGGTTATATATTTATGTACCGCCATCATAATATTGGAAAAGGAGACGCCCGTAATAATCGGCACCTTTTCGCGCTCTACAAGCCGCCTAGCCACTTGGTTTGCCACATCCGGCTTAAGTTGTGTGTCTTCCTTAATGATTTGGACAGGTACCCCGCCGAGTTTTCCGCCATTGCGTTCTACTAGCAGCATTAGACCATCATATTGTTCTTTTCCGACAGCCCCTTGCGGACCTGAAAGCTCTCCCATAAAACCGATCTTCAGAGGAGTCTGAGCAGACGTGAAGGTGTTACAACAAAGCATGACCACCGCGGTGGTGAGTGACCTATAAACAGTCGTACGCATTTTGTCTCCTTAATAATTTTAATATAATTTAATTCATGGTTAGACTGAGACAGGGAGGTCCTTGCCTTGCATCTGCTCAGCCTTTAACAAACGTTCCAATGCTCGCCGCATACGCACAGGGCCTGCATCAATGCTCAAGAGCACAGGCTTCATTTCCCAAAAGTCTGCCTCTCCAAGTGCAGCCTGTTGAGCATCCAGAATTGGTTTGTCCTGTTCTAGGAACGCGTAGCGCCGCATTTCGGCAAACTTTGTGGCTTCTTCTGAAGACAGATTCGTCCCTGAAGGCATTGCGGCTGCAAAGTGGTAGTGGGTAGTCCGCTCGTTTTCAGGAGTAAGAATATGCACGCCGTAGTACCAGCCGCGATCCTCCCTCTGAGCTCCAGGCGCTTGCACACCGGAATCCAAGATAAAGTTACTAGGAGGAATCCAGCGCATATTTGTCCACATATCGACCTGTCCACCATCACGCTTATAGAGCATGTCGAAAATTCCCGGAACCGATATATTGGGCATCCACCGGTTACAAATTATATGGTTGCCTTCTTCTTTTACAACCTGTTCTGCGCCGACTTGCTCAGGGCTTCCAAGCAGGCCGTCGTGTAGATACGTGATGTGGCTAAGGTCTAGGAGGTTTTCACCCATTAACTCATAATTTGCGTTAATGTGAATGTATCCGCCGGTACTGATGAGATAGCCAGACGTAGGCTCAAGCATGCTGTAGTCCGGTATGAGTGAAGCATCGGCTTCTTTGTCCCCCATCCATATCCACAGCATGCCGTTCTTGTCTTCTACTGGGTAGGAGCGGACTTTTGCGGCAGCCGGAATTTTGCCGTCCCCGTGCGGGTTCTTCACGCACTTTCCTGAGCAGTCGAACTGTAAGCCGTGATAGCCACATTCGATCCGGTCTCCG
>Ga0190273_10001039_pt1 | contig 9987 bp, 5 predicted proteins | sample Popmic504IS_FD_134513 | JGI IMG/M metagenome (GOLD analysis project Ga0190273, IMG submission 134513) | Populus adjacent soil microbial communities from riparian zone of Shoshone River, Wyoming, USA - 504 IS | ecosystem: Environmental > Terrestrial > Soil > Riparian zone > Trees stand | place...
AGGTCTGAAAGATATTTCTTCTTCTGCTCAGGGTTTCCCGAGCGCAGGAGCGCGTTGTTGACGAGCGTGTTCTGCACGACGACCAGGACTCCGACCGAAGGGACTACGCGGGAGAGTTCTTCGACGGCGAGGATGGCCGTGAAGAAGTTAGCGCCCGCGCCGCCGTATTCTTCCGGCGTTTCAATGCCCATCAAGCCCAGCTCGAAGCACTGCTTAACGAGCGCCGGATCAAGATGCGCCTCCTCGTCCATCCGTTCGACGCGGGGGCGCAGTTCGCCCTCTGCAAACTCGCGCACAGACGCACGAAACATCTGCTCGTCCTCGGAAAGCGAGGTCAGAGGCCGCCCACCCGTCTGCTCGATTATTGTTTGACTCATCTCTTGTCTTGCTCACTTGCGAATTAAAGCTTTGTTGACCGTAGCATCATAATCAAGGCAAAAGGCAAAGGCAAAAGGTAAAAGTAAGAAAAGCCTAGGGAGCACGCCCCAATTTTTCTTCGACCTTTGATCTTTTGCCCGTCAAGTGTCGGATGAATACTGCTCTCATGCCTTGGCATGAGCGCCGTGTGTGCGCCGTAAATGCAGCGCATGATGGCAACGGTATATCTATTGCGGGGTTGAGAATGAGGGCACGATACCGTATCTTGCTGCATTAGCGACAACCTTCTGAAATTAAAGGAAAGACGAACAAGGGACGCACATCAATCCTGTAAGATGAATCAACGCGCACAGCATAAAAACAGCGGTCGAAAGTTTACGCCGCTCGGCATCGTCTTTGCCATTCTGGGACTGGCGCTCTTCGCCTATTTCGTACGCTCGGCGGGCCTCACAGAGATCACGGACGGCATACGCAAACTCGGCGCAGGCTTTCTGCTGGTGATGGTTGTGAGCGGCCTCAGACCCGTCGTGCGTTCGCTGGCGTGGACGCGTTGTTTTGAAGCGCCGTATGAGCTGCGCTTTCGTGATGCGTTCAGGGCTTATCTGATCGGCGACGCCGTCGGCACGCTTGTCCCGCTCGGCATCTTCGTGAGCGAGCCCGCGAAAGCGGCGATGGTCAGAAAGCGTGTCCCTCTCGGCGCTGGCCTCTCGGCGCTGGCCATCGAAAATCTTTTTTACAGTCTGTCGGTCGCGCTCTTTATCTTCGCGGGAATGGCTGCGCTCCTGTTCAGTTTTCAACTGAATAAGCCTTTGCGCATCATCAGCATCTGCGCGCTCGTCGGAGTCGTCCTCGCCATCAGCGTCGCGTTTTTCGTGATCCGCAGGCAGTGGAAATTTTTGAGCGGCGCGCTCGAATACATGTACGGGCGCGGCATCGGGCGCTCCGTACTTGAGACCAGACGTGAGCGCGTGCGCTCTCTGGAAGATCGCGTCTACGGCTTTTACACGCGCAACCGTTCGCGCTTTCTTCCGATCATGCTGCTGGAAGCCTGCTTTCATCTTTCAGGAGTAGCGGAAGTCTACGTCGTGCTCTGGTTTATCAGCGATATGTTCACGGGTGATGCGCCGTCGCTGCTGTTGACGGCGTTCGTGCTCGAATCCGTCAACCGCGTCATCAACGTAGTATTCAAGTTCGTTCCACTGCGCCTGGGCGTTGATGAAGCTGGCTCAGGTTGGATTACGCACGTCCTGAAATTCGGCAAGGCGAGCGGCGTGACGCTCGCCATCATACGCAAGGCGCGTATTATCTGCTGGACGGCCATAGGAGTGGCGCTGCTCGTTCGCCAGGGACTTTCCCTGCGCGGGGTGACGGAAGAGACGCAGGCGGCGGTTGCTCAAGAACTGCCGACGGCCCCGCCTGTTCCGGCAGGCGAATCCAGATAAAAAGAACAAAGGGGAGGGAAAGAAGAAGCGAGAGGGCGTGCTGCGCCGGTCAGGATAATCTCTCAGACCGGATGGGCCCATCACGCCCGGTCATTCAAGGGGGCAGTCTCTCGTCTTAAGGGTTTCCCATCCGTTGAAGGAGTTTCTTGTCAAGCTCTGTGGAAATAGATAGCGCGCCGGGAGAAGAAGCGGTCGCTGCCGATGCGGCGGCTGCCGTTGTGCCGCGAGCGGGCGGGCGGGCGCTTGAGCGTCAATGGGCCGTCGCGCTCATCCTCGTCGCGCTTTTCCTAGCGGGCCTGGGCCTTCGCGCGAGCGGTATCTCAAAGATAGGATTTGCAGAGGACGAGATCAACAAGCTCGAAGCGGTGCGCGCTTATCAGCAGGGCGACATACGTCCGAACGCCGAGCACCCGATGCTGATGAAGGCGTTGATCTACGCCTCTATGCGCGCGGCGCATCGTTGGAATGCGCGTTCCCAAAACCCCGGCGACGCGATTCAGTGGCTCAACATCAGCGACGAAGCGGCGCTCAGATTTCCCAACGTTCTCGTCGGCGCGCTCACCGTCGTCCCGCTCTTTCTTCTGACGGCAGCCTTTTTTGACCGGCGCACGGCGCTGCTGGCCGCGGCCCTCTGGGCCGTGGGCGTCAATGCCATCACCTATAATCGCATCGCCAAGGAAGACACGCTGCTGGTCTTCTTTATGCTCTTCGCCTTCTACTTTTACCTGCGCGCCAAGCAGTCTGCGCCCGGCGAGATGAAGGCCAAAAAGCGCAACTACATTTTAAGCGGCGCATCGTTCGGGCTGATGTTCGCCTCGAAATACTTTCCGCACTACTTCGGATTGAATGCACTCTATCATCATTATTTCAGAGTCAGAGAGCGCGTGCAGGGTGAAGCGACCGGGGGGCGCACGCCGCGTATCTTTTATCTCATCATTCCCATCGTCTTTATCATCGCGAATCCGGTGGTGCTGCTGCCGCAGACTTGGAACTATCTACAGTCTTACACGAGCGGTCAGCTTTTAACGCACGCGGGTTATCTGATGGGCGATCATCTGTACAAGAACACGATGAAGGCGACGCCCTTCTGGGGCACGCCCGTCTATTTTTATGTCCTGTTTCTCTTAATCAAAATGGCGCTGCCGGTGCTCATTGCCTTCGTCGCGGGGCTCGTGATCTGCGTTCGTCGCAGGCGAAGTCCGGGCTACGCCTTTCTGCTCTTCATGCTTCTTTTCTGGATCGTGCCCTATTCGGTGATGGGTGCGAAGTGGCTGCGCTACACGCTCTCCTTGATGCCGTTCGTCTACATGATCGCGGCGGTCGGCATAGTGGCTTTGATCGAGTACTGTTACTCATTCTTCGAGCGTCGCGCTAGGGCTGGCGCAACTCAATTCGCCTGCGTCGTTACGCTCTTGCTGGTCTTTCTCGTATGGCCCGCGTGGATCGCCGTGGCGAGCGGGCCGCATTACGCGACCTATACGAATGTGATCGGCGAAACGCTGTTCCAGATTACCAGAGGCAACGGGTCTGTGACGGGCTACTATTTTCCGCACGACGAGTTTTATGATGACGGTCTGCGCGAGGCGATTCAATTCGTCTGCCAGACAGCGCCGCAGGGCGCAATCATCGCGCACGAAACGACTGGCGTCGTCCGCTATTATCTGGAAAGGTACGGGCGCACGGATTTGCAATCGCGCGTGCTCTCGGATGCGGATTACCAGATTGACCCGCAAGCAGAGACATATATTATTCTCCAGCGCGGTCGCACATATTTCGAGAACCGCGAGAAGATGGCGCAGGTTCGCTCAAACTTCCCTCTGATCTTTGATGTCTGCGTGGAGGGCGCGGAAGCCGCAGAGGTTTACGCGACGAAGAAGAGCCCCAACGATGCGCTGATTCATTCATGCCCCCGAGGTGATCTCTGAGTTCTGAAGGGAAAACAATTTAGAGATGAGAAACCGCTCGAAAGGATTTCTGCTCGTCCTGTTGTTGCCGTTATTGCTGGCGCTTGTGGCTTTCACTTTTGCCGGACAAGCCGCCTCTCCCGCGACGCGCGCGCACATCACCATCATGGCGACCACGGATTTGCATGGCAACATTCTGCCCGTCGATTACTATACGAACAAGCCTGACAATCGCGGTCTGGCCAAAGCCGCCACGATCATCAAACAGGCGCGCAAGGAGCAGCCAAGCCTTCTGCTGATAGATTCCGGCGATACGATTCAGGGCACGCCGCTCGCTTACTATCACAACAAAAAGAATAACGCACCGCCAGACCCTATGATGCTCACGATGAGCGCGCTTCGCTATGATGCGATGGCGGTCGGCAATCATGAATACAACTTCGGCTTGCAGGTCTTAAGCAAAGCCCGCAGCGAAGCAAAGTTTCCCTGGCTCTCGTCCAACACCTACAAAAAGGGAACCGATGAGACGGCTTATGATCCGTACCTCGTCAAGGAAGTAAACGGCGTGAAAGTCGGCATACTTGGTCTCACCACGCCTGGCGTGCCCAACTGGGAGAACGCGCAGAACTACGCAGGGCTTGAGTTTCGCGAGCCCGTCAGTGAGGCGAAAAAATGGACTGCTATCCTTCGCGAGCGTGAACGCGTCGAGGTGGTCATCGTCTCGATGCACATGGGGCTTGAAGAGGATTTAAGGACGGGCGAGAAAAATCCCGGACAGGTGACGAACGAAAACGAGGCTATCCAGATCGCCAACGAAGTGCCGGGCATAGATGTCATTTTGATGGGCCATACGCACCGCGAAGTGCCGTCGCTCAATATCAACGGCGTCTTATTGACGCAGGCCAATCACTGGGGGCGACATGTGGCGCGCGTCGATCTGTATCTGGAAAAAGATAATGGCGGGCGCTGGCACATGGCGGCTAAATCTTCACGCACGATCCCTGTGGACGAGCGTGTCGAGCCGGACGCGGAAATCTCCAAACTGGCAGAGCCTTATGATCGTGAGACGCAAAGCTGGCTCAATCAGGTGATCGGCCAATCCACAGCGGAATTGAGCGCAAGGGATGCGCGTTTTCGTGACACCGCGATTCTTGATCTGATTCAGCGCGTGCAGTTGGAGAGTGGGCGCGCCGATGTCTCGCTGGCGGCCAGCTTCAACCCGGAAGCGCGCATCGCGCGTGGGCCTGTGACGGTGCGCGATATTGCGGGGCTCTACATTTACGAGAACACGCTCGTCACGCTTGAGGTCACGGGCCAGCAGGTCAAAGACGCGCTCGAACACTCGGCCAGATATTTCCTGGCGTACGTGCCGGGCCGCAGCGCCTCCGAGCTGATAGACGAGAAGATACCGGGCTACAATTTCGACATCGCCGAAGGCGTGACTTATGAGCTGGACATCGCGAAGCCCCTGGGCCAACGTATTCAAAATCTGCGCTACAAGGGCGAACCTCTCAAGATGGCGCAGAAGCTGCGGCTCGTCACCAACAATTACAGGGTCAACGGTGGCGGAGGCTACTCTATGTTCAAGGACGCTCCAGTCGTCTATCGTTCCAGCGAAGAGATACGCGAGCTGATTATCGACTGGGTAGAGCGCAACAAACAGATTCCGGCAGAGCCGTCCAATAACTGGCGACTGCTGCCTCAGTAGCTTGTCGTAGATTCTTTAGTGGAGAAGTTCTGATGTGAGGGACAAAAAACTTGAAACGGCAATCCGGAGTTGCGACGCTCGTCGGATTGCCGTTTCAGTTGTGCGACGCGGGGTCAGGTAGGGGCGTCAATTGGGGCGTTCGTAGCAGGAATCGGCTTTCGCCGTTGGGAGATCAAAAAATCCTTTTCTAAATTTTCAATGGCGCTCATTGGCGCGAAACTTTTTGTGGGTTGCCGCGGGCCGCAAGTGTTGTCCTCGCTCTGTGGCTCGACATTCCGTTTTGCATTCTTGGCCTCTGCCGATTGGCCTTGCATCCTTTGATCGTCACGTTCGATCTGCGGATCGTGAATGCTCGGGGGAAAGGGGAATGTCCACTCGCGGCCCGGCGGCTACTCGATTACGAATTAGCGGTGACGACCGCTGTGAAGAAGGCCACGGTAATGATTAGGATCAACATCGTGACGGCCTTAAAAGCTAGCGTAGTCATTTCTCTCCTTTTGCCTCCTGTGGGAGGCGACGGTCGAAGTGGCCGACCGCTCGGTTCACCGGGGTAGAAGTGGTCTTTTGCGACCGACCGCTCCGCCGTTTTTTCAATCTTGAGTCCGGGTTTAGGTTTGGGGCGAATCCCGTACTCGCACTATAGCAATGCTAACGCTGTGCCACTCATCCGGCGGGCGCGCACTACTACCTCTGAAGTTGCCGGAAGGCTTTGAAATTCAAAGGAATAAGCCCCGAACGAGGGCGTCGGGCAGAGATTCAGGGGCGTCGATCAACAGGGGATGAAATCTATCCTTTTGGATAGAGATGCTAACCTCTCAGATAGATTTTCGTCACACTGCTCTTGCGGCAGAAACGTTTTTCCCAAATCCTCGGACAAGGTGCGCGCCTACCCGCGCGCTCTATGCTTGAGTGAGGTAAATATGTTAAAGACAATTCGAGGGGCGCTCCCGCCAAGGGTATGAATCCAAGACTAACAGCCATCGCAGGGCCACTGAAGGGGACTACCTATCCGCTTCATGCCTCAGCAGAGACGACCGTCGGGCGCGAGTCCGCCAATCAGCTCTGTATCACCGACAGCTCCGTCTCAAGACGGCACTGCGTCATCAGTCGAGACGCAGAAGACCAGTTCAGAATCAAAGACCTGGAAAGCCTCAACGGCACATTCGTCAACGACGTGCCGGTCAAGGAGCGCGAACTCGTCGCAGGTGATCGCGTTCGCATTGGTCATCATCTCTTTCTTTTCCTGACGGGCGAAGAGGACACGCCCATCGTATCGAGCCCGGTTCAACTGGACGAGACCAATCTGTTGACCGGAGCTACTGTGCAGTTGCGCGTCAAGGATGCGCTCTATCTGATGGCGCGCGACCTCTCTGCGCTGATGAAGATCAGCATGCGTATAAACTCCGTGCGCGGCCTTGAGCAGCTTGAGCGGGAACTTCTTGAGCTGATCCTGGAAGTCGTGCCAGCCGAGCAGGGCGCGATCCTTTTAGTCGAGCGCGGGAGTGAAGAGTTTACCTCCGTCTTCGGTTGGGATAGAGAAATGGGTGCGGGCCGCACTGTGCGCGTCAGCCGCACGATCAGCCAGAAAGTCATGCGCGAGCGCACGGCCATCCTGAGCAACGACCTACAGGAGAGCGGAAGCTTCGACATGACCGAAAGCCTGATCGCCTCGCAGAGCCGCTCTGTCATGTGCATGCCTCTCGTGCTGCTGGACAAGGTGCTGGGCGTTATCTATCTGTGCGCGAGCAGCACGACCAATGCGCGCTTTGATGAAGATCATCTGAAGCTGCTCACGGCCATCGCCAATATCACCGCCGTGGCGCTCGAAAATGCGCGGCACGTCGAATGGCTACAGAGCGAGAATCGTCGTCTACAGGAAGACATTCATCTCGAACACAACATGATCGGCGAGAGCGCCAGGATGCAGAGCGTCTATCAGTTCATCAGCAGAGTCGCGCCCACGGATGCGACCGTGCTGATCGACGGCGAGTCCGGCACCGGAAAGGAGATGGCCGCACGCGCCATTCATCTCAACAGTCGTCGCGGGGAAAAGGCTTTCGTCGCGATCAACTGCGCGGCCCTGACTGAAAGCTTACTGGAAAGCGAGATGTTCGGCCACGAGAAGGGAGCTTTTACAGGCGCGCTCGGCCTCAAAAAAGGGAAGCTTGAAGTGGCCGACGGCGGCACAGTCTTTCTGGACGAAATAGGCGAGATGGCCCAGCCGCTTCAGGCCAAGCTTCTACGTGTGCTGCAAGAGCGCGAGTTCGAGCGCGTCGGCGGCACGCGTACCATCAAGATAGACATACGATTGATCGCCGCCACCAATCGCGATCTGGAAGAGGCCATCAAGCAGGGAGCGTTTCGACAAGACCTCTACTATCGTCTGAACGTCGTCTCTATACGGATGCCGCCGCTCAGAGAGCGGCCCGAAGACATCCCGCTGCTGGCCAGTTATTTCGCAGCAAAGTACAGCAAGAAATGCAAACCGCACGCGATGGGCGTCAGCGCGGCTGCGCGCTCGCTGCTCATGCACTACGACTGGCCCGGCAATGTCAGAGAGCTTGAGAACGCCATCGAGCGCGCCGTCGTGCTCGGCTCAAGCGATGTCATCCTGCCGGAGGATTTGCCCGAAGCGGTGCTTGAAAAGGAAGTCCCCGAGAGCACGGGCGTGACGAAATACCACGAGGCGATCACGGAAGCGAAAAAACAGCTCATCACCAAAGCCCTCGAACAGGCCAAGGGCAACTACACGGAGGCCGCGCGCCTGCTCGGCGTCCATCCCAACTACCTGCATCGCCTGGTCAGCAATATGAACCTCAGATCAGTGCTGAAGAAGTAAACGTTAAGCCGAGTCCGGTATCAGACTGTCTTGCTCGCCGCCGCGCTCTTCTCTTCCGGGTGAAACGTCGCGCGCTCCTTCCAGATGCGGTACATGTGTAAGGAAAATGCCAGCCACACGCCGCCCATCAGATATGCGCCTATCGTATCGCTGGGCCAATGCGCGCCCAGATAGACGCGCGAAAAACCGACGAACGCAATAGGCAGCGCGGAGAGGGTCAACGCCACGCGGCGCGAGAGCGTGCGCAGGGGCAAAAGCGCGTAGGCTGTGAAGAAAAGAAATCCAAAATAGCAGACGTAGAAAGTCACATGACCCGAAGGAAAGCTACGCGTGTGTAGATCAACCTCTACTCTGACCAATTCCATAGTCGGGCGCGGGCGCGCGATGAGAACTTTTATGAGACCATTCAAAACGGCGCTTCCGCCCGCGCTCAAAAGAAGTCCGGCGGCCTCGCTGCGTCGGCCCAGTATCCAGAAGATAATAAATGTGATGGCCGTGATCGCGTAAGGCTTCCACTTGTTGCCGAACACGGAAATGAATTGCATAAAGTCCAGCAGGCCCGGTATGGACAGATTTTGCAGGCTATGCGCGACCCTTAAATCCCAACCGAAATATGAGTTGAAGTACGCGAAAACGGCCAGGACGGCGAAGCCCAAGAGCATCACCGCATAGAGAGTCTCCGCGCGTAGCAGACGCCTTGCGGCGCGCTGTCTGAGCGATGCGCGCACAGGCGCAGATTCAGCCGCCAGCGTTTGATTGTTTTCCATCATAGTAAGCCTCTCAAGAGCAGTGCATCCTCTCGTAGCACGCGAGCCCTCTATGCACTATAATACATGCAAGACAAATCTCCCGAAGATAAAGAATGGTAAAAAGCGAAAGCGCGTCCGTACCGTGTGGGCTCAGAAAACTTGTGCCCGACGGGGAGCGCGTTTGAGGCCGGAGGGATTGAGAGTTTGTTAAGAGTTGAATATCAAGACGGACTGTATTTACCTGAACTGGATTTGTGGCTCGACGCGGATGGGCCAAGAGATCGCTGCGTGATCTCGCACGGGCATTCGGATCACATCGCGGAGCATCGCTCGATCATCGCCACACCTGAGACGGCGCGTATCTTTCGTCACAGGAGGGGCGAGGCAGAGATGGAGACGCTCTCTTACGGCGAGCGTCGAGATTATGGCCGCTTCGCTTTGACGTTTTTCCCGGCGGGACATTGTCTGGGCTCTGCGCAAATTTTAATCGAGGCCGACGGCGAGCGGCTGGTTTATACGGGCGACATCAAGCTGCGTCCGAACGTCACGGCGGAGGATGCCGTCATCGTGCCCTGCGATACGCTCGTCATGGAATCGACCTTCGGCGACCCGCTCTATCGTTTCCCGCCGGACGTGGCGACGTTTGACAGGCTCTATGCGGCGGTTGATCGCGCTCTCTCGGATGATCGTGTGCCAATCGTGCTGGCTTATGCGCTCGGCAAAGGGCAGGAGGCTTTGGAGCTTCTGCTGCGCCGCGATTATCGCGTGACGCTGCATGGCTCTGTGTGGAACGTCGCGGAGATTTATCGCGAGCTCGGCGTGGAATTTTCAGGGCCGTATGAAAAGTATGACCGCGAGCACCTGCGCGGTCGTGTTTTGATTGCGCCGCCCGGTTGCCGCAAGCAGGCGATGGTGACAAACATCGAGCGCCGCTACCTGATTATGCTGACGGGCTGGGCGATGAACA
>Ga0190273_10001040_pt1 | contig 9986 bp, 2 predicted proteins | sample Popmic504IS_FD_134513 | JGI IMG/M metagenome (GOLD analysis project Ga0190273, IMG submission 134513) | Populus adjacent soil microbial communities from riparian zone of Shoshone River, Wyoming, USA - 504 IS | ecosystem: Environmental > Terrestrial > Soil > Riparian zone > Trees stand | place...
GCACACCTGGCAGACGAGAGTGCCTGGGAAAGATACTGCGATGCGTTCGCATGAAAGCAATTGCACGGAAGAGCAGCTTGAGGAGAAGAACAGATGAGCGCTGAACAAACCATCATCTTAACTGCACTGCCGCACGGAGTCGACGACACCGTGGCGGGCAAAACGCAATTACTGCTCTCCGTCTTCATCTCGCCGCGCTTAAAGATGCCTCTGGCGGAAACAAATAATGGTGAGACAAAACTCGGCAACTTTGCGGACTTTATAGATTGGCCCAAGACGCTCGAAAAGCTTCACTTCAGAGTGAAGCTCGACGGCATCACGGTTGATGAGGCGAGCGGCCTCGCGCGCAATCCCAAAGTGCCGCCGCCGCAATCCGAACGTTGGAAGGCTCTCTTCTCGGAGTCAACGCCGGTTCAAGCCTACAACTACGAGGACGAGGACTTATCCGGTCTGCCCGTATGTTCTTACCCGGTGATGAATACTGTGGCTTTCCTTAAGGAGCGGTACGGTAACAGCGCTGCGAATCATGCCGCGCCCACGCGCTGCACGCCTGAAGTCCTGCCGAGAATTGATTACCCTGTGACAGGACGCCTTTCCGACCCCGAATGGTTCGGCCCCATCACGGCACAGAGCCGTGAGTCGGCGAGGCCGGAACTCGAAAGCCAGCTTAAAGCCAAAAGGGCTTACGTGGCGGGAACGACTCCGAATCCTGCGCTCGATTTCCTACAGGTTTCCGAATTCCATCCGACCGCGCACTACACAAAAGATCATGCGGACAGACCTTCATCGCTTCCCGAAGTTGATCCTGTGAAGTCTCCGCCCGCCTTTGACTTTCATCAGATGGTCTCCTCGCTCGGAGAGTATCCGGAAATCCTGCGCATGCTGGGGCTGATCGTTGAACTCACAATCCCTTTGCAGAACATTCTGCAGCAGGGGCGCATCAGTGTAGAGCTGTTCGGGCCGGGATTGACCGCCAAGCCTATCACGCCGCTCACTCTTTTCGAGTTCGACGCCGCGCGCAAGCTTTTCGTCGCCGCGTCTAAAAATAATGGCAGTTCCGATTTCAAGGATGGGCTGCTCCGATTGGATCGAGATGACCTTTTCGGAATCGTTCAGGTGGACGTTGACGGCGCTGCGATCAAGGCGATGAACTACGTAGAGCAGATGGTGCGTGCTTCAAATAACGCGTCGGTTGATACGCCCGGCAAGGCCGCCCTGCCCGCACTGCGCTCCGGCGGTATTTCGCTGGTGCGGACAAACCACGCCGTCGAGCTGGTCAATACATTCGACAACTCGAAAGAGATCAACGACCGTGCCGAAGCCGGTCAGGAAATCACGCTCGCCGCCGAGGACTTATTGAGCGGCTATCGCGTTGACGTGCGAGAGGTGAAAGATGATGGGCCCAAAGGGCCCTGGCGCTCTCTCTGCTGGCGCAAGGGCACGTATCAATTCCTCAACGCATCGGGCGGCCATCTGGATATTGAAGTTGAAGACGAAGGACTCGCTTCAGCCGCCGTGACACATGGGTCATGCAGCATGGGTCAGGGGAAGACTCCGAGCTTGAAGCTATCGGAAATGTTGTTTCGCTGGGCAGGCTGGAGTTTGACCGTTCCCAAAGACGTATGCAGCGAAGATACTCTGTCGGCGATTCATGGCAGCGAGGTGAAAAACTCCTTCGGATTCAGAGCGAGCTTCGGCCTGCCGAGCGCCGGTGATCCGGGTGCGAAAGATAAACGTCTTCCGCGCCTGCGCTACGGAAACAGCTACCAGCTACGCGTGCGCACGGTTGATCTGGCCGGGAATAGTCTGCCGTCTAATGACGCCACAGAGTTGACGACGAAAGAGGCTGTGACCTACGGGAGGTTTGAGCCGGTCGGTTGGCCCACTGTCATCCTGCGCGAGAAAGTGGCGCTCGAAACCAAAGACTTGACCGGCCAAGTCCATATCACTCCCATCGAGGGCAAGGAGGGTGAGACGGTTGACCGGCTGGTGATTCGCAGCCAGGCGGACACCGACTTTCTCAAGCCCGTCGTGACCGAGCGCCATATCGTTCCCGCTCAGATCAACCAGGACATAGCGGAAACGCACGGCATGTTTGATAACGAAGATGGCACGGCTCTGAGTAAAGAATGCTTTAAGACGATTGCCGGGAAGAACGGCAAGTTGCCGGAGGTCGTCCCCGAAGCTGAAATCAAGCTGCCGTATCTGCCAGACCCGCTGGCGCGCGGCGTGATGTTTCTGGGCCTTCCCGGCAATGATGTCGTGCAGCTTACTTACAGGCCCGGCGGGACGAAGTGGCCCGACTTGAAACCTTTCCGTTTACAGATCGTCGGCGTGAGTGCCAAGACTACGCTGGAGCCGCCCGTCGTCTCTGACAAGAATGGCGAGCGCATCCTGACTGTGCGCCTGCCACAGGCAGAGATGGTTAGAATTCGACTCAGCTCATATCTGGCGGACTATGGGCCGGAAGAGGTCGCCAAGCCCTCAAAGCTGCTCAAGATGGCCGGGCCCATCTTCGATCAACTGGGACTCTGGCCGTGGATTGACGAGTGGATCACGAGGCAGGGAACTAATGGTGAGGACATAGATAAATGGAAGCACATCGCGCGGCTCTTGATTCTCTCAGGACTACACTGGATCGTCACGCCCTATCGTGAGATCGTGATGGTTCATGCCGTGCAACAACCTTTGCTTGAGCCGTTGCTGAGCATCAAAGCTCAGAGGCCCGAAGAATTGAGCCAGGATGCTGCCAAGCCCAGGTTCTCAACGTTCGCGCAACTGAGCGGCGAGATAAGATGCGACGGCAAGAGCACAGGCAAGCTGGATGTGTTGGCGGAATGGAAAGAGCCCCTGGATGATCCAGCAGAGCCGATGCCGCATGCTTCGCCGACGGCGAGCCCCAAGCAGGCCGGAATGCTGGACCCTATCGCGGGCAGCGCACACGTCGTCGAAGTCCCGATCAACCTGCCGGAGCTTCCCATCAACCAGCCAGACTTGCTGCCGAAGCAGCTTCCGCTCCTTCATGGAAAGAAACAGATTGCGATCATGGATGTGGCGCAGGGCGTTGTCACGCTCGTAAGTCCGGAGCTGCGTCAGGAATTCGGCGATACTAAATATCGTCGCGTCAACTATACGGCGGTGGCGACCACGCGCTTTCGCGACTATTTCAAGCAGCCGCAGACGCCCGCTGAAAAAAAGGAGGAGCAGTCAAAGTTCGCGCGCGTCTCAAAGCCGCTGCCCTTGCACGTGCTGAGCAGCGCGCGGCCCGCTGCGCCGAAAGTGCTCTACATCATCCCCACCTTCCGCTGGGAGAGAAGCCCCGGAAAAAGTCAGCGTCATGGGGGCGGGCTGCGCGTTTACATGGAAAGAGGATGGTATTCATCCGGCGATGGCGAGATGCTCGGCGTAGTATTGATGCGTGATGCCAATGCTTCCGGCCCACCACGTATGCTTGACGACAAAGACCCGCTCAAGCCCTACGTCTCGCAATGGGGCGCAGACCCTTTGCGCGTATCCGCAGGTACGAATGGACTGCTCGCGCCGGAAAATTTTACTCACGCGGTGACGACACCACCGGAAAGCGGGAATCTACAGACTACGGAGCTGAGCCTGGACGAGTTACCGGACGGCACTAGGGTATCGGTCGCGCCGCATGCGGTGGCGTATGACGAAGTGCGTCGTCTCTGGTATTGCGACATAGAGATCAATCCCGGCAACTCTTATTATCCTTTCGTGCGGCTGGCGCTGGCACGCTACCAGCCAAATTCCGTCGCGGGCGTTCACCTGTCGCGCGTCTCTCTGGCAGACTTCGTGCAGCTTACACCGGAGCGCACGGTCAGCATCACCTCTAATGCAGCGTTTCCTACCATACGCAAGATCACAGTGACCGGGCCGACTTATAGTCATTACAAGAACATCAACAATCAGACCGTCAAGCGCGGAACGATCATGACAGTCAGCATGGAGAGACGAGAGTCCGCAGATGAATTAAGCTGGAAGCCCTTGTTCGATAAACCCGCGGAGATGCTCCACGACGCAGAACAACAGTTCTGGATCGGAATTGTCAATTTGCCGAATATCCCCGGCGCGTCCGGTTCCAAACCTTTGCGCCTGGTCATCAGAGAGTTAGAAACTTTACTTGAAGGAGACCCACTGCAAGAGCGTCTTGTCTACGCTGAGATATTAAATCTCTAATTGAAGCCCTCGCTGACGCACAGGGGCGTTACCTGACGAAGAGGTATCTTTTTACTTACCAGAGTAGCGCGCGTGATTTACTAAGGCTTCAACTCCCCGCGCAGAGTAAAGAGCCGCCCTTCATAGTCGTCAATCCTAATTTCGACTTGGGCGTGAGTGAAGTAAAAACCGCGCTGTCAGACGCTGCCCATTGATGATGTGCCGTATTGAAAATGGTTGACCCGATGCCCGACATCATTAATCCTTGACAGCCGCACTTTTTTTAGCATAAAGTCCCGCCTGTTCCAAAGAGGGCTTGCTTCATTAACTCAACCCAGGCTCTCGTCGCATCGTTCTTCCGGTAGTTGGTCCAGAGGTTTCAACTCATAGCCTCGAAAGGAAGAAATATGAAACGCCTCCTCCTGGCAATCCTTCTTTTCACAGTCCAAACTTTTAATCCGACGCTCTCTGGCAAGACGCCCTTACTGCTCAAGACTATTTTTATTGCAAATGCCTGATTGGGCCTGCGCTCTTGCTGAAGACGAGCGCGGGTCCAATCAGGCATTTGAGCGGGCCAGCTAATCAGTCATGCTGGTTGCCGTAAAGCATCCCTTTCCCACTGTCTAGAGGAACAATATGCGCGCCCTTATTCGTATCCTCAAAAATTCGATAGCGCCATGCGCTCTCTGCATCGCCACGCTCACACTGCTCTTGATGACTAGCGCGAATGCACAGAGCGGAGTCGTCTCAACGGCTCAGCAGCAGCCGCCCTTGACCAAGTCTTCACCCACACCTGTACAGACGCCGACGCCCCTCACGGATGAAGGTGACTTGGGCGAGGACGAGGTCTCTGCGGAGGACGTAGCGCTGGAAGACGAGCGCAAACAGGTGGAACAGGCAGCGCCTGAGACTGAGCAAGATCAGGCTTTTGCTACACCGCAATACAAGCGTAGGCCGACGCCGACGCCAGACGATGTGCCGCAGGTCAACACTATTAACTACGAGACGGTCGCGCCCACAATCGAGCCTCGACCGTGCGAGCAAACCATCAAAGCGCATGTCGTCGCGCTCGATCAAGTATTCTTCTGGAATCGCCTCGGCGCTGTACAGCCGCAGGGCATGATCTTCGCGTTGCGTCACCACGTCGTTCCGACCGATGGAAGCCGGACGCTCAAACCTGGCAAGGTCAGGCTGCGCGCAGATAAACGACCGCGCCCGCTGGTGCTGCGCATGAATGTCGGCGACTGTCTACAGATAGATTTCCAGAACTTGCTCGCACCACAGCCCCGCGACGAGGATCAGCCTGCAACTCGCACCGCATCCGTCCACGTCGCCGGGCTTCAGCTCGTCAAATCGATCCGCGACGATGGCTCTAATGTCGGGCGTAACCCTGCGCCGAGCGGCCTGGTCCAACCCGGCGAGCGGATCAGGTACACGCTTTACGCCGATAAGTATATGCGCGAGGGCTCGCATATACTCTTCAGTTCTGCCGCCACCACGACTGCGGAGGGTGATGGCGGGCAGATTCCTCCAGGACTCTTCGGCTCAGTCAACGTCGAGCCGCGCGGCGCAGAATGGTATCGCAGCCAAGTCTCACACAACGACCTGCGCCTGGCTTCAAGGCGCAAGCGGGACGGCTCAATCCTACGCACGGATGGCGGACAGCCTCTGCTCAACTACGATGCGGTCTACCCGGCATGGCATCGTTACCACGGCCAGCCGATCCTCAAAATTCTGAACAGCCGCAAGGTCATCATCCACTCCGACCTGACGGCCATCATCACCGGGCCTGATCGCGGCAAGTTTCCGGCGGGCACATTTCCGCCAGTGGCCGTCTCGCCCAACCGCGATTGGCCTTTTCGCGAGTTCACTCTTATCTATCATGACGAGATAGGAGCTGTGCAGGCCTTCCCGCAGTTCGAGCAGCGTGGGCCGGGCCAACTCGGCGACACGCTGCACGCCGGGCGTGACGCCTTCGCCATTAACTACGGCACAGGCGGGATCGGCGCGGAGATTTTAGCCAACCGTCTAGGCGTCGGGCCGATGGCCAACTGCGACGAGTGTTTGTTCGAGGAGTTCTTCCTCTCAGCTTGGACTGTGGGCGATCCGGCGATGGTCGTTGACATTCCGGCCAACGTGCCATGTTGGCCCGAGGCCCTGGAGGAAGGAAGGTGCAACGGCCTGCATGTAAACCCGGCCCCAGGCTACAAGGCGACGAGAGCCTTTTACCCGCCAGACCCTTCGAACGTCTATCACGGTTATCTCAACGACCATACGAAAATGCGCGTCCTGCACGCCGGGCCCAAGGAGCATCATATACACCATCTGCACACGCACCAGTGGCTCAAATCGGCGGATGGCGACGAATCCTCCTACAACGATAGCCAAGCCATCGGGCCAGGCTCGGCCGTCAACCTGGAGATCGCATATGGTGGCGGCGGCAATCGCAACCTGACAGTCGGCGATGCCATCTTCCACTGCCACTTCTACCCGCACTTCGCCATGGGGATGTGGGCGCTCTGGCGTGTACACGATGTCTTCGAGGAGGGCACACGGCTGGATCGCGCGGGAAGGCCAGCGCCGGGGGCGCGCGCCCTGCCAGACGCAGAGATCAAGCGCGGCACGCCGATCCCGGCCATCGTGCCGCTGCCCGGCGGAGCGCAGCCGCCGCCCAATGATCCAACTCCGCCCAAATTTGCGAACTATGTTATGCCGCCGATGCCGGAATCCAGAGCCGAGATCGTTGACGGGCAGGTCAAGGTCACAGGCGCGGGCAATCCCGGCTATCCGTTCTTCGTGCCGGGCATCATGGGGAGACGCGTGCCGCACCCGCCGCGCGATTTGGAGTTCAACGCGGGCCTCCCGCGCCACATCATCACGGACGCCGATGTCGCTTTCCACTTTGAGACGCGATTCTCCTTCGACAAGGGGATCAGGAATATCAAGGCCCAAGAGCTACCCGAGAACGGGACTGCCGTCGAGTTGGACGCGATGAAATATCATTCAGATGCCGTTCACAGGAGTTTCCGCACGGACAACTCGCCCGGCCCGTTTATGACCAACGGACGCCCGCCCATCGAGGGCGCGCCTTACGCTGACCCGTGCGTCAACACGCGCTGGAAAGTGAATGGCGAGCAGGTTCTTGAAGCGACAAAGTTCGGGCGTGACATTACGTACAAGGGCGTGATGTTCCAGTTCGACATGAAAATCAACAAGGCTGGCTGGCACTTCCCGCAGGCGCGAATCGAATCGCTATGGCGCGACTGGCCGGATATTATCTCAGGAGAGAAGCCGCCCGAGCCGCTCTACTTCCGCGCCAACACGGACGACTGCGTGACGTTCCTACACGCCAACCTCATCCCGCGTGTTTACCGCCTCGACGACTTTCAGGTGAGGACGCCGACAGACATCGTTGGACAGCACATTCACTTGGTGAAGTTCGATGTGACATCCTCGGACGGCGCTGCCAATGGCTGGAACTACGAGGACGGAACCTTCGGCCCCGAAGAGGTCGAGGATCGAATCAAGCACATCAACGAGGGAGGCGGTCTGCGCGGCCTCAACGGCACGCCCTATAAGTTAGAGGCGAAGGATCATCCATTCTTCAGGCGTCCGGCGCAGGTCACATACCAGCGCTGGCTCGTTGACAACGTTCTCAGTCTCCCGCAAGGCAACCAGACTCCGCGAGACCGTACCCTGCGCAACGCTTTCACGCACGATCACTTCGGCCCCTCGACGCACCAGCAGACGGGCCTCTACGCCGGGCTCATCATCGAGCCGAAGAACTCCGACTGGTTTAGTAACGAGGTAGACCCTTGCACCAAAGCAGACGTATGCACGCCCGCTTGCCGTGAAAAACGTCTCGGCATCGGAAGCTGCTCGGAGTCGCCGCGCGACGACGGTGGGCCGACCAGTTTCGCTGCGATCATCGTCACAGCCGACCCGAAGGATAGCTACAGGGAATTTATGCTCAGCCTCGCGGATTTCCAGCTCGCTTACCTGGAAGGGGGCGGTGTCCGGGACGGGAAGGCCGTTCCAGACCCGCAGAAGGCAATCAACCCGCCGGGGCGTCATGAGATTCCTTTGCCGGACGCGGCGCTGCCCGGCCCTCCCTTCGGAAGAGAGGCCCGTTTGCTGGAGCGTCCGGCGCGCGAAGGTTGCCCGAACGGCGACCCTGCGCCGTGCCCGGAGATTCTATCTGCTGACGACGTGGGCACGATGGTCGTCAACTACCGCAACGAGCCCGTCGCGTTGCGAGTACGCGACCCACGCACCAACACGCAGGCCGGCGGGCAGCAGGGCGATCTCTCTCTGGTTTACAGAAACATCCGCCGCGCGGACGGCAGGCTCAACATCCCAGGCCCTTATCGCCCGCTCACGCCCGGCGTTGGACCCCTTGACCCGTTCACGCCGCTGCTGCGGGCAGATGAAGGTGATCGCGTGCAGATTCGCGTCTTCGTTGGCGCTCATGAGGAGGGACATAATTTCACCATCCACGGCGTGAAGTGGCTCTTCGAGCCCTTCGATCCCAACTCCGGCTGGCGCAACTCGCAGATGATGGGTATCTCTGAAAAGTTCGACTTCCTGTTACGCGGCAAACCACCTGAAGGACAGACTCAGGGGCAACCCGTTGGCGATTATCTCTATAAACCGGGTGCTGCCGTGGACGACCAGTGGAACGGCCTGTGGGGCATCCTGCGAACCTACGGAGATCCGGAGACGAGGCCAGCTCCGACGCTGCTGGAGAATCAGACCGATCCGCGTCCGGGCAGGCTGCCGCGAGAGGTTCGCGACAGACAGGTCAGCCTCGCAAGCGTTGACCTTGCGAAGGATGACCAGACCGATGAGCTGCACTTTTTCGACCAGGGTTGCCCGCGAGATACGGACTTTGCGCCGCGACGCCACTACAACATATCCGCCTACCTTGCGCGTGATATTTTGCCCGCAGGACGGCTCGAATTCACGGGACAAAACGGCCACAACTTCACCGTCAACAAGCCCGGCGGCGGAACATCTGAGACAGGGCCGCTCAACGACCCGACGGCGATACTTTTCGTCCTCGACGAAGATGTCCGGGATGGCAAGTATACCCGCCCGCGCGTTGAGCCTTTAATCCTGCGCGCGCGTGCGGGCGAATGTATTGTAGTCACGCTCTCGAACAAACTTCCGCCAAGACCCGTCGACCTGCCGGGCTACAACACGCTCCCGATGATCGTCGACGACTTCAACGCCAACCAGGTCGCTCCCTCGCGCCGCGTCGGCCTACACCCGCAGCTAGTCCACTACGACGTGACGCTCAGCGACGGCACAAGCATCGGCAGAAACGAAGACAAGACGGTCGGGCCGGGTGAGCCACCGCAAGTCTACCGGTGGTACGCGGGAGACGCCGGGGTGGAGCTTAGTGTTACTGACAGGAGACGCCGCGCGACGCCGGTCGAGTTCGGCGCGATCAACCTGAGCTCTTCCGACCCGATCAAACACAGCAACAAGAGCGCCATCGGCTCGCTCATCATAGAGCCGAGGTGCAGCGACTGGACGCCGGATTCAAACTCGACACATGCGGCTACTGTCCGCAAGCCGTTGAAGCCTGGCCGCAGGTGCGAGCCGACCCAGACGACTTATACTACCTTCCGCGAGTTCGTCGTCCAGTTCCAGAACGATCTCAACCTGAGGTTCGGCGACGGAAGCCCTGTGCCGAATCTGGCCGAGGCCGAAGACCCTGAAGACTCCGGGCAAAAGGCCTTCAACTATCGCACCGAACCCTTCTGGACGCGCCTTTGTTACTGGCCCGCGCTGCCGCTGACGGGCGGCCC
>Ga0190273_10001041_pt1 | contig 9981 bp, 6 predicted proteins | sample Popmic504IS_FD_134513 | JGI IMG/M metagenome (GOLD analysis project Ga0190273, IMG submission 134513) | Populus adjacent soil microbial communities from riparian zone of Shoshone River, Wyoming, USA - 504 IS | ecosystem: Environmental > Terrestrial > Soil > Riparian zone > Trees stand | place...
AACGGATTTTGAGAAGAGCGCACTGAGCAAAGTTGCACTGTCGTAAGATAGAGCTCCGCGTGTGCCAATGCGACGACCCCATCTAGGCTTTGCAAGCGCAATACCGAGGAATATGGCTGAGAAGAGTGTGGAGTAGACAGTAAGGATGAGGATGATTGTAGTGAACCACGACCAGCTCTTGACTAATTCTCCTTGAGTAGGACAGCCATCAACGCTATGACCGTTAGACTCGTGAGGGAGAAGGCCTACGTTCGAAGGTATATGCCTAAATGTAGGCTCTTTTATAGAATATCGCGATGCCTGCTCGTATAGCCAAATCCCAGCATCGGACCTAGCATTGTGGGTGTTCTGCGGCGTTGTAGTTTGGCTAAATGGTTCTTCTGATGTCCTGAGTTCCAGCGATACAGATGAGACTGAAGTCGCTTTCGAATCACTAGGAACTCTCCTAACCATGGATGAGCTCGCATTCTGTGGGACATCGCTTAGTTCCAGTCCTTGCGATTCTGTATATTCTTGATCATCTTCACCCTCAGCAGTGTCCTGATCCTCAGACGAGACATGCTGGTATTGAGCGTGAGCCAATCCCCACGATTTCTGCCGTCGGTAGGGTCGGCGAGCTTGCGGTAAACTGAACTGGTCTTCGTTGGGAGGTAATACGCTAATTTCGGGAGGTTGATATTGGGTGTTAGCGTTAGCTTGATTAGATTGCGCCATCTAGGCGACAGGTCCAACAGCCTCTTTTGAAACTTCAAACTTGAAATAACTAGCATCGCGCCTTTCCACGTGCTGCAAAGCAAGAGCAAGACGTATGTCATCCTGCGGTTGCGATGAGAAGTGATCAGTGCACAGTGATCGGTGCACAGTAATCGGCCAGACAGTAAGCTGCATGTCTGCGGCTGAGACACAAAAGCCCAAGTGGTCGCACATCTAGACCGTCTAGGCCCATGCAGGCTGGAGCTATCGTATTACATGATTGTGTAAGCCTCATTGATATGGTTCAAACTTTCGAGCAGAGCATAAGAGGTTGTCGACATCGTCTTTGAAAGAGACTTCGATCCTTGTGTCAGCACGCAATGCCAAAGTTTAGGTAAATCGGTGAAACTTGTTAGTTGGAGCTTTAGTCAGGTTGCCATACCCGATGGTGCAGATGTGCACGGTCCGTGCGGAGAATTATAGTCAATAATGTTGCCTTTAGGCATGAAATCCGTTTTCATCGCGGCCATCATGGCCGGATCTTTCGACCTTTGGATCTCATTGGATTTCTGGGGACTAGGCTTTTGTGTTACCTCATTTTTTAGGCGGACTGGCTTTTCCACATCGCTGTTCAACGCCAACCTTTTTTCCAGATGGGCCGCTTCGCGCTATCCCATGTACAGTCTGGACCTGGAATGTTAAGCTGGCGCGGCGTCAAACTGACTAACATTAGCCAATCAGCTCTCTTTAACGATACTCTAGCTGAGTCTCGATCTTGATAGTCTCAAGTACTTTGTTAGAGGCTAGTTCATACAACCTTGCTGAGAGATAGAATTCAAGTTCCTCGAAGAGTAAGTTACGAGATCTTCTTTTGATCTTCAGACCTCTTTAGGGAGTAGTGCTTACTAGCGTCGTGCCAGCTTAACTACCCAGGTTCCAACTGTACAATCAAAACCTAGAATGTTAACCTGGTATACGCTTAAGCCACTGCTCATAAAAAACGACGCTCCAACTAATTAGGCTCTCCTGTTGGTGCTAGAACTGATCGTTGTATTGGTTAATCATCCCTGCTCATAGAGCATGCTAGATCAAAATTCTAGGGTTTGATGGTACTTGTTACAATAAGATCACATGTGTAGCGGTACACCTTGAACTACAGGACGGGACAGCTAAATGCTTGATGATGAATTCTAGGGATGTGCCCAAAGCATTAAAATAGGCGCCTTGTCAGCATGGCCAATTGGAAATAAGCTTCACCTTGCCGCGAAACCCGAGGGCTTGGCTGAACAGTGAAGCGACAAGCCCTTGAAGTAGGGAAGAACATAGCCTCAGTATGCTGTTACAATCTCTCAAGCTTATGATGCTGTTTCTCAAGCTATCGCCACTGGAGCCTCCTTATACGGAGCGATTGGTAATAAAATCAAAGCACATCGTTTTCTACAGCTGTGTTTTAAGCAATGGATAATTCATCCATATTCGACTTCCATCTTGTAGCGCTGCAGCTTAACGGCTTGTACACCACGGGAAAGCTTATCGATGATACTATCTACCGTACGGGAAGTATTGGCAAGCTTCTGACAATATATGCTTGGCTAATGAACATTAGTGATTCGGTCTTCCTAAATCCTATCACTAGATATATCGTAAGTGCATGCTCACTAGTCTATCCCTTCAGTGTGGGTCCTACTACAACTGGTTCTAACCGTCCACCAGCCTGAACTTGCTCAAGCCGTTGCGACTCAACCACGGAATCCAATCGTCTACACAAACCGGGACGAGGTTACAGTTGGGTCTGCGCTGAGATCCACCGTGGTTCGAGCCACAATCATAACCTCGAGTTGCTACCAGAGAAAGGCTTCCCATAATCACCACTCGAAGATCTTAACAATGACTGCTGGCTCATCTCTTTCGCTGCCTTCTGCCGTGTGGAAGCTGACTCTTGCAGTGCGTGATCCAGTCCATACAACTTCCACACCTCTCACTCTGCAGCATGCAGGTATGTCGGATGCAACCTTGACCCGGAATGATTCCCCAAAACGATCCTGACACATTTCTTCTTCGCATCTCATGGCTTCCCACCCAATACGCCCAGCGGTGAAGCTGTCCCAAAGCCCTTCGCGCCGTGGATATTGCAACAGTAAAGCAATTGCTTCATGACGCACCTCTGGCAAACGACACTTCATGGCAACGGTATAGAGCGGCCCACTAGTACCATGGCTGAAAGTAAAAACCGGTTTTTGCTCCGATTTACTATTGGCTAAGATGGATTCTTCACTGACGATCTGATGCTTGTTTGAACTGTTTACAGCCGATTGAGTGTTCTTTAACTTAAGCAATGACACTGCCGCTGAAAGATCCTCACTACGGCATCCGAAAATCTGACGACTCAAGACCACTGTTTCTCGAAAATGAGGCTCGAGGTAGTCCCAGCCCATCTCACCGTGCGTGGATCCAAGCGAGTAAAACGTCAAGTACAAATCAAAGATGCGAGCATGCAATCTGACCACTAGTAAAGTCTTTTGTTCTCGTCCATGATCCTCACCGTGTCGCCTGAGCATCGACTCTAATGCCTCTTTACCCGCTGCGTTTCTGTTGACAAGGACCTGGTATTGCTCCATGCTGGCTCGTTGGGGTTTTGAGCCTCGGGTCGACCATTGATGCTCAGATTCTTGATCCTGGATGAAGCATTGTAAGTCATTGAAGAGGGCTTCGAAGAAGTTCCACGCTTCGGTGATGGTGTCGAATAAAACTTCGTCTTTGGAAGGAAACGGATAGTCCGGTTTTGATGTCATTATGCATGCTGGCAGATTTTCATTGCAGAGAAGTGATCGGGCTTGAGTTTCTAGAGTGGTAAATACCGCTACGATTGATGCGAATTGAGCATCATACTCCGTGGTTCCCTTTCTGGTGCTCTTTCCTGAACGCCCAAGATTGTTAATCAGGTTAATACCATTACGAAAATGTATGGCAGTAAGCAATTGATGGCCTTGTAGGCTAGCGATACATATGTATAGGATGCAGGCAACCAGGGCGAAAAGTTGGTTGTTTAATCCTTGGTAATTAGTATATTCTGAGAATGCTTTGAATGATCGATTGCATTGTTGAAGGGCGAAGCGTACCTGTACATCTGATGCGTCTTCCGGAACTGATGTACTATGTCCATTGGCAAATCTGAGATGTAGTGCACCTAAAGCAGTAACAGCGTGACGAACTGTTGGTTGCGTCATCGAGGCTGGAAGCACTGAATCATCCCAGAACTTCTCATAGATTCCAAACAACCCAGTAAGTTCGCGCACGGAATATGACTGAAAGAACTCAAAGCTTTCTGCTTCTTCTGGAGTATCAAAAGCATACAATGGAGGTTGCTTCGACAACTTCGACAACAACTCTGGATGTGTCGCCTTGTTGGACCCGTGTGATCTGATGACAAGTGGGCTCGCGGAGTGGTCCCAGGAATGATTCTCCCCTGAGGACCTTACCACTGCCGTGATTGGTGAAACATATCCGTCACATTTCCTGCCAGTCGAGGAGCATCGGCGACAGTGTGGCTTGCTTTCGTCGCACTTGACTCGACGACGTCTAAAGTAGTTGGTTATCGATTAACTTTTAAGGGTAGGACCGAGTATAATACCTGCACGTGATACATCCAGTTCGGACTTTGGGTCTCCAGACTTTTTGGCGGGTGTTTAGCTTAGCTGCCTTAGGGTGCTGCAGCAGCAACGCTGCCGGCAAACTTGCCCTAATCCGTTCGAGCCTGTCAGCAGGGCTGCGCGCGCGCCCTCTCAAAATTTCCGTGGCAGCCATAACAGCATTTTGTGATTAGAGACTGTACATGATCACACTGACATGAATCCAAGGACTTTGCCAGTTGTAGCTATGTGAAGCATTTTCGTGATAGACTAAAGATTTTTGTTTCCAGTCGCTCGAGGTTGAAGCTTTGATGACTGAAGTTCTGTTTTTGGTGACGAGTTCGGCAATTTGAGTTTGGAGCCTGGACTTGCCCCTTGTCAAGGCTTGTTTAGGCATGGTCAAGCCACATGAGGTCACGTGTGTTCTTGCTTACAAACCTGTTTTTAGCGACGGTCGATCCTGCTGCCTGCTTGCTGCCCCAGGCCAATATACATGCTCTCTGGCCCGGACGAAAGGCTCCAGAGTCATGGGCCACAAGCGGCACGTCCAGCCAAGTCTAAGGAGGCGGTAGCTTGGCAGATTTAAGCGATCTAGTCATCCTCGCTAGGCTGCTTTGACGTAGGCTGTACGAGTATCAACGGCGGCATTCCTATTGTCCAAGCGCACAAGCGTTCATTCTGTATAGCATATAGCGAAGCTAGGGCTTAGGATCGAGCCAGGACCACGGGTTCCTTTTGCAGTTGAGTCTCAGGTTAGAGCTCGAGCTTTGAAGAAACAACTCATGAATAATGGAATATCAGAATCTGGTGCAATACACGCCTGCATTGCTAAAGTGGAGGAAAAGGAAAGCCCAAACAATCCCTTCACGAGTCATCATTAGATCTGGGTATCCCTTCAATCTGCACTCCGCTTCGCCTGCGTGCGCATAGCAGACCACGTCTAACCAACGTGGTCAGGTAGGTGGTGATTGACCTAGTAGCTACTGTCTACACCCAGGTCGTCGGCAGCTGCATCACAGGAACCTCACCACCACCAAAGGAGTCCATCATCTCCGCTTTCTACTCCGCGACTGTCTTCTTCTCCGGCATTGCGTTGCGGCCACTGCGTGTGGCATGCTCGCGTCCGCGAGTAATAGCTTGCCACTGCGTGCAGCAGCCGCCTTCTCAGCCGCCTTCTCAGCAGTTACATTTTTTTGGCTGGACGTTTGGGGCGCTTTCGGCAATCAGTGTCTTATACAGAGCAAGGATGGTAAAGCTTGCGTGGCACTTTTACTGAGGCTCTTGGCAGATGTGTTGTTGTAGGTTATTGCTTACTTCCCACTCAGGCATCAAAACACGCTGAAGGTTAAGCAGAACTCAGCCTTGGCAAAATACGCACTGTTTAATTGTTCGAGATTCCTTTGCAACTCTTTTTTCTTCCTCAGGTTTTTGCAGGGTGTCTGGGTAGCACTGGGGCCCTTTGCATTCTTCCAGTCACTTTCACGGTCCACCAGATCGTCATGGCTACTTCGTATGCAAAGTCAAAGCTCACTGATAAGCAAAGGAGGTACATCGAAAAGGATCTTGACCGCTGCCAGCCTATCGACAGGAAAAGCTTTCCCTTCCCTAAAGACTTCGAACAATTCCCCTCCTTGGCTACGACTTGCACCTACCTCGATCAGCTCTACCGAAAGTTTGCAGCTCTTGAAATTGACATCGAGCATGCCAGGCTACGACACCGCGACTTCGACACCAAAAAAACGCCTCACAGAATGAGGAAGAATCTTCGTCGCAAGATGGCACCGCAATTAATGATTGCCTTGCATCACGCCCACATGGCGTCGCAGAGTCTACCTGCAGAGCTGAAGGCTAAGATAGACGTTGGACGATGGTCAAATCAGGTCGTAAAGGATTACTTCCTAGTGAGTGACCCCAAAATTATCTCAAGATTGCAGTAATACAGATTCTGAGATTTGGAAACCGAGATTTGGAAACCGAGATCAGAGATTGCAACATTCATTCTAGTTCATAGCTATACCCGACGAATACGGTTGCTAACACTTCTATGCCATAGTACTCCGAGTTCCATGAGCCGACCGCTTCCCTCCTAACGCTATATCTACGAGCGGGACGTTTCCTAGGTGCAGCCGGTGCCCAGAACATCGATGCAGAATGCCGGCGCAAGGAGCAGCTGAAATTTCTAGCTCTTGCCAGAGACAAGGCCGTCCTCCCGCTCAGCAGGTCGCCGAACATTCTACCAGACCTTGCCATGATCCGAAGCAAGGTCCCTGAAGACGATACACGGTTCAAGCTGCGTGCTCTGCGGGAAGCGAAGGAGAAACTAGTGGCAGGACTCGAAGAGTGGCAGATGGTCGAAAGATACATGGTCACGTTCAGTGAGACGAAGATTAGTCTGGAAGATGAGAAAGAATGGGCAGCTACTGTGGAGGAGGTAGCTGAGCTTTCGGAAGTAAGAGAGCACATTGGGAGTATCGAGAGTGTCATAGGGAACGCTGAGATGTACCTAGCGCGGTTGAGTATCGCTGCCATAAACATAAATGATCAGTAGGGATGACTGAGTGAGCCAAAGCACGCGTACCAAGGGCTCATATGTGCTCAGCCCATAGAAAACACTTACTTCATCTCCAGGTGAAGTGCGTCACAGACCTGTCATAGTCAACACAAAGTTGCATGAGCTTCCTTCCATCAACTAGACGCTTTCTGCTTCGCTATCGCTTTCCTCACCTAACTCTCTAAACTCTCCTCCTTACCCTCAAATCCGATATCATTATTGTCCCTTTTATCGTACAGCGTACCACTGCAGTTCTGTGTCTCAATCTTGTTATCCATCCCTATTCGACTCCGAACGAGTGACGACTCTTGTAATTAGGGCTGCGAGTGGCTGGAGGACAGGAGCACGGCTTGAGAAGGTAGACAGCTATTCCAGCAGAGGTAGACTCGGAAGACAGACCTGAGATGATGCTTGGCTCAACCGTTTCTTTTGCTGTCAAGTGGTTAGATGGTGGAGTATCTCAACCGCTTTTACGACACCCAAGTACTGAGGGTTGATATCCGGTTATGAGTCTTGAAATATGACAATTGGGAAGCGAGATGCTGTCAGGGATGACACTGATAGATTGGAGCTAGAATTCAATCCGTTCATTCGAGTACTGATATTTCGAAACTCGTAAGCTTTGCAGAGGACGTTGGGAGGAGGGCAGCAGGATGCAGCAAGTGCTTGCTCACATGATTCGGCGGAGGCGCGCTCAAGGGAATGGATGAACGTGCTGCACTACTGCCGAGGCCTGATTGAGCGAATCCTGTAGCAAAAGGCGAGCTACGCTTGGACAGCATCAGCATATTGGTCGGAAGTTGTGGTGCCGATATTCGGTGGAACGGGGTGTAATGTCTGGATATGGACAATGTCCATGAGCAAGCACTGCTGGGGAGAAGTCGCAAAAGCTAGAGTCGCAGTTCCGCGACTTCGCTCGCACCTGGCTGGCCCAGCTACGACGATTTTCAGATTCGATTGAGATTGATATCGCTGCGGCTATTTGTATGATACTCAACACAAGGCTCACTATGTCAGAGGTACATTTTTGTCGATCCCTAGGGCTCTGTTTCTGTCTCCCACAGATCATCTTCCTTCCCTGGCTATTGAAGCTCTTCCTTGGACTATCGATGACTGCGACAGTGCTTGATGCGTACAGGGCATGAAGAGGCGCTGGATCATTTCAATAGACTGAAAATAGCCTGATGGTTTTGGTCAGATGGAAAGCACTAGTTGACCTCAATGTATTCTTCATCGTATCTGAGCCGCAGAACATAGACTACCTATCCCAACGACTCCCTGAACTCCACAAAACCCAGCGACAACGGTTTTTTTGATGGTTCAGTTATTATTCTAGAAATCAGCAACTCCTGAACGCCTTTCGACGTCGAACCCAATGCACCCATGTTGTGTGATGAATGTATGAGCAGCCGATAGGCGTGTCGCAGAATGCTCGGAGTCCACCCATACTACCACCTGGTCATGCTAGACCGCACCAACCACCGTGCCGTCCGAATATCCAACTCATGATCAGTCACGCAAGTTCCATCGCTCTTTCAAGTCATTGTATTCCTTCCTAGACTCTACATTCCTTGCTGTAGCCATCTGATACACCATGATGTTGGTCGTCATCTGCTCTCCCAAACTCGCAATTGCTTGCTGTGCTTGTCCATCTTTTGCTGGGTTGTCACCCTGTCGAGCGAGATGGTTGGCTTGTGATGAGATGTGAGAGTTGTAAACCCTAAGAGCATTCCTCTTATCAGCGGTCGCGGAATCATTGTACTGCGTAATGACGGCTTTCAATCGTTCACTTTTCTGAAAGTTTTCAGTACCGAAACCACGCAACCAATCCATACGCGCCTTGGCCTGTTCAGCATTCTCGATGCGAACCTTATCGGAATTCGGTGGAAGCTGAGACTGATTCGAAGAAATGGGAGCAACTTGGCTAGATTGCCGCTGATGAGCATGCATGGATTTTTGTAAACCGGCTGCCTGTATTGCAGGCCTCGGTTGCTGCAATGGTGATTGGGCTCCAGCGACGCTTGCAGGTGCGGGACTGGCCGGTGGAGATTTGACCCTTGTTGTAGAGGGTTTCGGAATAGGAGACTGGCTTGAAGTTGTTGGGGGTGTTTTGACGCCTGGAGAAGACACCTGTGGGAAAAGGAACTGTCCTGACGAAGTAGGAGGGGATCTGACACCAGAGGCGCCTGACATTGCCCGCTGTCGGAGAGACATCTCACGAGCCATAGAGTCGGAGCGAGTTTTGTTTGGATCACTCGTTGAACCTGCTCGAGAATGAGTACTGGAGGCTGACTCTGCTCGACCTCTGTTGGGATCATTCTCTGAAGATTGTCGATAATGACCTGATGAGCCGCGAGAGGTAGTAGTATCTCGTCGTTCAGCAGATCTGGCCTGCTGGGCTCCTTGGGACTGAGGCTTGGGTGGTGGTACTCTTGCCGGTGCACTAGTCGGTGGGGCTAATACCGTCAGAGGAGAGCTGCCTGCAGTCTCTGGGTTGACCATTTCTCCATCCACTCCCCATATTAGTGGCCCTCGAACAGCATGCACAAGTCCTACTGGGTTGGCAGATTGCAGACCATTGAACCACTTCCCCCAGGAGGCGCGCATCTCGTTGTTGAAACGGATCATGTCCATGTCCAAGAAATAGAAGCCAGCATCTCGAGCTCGGCTGGTGACAACGTTCTGTCGTCTGACACTTGTCAGGAATCCAGGGACACGTCTTCGTACCATGGAGAACAAGACGATGTCGGCTTCATCTCCCTGTGCGCTGTCACCTTTGCGGAATGACACGCCATTGAACGAGGGACGGTCGGCGATCATGTCGTCGTACTGGGCTTGGTACGTAGTCAATGCCATCATCATGTCGAAAGGCACACCGGCTTTTCGCAGCGCAAACATTAGGCCTCTCATACACTTCCATTCGAGGTCGTTTCTGCTGGATTGCGCATGAGTTTTCTCAAACGTCGAATTCGTGATGTCGAAAACGTGAACATTGTTGTTCAACTTGCTTTTCGCCTTAGAACCAGCGGCCTGGTAGGAGATGCGTCGGATGGCCGCCAAGATCTGATGGTATGCTTCTCGAGTCGCCACAGCAGAATCAGTCTGAAC
>Ga0190273_10001042_pt1 | contig 9981 bp, 10 predicted proteins | sample Popmic504IS_FD_134513 | JGI IMG/M metagenome (GOLD analysis project Ga0190273, IMG submission 134513) | Populus adjacent soil microbial communities from riparian zone of Shoshone River, Wyoming, USA - 504 IS | ecosystem: Environmental > Terrestrial > Soil > Riparian zone > Trees stand | place...
TCGTAGGAGAGCTGCCGGAGCCGGCGAGCTGCCGCGGTCGCGTCATGGCCGATCGCGTCCAGCGCCTGGTCCATCGGTACCCGCCCTGACGGGCGCTCGGCCAGTTGGCGGACCGTCTCCGCCCGTAGCGCGATGCTGGCGATCGTGGGGCCGATGTCGTCGTGCAGGGTGCGGCGCAGCTCCCGCCGTTCCTCCTCCCGGGCAAGCACAATTCGCTCCCGGGAACGCTGCAATTCGGCAGACATCGATTCGTCGTGGACGGCGGCACCGACCTGTCTGGCGAGGTCGGACAGCAGGCGTCGCTCGGCTGGCGCGAACCGCTCGCCGGCTGCCCGCGGGGCCACCAGTAGTCGGCCAAGATGCTCACCACGGTAAGTGAGAGGGACGTCATAACAATCGTTTTCGCCGGGCGGCGGGTTGCCCACGTGGACCGCAGCCGGCCATTGCCGATCGGTCCACCACTCGATGCAGACGTAGGGAACGCGCATAGCGCGGCTGACCTCGGCGGCCACCGCCGGCAACACCCGGTGCCTGGCCGTGGCAGTCAGCTGTTCGGCGACCCGGCTCAGAGCCGCATACGGGTCGTCGCGATCGCCGTACAACAGGCGGTTGACGCTGCGTTGTAGTCCTACCCGGAGCGGATTGACCGCGATCGCGACCACCACGGCGCCCACCACGGCAGACGGGGTAGTGGTAGCCGTGGAGAACACCGCGGTCAGCAGCCCGACCACCCCGAGGTAGAGCATCACCACCACGAGCGACAGCGCCGAATAGACCAGGGTTCTGCCGAGCAGGGCATCAAGGTCGAACATTCGGTAGCGCAGCAACGCCACCAGTAGCCCGGCCACGAACAGCAAACCCGGCACCCCGATGGCATCGGGCGGCAGCAGGGGCGCACCGGTGACCAGCTGCGGAACCATCCAGAACGCGAGCACCAGCAAGGCAGCGGCGGCGCCTGACGCACCGATCCAGAGGGCCTGCTGCCTGGCGATCGCACCGGGAGCCTGCCGGACCCGGGTGACCTGGAGGATCAACAGCACCAGACCGGCCAGCAGACTAAGCACCGTGATCGACGATTGCAGCATGATCAGTCCGTGGATCCATCGCGGGCTGCCGACGGGCGCCGCGATCGCCAGCGATAGCACTGTCGTGCCCACGGCCAGCGTGCCGAGTGGCGCAGCCTCGATGACGATGCGTCGAGCGGGGTTCGCAACGAATTGCGGTATTGGTACCGGGAAGAGCACGGCAAAGGCCAGCAGGCCGCCCCACGCGATGGTGTAACTGACCTCGAGGTTGACCAGCAACAGCCACCGTTGCCAGCCGTCGAAGGCGAAGCGCAACGGCATCCCGACGATGACCACAGCGGTACTGCCCAGCAACCCCGACGCCAGCACCAGCAGTGCGCCGGCAGCGGGATCGGTCCGCCGGCGAAGAAACGCGTAACCGGCAACCAGGAACAGCGAGACCACGAAGAGCACGGTGGACCAGGCAGAGGCGAAGCGTGCCAACAGGTTCGGTGGTTGTAGGGGCAGCGTGATCGATTCCGCCGAATCGGCCAATTCGACGACCGTCCGATCTGCTACTGGATCGGACCGCGCATCGACGACCGCTTCCCCGGCGGCCAATGGGCAGGATGCCGAGACGTCGGGCAGCACCCCGCTGGCAGACCACTGCGCGGCCACCGCATTCACCGTTGCGCATTCAGCCGGTGTTGTTGCGCGCCACATCAGGAACACGGCAGACAGCGCAAGCATCCCGACGGCCACCGACGCCGAGCCCCATTGCACGGCGGCTCGCCGGGCCGGGACAGGCCGAGACCGGGTCTGCGTCACAAAGACAGCACAGACCGGTCAACTGGTTCTGGCAACTCAGACGTAGGTCCGAGGTCGGCCTTCGCGCGCCGGCTCCGCGGTATGACATACCACCAGAAAGTGACAGTGGTTCTCCTGCTGCCGGTTTCTGCTGCTGTCACAATTCCCAGGCTCATCCGGTCCTTAAGTTGTCACCGCCAGCAGAACCGCGGGCGGCCATCCGGCAGAGAGGGATTGTGCAATGAGAATCGTCGTCATCGGTGGAACAGGGCTGATCGGGTCGAAGCTGGTCGGCAAGCTGAGCGAGCACGGTCATCAGGCGGTAGCGGCCGCGCCGAGCACCGGCGTCAACACCCTGACGGGAGAGGGCCTGGCCGACGTATTGGAGGGTGCGTCAGTGGTGGTCGACGTGTCGAACTCACCGTCATTTGCGGACGAGGCAGTACTGGAGTTCTTCCGGACCTCCAGCACGAACCTGCTCCAGCACGCGTCCAAGGCGGGTGTGGGGCACTACGTGGCGTTGTCGGTGGTGGGTACCGAACGGATGCAGGAATCGGGCTACTTCCGTGCGAAAGCCCTACAGGAGTCCATGATCCGTGAGTCGGGTCTGCCGTTCTCCATCGTGCACGCCACGCAATTCTTCGAGTTCGTCAAGGCGATTGCGGACTTCAGCACCGTCGACGGCAAGGTTCGGTTGCCGTCCGCTCCCATCCAGCCGATGGCCTCAGATGACGTCGCTGCAGGACTCGGACGGGTCGCAGTGGGGGAACCGTTGAACGGAATCCGAGAGATCGGTGGCCCGGAGCGGTTCCGGATCGACGAGCTGGTACGGAAGGGGCTAGCAGCCGAGGGCGACCCGCGAGAGGTTGTCACCGACGAGGAGGCCCGCTACTACGGGGTTGCCTTGGACGAACGGACCCTGGTTCCCGGCCAGGGTGCCCAGCTCGGCCAGATCACCTTCGACGAATGGCTCGCACAGCAATAGTCCTGTCGTCTCTGCGCGGCGGCCGTCCATGCCGGGCGGACCGCCTGCAAGCCCACGCCTGTTTTGCCCCCAAACTCGAAAGGACATCAAGCACAATGACCGCAGCCGTTGCAACATCCACCTTGACCACAGGCACTTGGACCGCGGATGTCGCGCACTCTGACGTCTCGTTCACGGTGCGACACATGGGCGTGGGCCGGGTTCGTGGCACTTTCGCCATCAACTCGGCCACATTGTATGTGGGCCCGACCGGCTTGGCCGAAGCGTCGGCCACTGCCGAGATCGACGCCACCAGTGTTGACACCAAACAACCACAGCGGGACGCGGACGTCCGTTCCGCCAACTTCCTGGACGTCGACAACCATCCGACCATGACCTTTCTGTCCACCGCCGTCAGGGACATCGATGGCGACCAGTTCGTGCTGGACGGCGTCCTGACCCTTCGCGGGGTCACAAATGTGGTCGAGTTGGCGGTTGAATTTCTCGGCGAGACGGTTGACCTCTTCGACTTCAGCCGCGCCGGGTTCTCCGCCACCACCACGATCTCGCGTAAGGCATTCGGCGTGAGGTACGACGCCCTCTTCGGAGCCGGCAACGCCGTCGTCGCCGACAACGTCGATATCACAATGGATGTGGAATTCATCCGGCAGAGCGACTGATCCCGGACTTACAGCGCAGAAATCGGGCGGTATACCCCTCGATATCGAGTTAAACCCGAGTAGGAGAAGAACAATGTCAGAAGTAAAGCCCGCCATCGTGCTCGTCCACGGTGCCTTTGCCGAATCCGCGAGTTGGAACCCCGTCATCGAGTGGCTCCAGGGCAAGTCCTTCGACGTCACGGCCGTCGCGAATCCCTTGCGCAGCGTCGAGATCGATGCCGCGTACGTGCGGGACGTCATCATGGCCATCGGCCGGCCCGTCGTACTGGTGGGGCATTCCTACGGGGGAATCGTCATCACCGAAGCTGCTGCGGGCAACGACGCGGTCGTCGGCCTGACCTATGTGGCGGCATTCGCGCCCGAGCAAGGCGAGTCGGCCTTCGAGCTCTCCGGGAAATTTCCCGGCAGCACCCTCGCCGCCGCCCTGGCAGCCCACCCGCTGTCAACCGGCGGGAATGAGCTGACGATCGCGAAGGATGCGTTCCACCAGCAGTTCGCGGCCGACGTCCCGGCGGACACAGCCGCCCTGATGGCGGCGACACAACGACCGATCACCGAAGTCGCACTGACCACCGGCCTGCCCACGAATTGTCCGGCTTGGCGCACGATCCCGTCGTGGTTTGTGTTCGGCAGCGACGACCGCAATATCCCGGCCGAGCTGATCCGGTTCATGGCAGAACGTGCGGACTCCCGAGGAACACACGAGGTCGCCGGTGCGTCGCATGCATTGAGCGTGTCCTGCCCCGACGCGGTGGCGGCGATGATTCTTCGGGCGGCTGAGGCAGCAGCCCGTTAGTCCTTCGATCGGCCTTCGGGGCCACCCCAACCCGAACTGCAGGTGGCTGTCACATCTGGGGCCGCTGTCTGGTCATAGCTGCAGAGGGCAGCCGCCGGCTCGGGCGGGCGATGATCGTGGCGATCTTAGGGAGCGTTGATGTCGTACAGCACCATTGATCTGACAGCGGCCGGCGGGCTGCACCCCAGCGAGCAATCACGGCCCCAGGCCGTCCAAAACGGCGCGCAGACGCAGCGGCATACTGGGCACGTGCCGGGCGAGACTGATCAGAGCGGCGATGATCTCGCGCGCGCTGCGCAAACGTTCACCGCCGTACGGCCCCGGCTGTTCGGCATCGCCTATCGGATGCTTTCCAGTTCCAGCGATGCCGAGGACGTCGTCCAGGAAGCCTGGGTGCGCTGGCAGAACTACGAAGGGCGAAGCACGATCAACGACCCGGCCGCCTTTCTCGACACGATGACAACCCGGCTGTCGATCAATGTCCTGCAATCTGCGCACGCCAGGCGGGAGACCTACATCGGCCCGTGGCTACCGGAACCGGTCGACACGAGTAGCGATCCTGCACTCGGCGCCGAGCGGGGCGAGGCACTCGGGTTTGCGGTCCTGCTGTTGCTGGAGAAACTCACTCCGACCGAACGTGCCGCCTACATCTTGCGGGAGGCCTTTGACTATCCCTACCGACAGATCGCCGATACGATCCAATCGACCGAACCGGCTGCCCGACAACTCGTGAGTCGGGCGCGCAAACACCTCGCCGCAGAGCGAAGGACAGCCGTCGACACCTCGGCGCAACGCCGACTCCTCGAAGCCTTTTTGGCAGCTGCGCAGAGCGGCAATGTGTCGAAGCTGGAGGAGCTCTTCGCCGCCGATGTGGTCAGCTATACGGATGGCAACGGCGTCAAATTGGCGGCTCGGATCCCGGTCAACGGCCGGAGCCGGGTGGCCAAGTTCGTGGCAGCCTTCTCGAGTCATTTCTGGACCGGCAAGTCTGTCGGCTGGGTGGAGATCAATGGGCAACCTGCCGTCACCCTCGCCGACAACGGACTCGTGACAACAGCCTTTACCGTGACAGCGTCGGCGGACGGAATCGAACAATTGCTGTGGTTGATGAACCCAGCAAAACTCAGCAATGTCCAGGCCGCGGCAGGTTAGTGCAGCCCTGACTCAGCTCAGCGTCGCCACATGCCAAAGGACACCCATCGCAGATGCCCACCAGCCCAGCTGATCTGCCGCCAGGCGACGCACCGAGTGACCCCCTTGATCGGGTCACCCTCGACGCGTCATTGATCAAGCTGGTGCTGGTGGTGCTCGATTCGTTGCCACCAGCCAAACGCGTCGCGTTCGTTCTGCACGACGTCTTCGGGGTTCCTTACGACACCATTTCCGAGATCGTCGGTCGTAGCCCCACTGCTACCAGGAAGCTCGCTCGTTTGGCGCGTCGTCAGATTCAATACCGGCATGTCGATGAAGCGAAACCCAACCGAGCCGGCCGGGTCGAGCATGAGCTTTTTCTTGCGTGCGTTGCCGGAGACGTGCAGCAGTTGGCGCAACTTCTCGACCCAGATATCACGGTGTCGATCGACCATGGCGGAAACGCCGAGCCATCCATCAATCCCGTTCATGGTGTTTCTGCGGCCGCCGCGCTGCTGATTAATTTGCTCGCAAACGAACACTCGGCTGTGGTCTCCGAACAGTCGATAAATGGGGGTCTCGGTCTGGTGCTTCGGCAGGATGGCCAGGTGATCAGCATTGTCATGGTCAACGTGCGGGACGACCGGGTGCTGAATGTGTGGATCGCAGCGAACCCCGAGAAGTTGCGGCAGTGGAACACTCAATGACGGGGTCAACGCCGTCCCGGGGTCCTGGGTCAGAGATGGAGGTGCACGTACACCCATTCGCCGCCCGCGGGTTCGCCGCGATGGATCCAGTCCTCGACCTTCTGGTCCGGTTGGGTGCGGCCCGACAACTGCAGCCAGTCGCGGACGTCGAGCATCCGCTGGTCGCCCGCCGCACGTGGGGCGGCGGTGTCGATGAGCTGCCCACGGTGGTCGCCCATCAACCCAGGTTAGGTACCAGTTGGTCTCCCGGCGAAGCTCGAGGGGACCTCGGTCAGGGCTCTGCATCTGGGTGGGTCAGTGCAGGGCTGGCCGGTAGATGAGCTCCTGGATATGGCTGTCGAGCGTTCGATGTTCGATCAGCTCCAGGTCGAAGTCCGCAGCGCCGCGGAAGATCGGGTCCACTCCGGTCTGACCGCTGATGACAGGAAACAGCGTCACCTGCACCAGATCGACCAACCCGGCGGCCATCAGCGACCGATTCATCGACAGGCTGCCGTGCGAGCGCAGCGGCACCGCCGACTCCGCTTTGAGCCTGCCGACGACGTCAACGGCGTCGCCGCTCACCAGGGTCGCATCCGGCCAGTCGAGTGGTTCCCTCAGCGTGGTGGACACCACCGTTGTCGGCAGACTTCGCATCTGGGCATTCACTGGGTCGAGCTCCTTCAGCTCCCCAGTGTTGGGGCCCATGATCTGCACGAATTGCCGAAAAGTGTTGGCCCCGAGCACCATCCGTTGATCCTCGCGGCACAGCGCTAGGCGCCGGTCGAGAAACTCGGGGCCGTGTTTCCCCCAGTAGCCGCCCCAGTCGCCGTCGTCGTTGTAGGAGCCGAAGCCATCCAGTGTGCAGAAGATGTCGAATGTGTAGACGGCTGTCATTTTCCAGCTCCTTGCCTGCGATTGACCGTTGCGGGGTACAGACTCGAAACAACTCCAAGGCTCATCGCCGCATGCCAGGAACAAGTGGCGACGGCGCTGGGTTGACCGCCGGCGCACTCGGCCTGTGTCACGAGGGCCCGTACGCAGTGTTCTCTGGCGGTCGCCGCCGCTGCTCGGGGTGAACATCTGCCGGAGGTATTCGGGGTCGAAGAGTGTCGCGGACCCGCAGCGTCCTCCAGTGATCCACAGCAAGCCGATCCGGGCCAGGTCTCGTGCGCTCACCCGAAGGTGGGCCGCCCCGGGCAGGAAACCATCCGGGCCCAGCAACCACCGTGCGTCGGGAATGCCCAAAGGCTCGAACAAGCGAGCGGTGGCGTAGTTGCCGAGATCACCGGTGACCCTGTGCAGGGCCGCACCCAGCAGGTAGGCGGCGGCATCGTCATACCGGAAGGTCCGGCCGGTCGGCTCGATTCGCGGTGCGCTTCGCCACCTGTCCAGCCAGCCCGTCGGCTGGGCCATCACCTCGTCCGGTCCCAAGGGCCGGATGTGTCGGCACCGCGCTGCATGCTGAGTAGGTTCCGCCAGGTCAGGCCAGCGGCGGGTGTGCCGGCAGCGTCCAGCACGTCGTCCAGGGGTGCGTCGAGGTCGCTGAGCAGGGAGTCTGCAACGGCGATACCGACGAGGGTGGCCAGCACTGATTTCGTGATTGAAAAATATCCGCAACAACGGGACCGAGCAGATGACGGTCGTACGCGACGTTGCCGTCCACCTCGACCCGGAGGTGACTTGTCCGGGCGAAGGCGGGATCACCGCGCACCACACTGACCACATCGTCGGCGGCACGTCGCAGGGCAGGCAACGACACGACCATCCGGCCAGCGTCCCGCCGGGCCTGGGGTGCGATCCACCGTGGCTAGGCTGCGACACCATGTTGATCAGATCAGCTGTCAGTGGCGACGTTCCGGCTCTGGTCGAGTTATTTGCGCAGTGGGGTCATGCACAGGACGAGACGGAGATCAAGGCGCAACTCGCGCTGTGGAGCCGGACTGCAATGGCCGAAGTTCTCGTCGCTGAAATAGCCGGTACCGCGGCTGCCGCGATTGCCGTCGTCGCTTTGCCGCACCTGGGAAGACCGGGCCGCCTGGGCCGGGTGATGGGACTCGTCGTTGGCCACAACTGCCGCCGCCAAGGAGTCGGCGGGGCCCTGCTTGCCGCCGCCGAAGAACGCGCACGGGGATGGGACTGCGACGCCCTCGAACTGACGTCGTCCCGCTACCGGCGTGAAGCACCCGCCTTTTACACGGCGTTGGGCTTCGAGGATCGATCAAGTCGCCAAGCTCGTTATGTCCGTCAGATCCGTTAGACACTGATCATCGGGGAAATGAGGCCGCTTCAGTTGCGCCGGTCCGGGTCCTCCTTGAGGTGATGCTTTTCGTAGACTTCTTCCATGGTGGTGTCGCCATAGCGGAAATTCTTCATGCTCCAGACGAGCAAACCGAGCGCGAGCAGGCCGGAAGCGATCAGGAAAACGCCGGTGCCCCACCCACCGAACAGCCACCATTTCTGGTCCACTGGCCACCAGCTGGGTGCAGGCGGGCGGACGCCCCAGAAGATGCCGATCCCAATGAGGGCCAGGGCGAGCACTGTGGACAAAATGATCCGTGGCCAGGAGGTCACGCTTTCCGCCGCGCCCCGGTATGCAGCACGTTTGACCGGATCGAGCAATCGGTCGGCCCAACGGTAGTTCTTCGCCAATACCCACAGGCCAAGTGCCAGGAGCAGCAGGCCGGGACCGGGGAGTACCAGTGCGGCCACGCCGCCGGCAAGCAGCAACCAGCCGAGGATCTCCAACCCGATGCGAGCCGCCTTCGAGGTACTGCCTGCTTCGCCCATCTCGACAGCATGTCAAACGGTCGACCGTATTGCTGCCCACGACGCCGGAACGCTACCCGCCGGTTCGACTTTGCCACATACACCCTGGTACAGCTTCACCAGCCAGGCGAGGTGGCCTTTGGGTCCCGGATACTGACGCCAACTAATCAGCCACCTGTAGTTCATTTTCGAGGGTAATGGTCGCGGCTCTGGCCCAAACGGCTCATGACAATTGGATCTTGCTGCGGCTACGGTCTGTTTAGGCCGAAGGATGCTGGTTCGAGCCGTCGGTCAATCGGATCCATCAACCGCCACAGGCCACACAACTCCCACCTGAAGGTAGAAATGAAAACCATTCGAATTGTTGTGTTGGCCGGCGTGACCGTCGCTGCGTTGGCGGGATGTGGGACCGCAGGCGAGGCAACCATGGCCGGGCCGACCACCTCGACGGATTCGCCGACCTCGACATCGGCTCTGGTGACGACGACACCGGCCGAACCAGCTGTGACTGCAACCGTTATCGTGACAGCAGCGCCCGCTATTGCCCCGGTCACAGTCACGGCCCCGCCGCCGGTGGTCTCAACAGTCACCCAGATCGACCAACCGCCGGTGATCGTCGTGCCCGATCCGACGACCGTCTACCAAACAAGCTATTACGGCCAATATTCTTCGGTCGGGGCGCTTCCGGATGGTCTCTACTGCCGGGACCTGAAGGCAATGGGCTTCTCATTCTCGGAGGCGATCACTTATTGGAATTATCAGGGCCAACCGAGCAGAATGGACCTCGACCTGAACGGAATTCCTTGCGAAACGGTGTATTAATCTCCAATGGGAGCGCTTATTATCCAGGCAGGGCTTTTCTCCATCGTCACGGCTGAACTCAGGACAGTCGGACCGGTAGGGACTTTCGCCTCTGCCGGCCCGCCTCGGACGTGGCCACGATGGTAGATGAGTGCCGTACTCAGCTGTCGGTGCCCAGCGTGAACCGTCACCGAGCACCGGAGCCGACAATGAGCAAGCGGAGAACTGATCGTTCGCCTACAGAGTTTGCAAGCCGACCACTTGTCGTTGTCGGCGTCGACGGGTCGCCAGAGTCGGCGACTGCCGCACGGTGGGCCGCGGATGAGGCAGCCCGCCGCCACGA
>Ga0190273_10001043_pt1 | contig 9977 bp, 7 predicted proteins | sample Popmic504IS_FD_134513 | JGI IMG/M metagenome (GOLD analysis project Ga0190273, IMG submission 134513) | Populus adjacent soil microbial communities from riparian zone of Shoshone River, Wyoming, USA - 504 IS | ecosystem: Environmental > Terrestrial > Soil > Riparian zone > Trees stand | place...
CATGACCTTCCGCGCCGCGGGCGAGGAGCTTGAGGCGCTGCGGCACGCGGGCCCGCCCTTCCACATCCTGGGCTGGGGCCGCGACGCGATGGGTCTCACGCTCGACGCCGCCACCGACTGGGACGAGGTCGCCGAGCTCGTCGTCGAGTCATACTGCGTCCTGGCCCCGAGGAAGCTGGTCGCGCTCGTCGACCGCCCGCACCCCACCTAGACCCCCTGCGGTCATCATGCCCTGCAGGCAGACATCAACCGGACATGCCGCTGGTCGTGCCAGAAGACGCAGTCAAGCGCTGTGTCGTGCGCCGATTAGGTCCGCTCGGGCCAAGGCCACACGACCGTCATCGAGCTTCCGACCTCAAGGGTTCGCCATTGCCGTGACAGTGCGTCGAGGCGCTGGAACGCCTGGTCGAGGTCGGGTGCGGTGAGGTCGGTCGGAGGGGGGTCTTGGCGCACGTAGTGACCCCCAGGTAGGTGACCGCTGTGTCTCAGCCAGCGCGGGTAGACCTGAGCCGCGAGATCCTCCGAGCGCCCCATGTCGCCTCCGGTGGACCTGTTGCGTCGCTCGACCTGGCGTGCCCACGCCTTGCTCCGCAGTTCCTCGGTCGGCACGAAGGTCCCGGCGTTGCCGCCCGCGGCGATCTGACCGAAGATCCCTTGCCGCAGGCCGAACTCGTCCTCCACCACGAAGTGCACCAAGTCGTGAGGGATCAGGTCGGAGTAGCCCGGCGCTGGGTCCAAGCGGAGGTTTCCGTGCCGTGTGCGAAGGACGGCGACCGCATACCGCCGGTGGGCGGTGCGCTCGAACCTGACCTGCATGCCGGTCACGCTAACCCTCCGATGCCGTCCGTCCCAACAGCATTTCGGCGCCGCTGCAGCACTAGCAAAACCGTCCGGATCATGCCGCGTAGCGAGCGCTGCTGCAGCTCGAGGGCACAGCGAGCAATTGGCCCGATGCTGAGGTCCGGGAGCGTTCACCCGGCCCCCTCTTCAGCGGCGTCGACCTGGCTGCCCCACGCGCGCACCCGCCCCGTCCACACGCGACCCACCCAGATGCGCCGCCAGATCCCGCTCCCTCAACTCGCGGCCCTACGTCGCCTCCTCACTCACCGCCACAACGCCGCCGTCGCGCCGCCGCGGGCACTCCGCCCCGCGCAGTCGCCCGCACACCGGTTCCTTGCGGCGTCGTGGGCTGCAGCCGTGCGCTCAGGTCCGACGCTGCACGGCCCGTCGCACCCGCAGCACCCCGGCGTCCAGGTCGATGTCGTCCCACATCAGCCCGAGCGCCTCGCCCTGGCGCAACCCCAGCGCAAGTGCGACCGACCAGCGGGCAGCATTCAGCCGTCCGCGTGACGCCGCCAGAACCTCCCGGCACTCGTCGGCGGTGAGCGGCTCGATCTCGCTGCGCTCCACCCGCGGCGGCCGGGCCAGGGCGGCCGGGTTGGTCAGCAGCCGTTGCCGCCGCACGGCCTCGTTGAGGCTGGCACCCTTGCGTCATGACGGTGCGTCCCGCGTTGGTGTTGACTGGTCCGCCAGCGGTGGGCAAGAGCAGCGCGGCGCGGTCGTTGGCAGCATCCCGGCCGCGATGTGCGGCGATCGGCGTCGATGACTTGCGTCAGCTGGTTCGGGCGGGGGCTGCTGCTCCGTGGGAAGGTGAGAAGGGTGCACGCCAAGTCCTTCTTGGTGCCCGAAACGCGTGCCTGTTGGCGTCCAGCTTCATCGCCGAGGACATCGACGTTGTGATCGCCGATGTGCTGACCCCGCGGAGCGCACCGCTGCACCGCGAGCTGTTGCCGGGCTGTCTGGTGCTTCGGCTCAGCGCGTCGTTGAGTGAGACCCGAGGGCGGTCCGAGTCACGCTACGAGTGGTTGACCTCCGCACAGTTTGAGGCCGTGCACCGCCAGGAAGCGGCGGACCCTCCGGATGCCGACCTCGCCATCGATGTTGGGCATCTCGAGCCGAAGGAACAATACGAAGCGATCGACCGCGTGTGGAGGGCCAAACGAGGCGGATAACCGCCTCTGCTGACCAGCCCGCCGTCACTATGGCGGCGAGGGGGAAGCTCGCCCTTCAGTGGCAGGCGCAAGGCACGCGGATAGGTCACTGGTTGTTCGAGTTGTGACCCAGCGCCCGACCGGCGCAGTTCGTACCCCTGCGGTACGTGCCGGGGGTGCGCATCCGGAGTTATGCTGCCCGTGGGTGCGTCAGCCGTGCGGTCTGAGCCAGACCGTCGTCTCGGCCGGCAGCACGTCGTGGCGCATCTCCCCGGAGGAGAGCAGCACCTGACCGCCGTCCAGCGGCGCGTCAGTGGGGCCGAAGTTCGTCACGACCTCGAAGCCCCCGTGCCGGGCAAAGCGCAGGACGTCCGGCCGGCCGGTGGTGCGCCACTGGAGGTCCTCCCCCTCGAGCAGCCGGCGGCGTAGCTGCAGTGCCAGTCGGTAGAGGTTCAGGGTCGACCCCGGGTCGTTCTCCTGTTCGGTGACGGCGTATCGCGCCATCCACCCGGGCTGTGGCAGGTGCGCCGGGCCTGGGCCGAAGCCCAGCGATGGTCCCGAGCTGCTCCATGGCAGGGGCACCCGGCAGCCGTCCCGGCCGACGTCGAAGCCCCGGCTCCTGGTGTGGGTGGGGTCCTGCCGCAGGGCCGCGGGGATGTCGGCTACTTCGTGCAGGCCGAGCTCCTCGCCCTGGTAGAGGTAGGCCGAGCCGGGGAGCCCGAGGAGGAACAGGGTCGCCGCTCGCGCGCGGCGCAGCCCGCCCTTGACGTCGAGGTCGCTAACCCCGCCGGCGAGGAGCCACTCGCGGCCGTGGCGGTGGGTGGGTCGGCCTTCGGCGGTGCGTCCGGGAGCGGGCAGACCGTAGCGGGTGGCGTGCCGGACGACGTCGTGGTTGGACAGCACCCAGGTGCTTGACGAGCCAGACCGTGCCGCGAGGGCGAGGTTGTTCTCGACGACGCTGCGGAACTGGGCGGCGTCGAAGTCGGCCTCGAGCAGGTCGAAGTTGAACGCCTGTCCCAGTGAGGTGGGGCTGGCGTACAACGGGATGCGGGCGGGGGCGACCCACGCCTCCGCGACGGCGGTGCGTGGCGGGTCGTAGGAGTCCAGGACCTTGCGCCACTCGGCGTACACGTCGTGCACGTCGTCCCGGTCGAGCAGGGGGTGGGTGCCGTCGAGCGGCCGCGTGTCGAGTTCCGCCTTGCTCGGCAGGGGCTCGCTGAGGTCCTTGGTCAGCATGTGGGCGACGTCGATGCGGAAGCCGTCGACGCCTCGGTCCGCCCAGAAGCGAAGCGTCCGTATGAAGTCCGAGCGGACTTCGGGGTGCGCCCAGTTCAGGTCGGGCTGCTCGACCGCGAAGTGGTGGAGGTACCACTGCCCGTCCTCAACTCGCTCCCAGGCGGACCCACCGAACATCGAGAGCCAGTCGGTCGGGGGCAGGTCCCCGGCGGGGCCGGAACCCTCCCGGAAGACGTATCTGTCGCGGGCCGCCGAGCCGCGCCCTGCAGCCACCGCTTCCTGGAACCAGACGTGCCGGTCGGAGGTGTGGTTGGGCACGATGTCGACCACGACGCGGATGCCGCGGTCGTGCAGCTGCTGCACCAGCGCGTCGAAGTCGTCCAGCGTGCCGAGCCGGGGGTCGACGTCGCGGTAGTCCGCGACGTCGTACCCGCCGTCGGCCAGCGCCGAGGGGTAGAAGGGGCTGAGCCACACGGCATCGACACCGAGTTCGCTGAGGTAGTCGACGCGAGCGAGGATCCCTCGCAGGTCCCCCAGCCCGTCACCGTCGGCGTCGGCGAAGCTGCGCGGGTAGATCTGATAGACGACGGCCTGGCGCCACCACGGCGCCGGGTCGGCATCGGTTGCGGCATGGGTGCGTGCGGCAGTGGTCACGAAGGTCCTCCTGGGGTCGTGACGGTGGATCGGGACTCGGGTCCGGGCGGCCGTCCCGCGGGCTCAGCCCTTGACGGCGCCCTGGGTGACGCCGGCCATCACCCAGCGCTGGGTGAAGATGTAGACGGCGATCGCGGGTGCCATCGCCATCAGGTATGAGGCGAACGAGACGTTGTAGTTGTTGCTGAACTGCGTCTGGAAGATGCTCTGCACGACCGGCAGCGTCTGCAGCGACGGGTCGGACGTGATCAGCGACGGCATCATGAAGTCGTTCCACGAGGCGAGGAACGCGAAGATGCCGACGGTCGCGCTCATCGGGGCGAGCAGCGGGAAGATGAGCTTCCAGAACGTCTGCCAGGTGGAGGCGCCGTCGATGCGTGCACTCTCCTCGAGCTCCATGGGGATCGAGCGCAGGAACGCGGTGAAGAGCAGCACACTGAAGCTCAGCTGGAACATGATGTGCAGCAGGGTGACGCCGGCCGGGTTGTCCAGCCCGGTGAGGCCGGTGAGCCTGATCTGGGCCAAAGCCAGCACGGGGAACGGGATGAACATCGCGGCGAGCAGGTAGAAGAACGAGTACCGGAACAGGCGCCGTTCCCAGTTGCGCGAGATGGCGTAGGAGGCGAACGCGGCGAGGATGATCGTACCGAAGACGGTGCCCAGAGTGACGAGAACGGAGATCGTGAACGCCCGGGGGAAGTCGGTGAGGCTCCACGCCTCGCGGAAGCCGTCGACGCTGAACGGCGACGGTAGCGCGAAGGCGCTGCCTTCGACTGCCTGCTCGGTGGTCTTGAACGCCATGGAGACGGTGACGTAGAGCGGGATGAGCACGGTCAGCGAGCAGAACGCCAGGATCAGCGTAGTGGTCCATGACGGGTGGCCGATCCGACGGCGGGAGGCACCCCCCTTGGGGGCGCGCCCCTCGAGGGTCTCGACCCCCTGGATGTTCTCGGTGACGAGAGCCGGTTGCGTTGACATCAGAGCGTGCTCCTTCCGCGGGTGGCACGAAGCTGGACGAGGGAGAGCACGATCGTGATGAGGAAGAAGAACGTGGCGTTGGCCATCTGGTAGGCGTAGTCGCCGCCGGTGAACCCGGTGACGATCGTCATCGCGATGCTGCGGGTCGAGGTCCCCGGGCCGCCGTTGGTGAGGCCGACGATGATGTCGTACGCGTTGAGGAAGCCCTTGAAGCCCAGGATGATGTTGATGACGACGTACCCTGAGACGAGCGGGAGGGTGATCCTCAGCAGGGCCTGGAGCTTCGAGGCGCCGTCGAGGTCTGCGGCCTCGTAGACGTCTTCAGGGATGGACAGCAGCCCAGCGATGTAGATGAGCAGGGTGCCGGGGATGGCCTGCCATGCGGTGACGATGACGATGGCGACCCAGGCGAGGTCGGGGTTGGCGAGCACGCTTTCGCTGAGCCAGCCGATGTCGAGCGAGTTCCCCAGCTTCGGAACTGAGTTCGAGAACAGGTAGTTGAAGACGTAGGCGATGATGATTCCGGAGATGACCATCGGGATGACGAAGATCGCCCGCAGCCCCGACTTCATCCGGATCCTGGCGGTGAGCCCCACGGCCAGCAGGAAGGCGATCACGTTGACGACGACCACCGTCGCCGCGGCGAACCCGAAGGTGAACAGGTAGCTCTGCCAGATCGCCGGGTCGGAGAACATGGCCTGGTAGTTGATGAGGCCGACGAAGTCCCACTCCCCGAACCCGATCGAGTTCGTGAAGCTGTAGAAGATGCCCATGATCGCCGGCAGCGTGATGGCCAGTGAGAAGAGCACCAGCGCCGGGAGCAGGAAGAGGTAGTAGATCGGCTCGACCTTGCGGCGCTTGCGCGGCGCGTCGTCGGGTCGTGGAGCGCGTGGGGTGTCGACTCGGGTTGCCGTGGTCGTTGCCATGGGTCAGTCCTTCGTGGTCCGGGGCGTCACTGGCGCAGGGCCAGGCGAGCCCAGTCGGCGTCGAGGGTCTGCAGCGTCGGCTCGACGCCGGCACCGGTGACGATGCCCTGCAGGTAGTTCTCGGTGGGGATGGTCAACGGGATCGCCTGCGACGCGCCCTGGTAGAAACGCGCTTCGTCGAAGTACGGCTTCATCCCCAGGATCCGCGGGTCGGTGACCGGGGCGGCATCCGTCGTCGTGCCGTAGCCGAGCTGAGCGGCGTTGTAGGCGTTCATCACGTCCGGCTGGAAGAGGTAGCTCAGGAACGAACGAGCGGCCTGCTTGCGGGTGGAGTCCTCGGGGATCCACGCGGCCAAGTCGATGTTCACCCGCACCTTGCGCGAGGCCGGGTCGTCAGTCATTGGCAGCGGGAAGGTACCCAGCTCCAGGTCTGGGCCGCTCTTGGCGATCTCACCGAGCGACCATGGCCCTTGGAAGTACATCGCCCCCTCGCCCTTGCTGAACGCGAGGTTGCCGTCCCCGTATCCGCGGCTGGCGGCATCCTGGTTGGTGTACTTGGCGGCGAGCATCTCCATCCGGCTCACCGGCTCGGCAAGGTCCTTCGAGAACGAGACCTTCGAGGTGGGTCCGACGTTCGTGCCCTCCTTGCGGAGCTGGTCGTAGAACCCCGCGACGTCGACCATCCCGCCCACCGTGTAGTCGAACAGGCCTTGGGAGACGGTCCAGGCGTCCTTGAACGTGGCGTAGATCGGGGTGATGCCGGCGGTCTTGAGCTTCTCGCAGACGGCGATGAAGTCATCCCAGGTCTCGGGCACCTCGACGGCGTTGTCGGCGAAGATCTTCTTGTTGTAGATGACCGAGGCGGCCATCACCGAGTACGGCAGCACGCTGGTGCGCCCCGGGTAGGCCGCCAGGTTGTTCACCAGCTTCTGGACCTCGGGCAGGATGCGGCCGGCCTCGGGCATGTCCTTGAGGTCACTGAGGGCACCGCGTGCCATGAAGCGCGCCATCTCCATGTTGTAGTTCAGCAGGCCGAGGTCGGGCGGGTTGCCCCGTAGGAAGCCGGCCTGCAGGTTCGAGGAGGAGTCCAGGACGACCTCGACGTCCTTCTGGGACGAGTTGAACGTCGCGACGAGGTCCCGGAAGTACGGGATGGCCTCGGGCTTGCTGAGGAGGAACCGCACGGGTTCTCGCCCGCTCGAGCTGGAGCAGCCGGCTGCTCCGGTGGTGAGGGCGGCCGCTGACACGCCGGCCAGGATGGTGCGCCGGGAGATCTGCTGGGGTGAAGGCACGTCGTTGTCCTCTCGATCCCACTGCCCCGAACCGTTGGTTCCAACAGTAGATTTTCTCACCGAATGAATCGGATCCCTGCATAATGGCGCAGGGCGCGAGGAAGGGTCAAGACCTGTGACGCAGTTGTTGGGCAACGAGCCGGGCGAGCCGGGGGACGGAGTTCCACGGCGCGCCAGCCTCGATGCGCTCCTGCGGTTCGCCTGGGATGCCGACGCCTTCACCGCTGGTGACGCCCTGGCTGCGGTGGGTCTCTCCCGATCGACCACCATCGAAGCCATCGACGACCTCGTCGCCCTCGGGCTGGTCCGCGAGCTGCCCAACGCCCGCGCGGTCGGCGAGTACCGCAAGGGCCGCCCCTCCCGGCGGTTCGAGCTGCGCGCTGACGCCGCGGTCGTGGTCGGCGTCGACGCCGGGCAGGAGCACATGGTCACCACCGTCGCCGACCTGCGAGGTCGCCCAATCGCCGCGCGCACCCAGGTGACGGCGGTGGGCGGTGACTCTGCCGCCCGGCGACGGGTGACCGTTGTCGAGGCCATCGACGCGTCACTCGCCGCGTCGTCAGTCCGGCGCGCCGATGTCCTGACGGTGTGCGTCGGGGTGCCGGCGCCGGTCGACCGGGACGGCCGCTCACCCGTGCACCGGGACGGCTTCTGGGCCGACATGAACCCAGGCTTCACCGAGCTGCTGTCGTCGTGGGCGCCCATCGTGCGCGTCGAGAACGACGCGGTGCTCGCCTCGGTGGCGGAGCACGCGAGAGGGGCGGCAGTGGGGCTGCGCAACACCGTGACCCTGCTGGCCGGACACCGCCTCGGTGCGGGCGTCGTCATCGACGGCACTCTGCTGCGTGGCGCCCACGGTGGAGTCGGCGAGGTGGTCGTGCTCCGGCACGTGCGCGGGGTCGACTACGCCCACGGCATCGGGCACGACCTGGAGATGTGGGCCAGTGAAGTCCTGGCATCCGGAACCCTGCCCAAGGAACATCCACTGCGCACCCTGCCACCCGATGCCGTCACAGCGCGCGCCGTCATCGACCTCGCCCGCGCCGGGGACCCACCAGCGCGCGCGCTCGTCGAGCGCGCCGGCGCCACACTGGCCCGGATCGCAGGGGTATTCGGGAGCCTCTACGACCCGCAGCGCATCATCGTGTCCGGCGGCCTTGCACCGGGTGTCGAGGAGATGTTGACCGTCGCTCGCCGCCTACTGCCGGCCGAGCTCGACCTTCCCGCGCCCGAGCTCATAGCCTCCTCGCTCGGAGCAGACGTTGTGTCGATCGGTGCGGTAGCGGCAGCGCTTGAGTCCGCCCGCGATGGGGCGCTGCACATCAGCTGACTGCTCCCCCACGCGAAATCCGCTGCGGCCAGTCGGGGTGCGCCATGGTCGCGGACCGTCGGCTCGTCGCCGACGTCACGCGCGACGTCGGCGGGTGAGTCGCACTCGGGACCCACGCATTTCGTCGTGGACCCAAACCCAAGCAATCGACCGAGGGTGCCGGGTCAGGCCACGTCCGACCAAGTCGTGCCTTGTCGCCCCAACCGTCTGACCCATGGCCAGGCTCTTTAGGGCTCCCGCCAGGACCCGCCAGGACACGACCCGGCCCGACATTTTGGGTCACATTTTGGGTCACCCTGCCACCCGATCGACGTCCGCCATCCGGACACGAGTAAAGCCCCCGACAGCGTTTCCGCTGGCCGGGGGCCCGTCGTCTGTCTCAACACAGAGCGCGCCCGAAGGGATTCGAACCCCTAACCTTCTGATCCGTAGTCAGATGCTCTATCCGTTGAGCTACGGGCGCCCGTCACGCTCGCGCGCAACGAGAAAGCAGACTACCGGAGCCGCGGCGACCCGGGAAATCGCGCGACGAGGGCTCGCGCGCGCACGCGCAGCCGCTCCTGCGGCATCCGCGAAGCAAAGGCCGCCGCCGCAATGACCTGCACTTCCGCCGTTCCTGCAAGATCTTGCAGGAACGATTCGCGCTTGTGAGGAGCCTCATAAGGTGCAAGCGCTTCCGCAGTGGCTACCCGTCAGTACACGGGCCTACCTTGGGAGACGAGGCTCCCACGGGCGGGTGCCGAGCCACTGTCACGAGCGGTTCGCAAAGTACGCGCGGCGGGTGGCCGACCAGTTGAGCAGCACCGGCGGAAGGACCACCATGACCACCCAGGCGGAGCACACGACCGGCACGAGTCACGCAGGCCTGGCGGCCTGGGTCGACGAAGTCGCCGCGCTCACCACCCCGGACTCGATCCACTGGGTCGACGGCTCCGACCAGGAGTGGGACCTGCTGACGACGCGGCTCGTCGACAGCGGCACCTTCACGCGGCTCAACCCGGACAAGAAGCCGAACAGCTTCCACGCGGCCTCGGACCCGAGCGACGTCGCCCGCGTCGAGGACCGCACCTTCATCTGCTCCGAGGACGAGAAGGACGCCGGCTTCACGAACAACTGGAAGTCGCCGGCCGAGATGAAGGCCATCATGACCGACCTCTACAGGGGGTGCATGACCGGTCGCACGATGTACGTCATCCCGTTCGTCATGGGTCACCTGAACGCCGAGGTGCCGATGTACGGCGTCGAGATCACCGACTCCGCCTACGTCGTGGTCTCGATGAAGGTCATGGCCCGCATCGGCACCCCCGTGCTGGCAGCCATCGAGGAGCAGGACGCGGGCTTCGTCAAGGGCCTGCACTCGGTCGGCTTCCCGCTTGCCGACGGCAAGGCCGACGTCTCCTGGCCCTGCTCGGCCGACAAGTACATCGCCCACTTCCCCGAGACCCGCGAGATCTGGTCGTACGGCTCGGGCTACGGCGGCAACGCCCTGCTCGGCAAGAAGTGCTACGCGCTGCGCATCGCCTCGGCGATGGCCCGTGACGAGGGCTGGATGGCCGAGCACATGCTCATC
>Ga0190273_10001044_pt1 | contig 9970 bp, 13 predicted proteins | sample Popmic504IS_FD_134513 | JGI IMG/M metagenome (GOLD analysis project Ga0190273, IMG submission 134513) | Populus adjacent soil microbial communities from riparian zone of Shoshone River, Wyoming, USA - 504 IS | ecosystem: Environmental > Terrestrial > Soil > Riparian zone > Trees stand | place...
CCGGCACCGTCTCCCCCTTCGCCCGCAGGGCGATCAGGAAGGCCCCCGTCTGGATCGGGTCGGTCCGCCCCTCCATGATCTCGCTCAAGACCGCGGAGGCATGGTCGGCGGTGAGGTGATCGCCGCCGCAGACGGCGTCGATCGCGCGGCTGACGACGTCGTTAGGCATCGGCGCTCTCAGCGATGAAGTTGGCCAGCAGGTGTTTCCCTTGCGGCGTCAGCACCGACTCGGGATGGAACTGAACCCCCTCGACCGGCAGGGTTTTGTGCCGCGCCCCCATCACCACGTCGCCGAGCTTGGCGCTCAGCTCCAGCTCCTCGGGCAGCTCCGCGTCGGCGACGAGCGAGTGGTAGCGGCCGGCGACCATCGGGCTCGGCAGGCCGGCGTAGATCGTCTTGCCGTCGTGCTCGACCTCGCCCTCCTTGCCGTGGATCGGCTCGCCCTGGACGACACGGCCGCCGAAGGCCTCGACCATCGCCTGGTGACCCAGGCAGACGCCGAGCACCGGCGTCCCGGCTTCGCCGAAGGCCTTGATCGCCTTGCCGGAGATGCCCGCCTCCGCGGGCGTGCAGGGGCCGGGAGAGACGACCAGCCGGTCGGGCTGGCGCGCCAGCAGCTCCTCCACGCTTGCCTTGTCGTTGCGCACGACTTCCACCTCCGCCCCGAGCTCGCCCAGGTACTGGACGAGGTTGTAGGTGAAGGAGTCGTAGTTGTCGATTACCAGCACCCGCATCACTAGCTCCAGTCCGGTTGTTCGCAAGCGACCTCGACCGCCCGAAACACCGCGCGCGCCTTGTTGACCGACTCGTTCCACTCGTACTCGGGCTTGGCGTCGGCGACGGTGCCGCCGCCCGCCTGCACGTGCACCTGGCCATCCTTGATCACCGCCGTGCGGATGTGGATCGCGGTGTCGAGGTCGCCGTCCCAGGAGAGGTAGCCGACGGCGCCGCCGTAGCCGCCGCGCTTGACCTTCTCGAGCTCGTCGATGATCTGCATCGCCCGCACCTTCGGGGCGCCCGAGAGGGTCCCGGCCGGCAGCGCCGAGCGCAGGACGTCAAGCGCGCTGACGCCCTCTTTCAACCTGCCGGAAACCTGGCTGACGATGTGGAGGACATGCGAGTAGGTCTCGACGACCATCAGCTCGTCGACCTTGACGCTGCCGTACTCGCAGACGCGGCCGAGGTCGTTGCGGCCGAGGTCGACCAGCATCACGTGCTCGGCCCGCTCCTTGGCGTCGTTGATCAGGCTTTCGGCCCGGCGGCGGTCCTCGTCCTCGCTGCCCCCGCGTGGCCTGGTGCCGGCGATCGGCCGCGTCTCCACCCGGTCGCCGATCACCTTGACCAGCGGCTCAGGGGAGGCGCCGGCGATCTGGAAATCGCCGAACTCGAGGAAGTACATGTAGGGAGAGGGATTGACCGCCCGCAGGCCGCGGTAGACGGAAAAGGCCTCGACCATCGCCGGCGCCGAGAAGCGCTGCGAGGGGACCACCTGGAAGGCGTCGCCCGCGTGGACGTACTCGACGATCCGCGCCACCGCGGCTTCGAACTCCCCCCGCTCCATGTTCGACTCGAACTGAGGCGGGTCAGCGATCTTCGCTTGCTCGGGAACGGGAACCGCACCGCGCAGGCGCTCGCGCATCTCGGCGATTGTCGCCGCCGCCGCGCCATACGCGGCGTCCACATCTCCCTCCTCTTCGACGAAGGCACAGGCGAGGATCGTCAGCTCGTGGCGAAGGTGGTCGAAGACCAGCATCGCGTCGGTCACCATCAGCGCCAGGTCCGGCAGGCCGAGCGGATCCGGGTTCGGCTCGCCGAGCGGCTCGACGGTTCGCACCAGGTCGTAGGCGAAGAAGCCGACGGCGCCGCCGGCAAACGGCGGCAGCCCCTCGACCGGCGCCGGCCGGTATCCCTGAAGACGCGCGGCCACGGCGGCGTAGGGATCCGGCGCGGCTTCGGTCTGGGTGGGCGCGCCGCCCAGATCCTCCCCGCTCCACTCCGACAGCGTCCCCTCGCTCCAGCGCAGCAGCGCCCGTGGCCGCAGGCCGACGAACGAGTAACGGCCGACCTGCCCCTGCTCGGCCGACTCCAGCAGGAAGCACGGCGCCCCCTCCGGCTCACCGGCACGCAGCTTGAGGAAGGCCGATACGGGCGTCTCGCAGTCGTCGATCAGCCGCGCCCGCACCGGCACCACGTTGCCCTCGCGGGCGAGCTTGCGCGCCTCCTCGAGGCTCGGCTCGAGCTGGATCTCGGCGTCAGCCGCTACGGGCATTCAGCACCTCCATCACCTTCGCCTGCGAGACCCCGCGCGAGGCCAGCAGGACGCTGAGGTGGTAGAGGATGTCGGCGGCCTCTTCGGCGACCCGCTCCTCGCTCTCTTCACGCGCGGCGCGGACTACCTCCTCGGCCTCCTCCTCGACCTTCTCGCCGATCAGCTCGCGGTCGTCGAGCAGCTTCACGGTGTAGCTGCCGTCGGGTCGCTGCAGGGCGCGGTGGCGGATCGTCCGCTCGAGCGCCGGCAGTGCTTCGTAGGTGACCGGGTACGGCTCGCCGTCGGCCGGCGGCGCGTCTTTGCGTGGCGAGGCCGAGCCGAGGACCTCACGGTAGAAGCAGCTGCGCTCGCCGGTGTGACAGGCGGGACCGGCCGGATCGACCAGCGCCACCAGCGCGTCGCCGTCGCAGTCGTAGCGGAGCTGGCGCAGGTGCATGAAGTTCCCCGAGGTTTCGCCCTTCTTCCAGAGCTCGTCGCGGGAGCGGCTGTGGAAATGAAGGTCTCCCTGCTCCAGCGTCATCTCCAGGGAGCGGGCGCTCATGTAGGCGAGCATCAGCACCTCGCCGCTGGCGAAGTCCTGAACGACGCAGGGCACCAAGCCCTGCTGGTCGAATTCGATTTCGGGAAACATCGGGGGAATCGTAAACGTCGCCTACCGAGGAACCTGGGCTACTCGATGCCGAGGCGGTCGAGCAGGTCCTCGTCACGGCGCCAGTGCTTACGGACCCGGACCTGGAGGTCGAGGTGGACGCGGGAGCCGAGCTCGGCCTCCAGCGAGCGGCGGGCGGCAACGCCGACCTCGTGGATCTTGGTCCCTTTCTTGCCGATCAGGATCCGCTTCTGCGACTCGGTCTCGGCCCAGACCTCGGCCTTCACGGTCACCAGCCCGTCCTCGCGCGCCTCGACCTCCAGCACCGAGACCTCGACCGAGTGCGGGATCTCCTGGCGGGTCCGGTTCAGCACCTGCTCGCGGATCAGCTCGGCCAGCAGCAGCTCACTCGACTGGTCGCTGCGGTCCTCAGGCGGATACATGTACGGGCCCTCGGGGACCAGTTCACCGAGGCGCTCGAGCAGCGGCTGCACGCCCTCGCCGGTCTTGGCGCTGATCGGGAAGACCTCGTCGACCCCCTCCAGCTCGGCGGCGGCGGCGAGAACCGGCACCAGCTCGTTGGGGCCGAGGCGGTCGGCCTTGTTGACCGCGCAGAGCACGGGCAGGCCGGTTCCGGCACCCAGGAGGGCCCGGACGATGAAGCGGTCGCCGGGCCCCACCCCCTCCTCGCCGTTGATCACGAAGAGGACGACGTCGGAGTCGGCCAGCTCGCGCTCGACCCTCCCCTGCATCCGCTCGGTGAGGACGTCGCGCGGGCGCTGCACGCCGGGGAGGTCGACGAGCACCAGCTGGCGCTCGGCCTCGAGGTCGGTGGCGACGCCGCGGATCGCCCGGCGCGTGGTCTGGGGCCGGGGCGAGACGATCACCACATGGGAGCCGACGATCGCGTTGACCAGGGTCGACTTGCCGACGTTCGGCCTCCCGGCGAGCCCGACGAACCCGGCCCGGCTCATCGCGCTCCCCCCAGTACCCGCGCCTGCAGCGCCAGCATCTCGCCGTCGTCGGTCTCGTGGTCGAAGCCGCAGAGGTGGAGGACGCCGTGGACCGCCGCCTCGGTCACGTCGGCGCAGTGCTCGGGGCAGATCGCGACGTCGCCGAGCTCGCGCGGACCAGCGACGGAGTCGAGTTCGTCGATCGGAAAGGCGAGCACGTCGGTCGGCGCGTCCACCCCGCGGTACAAGTTGTTCAGCTCGCGAATCCGGTCCTCTGCCACCAGCTCGACCGCCAGGTGCCCGTCGTTTACCCCGGCTACCGCCAGCGCCGCGGCAACGGGGTCGCGCAGGTCAAGGGGAACGTCGGTCAGGTCGAGGCTCACGAACGCGGCGTCGGCCCGTGTTCGGCCCGGGCATCGCTGGCGCTGTGCGCGTCGTAGGCGGCGACGATCCGCTGGACGAGTTTGTGGCGGACAACGTCCTCGCCGCCGAACCGGACGAAGGAGATGTCCTTGACGTCGCTGAGGATGTCGCTGACGGCGATCAGGCCGGAGCGCTGATCGGTCGGCAGGTCGATCTGGGTGACGTCGCCGGTGACCACCATCCGCGAGTTGAACCCAAGCCGGGTGAGGAACATCTTCATCTGCTCGGGGCTGGTGTTCTGCGCCTCGTCGAGGATTACAAAAGAGTCATTAAGCGTCCGGCCCCTCATGAAGGCCAGGGGCGCCACCTCGATCACGTTGCGCTCGAAGTAGCCGTTGACGCGGTCGGGGTCGAGCATGTCGAAGAGGGCGTCGAAGAGCGGGCGCAGGTAGGGATCGACCTTGGCCTGGATGTCGCCGGGCAGGAAGCCGAGCCGCTCCCCCGCCTCGACCGCGGGCCGGGTGAGGATGATCCGCTGGACCTTGCGTTCGGTCAGCGCCGCGGCGGCCATCGCCACCGCGAGGAAGGTCTTGCCGGTGCCGGCCGGGCCGATCCCGAAGGTGATCGTGTGGCGGCGGATCGAGTCGACGTAGCGCTTCTGGTTCACCGTCTTCGGCGCGACTTTGGTGTTGCGGTGGCGCCAGACGACGTCGTCGAGGATCTCCGCCGGGCTCTCTTCGGCCTCGAGCGCCCCGGTGACCGCTTCGATCGTCCCGGGGGCGACGTCGTGGCCCTGCTCGATCAGCTCGACCATCTCGTCGACGACCGTCGCCGCGGCGGCGACGTCGTCGGGCTCGCCCTCAAGCGTGAGGACGTTGCCGCGCAGGTGGAGCTCGGCGTCGAGGCGCCCGCGCAGGGCTTTCAGCACCCCGTCCTCGGAGCCGGCCAGCTCGGCCGCGACCGTGTTGTCGAGGGTCAGCTGCCTACGGGCCAAGGCTCAGGAACCCAGCTTCTGCCGCACGGCGGCGCTCACCCGCTTGCCGTCGGCCCGGCCGCCGACCTTCGGCATCAGCGCCGACATCACCTGCCCCATCTGCCGCTGCTCGCTGGCGCCCGTCTCCTCGATCGCCCCTTGCACCAAGTCCGCCAGTTCCTCGTCGGAGAGCTGCTGGGGTAGGTAAGCCTCGATCAGCTCTGCCTCGAAGCGCTCGGAGGCGGCCTGCTCAGAGCGGCCGGCGCCCTCGTAGGCCTCCGCCGCCTCGACCCGTTTCTTGCGCTCTCGCTGCAGCACCGCGACCTCGTCGCCCTTGCCGAGCTTCGCGTCCTGCTGCAGCACGTCGACGATCAGCCGCAACGCCGAGGCTCGCTCGCGGTCGCGCGCTTTCATCGCCGTCTTCACATCGCCTTGGACTTGCTCGAGGACGCTCATGCCCTAAGGGTAGACGGCGGCCTCGGGGGTGACCGCCAGCCCCTTGGAGACGAGGTCGCGGACGTCGAGGCTGACCAGCTGCCAGCCGTTTCGACGGGCGGCTGCTACGTAGGCTGCGTCATAGGCCGTAAGCCTGTGCTCTGAGGCCGCTTTCACCACTTCCTCTCCAAATGCATGATCCACCCGAGCCAGTTCCTCGCCGCAAGTACGCAGCATGGCCCGCGCGATCCCCTGTGCCTGGTCGGGTTGCCGATACTGCTTTGCCACCACGTTGACCACCTCATAGAGGGTCAGGTCGAGCGCGGTCACCGGCACCCCTCCGCGGACCAGCGGAGCGGCAATGTCGTGAGCTGGGTGGGCCGGGACCCCTGCGGCTACCCAAACGCTTGCGTCAAGCAGGAGCAAATCAGTGAGATTCCCGGTCTTCCCGGATCAGCCGGGCCACGTCCAAGAGCTCGGGTCTGTCGTCTGGAACCTCGATCCGGACCTCGTCCCAGAGCCGGTTGATCTCTTCCCGCCGGCGTTGCTCGCCGGCCTCCACCTCGCGCGCGACGAGGTGCTGGAGAAGGCCACTTCGGCTCTTCCCTACCTCTTTGGCGCGGAGATCGAGGCGCTCGAGGAGCTCGTCGGGAATGGAGATCATCACCTTGGCCACAGAGTGAGTATATACGGTATTGCTCGGCGCTACTACGGGCATGGCGGGAGCGTGGAGGGTCGAGACGCGCGAGTGGCGCGCAGATCGCAAAATTTCTGTGCGGAGGGTGGGACGAAACTGTGAATTCGGCTAGATCTCGACCTGCTCGACCTCCCCGAGCGGCATCTGCAGGAAGCGGGTGCCGATCGCGTGGAAGGCGTCGCAGTCGCCGGTGCAGAGGAAGTCGTAGCTGCCCTCCCGATCCTCCTGCCTGGCGAGCGAGGCGGACTCCAGGGCGCGCTGGACCGCCGCCGCCACCGCGTGGCCGCCACTGACGAGACGAACGTCGCGGCCGAGGACGCGCTGCAGCATCGGCGCGACCAGCGGGTAATGGGTGCAGCCGAGGATCAAGGTGTCGACGCCGGCGGTCTTCAGTGGCTTGCAGTAGGAACGGGCCATCGTCATCGTGTCCTCGTCGAAGAGGGCGCCTTCCTGGATGAACGAGGCCAGGTCAGGCGCCGCCACCTCGATCACGTCGAGGCCGCGCCCCTCGGCCTCGAGGGCTCGCCGATAAGCGCCGCTCTCCACCGTGTTCGGGGTCGCCAGCACCCCCACCCGCGCATTGGCGGTGATCGCCGAGGCGATCTCAGCCTGCGGCTCGACCACCGGGATCACCTCCACCCCCCGCGCGGCGGCGACCTCTTCGGCCACCTCCTTGCCGACCGAAGTCGCCGTGTTGCAGGCGATCACCAGCAGCTTCGCCCCGCGGTCGAGCAGCAACTCGGCGATCCGGCGAATGCGTTCGCGCAGCTGCCCCGGGTTCTTGTCCCCGTAGGGGAACATCGCCGTGTCGCCGAGGTAGAGGAAGTCCTCCTGCGGCAGCGAGATCAGGCACTCGTGGAGCACGGTCAGCCCCCCGACGCCGGAATCGAACATCCCGATCGGCTGCGCGGGATCCAGCTGTGGAGCCGCGCCAGTCAGAGCGTCAGGGCTTGACCGTCATGAAGAAGATGGTCACGACGACGATCAGCCCGGCGACCGGCCCGACGGTCCCTAGCCGACGCGAGACCTCTTCGAACTCGGCGCTCAAAGTGTCGCCGGCCTCGAGGTCGCGCTCGGCGAGCTCCAAGGCCTTGGCCTCTTGAGGGCGGAAGAACCCGTGCTGGAGCCCGAACAAGGCGATGATCGCGACGAAGCCGACGGTGATGAAGGCTTCGCTGCTCTCCCAGGGACCTTCGACCAAGAGGTAGATGCCGGCCAGCAAGATCACGACCAGCCCGGGGGTAATCAGGTAGCGGTCGATCTTCTGGATCCCCCTGATCAGCCCCGGCGCCGCTCGTGGGTATTTGGGCAGCACCGAGAAGAGGAAGCCGTATCCGAAGGTGGGTCCGAAGGTCAGGACCACAGCCAGGATATGGAGGAAGAGCCCGACGCTGTAGTCGGTGATGTTCGCCAGGATCATCGGCCGGAACCCTATATCTCAGCCGCGACGGAGCCAGAGGGCTGCCCAATCGCCCTCGATCCGCCGCGCCGCCTCCTGCAGGCCGGGACCGGCGAAAGCCGCTGCCGTGTCGTCGAGCTCGTGCGGCAGCAGGCCGGAGCAGATCAGCGTCTGCGGCGGCTCGGTGATCTGGGCGGCGACCGCCGTCAGGATCGGCGAGGTCATGTTGGCGACGACCGTCGGCGCCAGCTTCGGCAGGCGTTCCCGCAGGTTCATGCGTTCCAGGTGGAGTTCGACGCCGTTCGCGGCGGCATTGGCAGCCGCCGCTTCGATCGCCCCCTGCTCGTGGTCGTAAGCCCTGACCGGGGCCCAGCCCAGCCTCGCCGCGGCAATCGCCAGCACCCCCGACCCCGTACCGAGATCGACCAGCTCGCCGGCCGCCTCCAGCTCGCAGAGGAACTCGAGGCAGAGGCGCGTGGTCGGGTGGGCGCCGGTGCCAAACGCCTGTCCGGGATCGACGACGACGTCGAGTGCTCCCTCGCGCGACGGCTCCCAGGAAGGCCGCAGCCAGAGGCGGTCGGCGACCAGCAGTGGCTTGTGGAAGTCGCGCCAGCGGTCGGCCCAGTCGTCGGGGATCTCGGTCGAGGTGACCTCGACCCTGCCCCCCGCGATGTCCGCGTCGAGATCGCCCAGCTCCGGCAGCTCTCCCTCGCCGCCGTAGATCGCGTACTCGACGTAGCCGGCACCGCGCTCCTCCTCGACCCCGTTCGGGGCCAGCACCGTCAGCTCGGCCAGGACCAGGTCCGCCTGCTCGGGGGCGCAACGGACCGCGAGCCGGATCAACGCGGAGGCCTCAACCGAAGGCCCGGCGGACACGGCCGAACAGGCCCTCGCCGCGCCGGGGGGCGAGGTTGTCGTCCTCGAGCGTCTCGTCGAGGCGCTCGGCGAGCTCGCGCTGCTCCTCGTTGAGATTGGTTGGGACGATGACCTCGAGGATCACCCGCTGGTTGCCACGACGACGACCGCTGAGCCGGGGCAACCCGAGACCTTTCAACACGTACTGGTGACCCGGCTGGGTGCCCGCGACCACCTCGATCTCCTCCTCCCCCTCCAACGTCGGCACCGTGATCGTCGTGCCCAGCATCGCCTCGGTGGCGCTGATCGAGACGGAGCTGATCAGGTCGGTGCCCTCGCGTTCGAAGCGCTCGTCCTCGGCGACCGCGACCTCGACGTAGAGGTCTCCGGGCGGCGCCCCCGGTTCGCCGGCGTGGCCGGCGCCGGTGATCCGCATCCGTTGCCCCGCTTCGATCCCGGCGGGTATCTCGATCGCGCTGGTGCGGCTCTGGCGGGTGCGGCCGCTGCCGCCGCAGACCTCGCACGGGGTCTTCGGGACTTTGCCGGCGCCGCCGCACACGTCACACGGGGTACTGCGGACCATCTGCCCGAACGGCGTCCGCGTCACCGCCCGCAGCTCACCGGCGCCGCCGCAGCGCTCGCAGGTGGAGATCGGGGTTCCCGGCTCGGCCCCGTTGCCACGACAGTGCTCGCACGGGGCGACGACGTCGTAGGTGACCTCGCGCCGGGCGCCCGTCGCCACCTCGGCGAGCTCGACCTCGACTTCGATCGCGACGTCACCGCCGGCCGCGGCCCGGCGGCCGCCACCGCCGAAGCCGAACCCGCCACCGCCGAAGAAGGCCTGGAAGATGTCGTCGATCGAGCCGAAGCCGGCGCCAGGGTCGAAGCCGCCGGAGCGCAGGCCCTCATGGCCGTAGGCGTCGTAGGTGCGGCGGCGCTCGGCATCCGAGAGCACCTCGTAGGCCTCGGCAGCCTCTTTGAAGCGGTCCTCGGCGTCGGACTCCTGGTTGACGTCGGGATGCAGCTCGCGCGCCAGCCGGCGGAAGGCTTTCTTGATCTCGGTCTCGCTGGCGTCCCGGGAGACCCCGAGGACCTCGTAGTAGTCGCGCGGCATCGGCTAGTCGGAGTAGACGGTCTCGAAGTAGCGGGAGAGCTCGCGGGCGGCAAGGCGGACCGAGGCGATCGCGGTCGCGTAGTCCATCCGCAGCGGGCCGACGACGCCGACGGCGCCGAGGTTGCGGTGGGCGAGTCCGTAGTTGGCGCCGATGACGCTGACGGAGCGCATCTCCGGCTGCGGGTTCTCGGCTCCGATCCAGAAGAAGACCGAGCGCCGGTCAAGCGAGGAGCGCAGCATCGCCAGCACGTCGGCACGCCGCTCCAGCGCCGTCATCAGCTCGTCGGCCCGGGGCAGGTCCGGCAGGTGGGCGTCCGAGAGCA
>Ga0190273_10001045_pt1 | contig 9967 bp, 10 predicted proteins | sample Popmic504IS_FD_134513 | JGI IMG/M metagenome (GOLD analysis project Ga0190273, IMG submission 134513) | Populus adjacent soil microbial communities from riparian zone of Shoshone River, Wyoming, USA - 504 IS | ecosystem: Environmental > Terrestrial > Soil > Riparian zone > Trees stand | place...
GAGCAGCCCGGTTCGCGCCATTCGAAGCCGGCGTCGCGGAAGATGCGGTCCAGTCCTTCGCGCTCGGCCTGTTCCTTGACCAGGCCTGAGCCCGGCACCACCATCGCCAGTTTGACGTTGGAGGCGCGGAACTTGCCGCGCACGATCGCAGCGGCGGCGCGCAAATCCTCGATCCGCGAGTTGGTGCAGGAGCCGATGAACACCTTGTCGATACTGATTTCTTCGATCGGCTGGTTGGCGTGCAGGCCCATGTAGGCCAGCGCCTTTTCCATGCCGCTGCGCTTGACCGCGTCGCTGACTTTCGCCGGGTCCGGAACCGCGGCCGACACCGGCAGCACCATTTCTGGCGACGTGCCCCAGGTCACCTGCGGCTGGATCTCGCTGGCCTCGAGTACGACTTCGTGATCGAACGCCGCATCTGCGTCGGAATGCAGCGTGTTCCAGTGCGCGACGGCCTGGTCCCAGACTTCGCCCTTTGGCGAAAACGGCCGCCCCTTGCAATAGTCGATGGTGGTCTGGTCGACCGCGATCAGGCCAGCGCGCGCGCCGCCTTCGATGGCCATGTTGCACACCGTCATCCGGCCTTCCATCGACAGCGCGGTGATCGCCTCGCCTGCGAACTCGATCGAGTAGCCATTGCCGCCGGCGGTGCCGATGCGGCCGATGATCGCCAGCACGATATCTTTCGCGGTCACGCCCGGGCCGACGCTGCCGCGCACGGTGATGCGCAGCGTCTTGGTCTTTTTCGCGATCAGGCACTGCGTCGCCAGCACGTGCTCGACTTCCGAGGTGCCGATACCGAACGCCAGCGCGCCGAACGCGCCGTGCGTGGAGGTATGCGAATCACCGCAGACGACGGTCATGCCCGGCAGCGTCGCGCCCTGCTCCGGGCCGATCACGTGGACGATGCCCTGGCGCAGGTCGCTCATCTTGAATTCGGTGATGCCGAACTCGTCGCAGTTGCTGTCGAGCGCGTCGACCTGGGTGCGCGAGATTGCATCGGTGATGCCGCCGGCGCGGTCGGTGGTCGGCACGTTGTGGTCGGCCACCGCCAGGTTCGCGGACACGCTCCAGGGCTTGCGGTGATTCAGCCGCAGGCCGTCGAAAGCCTGCGGGCTGGTGACTTCGTGCACCAGGTGGCGGTCGATATAGATCAGGCAGGAGCCGTCGCCGTTGTCGCGGACCACATGCTCGTCCCAGATTTTTTGGTACAGCGTGCGCGGCGTGGCGGACATTGCATTGCTCGTCGGCTATCGGATGGCGCGCAGTCTAGGTCCGCAGTTGCCATAACTCCAATGAATGGTTTGAATATCCGGCATTCCATATTGGAATCCGAAAACCCAGGGGCGACCGTGGACACCCAAGAGCTCAACGCCTTCGTCGAAGTGGCCGACACGGGCTCGTTTTCGCTGGCGGCCGAGCGCCTGCACCTGACCCAGCCCTCGATCAGCAAGCGCATCGCCGCGCTGGAGAGCCGGCTGAAGCGGCCGCTGTTCGACCGCGTCGGCCGGCGCATCACGCTGACCGAGGCCGGTGTCGCGCTGCTGCCCTACGCGCGCCGCGCGCTGCAGGAGCTGGAGGACGCACGGCGCGCGGTGTCGCGGCTGTCGGCCGAGATCAGCGGTCGGCTGTCGATCGGCACCAGCCATCACATCGGCCTGCATCGCCTGCCGCCGGTGCTGAAGCGCTATACCCAGCGCTATCCCGAGGTCGATCTCGACATCCATTTCATGGATTCCGAGGACGCCTGCGCCGCGGTGCTCGCCGGCAAGCTCGAACTCGGCATCGTCACGCTGCCGTTGGCGCCGCTGCCCAATCTTGAACAACGCCTGGTCTGGCCCGATCCTCTGGCCGTGGTGGTCTCTCCCGAACACGAGCTGTTCAGCGCCGCAACCGTGGACCTGCCGATGCTGGCGCTGCATCCGGCGGTGCTGCCGGACGCGGCCACGTACACGCATCGCATCATCACCTCGGCGCTGCAACGCCACGGTGTGGCGCCGCGGGTACGGCTGGCGACAAACTATCTGGAGACGCTGAAAATGCTGGTCGCGATCGGCCTGGGCTGGAGCGTGCTGCCGCGCTCGATGCTCGACGACAGCATCCGCGCGATCGACGTCGCCGGCTTCGAGCTGCAGCGCGAGCTCGGCATCGTCTGGCACCAGCGCCGCACACAGTCGGCACCGGCGCGCGCGCTGATCGAGGAACTGTTGTCGACGATGCCGGCTCCCTTAGCATGGTCTGCACAGGTGTCCGTTCGTGCCGAGTAGTGGCGTGGCGTAGCCACACCGCGTATCGAGGCATCGCGCGGTGGCTCGATACGCGGCGCTACTCGCCGCTACTCGCCATGAAGGGGTGGTGATACCTGTCCAGAGTTTCCCTTACAGGCCCGGCCCGAGCTGCATTCCGAGCTTCATAAAGAGGTTTATGTCCGATCTTCCGCTGCTGCAAAGCTTCATCCACCTCGGTGGTTTCCGCACGCGCATGCTGGAGCGCCCCGGCGCCGAGGCGCTGACGCTGCTGTTCATCCACGGCTGGGCCGACAGCGCCGACACCTTCAGGCCGCTGATGGCGGCGTTGGCGGACGTGCCGGCGCGGCTGGTCGCGATCGACCTGCCGCAGTTCGGCGCCGCCGAGGACCTCGCACCCGGCCCGCAGCTGCCGCAGTTCGTCGGCTTCGTGCGCGCCGCGCTCGAGCACTACGGCCAGCGCGGCCGCCTGCTGCCGATCGGCCAGTCGCTGGGCGGACGCGCGCTGCTGATGGCGCTGAACGCGCCGCAAACCGCGGACATCCCCGGCTGCGTCGTCATCGGCCCGGCGCCGCTGGAGTTGCCGGCCTGGCAGAAGATGCTGGTGCGCAACGGCTCGCTGGCGCCCAGCGCCAGCCGGCTCGGCGACAGCCTGAGCTGGGAACAGCAGCAGGCCGAGTTCCTGAAGAGCTTCAAGCGCACGTGCCTGGCGCAACCCGAGCTTGTGCCGGACTCGGTGTATGCCGACTACCTGAGCCATTACACGCCCGCGCGCATCGGCCGTCACATGGGCTCGCTGATCTCGATCGGCGGCGAACTGCAGCAGCCGCTGCAGCTGTCGACGCTGCAGCTGCCGGTGGAGATGATCTGGGGCGAGCTCGACCGCATGGCGCCGGTCAAGGGCGCCGACCGTTACGTCGAGGCGCTGGCCGACGTGCGGCTGACGGTGTTCGCCGGCTGCGGCCATCACGCGCATCTGGAGCGCGTTGCCGAGACTGCCGACATCGTCCGCCGGCTGCTTCCTGCTTGAGCGATGCCATCGTCCGACCAGTTTTCGCTGTTCCCCGCCGGCCCACAGACGCTGGCCGAAGACGAGCAAGGCGGCATCGTCTACCGGCCCGGGCTGCTGACGCCCGCGCAGGCGCAGCGCTGGTTTGCGCGTCTGCGCGACGAGATCGACTGGCAGCATGAAAGCCGGACGATGTACGAGCGCGAAGTCGACGTGCCGCGGCTGATGGCGCGCTTCGGCGTCGACGACGCGGCGCTGCATCCGATCCTGAAAGTCGCCGCGAAAACCATCGGTGAGGCCAGCGGCGTGCGCTACACCAGCATCGGCATGAACTACTACCGCGACGGCCGCGACAGCGTCGCGCCGCATCACGACCGGCTGCAGGAACTGACGCCCGGCTATCCGATCGCGCTGCTGTCGCTGGGCGCAGCGCGGCTCATGCGGCTGAGCACGCAGGCGCCGCCGAGGCGCAGCCTGCAGATCGATCTGGAACCCGGAAGCCTGCTGCTGATGAGCTACGCCTCGCAGCTGCGATGGCTGCATGGCATTCCCAAGCAGTCCGGCCCGCAGCTGCCGCGGATCAGCCTCGCGTTCCGCGTGCGCCCGCGCTGAAGCCGGCTCCGGCGGCAGCGCGCCGCTGACATCATGTTTCAACGCCCTGAAGTCGCGCGGAAACCGGCCGCCTCTAAGCTGCGTCGCGATCAAGCCTCCAGCCGGAGGCCGGCAAAACAGGGAGTTTTGGCATGAACAGGGAAAGCAGCTTGTGCTGGTACGCGCGTGCGCTGGCCGCCGCGGTGTTGCTCTCGGGCACGGGTGTGGCGAGCGCGGCAGAATTCGGCGAGGTCAGCGTGTTTGCACAGGTGCCGGTACCCAACGGTTTCCCTGAAGGCCTGGCCGTGCACGGCGGCCATGTCTACACCGCCGGCCCGGCGACTTTCGGAACTTCGCTGAACAACAAGCCCTCGCGCGTGTTCGAGTTCAGCCTCGCCAGCGGCGAGCTGACGCGGACGCTGCTGACCCAGGGCGAGAAAGTATTCGGTGCCGAGCATGCCAATTCCTGCCTGGCCTTCGACGGCAGCGGCCGCCTGTACGTGCTCAACAACCAGCTCGGCGCCTATCGCGTGGACCTGCAGACCGAGGAACAGAGCTCGTACACACCGCCGCTGCCGAACCTGCGCAGCTGCCTGCCGCTCGGACTGTCGAAGAAGGACTGCTCGACGACCGCGATCAACATGCCGTCGCTGCCCAATGACATCGTCTTCGACGAGCAGGGCTACGCCTATGTCACCGACTCGGCGCAGGCGGCGATCTGGCGCGTGCCGCCGGGCGGCGGCGAGCCGCAGATCTGGTTCCAGGACTATCGTCTGTCCTCGGTCTACATCGGCGTCAACGGCGCGCGGCTGTCGCCTGACCGCAGCCAGCTGTTCATCACCGTGACCATCGATCCGCTGGGTCAGGGCTGGGTCTACACGCTGCCGCTGGTCGAGCAGCCGCAGAAATCCGATCTGAAAGCCTTCCACTACTACCCCGCCGGAGGCCCGGACGGCATCGCCTTCGGCGCTTCGGGACGGCTGTACGTGACGCTGGCGCTGCCGGGCCGATCGGCGATTTCGGTGCTGAATCCGGACGGCAGCGAGTACGCCCGCGTGCAGAACAAGCTGCTGAGCCCGATCGCGCCGCTGGACTCGCCGGCCAACATCGCCTTCGACGGCCAGGGCAACCTGCTGGTCAGCAATCACGCTTTCGCCACCGGCCTGTTGTTGCCGAAGCACTTCCAGATCCTGCGGGTCTTCGTCGACGACTACGAGTCGCCGCTGGCCGCGCCGCTGCTGCCCTGACCCTCTCCCCCCGCTTCGCGGGACCCTCTCCCAGGAGAGGGGAATAGCCACCGCCGTTCCCCTCTCCTGGGAGAGGGTGGCGCGAAAGCGCCGGGAGAGGGCTTAAATCTCGAGCTTGTAGCCGACGCCGTAGATCGAGCGGATCAGCTCCTGCTCGGGGCTGGCGGCATCGAGTTTGCGGCGCAGGTTCTTGATGTGGCTGTCGACGGTGCGGTCGGTGACGATGCGGTGGTCGGTGTAGAGGTTGTCCAGCAGCTGGTCGCGCGAGTACACGCGGCCGCTGGCCGCGGCCAGCGTCTTCAGCAGCCGGAATTCGACCGGTGTCAGATCCAGCACCTGGTCGTTGTAGCTCGCGGTATAGCGCTCCTCGTCGATCACCAGGCCGGCGGCGGCCCTCGTGGCGGTCGGCTCGTTACCGCGATGCGCCCGGCGCAGGATCGCCTTGACCCGCGCCACCACTTCGCGCGGACTGAAGGGCTTGCAGATGTAGTCGTCGGCGCCGAGCTCCAGCCCCAGCAGACGGTCGATCTCCTCGACCTTGGCGGTCATCATCACGATCGGCAGATCGCTGAAGCTGCGCAGCTCGCGGCAGATCTCCAGGCCGTCGCGGCCCGGCAGCATCAGGTCCAGCAGCACCAGGTCCGGGTGATAAGCCTTGACTGCGTCGACCGCCTCGCGGCCGTCGCCGACGATGCGGGTTTCGAAGCTCGCGGCCTTCAGATAATCCGATACCACCGCAGCCAGCTTTGGCTCGTCTTCGACGATCAGGATGCGCCGCACCGCGGGCGCCGCAATGGCAGAACTCATTTCAGGTGTTCCTTGACGGCGTCAGCAGCGGCAGCGACAGCGTCATCTGCACGCCGCCGAATTTCGAAGCCGCGGCGGACAGGCGGCCGCCGTGGGCCTCGGCGATGTTGCGGCAGATCGCAAGCCCCAGGCCGGCGCCGCCATGAGCTCGGTTGCGCGAGGCTTCGACGCGATAGAAGCGTTCGAACAGCCGCGGCAGCAATTCGGGCGCGACGCCCGGCGCGGAGTCTTCGAAATCGATGCGCGCGTGCCCGCCCTCGCGGCGGATGCTGACTCGCAGCTGGCCGCTGCCATCGGCCTGCGCGTCGGTATATCGCAGCGCGTTCTCGAGCAGGTTGACGAACAGCTGGCGCAGCCGGCCCTCGTCGGCCAGCACTTTGAATTCGGTGGACGACGGCGCCTCGACCAGCCTCAACCCGCGGCTGGCGAAACGCTCGCGATACAGATCCAGGCTGCTGTGCAGCAGCTCGGCGACGTCGAGCTCGACCTTGCGATAGGCCAGCGCGCCGGCGTCGGACAGCGACAGGTCGTAGAGATCGCTGATCAGCTTGTTCAGATGCCGCGCCTCGGCCTGCAGCGAGCGGATCGCGTCGGCGGTCAGCGGCCGCACGCCGTCTTCCAGTGCCTCCAGCTCGCCTTGCAGCACCGCCAGCGGCGTGCGCAGCTCGTGCGAAACGTCGGCCATGAACGCGCGGCGCATCTGCTCGTTCTTCTCCAGCGTCATCGCCAGCTGGTTGAAGTCGCCGGCCAGCCGGCCGATTTCGTCGCTGGAGGAAACCTTGACCCGCGCCGCGTAGTTGCCGCTGGCCAGCCGGCGCGTGGCGCTGGCAACCCGGCGCACCGGCGCCAGGAACGCGCGGGCGAGCCCGAACGCGACCGCGGCGGCCAGCAAGCCGGCGAGCCCGCCGATGATCAGGTTCGCGTGCAGCTGCTGGCGCTGGAAGCGCACGTCGGCCGCGACCGTGACTTCCTGGAACGGCACCATCGCCAGCCAGCCGACGGTGCGGCCATCGACGACCACCGGCCGCATCTCGGCGCTCGGGCCGACCTGCGGATAGCCGATCACGAGTTGGCGCTGCTCGTCGAGCACGGCGACGCGCAGGTTCAGGCCGGTCATCTCGACATCGGGCGGCAGATCGGTGGCGGCGGCGGCGGCGGCATCCGGCTCCGGCCGCGGTGGGCGGATCAGGCGGAACCAGGCCCGCGAATTGTTCCGCAGGAACTCCCAGTTGCCGTGCTCGCGATAGGCGTCGACCAGATCCGGCATTACCGATTCAATCCGCGCGCGGCCCTGCTCGTTCAAATAGCCGAGGAAGCCCTGGGTAAAGCTGATACGCGCGCCCACACCCATCGCCACCGCGACCAGCAGGCTGGTGGCGAAGATGGCGATGAACAGCTTGGCGGTGACGCTGGTTCTCAAGGCAGGTTCCCAATGGGCGCAGCTCTTGTACGGCGCTGCGGCCCGGGGAGCAAGCGATCGGCAAAGAATCCATGGTTTATCCATTATTGCGACATGAAGCGCGCCCAGAGTGGTTCCCGTTCCACCCACCTCAAGGATTCGCGCCATGACCAACAAGACCTCTTTCGCTGCCGCGCTGCTCGCCGCTTATGCGGTGGTTTATGCAGGCGCGAGCTCCGCACGTTCCGACAACGACGACCACGATCGCGCGCAGCGTTCAGCCTGGCAGCACGTTGACCAGCGCCATGACGGCCGCGACGACAATCGCCGCGACGACCGCCATGATGGCCGCGGCAACGATCATCACGACAAGCGCCGCGACGATGATCATCGCGACTATCGTCAGGACGGACGCCACGACGGCCGCCACGACGATCGCCACGACAGCCGTTACGACAACGATCATCACGACAGCCGCCATCGCGAAGTGACCCGCTATCGCACCGTGACCTACCGTCGTCCGCCGGGCTACCAGGTGCGTCACTGGGATCGCGGCCACACGCTGCCGGCGTCGTACCGCAGCTCGTACTACGTGGTGAACGATTACCAGCGCTACCAGCTGTATGCACCGCGCCGTGACCAGCGCTGGGTTCGCGTCGACAACGATGCGTTCCTGATCCAGGCTTCGACCGGCCTGATCAACGTCCGCGTCGGCAATCTGTTTTATTGAGCCGACACGCAGCAGCAGCGACGCTGAGCGCCTCCGGGCTGCGGCTCGTTCTCAGGAACGGGCCGCAGCCTTTTTGTTGAGCCGAACAAACCGATACGCGTTGACATCATGTTTCAGCCGCTGGAACTAAGGCGGAAACAGCCGGCGACTAACCTGCATCCCATCGAAGGCATCCGCCCTCGCCGGCATCCAGGAGTCCTGCCATGACGATCAAGAAATTCGCGGTTCCGGCGCTCGTCGCCGCCGCGCTCGCTTCCTCGCTGCTGCCGCTGAGCGCTCAGGCCTGCGTCGGCTGCAACATCAAGTTCAATGGAATCAGCCTGAACGGCTTGAACTTGAACGGTGCCCAGCCCAACGGCGTCGTACTCAACGGCGTCGTCCTCAACGGCCGCACCTTCAATGGCTGGACCCTCAACGGCTGGTCGCTCAACGGCTGGGAGCTCAATGGCATCACCTTGCAGGGTCTGCCGATGGCCGGCTTCACCGACAACCAGGGCCAGTCCGGCCGCCCGGTCGCGGTCACGCTGCCCAACGGCCGCGTCGTCCCGGTCCGCTGATCTCCAACCGCGTCGCCGTCTTCTTCCGCCGCACTACCAGGGAGCTACACCATGATCAACTTCAACAAAACCTTTGCCGCCACCGCGATCCTCGCTGCAGCCGGGCTGTCGGCTCCGGCCCATGCCGGGCTCGTTTTCAACGGCCTGAAGTTCAACGGCATCACGTTGCAGGGCGTGCAGTTGAATGGCCGGATGCTGAACGGCCCGATTCTCCAGGGCATCACCTGGAACGGCATCCAGTGGAACGGCGTGCCGTCGACGGGCACCGAAAGCGGCCGCGAATCCGGCAACATCAAGGCCGATGCGATCACGCTGGCCGATGGCCGCAGGCTGATGCTGCGCTGATCGCCGCCGCAGACCCGGGAGAAGCTGCATGCTGCGTTCGAGCGCCTTGTCGTCGTTGTCACTGCTGCTGATGATGCTGTCGGCCTGCCAGCAATCCACGCCGCCGTCGCCCGTCGCGACGTCGAGCCTGACCGTCGATGGCAGCGCGCTGGTACTAAAGATGGACGACGGCAAGCTGCTGCGCGGCGCCGAGCTGGTCGGCGCCATCGTTCACCTGTCGCTGGCCGACGGCAAGGCAGTGCCAATGAAGCTGCTGTCGATCGTGCCCGACCCGGACGACCCCGAGATCCTGCGCCACGACTTCCAGGTCGAGGACGGCAAGGGCGGCTGGCAGCCGGCCTGCGAGCCCAATGCCTACGGCGAACGCTGGGGTTTTCCGGTGTCCTTGCCGGAAAACCATCCCGGCCGCGAAGGCGCCATCACGCTGACCTGCGCCTCCGGCGCGGTCGGCAAATGCGCCCGCTTCGGCTACAAGCCCTGGGCCAAGGGCCCCAAGGGTGAAGACCTGGTTCCGCTGCATGCGGCCTGCGTGCACATGGTCCGCGCCGATTACTGCGGCGACGGCCAGGCGCATACCAAGAACGGCACGGAGATCGACATGTACGACGATCTCGGCATCCAGAAATCCGAGTCCAGGCTCGACGCGGCCTTCACGTTCGAAGCCGGCTGGACGCCGCAGGGCGCGGCCTGCGTGGCGCATACGCGCTGGTCGGACGTGGTCAGGCTCGATGAATTGCTGATCCAGTGTCCGCGGCTCGCCGCGCTGCCGTCCTGCGACGAGGCGGCCGCGCGCTCGGCCGGCGCGCGGCTGTTCAACCGCTCCAAGAGCCAGTAAGCCGGGGCATGATGTCGCGATGAAGACTCCCACCGAAGCCGGCACCCCGGCCGACCTGCGGCGCCTGCAGGGCGCGCCATTGACCGTCGACGGCGACGGCCTGCGCGATCTGGCCGAATGGCTGCCGGGCGCCGTGTTCCAGCTCGCCGGCGATGCCGGCTTCAATATCCGCTACACCTATGTCAGCGCCCGCTGCCGCGA
>Ga0190273_10001046_pt1 | contig 9964 bp, 10 predicted proteins | sample Popmic504IS_FD_134513 | JGI IMG/M metagenome (GOLD analysis project Ga0190273, IMG submission 134513) | Populus adjacent soil microbial communities from riparian zone of Shoshone River, Wyoming, USA - 504 IS | ecosystem: Environmental > Terrestrial > Soil > Riparian zone > Trees stand | place...
ACGAACTATAGGTTCAAGATGGCATGGACCGACGCTGCGTATTCACTGCTCCGTGGTCCATATGCAGAGATCTGTCTCTTCATTACGACCAGATTGTGCTTTTGAGCGTGGACATTGATTAGACGCTACTGAGAGATCTCCGGCCAGGATTGTTTTATGATCTCCGAGCTGAACTATGATTAGGACTAGCCAACAAGCCATCTCTACAAACACGACATACCGTTCATGCCCGCATCTTCCTCACAGTGCTCCGGCTCACTTGGGAGCCATCATCGCGATCATGGTGACCACACGAGCTGTCGGGTCCACAGGAATCTCTCGAAGGCTTGTGACGGGACGGAAATTGCAGGGGCTCATCTCAGTGTCGCCATTGACTGCAGAAGCCCATCAGATCATTGGTATGCCGAACAAAGCCAGTCTGCGAATTGCTATGACATCAAGTTTGATACGAGCAATGTCAATCATATGGAGAGAGCTGCAAAGAACATGCCTTCCCAGGATATCTGACTGGCAATTCTCTGAGCTCTCTGACAGTATCAAACCGTTCCTGGACCGCCAACGCTTCGATCACCTTCCCTACAGCGGGGGTTCCTGTTTCAAGCTCTTGTTATCAATGTCCCAAAAGAGCGCAGGTATAGTTTTCATACGTGCTTCAACTCCTGCAGTCCTTCATATGCTGTACTACGCAAGGAGCTGTGCTAGAATTTTAAGAGGCAAGACCTTTATTGATCTGCACCCTGGTTTGCGTTATAGAATGACCAGCTTGGATCCATGGATAGATCTAGAGTGCCAAGAAAGACGTTGCGTCATAGGCAAAGATCCCTAAAATTAGTGCTCGAAATCGCACACACGCAGCATCTGAAATTCGCAAAAACATTTCAGATTTTGTCGGTTCGCCCACGCTCTGCTGGCGCAATGGTAGCGCGCCAGACTTCTAAACGAAGTCACATCTGGAGGCTGTGGGTTCGAGTCCCACGCAGAGTGTTTTTGCTCGTTGTCGTACATACGTATGTCTTATGATTTTTGGAATTTTTCTGGTTGGAAAAGGAACAATGACAAGTATTACTGAAGTATAACTCTAGAGTTCTAATCTCCTCTCGCGCCTCAACGTTTGCAATGCGAAGAGTGCTCGTTTCACGGCGCTGCCTCCATGCCGACACAAGGACGGATGAGCACCATAGCGAAGTTTGAAGCTTTATATGAAAATGCTTAAAGACACTCAGCTTAATATGCAGTCATGCCTCCACTTTACTTCACATATACCGCTTCGTGCCACATTCTACACACATTTCAGAACCGCTGATTAACTCCTGGCTGCTCCTGTACTCCCGCAGCTCCGCCCCCAACCGTCGCCCCCGTAGATCCAATATTGCCCGGTGCAGTTGAATGCGCTCCGGCACTCGTGGCAGGTACAGTGTTCGCAGCACCAGTGCCCTTGACCCCGTGGTTGTGACCTACGGTCTGATCCGCGGCCTTCATATCCGTGACACCCTTCTGGGCGATGGACTCGTTCTTGATCGTTTCGGCAGACTGCGTGCCAAATGCTTTGTCTGTTTCGGCGAGGGCGGTGCCGCGGATTGCTTCGCCAATGCCATGGATGCCTTTTACGCCAGACTTGATTTGGTCGCCTAAGGAGTTGCCTGTGGAGGACATGGTGAGTAATGAGATGGTCGTTTAGGTGTTTTTAAGAGATTTGCGATATGGAATTGCTCTCGAGTTATATGAGTACTGGCGACTGGAGTGGTTTCATGGCTGGAGGCCCAGATAGAAGTACAAGTACCACTGGTGGTGCTGGTTACCATGCCTGATGACGTAGGCGTGGGTATTGTTATCCGGGCTTCCCAGCATGACGCATAATGATATTGATTGGCTACATACAGTTCAGTTATGCATCATGGGAACAGAATGGAATTATTGATTTAGATTCTAGGCTCTTTATTCAGAATAGATCACTCAGCACTCAGATTTGGAAAGCATAGAAATGACCATTACCCCGTACACTCCAGCCTTTTACGCCTTGGACGCATGATGAATTTCTGGTGCACCTTCAGAGCCTTCCGCGGTTGGCTGTGTTTCAGCGAGGGGCCCACCGATGCCATCCCTTAGCCAGTATCTGTTTTTCTGATCTTTCTTCTTGATGATGCCCCAGATATCAAATGGATCCTGCCACACTGTTAGCATCCAAGTTCTAATACGTGCTCGGTCTTCTCGATTGGGCTCTTACCACGATGGTGACCAAGAAGGGTCTCTTGTCTATCATCCCCGGGCCTTCTACTTCAGTTTTCCCATCCTGTCAATGTTAGCCATAAGCCACGCATCAGAGTGATCTGAGTCAGGTTCCAGGATTAGTTACCATTGCTAAATAGATCTTATGGTTGGCCGGCATGTACTTCGCAGGAGGGTAGATGTTCATCAAGTAAGAATTGATGAGCATAGGAACGAATTCGAAGACCCATACGGGCCACTCTCGACTGTTGGCCACGCTGTTCCATGGATAGAAGAATGCCGCGGTTCGGAAGCAGTTTCGAAGAAGGATCAGGAGATTCGAAGCGTACAATTCGTACATGATAACCTTCATCTTGTAGTTGAAGACACCCATTTTCCGTGCTCGATAGTGGAACTGGACGTTGAGGACTAGTAGTAAGTCAGCATTGATACTACCTGCGTCCGTTGAAGTACTAACACATGAAAGCCAGAAACATAGCAAGCAAGATGAACAGCGAAGCTTTGACAAGGTTAAGCCCAGTTCTGCGCTCAGCTTCTGTTGCATCTGCATTGGCAGCTCTTACTGCACCGTTGGCAGCAACTATGTCTGCGAACCCATCTAGCGTAATGAAGGTTGACCATACTCGGCCAGGATGGATAGGTGACAAATACGGAAGGTAGTACAGTGCTCTGCTCTATGTTAGCACAATGCTCAAAAGTGCGTCCTGAAGAATATGTTCGAGACGAAACCTAAACGGGCTGCAAATTGAAGAGTAGGTCTTACCTTCCGAAGATGAAGTAGTTAGCACCATTGTATACCGGCGGTGCAACGAACAACAGCACTTGTGACGCTATGAATATGCCTAGAATGTCGGTATGGTACGAGCCATACTCGCGAAGGATAAATCCAGCTGTAAAGATGAGCGACGCCCTGGGCAGTCAGTTCATGTGTTTTTGGTGGACTGCGGTTTTGTCACCCACCACGGAAGCAAGAATCCAATTCTGTAGGAGCGGTACTTCAAGTTGTTCTGCCAGATATGGGCAAGGCCGGAGATGGTGAATAGGACTGCAAATGCTATGGACTGCACAACGAGTTAGCTCTTTACACGAAGATGTGGTGGGCGCAGCGTACAGCTCCATGGACAGGCTTGTAGATGAAGTAGTTTGTTATGCCTTGCGGCGGCGCAACTCCTGGCATGGTTGTCGAAAACTGAACGCTGTTGGTTGGCTGCCTCTATACGACCTGAGGAGTAGCAGATACAAAGCGTGCTAGCTGAGCAACGTGGAAAGACTATTGAGCCTCTTATACATTACCATGGTGCAGATCAAAGGCAGACCGGATGATGTCGAGGGACGAGGCATTCTTTGGTCGATGCCTTGGAGTGCGTATCCGATCTCGCCATACGCAACAGAAATAGGTTAGCTGTGCGAGATTGACCTCGCGACATACAAGCTTTGGGGAACTTTGTTTATCCAATCATGCTTGAGCTCGAATCATGGGTAGTGCTATATGCATTGACCATTACAGCGTCGGCAAAGTCTCCTGCAACCTCCTGACACAATCCTTGTGCGCCATATCCAGGCAACAGGAATACGGAAGTGTTCTATGGTTTTGCAGATAAGCACATTTGGTAGATAGCAGCTGCAGGTGCTCAAGTCGAGCTGCTGGGGAGTACACCGCTCTGGCTAGGGCACAATTACAAGGCAAGCGAATACGTCGAAGTAAATTGGGTGAGGCTAGAAATAGCACTCAGAATTTGGATGCCTGGCTTCTGAAAAGGAGATCGGCTAGTCACGAGATCACACCTCATTTATCCCCACATAACCGGAACATAGATACGGCAAGCTGTTTGGCAATCAATGCACAGTTGCTCTGCTGGCGTGAACCGAGGATGCAGATGCTTGCCAGCCAGTTGTCACCCGATCGATGTCAGGCAATTTGAGCTCCGACGTAACCAGATCTTAGCTATGTGGTGTTCATAGAAGACACATCTGAAATCACCAATCTACTCTCGCTTTATGGATGTGACATAAGCAAAGGACCAAAAATCTACTTCGGATGCTGAAACATTCGGTGCAGAATTGATCATAAGAAACGGAACTGCCGGTCGACAGGAACTTGTCTTTCGTCTGAGTTTTGATTCTTTGTCACGCCTCAAGGTAAGTACGCATCTGACTTTCCAACACAACTACTACAGGACGCCTTGGTACATGGGCTACGACCAGAAGGCAAGCAGTCTTCTTCCTGACCCAGCGACTTTGAAGCTTTACAAGGCGGCCACCACAATACATAATGTCGGGCCCCAACGATTCTCAGTCCAGGTACTTCACGACCAACCCCACGCCTAAGTCCCTGAGCAAGCACGAGTCACTTGTGCGAGAGTTTGTTGATTACCATGTCTCAACAAACCCAGACACTCGCATCGTGCTGGTCACTTCAGGAGGCACGACCGTGCCCCTAGAAAACCAAACTGTCAGGTTCATCGACAATTTTTCTGCTGGTACACGTGGTGCGACTTCTGCTGAGTATTTCTTGCAAGAAGGATATGCGGTCATCTTTCTACATCGACAATATTCACTGTTGCCTTATTCGAGACATTACAGCCATAGCACCAACTGCTTTCTTGATTTTATGGATGAATCAGAAGAAGGTGATGTTATCGTGCGCCAGGAATATCAGCAGAAGATGAAGCGGGTTCTGGAGGAATACCACTATGCGAAGAAGAATCGTCTCCTGCTTCTGCTGCCTTTCACCTCTGTGACGGACTACCTGTTCGAGCTTCGCAGTCTAGCCACTTTGCTACAACCAGTGGGTAGCCGGGCATTATTCTACCTGGCAGCAGCAGTATCAGACTTCTTTATTCCTCGCGAAAAGATGGCGGAGCATAAGATCCAGTCCTCTGAGATCGAGAACGGCCAAAAGACTGGTGATGGCAAACAATTGGTCATTAATCTCGATCCGGTGCCGAAATTCCTGACCAGCTTGGTGTCTCAGTGGGCTCCTAGAGGCAGCATGATCGTCAGCTTTAAGCTAGAGACTGACCCGAATCTGCTGGTATCGAAAGCGGAACAGGCCCTTCACAAATATGGGCATGATCTTGTTATAGGCAATCTGCTCACAACGCGAAAGTGGGAAGTCGTCTTTGTCACGAAGGACCGTGAGGAGAGGTGGGTACGCGTACCCAAAGCGAAGCGGTCAAGAAGCGTTTCTGGAATTGAAGAGCTAGTGGGCAGAGCGGAGAAGAACAAGGCAACCGATGAAGAGGTTGACTTAAGCGGAGGGGAGGTGCGCGAGGGTCTGGAGATTGAGAGCTTGATCATTCCGGAGCTTGCGGCTCTCCATCAAGAACGAATTGGAAATGGATCACACAAGGCCTGAAACTTCTCAGCCTCTATGGCAGCAATAATAAATGGTACAGGAAAGGTTTGGTGGCCATCACACTCGCTAACGCAGTGAAGTAGCTCGTCTGAGCCGTAGATGCTCTTTCGAGATGGACTAACAACCTGGGAAACCAACAAGCACAAGATCGACCACAAAGAAGCATTATTGCCGGAAATGTAGATCTGTTGGACTTTTGCAGCAAGATCGGTCTCATTTGGTCGCAAGATTCTACCATAAGACCTGCATGATGCAGAGGCGCGGGAGAGCTTAAGGCAATGATGCGCAGATCACCATCAAACCTTAACAGTTTCGGGCAACCGTGGATCCCTGGAGCAGCCCAGTTCGGGCTCTGATGGGCTAGAATGGCATCGTCACAGTTCGCTGGCGATACGAGTCGACCTGCTGATCGCGGCACCGAGACCACTCCTCCACTTTCGCTGTCTGTGCTTCAACAAGGCAAGGTATCGCCATCATTGGTCGGACAAGCCTAGTAGAGCTGATCAAACGTCCCTATGTAGAATATGCAGTCTCGAGAGCTTTTCCTATCCGACGATAATAACTCTTGAAGGTTGTGAAGCATCATTTTGTTGCAATAATATCATGATGCACGCAGCTGTGACCTTCCATGTACGAACAATAAATGGATACTTGCGAGGGCTTGCTGATAGCAAGCCCCCCATGGTGAATAGCTTAACAAGTCGGCTGCTCGATCGTGGCGCACTCGTTAGGTAGCCCGAAGATGCCTAAGATCGGCATTTCCGTTGCCCTGCTGGGCTCGTTCCTCGGGACTAATGACGCAGGAAGCATTTTCTGCTAGACACATTTCACGACACAAAGTCTCTAGCACCAATTACTTCGAGCGGTAGCCAGAGATTCGCTTGTCCAGCTAGTCTTGCTTGGACAATTCCCCGGCAGCACTGCGTAGAGTTGATCGTAGCTAGGCTTCAGGTCAACCTGGTTTCACAGCGAATTGCATCTGCCGGGGCTATTCCTGCCGAACTACTCTATTTGGTATTTTCAGCCATCAGGACCACTCCTGCACCCCTCCAATCGTACTTGATAGCCGTGTTAGCGAAAGTCTTGCGGTCAAGTGCTTTCAGTGGCATCGCGCTTTCATTCTGCACGGTATCATCTAAATGGGTAGTCTGTGCCTCTTGAAATTTCCCAGCACTTATATGCACACCTCGACGCCTCTGCTTACGGCAATGGAAACAAGACCGAGGTAGAGCGGCAAGCATTACTGTCGTAGTAGCTTCTCGCTGGCATCCTGGTCCGATGGCTGTAAGTCATCTCCCAGTTGCATATTCAAACCCGACGTCGGTTTCTCGCAAACGAAGCCATACAGAAATGCGAAGCTCGATACACAACCCATCGTCCAAATGGATCGATGAAGATATTTACAGATGCAGCGTACTTTCGCTGTATCCCTCTAGGACAGAAAGCGAAACCGATGAGAATCTTGAACGCGATGCCCGAGATCTTGGACTTGTATTCGACCAGAAAATCTCAGATGTGGGCGCGATTGCCTCATCCTTGTCAGCTACAACAATAGCCTCAGAAGTGAATCAAGGTTCCATCATGTCACAGTCCACCGCACCAACATCCTGCGGCTCGAGCGAGCGACGTCCAAGCACAAGTCTTTCGACACGCTCTGGAAGGCCTGACTCGAACTTCGACGTGCCTGCCATAATAACAGAGATGGAGCGAAAGCGGCATACTGGCTTCAAAAGTGGGCTGCGCAAGATGACGAATTTCCGCAAGAAGAAGAGCTCCGGCTCTAGCACACCGTCGGTGATCAGTATCAGGAGCCAGATGACAGGCAATACCGCTAATGGGTCAACCCGGAGTCCTCCTAGACGTGCAGCCTCGATCAAGTCAAGGAATAGTTTCTCGTCCCACGAGTCGGGCCCGATGAAAGAGCCATTCGAGACGGAACCCTTAGTTGACGAACTGGCTCTACGGAGAAGCATGGAGTGTCCACAAATACTTAATGTGAGGACGCGGCAGCTTGAAGAGAAGAGAAAGTTTCTCGAATATCAAACGCGTTTGGTCAAACAGCTTCTCGAAGAGCGAGATAGGCAAAAGGCAGGGAAGAGGGAGCAAAATGGGCGGCAGATTACAGAGTTGAAATCCAAGGTATGCATCTCATAGCACTTCCTCCGAGTCATGCACTAATATCAATCATCAGAATGAGAAAGCCATTGAAGAATTCGAGGCGCGGCAACTAGAAGACGAATTAAAACAGCAGAAAGAGCACGAACTAGCAAGAAAAGCCATACAAACGCGTCTGAAGCACATGGAAGCATATTGTCAGACACCATCACCGCCTCGTTCGCCTCTACACCTGGCCTTTGATCACCGTCCTTCACTTGACTCCATCACCTCTCTCCCTGAGAGACACGTGACGACGCAGCACTATGAAAATCTAGCACAAGCCTACCACGATCGCGACAATATGGCAGATTTACATTCGTCCAAGATCAATGTCCTTCGTGGCAAACAGAAGAGAGCTTTGCAAAATTTCATCCTGAAAAAGGAGCAAGAAGTAGAGCAGATGGAGAAGGATCAAGGGATAGAGCTGGACTTAATCGACTTCGAATACGCCAAGCTAGAAACTGAGATCAGGCAGGAATTTGAAATGAAGCGCACGAAGCTGGAAGCACGGTGGAAATTGCAAGCTCTCATTGAGAGAACCCGTATGGAAAGGAGCACTGGGCTGAGGTACGAGGCTTTGCCCGACGTCGTGGCCATCGAGGCATGACTCTTGCATGATCACCGATGGTTGACGATTTCTCCTCCACGGCTATGCCATGTCGTAGAATGCACGTTACCGCGCCATATACCGCATTCAGGGATCTGATTCAAGCTGAATATATATAGCTGATGCATATATCGGGCTATCTAATTCACGCACGCATAGTGAACATCCTCTGTTTCTGATGCCATGTAGAGCTTTCTATTGGGATGTATTTAAGCAATATCGTAGCGAAACCTCGCTATCATCCCTTCGTGGAGTGGTCGGGTCGGTTTCGCCCACTTTGACCCGACAGTTTGGCGCAAGCTTACGCCATTTTCTCATAGCTAAGCTTTAGCTTCAGATGGTACCTTGTACCGTCGGGGTCGTAGATCCCCGATAATTCGATTCAGGCGGCAACATACGTGAGTATTGCGGTTTGTGCCTGCCGAGGTCTTTTCCGGTTGCTTTCCTTTTTCGGCTTCCGGTCGATCGTTCATGTTTGCACTTGTCTGAGACACCCTCAAAGTAATCAGGCCTTTCCACAGTATCTGTGTGTGTCGCAAGTGATAGCGAAGATGGCCTTTCAAATCTGAGATCATTAATAGCTGTGCCCAGCTATGTAAGGCCGCTACTGAAGAAATTCACTTCCTAGCCGAGGTCATGGCAGCCCATGATGAAAATCTCAACGTCAATCGAGCTATCTGTAACGCTGTTGGCGATGCGGAAAGAGCTGAGATGACCGTAACTGCTAGTCCAAATCGATTAATGCAAGCAATCTTCCTACAGCACCATGTCAAAGTAGGTACTCTCAACCAAAAACGTACAACAAGCTCCCTCGCTAGAAACAGCATGTATTCTACGTTGCAAGCCTCATGTCCTGGTTTTAGGTCCTCATGATCCAATCTCGGACCATGTTGCTTCCTACTCAAGTACCACAAGCCATGACTTTAGCTGCAAGAGGACCGACATGTTCGTTCGTGCATACTTTCTCCTGCGAAGCGTGCTAATATCTGCTGTGTTCTAGCGTCTCACCGATATCCAGCCATCTTACATACCTCGACCGACACTGGAATCATTTCTTGCTTCATTCAGTGAAAAAAAGCGTCCTGCACCATCTGGACCACTTCTCCATGTCAAAGTCACTCACACAGCCATCAACCACGTAGACCTCCTTTACGCTTACGGCGTCCATCAGAACAACAAGTCCGGACTCTTTGTACCACCATTCACGCTAGGACTTGAATTCAGTGGTATTGTTTCAGTCGTGTACAATCCAAGGAACGAAGCATGTCGATTTAGCCCAGGCGACAAGATTTGGGGCGGGTCGATAGGCACGCATGCAGAGGAGTTGATCATCCCTGCTTCCGCCGCACACCATCTTCCAAATCCGTCATGGACGTTGCATGATATCGCAGCTGTTGGGGCCGGTACAATCCCAGTCTCTTATGGCGCATTGACCATGATCGCAAATTTGAAAGCAGAAGAAGTAATACTGGTGCATGCTGCAGCGGGTGGCCTGGGAGTGTACGCTGTGCAAATCGCTAAAGCTTTAGGTGCAAAAGTCATTGGTACGGTTGGCTCTCAGCACAAGATTTCCGTGGTCGAGGACCTACTTCGAGACCCACAAACTGGTAGAATAC